>Ga0105044_10009393_pt1 | contig 13385 bp, 10 predicted proteins | sample MAT01_FD_78092 | JGI IMG/M metagenome (GOLD analysis project Ga0105044, IMG submission 78092) | Freshwater microbial communities from Lake Fryxell liftoff mats and glacier meltwater in Antarctica - MAT-01 | ecosystem: Environmental > Aquatic > Freshwater > Ice > Liftoff microbial mat | place...
CACGGACGCGCCAGCTCCTCGGCGCCGAGGGCGATCGCGATGACCCAGGCGCTGATGAGCGCGAGGTGCGCCACAGTTTTGTGGTCCACGAGGCGGTGCACGACGATGGACACCACCAGTAGGCCCATGAACGCCGGTACACCGTAACCGAGGATCCATCGAGACGCGCAAAGAGTCGCCGACGCGCCGGTGCCAGCCACGAACGGCAGGAGGGTGGCTACGATGACCAACAGGATTGGCAGCGCGAGGAGACCCAGCGCGACCCCCGCCGCGCGCCCCGTGAGCCGAATCAGCGCAGAGACCGGCAGGGCACGCAGCAACTCCTCTGTGCCCGTGTCGCGATCCCGCCACACGAGCTCGCCCGCGTAGATCGTCGCGATCAGGATCGCGAAGAGCCGCGAATGGAACTCGAGGGCGCGCACGAGCGATGTGGGATCGCCTGATGCCGACCAGCCATTCGCCGCGGCGTTCAGCAGGGCGAGGACGAGGAGCGCAGCCAAGCCGCGCTCCCGCGTGACCCAATGCCAGCCGAAACGGAGTTCGGCGAGGAGGGCTTGGACCGACGTCGCACCTCGCAAAGGAGGGAGCGCGTGCCGCGCGAGAACGGACACGCGCGTAGTGGCACGTTGGACCTCGGGTGCGCCCCCAACGACGCGGGGCCGCCACCACCGCAAGGTTGCAACGCCCAGCAGCGTAGCGAGTACGAGCCAGAGTGCACGATTCGCCAGCAGAACGCCGGTCATCGGCATCGCGCGTGTGGTGCGTGCGGCGGTGTCCCAGTCCGCCGTCGCCAGCGTCAGGGCGGCATTACCGAAGGGATCGAGCAGGGCGCCGAGCGCATGCCCTGCGTACGCGAGTTGCAGGCCGCTCTGCCAGCATCCGATGAACCCGAGGCCGACGAAGAGGATCACCGTGAAGCCTCCGCTCAGCGCACCAGCGGCGAAGAATGCAGTGGTAACCACGAGCACGTTCGGCACGACCAGGATAACGAGCGGGCGGATCACACTCGACAGCGCGAGTGGATCGCTCGCTCCGTTCGTCGTCACGGTCGCTATCCACGCCCCCAGCGAAAGTCCGAGGGGGATCGCCGCATAGATGACCAAGAGCACAGCGAGCGTGCCGAGAAAACGGCCCACGAGGTACGTCCGCCACGATAGGGGCGTCGCGAGGATGAGCCCCTGCGTGCGCCCGGCGACGTCGCGGAGCACCGTGCTGGCCGCCGTCATCGCGGTGATGACCTGTCCAAAGGCCGTCACCCCCGCCATCGCGTGGGCGATGGCCCACGGCGCGGTGCGCGGCACCGCTCCCAAGTCCCCGACGAGCATGATGGCGCCGCTCGCGGTGTAGCCTGTCGTGAGCAGGAGAAGCACGAGGAATCCGAGCCACGCCAGGAAGTCCCGCGACTGCAGGCGCAGTTCGAATGCGACGAGCGCGCGCAGTGCGGTCCCGCGGATGAGCGCCATGCCGTCGCTCATTCGTTCTCGGTCGCTGGGACGTGTTCGAAGTACACATCCTCGAGCGTGACCTCGGGGCCGCGCCGCTCACGCAGCACCGCCAGTGCGTGCGTTGGCGTATCCTCCGTCACGATGCGCCCCGCGTGCAAGATGCCGAACCGCGCGCACGCGGCGCGCACATCCTCCGTGAAGTGCGTCGAGAGGATGATCACGACGTCCTCCCCGACACCGGCCAGCAGGTCGTAGATGCGCCGCCGCTCGCCGGGATCGAGCCCGGCCGTGGGTTCGTCGAGCAGGAGGAGGCGCGGATGCCCAGCGAGCGCGATGGCGAGCCCCAGTCGCTGGCGCATCCCGCCCGAGAGTGCCCGAACGGCGACGCGCCGTTTGTCGGCGAGGTTCGTGCGGCTCAGGAGGGTATCGACCCACGCTGCACGCGTGTGACGGTCGGTAGCGCCCTCGAGTACACAGAAGTGGTCGAGGACCGCCTCGACGCTCAGCGTTGGGTAGAGCCCGAAGTCCTGCGGCAGATAGCCCAGCTGCGCACGGAGCCGTGCAGGCTCGGCCAGCACGTCGATAGGCGCGCCGGTGCCAATGCCCAAGTGTACGCTGCCCGCATCCGGCCGCTGGAGCGTGGCCAGGATACGGAGGAGGGTGCTCTTGCCGGCCCCGTTCGGTCCGAGCAAGCCGAAGATCCCCAGCGGGACCTCCAACGAGACGACGTCGAGGGCCCGCGGGCCATTGGGATACCGAACGGTAAGGCCGTGGATGCGCAGCATACCGCGTGGAATCTACTGGGGTGACTCATGACGTTGGTGGGATGACGCGCTGCGCCTCCACGTTCGGAACTCCCCGTTTCATCATGGCCAGCCTGCGTCACGCCGCTTCCGCGAACGGTGCGACGATCGTCGTCGAGAACTGGTTTCGCGAACTGAGAACCCGGATGAAGATGTCGCACTATCGCGACCGTTGACGGGGCGGTATCGGGAACTCTTCGACCGCATGCAGCGGCTCGCGTACGTGGTCCGAACGAACGACGATGATCCCCGCGCCATTTGCGCTGCTGCGGGGATGGGCGTAGAATCCGGCGTCTCCGAGGAAGCACCGTTCCGGTGCGTACCGAGCACACCCCCCACCGAGCCAGCCATGTCCGACGCACCGTCCGTCATCAACGCGACCACGCTGGGCTGCTCAATCACCTGCAAGGACCTGGAGGCGTCGATCCGGTTCTACCGCGATGCCATCGGCTTTGCGCTGCTGCAGAGCTACGAGCACAACGGCAAGGTCGCGGCCGCCGTTGTCGGGGCCGGTAATTGCCAACTCGTTCTCAACCAGGATGACGGCAAACTGGGGTGGGACCGCATCAAGGGGCAGGGGTTTTACTTGCAGATCAACGTCGCGGCGCCAGCGGATGTCGACGCGGCAGCGGCACGGATCACGACGGCCGGCGGGGCGCTCATCGATGAGCCAGCCGATCGGAACTGGGGCGTACGCATGTTCCAGTTCAACGACCTCGACGGCTTCAAGCTGGGCGTGTCCACGCCGTTGGCGGGGTAAACACGGGGCACGTCACGACACGGTGCTGCGGCTGGTATACCAACCGCCGGGAGAAATCTCGGATCCGAAAGCCGTTCAACCGTGTCCCTTCACACGCGCACTGACCGCACCGCCGTCGCCACGAAATCCGCGCGGGGGCCATCGATGGCCACGACCCCCTGCACCAGCGGCACCACCTCGTCCCCGCGACCCGCCGACCGCGCCGCGTGTACGGTCGCGCGAAATGCATCGACCACATCGGTGCTCGTGATCTCGTAGCCGGCCCCCTGCACCAGCCAATGGAGCGCCAGCAGACCCGCATCCACCGCGAAGGCCGAGTTCAGCACCGCGAAGTCGCGAGATGCACGTGTGAGTGTTCGCGGATCACACGGCGATCGCCGCGCCAGCGCGACGGCCTCGGTGAGGAATCCGGCGTTCTTGGCCGCAGCAAACCACTTTCCCTCCTGACCGGGGCTGGCGTTCACGAGATCCATCAGCACATCGTGCGGCGGCCTGTCGGGATACTTTTTGGTCACCGCGCGAAACGTGGCGAGATGACTGGTCATACCGTTCGCGCGCATACCGTATCGCGTGTACGCGTCGTCACGCATGCCGGAGCGCAACAGGATCTCCTCACAGCTTGCATCGATCGCGTGATCACTCGACCAGGGATTTCGGCTCGCCTCCGCAAAGCGCAGCACCTCGGCCGACCGCCCAGACGCCAGCATCGCCTTCACGGCCCACTGCCGGTACGTCCACATCTGTTCAGCGCGCACGATCTCGATCAACTCGTCGTGCCGGCCCGCGCGCTCAAGCGCGCTCAGGCAGGCTGTCGTGCCCTTGAAGTAGGTGCCGGGTTGTCGATCCGGGCTGAGTACAAGGCGTGTGATGTCGATCAGTCGGTCGGCCCATTCGCTGGCGACAGCGGGAGACGCACAGAGATCGCCCCAGTGGTCTCGGTACCAACGCCGCGATCGCGTTGTTGACGGCGGTGCCGATCGAGCCGGACGAGCTGTCGACCTGCTCCAGTGCCGGAGAGACCTTCTCGAGAAAGAGCACCGCCCCATCGGCGGTCAACCGCAGATCACGCTTCGCGACTTTGCGGATCTCGGCCACCGCTTCCTTGACGCGAACAATGGCTGGTTGCGACTTCCAGCCAAAGCAGTTTCGGCGGAACCGGGCGCGGAAGGCCCAGGTATGCGATGTGTGGTTCAGGGTGTCGGCCTCTTCAGCCATTCCGTGGACGCCTCGAAACTCTCGAAGATCTGCTCATCAGAGACCAAGTTTGGAATGAGGCCGATACGGCGGAGCATATCGTCGGGCTGTGTTTGCAAGCCGGTGAGCAAGACCGTCTTGCCCTCGGTTCTCAGCCGAAGCAACGTGTCCTCCAAGGCGTAGAGTCCCGACTGGTCGATGTAAGGTACGCGTTCCATACGCACAATCAGTGTGTTCGCCTGCTTGGGCAGTGAATCTGCGAGCGCACGGAAACCGGAGCTGAAGCCGAAGAACATCGGGCCATACAGGTGCTTGACGTACACCGTAGGCTCATCCGCAACGGATGCCTCGTCGTCCCACGGATCTTCAAGCGGTGCCGCGTCGGTACCGTGCGCGGCCAGCGAAGTCTCGGCCTCTGCGATGTCGCTCGCCTGTTTCATGAACAACACACTCGCCAGTACCACACCGGCTGCGACCGCGTGAATCAGATTGCCGAAGACCGTCCACACCAATACCACGATCATCACCGCGCCGTCGGCGCGCGGCACGTATCTCAGGTGCCTGAGCCCTTTGTAATCGATGATCGCCACGCCGACTGAGATCAACAGACCCGCCAGTACGCTGAGCGGAATGAATGATGCGAGCGACCCGGCGCCCAGCAACACGACCAATTGAAACACACCGTGCGTGATTCCCGACAGCCGCGTTCTCGCACCCGCATTGATCGCCACCACCGTGCCCTTGGTCGCACCGGCGCCGGGGATGCCACCGAACAACGAGGCGATCACGTTACCGATGCCCTGTCCGATGAGCTCGCGGCGGCTATCGTGCTGCGTCTTTGTCAGGTTGTCGGCAATCACCGAGGTCAATAGGGAATCGATCGACCCAAGGAGCGCGAGGGTGATTCCCGACTGCACGATGAAGCCGTAGTACTCGGGCGCCACGGTAGTGAGGGAGCTGAGTCGCAGCGGCGGAAAGCCGGTGGGGATGTCGCCGATCGTGGGTACGTCGAGTCCAAGCGCCAACGCGACGCCCGTGCCAACAAGTAGGGCGACCAGCACCGACGGTACTTTTTTGGTCACCAAGGGGAACGTGTAGTTCACGAACAACGCCAGCACGCCGAGACCGATAGCGCTCCAGTTGAGCGCGGCCAGCGGTTCGGCGATCTGCGTGAAGACGGCGAGCGTGGACTTGGGCGACGTGCTGCCGAGCAACGGCCACAGTTGCAGGAACACGATGATCAGACCGACGCCACTCATGAATCCGGACACGACCGGGTACGGGAAGTAACGGATATACTTGCCCACGCCGATTAGACCGAGCGCCAGTTGAAACACGCCGCCGGCCAAAAAGCACATGAGGATGACGCCCAGTCCATTCTCCAGGCTGCCGGTGTTCTCTACGGCGTACAGGACGATCGACGCGGACACGACCGTCATTGGTCCGGTCGGGCCGGAGGCCTGCGTTGCCGTACCGCCGAACAACGCCGCGAAAATCCCGACCGCGATGGCGCCGTACAGACCCGCCTCGGCGCCCATCCCCGATTGCACGCCGAACGCGAGTGCCAGCGGCAGCGCGATGATGCCGGCGACGATTCCGCCGCTCAAGTCGCCCTTGAGGTGCTTCATATCGTAGCCCGACATCTTGTCGAATTTTAACGCTATTCGACGAATGTGACTTCGCCGTTGTCCATGTCGTACATCGCCCCGACGATCGCGATGGCGCCTTCAGCTTCCATCTTCTGCAGAATCGGGCTTTCGTCGCGAATCCGCTGCATGCTCAGTTTGACGTTGCTTTCGGCCACTTCGTGGACGAAGTGTTCATTGCCGCTGCTCTTGTCGCCAGCATACTCACGATGGTGCTCCACTGCCGGCCGGATTTTCGACAGCATCTCAGTGATGTTGCCCAGCTCTACCCCGCCGATCGCCGCTTTGATCGCACCGCAATGCTCGTGGCCCATCACGAGAATGAGTTTCGCTCCCGAGACGTGGCAAGCGAACTCCATCGAGCCCAGAATATCTGCGTTGACGAAGTTCCCGGCAACGCGGGCTACGAATAGATCGCCGATGCCACGATCGAACACGTCCTCCACCGGTACACGAGAGTCGACACACGACAACACAATTGCCTTCGGATGCTGGCTCAGCACGGCTTTGCGAATTTGGGCTCGGTGATTGCGTACCGTGAGTTCGCCGGCGACGAAGCGAGCATTGCCCTCACGCAGCATCTCGATGACTTGTGTGGGCGTGAGCAGATCTTGTTCGGCCTTGGTCAGGACTTTTTCCGTCAGGCCTTCCCCATCAGGGAATCGTGAATTCGTCATTTCTTGTGCGTCAGAGGGATCGACCACAGAAGACGTACTGCAGTTAACGGCGCGTGGCATTACGGAACTTCGAGTGCCGGAAAAGGCTACCCACGTCAATGGACATTGTTCCGTCGACATACAGTGAAGCCGCACGTGTGGTGCAGTGTTTCCAGCGCACTCTGGCGTAAGCGTGGCCACTCGCTACAACTTTATCGTCGAACCACGCGGTGAACTCGCAGTTGATGTCCACACCCCGCCCCACCTCCCGCCCCCACCCCCATGCGTCAGCTCGCCCTCCTGCTCGTGCTCGCCTCGTCGAGCGCGTCCACGCAATTGTCCGCGCAATCGTCCGCCACGATGCCGGCCGTGAATGACCTGCCCAACCCGTATCGCACGGTCACCGGTTGGGCCAAGCTGCCCGAGGGGCGCACGTGGGGCTCCACCAGTGCCGTAGCCATCGACAAGGACGGCAAGAGTATCTGGGTGGCCGAACGGTGCAGCGTGAACAACTGCGCGGGCTCGTCGCTGCCGTCGGTGCTCAAATTCGACGATAAGGGCACCCTGGTCACGAGCTTCGGCGCCGGCATGATTTTGTCGCCGCACGGCATCCACGTAGACAAGGACGGCAACGTGTGGGTGGTCGACTGCGCCTGCACGCTTGGCGCCGCCGCCACCACGCCGGCAAATGCGGGCAAGGGGCACCAGATCTACAAGTTCTCCCCCAAGGGCGAACTGCTCATGACGCTCGGCGCGCCCGGCGGCGGACGCGATGCGGCGTTCTTCTGGCAGCCCAACGCGGTCATCACGGCACCGAACGGCGACATCTTCGTGGCCGAGGGCCATTCGTCGCGCAATACGTCGAACGCGCGCGTGTTGAAGTTCGACAAGAGCGGCAAGCTGCTGAAAACGTGGGGTTCGTGGGGCAAAGGCACCACCGAACTCGATCAGCCGCATACACTGGCGTTCGATTCGAAGGGACGCCTGTTCGTGGGCGATCGCGGGAACGATCGCATCATCATCGTGGATCAGAACTTCACGGTGCTCGACACGTGGTATCAGTTCAGCCGACCGAGCGGCATCTACATCGACAAGAATGATGTGATCTACGTGGCCGATTCAGAATCGGGCTCGGTGCATCCGCCGCACGTGGCGTGGAAGCGCGGCATGCGCATCGGCAGCGCGCGCGACGGCAAAGTCACTGCGTTCATTCCCGACCCCGACGACAAAGCCCCCAGCACGAGTTCTGCTGAGGGCGTTGCGGTCGACGCTGCGGGCAACATCTACGGCGCCGAAGTTGGCCAGCGGGCGTTGAAGCGTTACGAAAAGAAGTAGCGCCCCTCCCCTTACTTCTTCACCGGCAGCGCCAGCGCCGTAAGCTGTGTCTCGTTCTCAGCGCCACTCGCGAACACGATGTACTGCCGACCTTTGTGCAGGAACGTCATCGGCACCGCCGTCGTCTTGAACGCGATTTCCAGCGCGCCCACCTGTTTGCCGGTTGCCTTGTCGAGCGCGAACAGCTTGGGCGCTTCACCCGGCGCACCACCGCCGCGGCCGGTGCCGTAAATCAGCAACGTCTTGGTGGTGATCGCCTGCGCTTGTCCGCGACCACCCTGCGGTGGCAACGTGATACCGGCGAACAGCGGATCGCGGCTCGTGACCTTCAGCATACCCGCGTTGGGCGCCCACCACGACTTGTCGCCGCTCTTCATGTCGTACGCCGTGATGCCGCCGTATTCCTTGGGCTTCACGATCGACACCCCACCGATGATCGATCCACCAGCGCGCCCCGCGAAGTCACCACCGCGCTCACGCACGGGGCCTTCGTAGCCCGGCGGCGCCGGCAGCGCGCCGATCAAGCCGCAGCTGTTGCGCGGCGAGCTGTAATCGAATTCCGAGCACGGGTCCTTCTGCAACTGTGCGGTGCTCATGCCCGTGATCGATGCCACGTACATCATGCCGGTTTCCACATCGACCGTGGCACCACCATCGATGTTCACACCACCGCTGGCGCCGGGCGCGTACCACGAGCATTTGTATCCCGTGCTGCCCTTGCCGTCGGCCGCGGCTGGCGGAATGAAGTACGGTCCCATGCGGCACCGCTTCGCCATTTTGAGCGCCGAGTCCTTGATGGCGGGCGTGTAGTCGATCAAGTCGGCCTCCACCAGGCCCTGCTGCGAATACGCCGCCGGCTTGCTCGGAATCGGTTGCGTGGGCGATGACACTTCACCCGGCACGTCGCTCGTCATCACCGGCGTTTCCACCATTGGCCAGATGGGTTCACCGGTGGCGCGATCGAATGTGTACACCCAGCCCTGCTTGGTGGTCTGCGCGATGACCTTGCGCGGCTTCCCGTCGACGGTGATGTCCATCAGGTTCGGCGCCATCGGCGTGTCATAGTCCCAGATGTCGTGATGCACCATCTGGAAATGCCACTTCCGCAGCCCCGTCTTCGCGTCGAGTGCCACGAGCGAGTTGCCGTACAGGTTGTCGCCGGGGCGATGTCCGCCGTATTCGTCCATCAGCGGCATACCCACCGGGATGTACACGAGACCGAGCTGTTCGTCGGCCGCGTACGGCGCCCACGCGTCGTTCTTCCCCACACCCTTGGTGCCGTTCTTCGAACCGTTCTTCCACGTGTCGGCGCCGAATTCCCCCGGCTGCGGCACGAGGTTGAACTTCCACGCCTGACGACCGGTGCGAACGTCGAAGCCGCGCACCGTACCCGTCACGTTGTGCGTGCGAATCGGGTAGTAGCCGTGAATGGAGGAATTGCCCACCACGAGCATGTTCCCCACCACCATCGCAGGCGAACTCGCTGCGATCTGTCCGGCGGCGGGATCGAGCCCCACCGTCCCATCGGCGCCGGTCTTCTTCACCATATCCCACGTTTCACCCGGCTTCGCTTTGCGCATCGGCGCCGCGTCGGAGATGATGAGCGGCCCCGAATCATCGACGGCCAGCGGCACCATCGGATAGCCCAGTCCGTCCATCAGGTCCACGACACCGTTCTTGCCAAACAGCGGATCGGGCTTGCCCGTCTTCGCATCGAGCGAGATCAGGTGATACCCCGGCGTGACGAGCAGCACGCGTTCAATGCGGCCGTCGGTCCAATACGACAATCCGCGACCGGCGAACTGCCGCGGTGCCTTCTGCCAGCGGATCCCTTCGTCGAGACGATACATCCACAGCGTCTCACCCGTTTCCGGATCGAGCGCCGTCGCCACGCGACGCGTGCTGGCCACGGTGAACAGACGACCGTTCGCGAAGATCGGCGTGGTGCGATAGTACTCGTCCTTGCCGAACGCGCTGGCCTTCCACTCCCACGCCACTTTGAGCGAGTCGAAGTTGCTGGCGTTCACCTGTTCGAGCGGCGAGTAGCGCGAGCTCCACTGGTCGGCGCCCCAATGCCGCCATTCGCCGTACGCGTTACCGCGCGCGAGTGGCTTGCCCTGTTGCGCCACCGTCGGCGCGACACGCGTGAACGTGGCGCCCACGATCGCGGCGCCCGCGACGAGCGCAAAGCCGGCGAGCCGTCTGGTCCTGCGTTGCATCATCTGATCTCCGTCAAGAATGCGGGACGAGTCTGAACCTGCGTGCTTCACTGCGAACTTCCGAACGATCTTCCAACGGCGCCGGCGATGTGCCCGGCGCAGCATCGATACGCACCGCCCTCAACCAATCCGGCTCGGCATTCAACTCAACTTTCCCGGCCGGCATGCCATTCAACTTGAGGATGTAGGCCGTCACCAGGACGTACTCCTCTTCCGTCAGCGTGCCGGGCGCCGACTTGGGCATCAGGTTGCTGAGATAGCCGTACAACTCCGACAGCGGACGCCCGAACCATCGCAGCTCGAAGGCCGCTCCCATGTGCGAGGCCGTGGTGTGGCAGCCGAGGCAGGCCCCGTTGAACACGTTCTTCCCCTTGCTGGCCTGCACCGGCGTGTACACGCCTTGGCTGGTCGACTTGAGCGCCTGCGCGGCACCGGTACGCGGCGCGAGCGTGGCGACCGCACACAATAGCAGCAGGCCGGTCACCACCGATGACGTGGTGCCCGATACCGCACCCGATACCGCGCCCGATGCGGCGCGCGCGCCCGACAGACGGCGCATCACTCCGGAGATTCCCCACGCCACACCGATCACAATCAGCACACCCATCGCGCCACGCAATACATCCGCCAGAAAGAGGGCGTCGAGCACCGGCGGCGCCAACCGGTAGGTGCGCAGGGTGGCCGCGCGCTCGAGCAACCAATGCCACGCTTCGTGCGTGATGAACGCGGAGGCGACGATCACACCCATACGCTCCGGAACGGCGCGTGCAAACACCCAGCGCAACACGGGCACCGCCGCCGCCAGCACCGCCAACTGCGCGAGTTCCACGCCTACGTTGAACGCCGCGAGCGAGGTCAGCAAATGCGAGCCGGCAAACTGCAACTGGTCGCGCAGCGCGGTGGAGAATCCGAAGCCGTGCACCAAGCCGAACGCGAAGGCGATCATCCAGCGACGCTGCACGCGCGCGCCGACGATGTTCTCGAGCGCCATGTACACGATGGACGCCGCGATCAACACTTCGACCAACGGTGGAAACCAGAGCGCGGTGGGCGCGAAGCCCATCGCCGACGCCGCCAGCGTGATGGAGTGCGCAATCGTGAAGGCGGTGACCACACCGACCAGCGGACGCATGGCGCGAATGGGCAGCACAAGGCAGAGCACGAACAGCAGATGATCGATGCCGCTGAACATGTGCTCCATGCCGGTCAGCACGAACCGCCACGCCGCATGCCACCAGCGCGGATCGAGTCGGACTGCGCCCGGATCGCCATCGAAGGTGATCACCCGCTCAGCCCCGGTGCTCAGCATCAGCGTGACGATGGTGGTGGTGCGGATGCCGAGGTGCGCCCACGCGGGTTCGAGTACCAAGTCGGCCTCATCGCCCACCACGAGGCCCGCCGTCGGCACGTCGAGCAACACGTCGAGCATCACCTGCCCTACCGGGATGTCGGTGTCGATCGGCAACGGCGACTCTCGCACCGCCGCCAGAGCCGTGGCGTACGAGTCGAAGGCGCGATCGCCAGGCAGCGCCGCCCTCACGGCTACCACCTGCGGCGCCGCCAGCGCCCGATCACCAACACGCAAGCGCAGTCCGTCGGCAATCCACAGCTGCGCCGCGTCACGCAGCGTGGGCTCGGCCCGGGCCACGTCCAGCAACCCCGCACCACGCGTGGGGAACGACACGTCCCGCATGCTCTCCAACGGTACGCGCATCAGCACGCTCACGCGCGCCCCGTCTGGCTTGACGAAGGTGCGCACGACCACGCTGGCCGGGATTTCATGCGCGTACGCACGATGTCCCGGCAGGACGATCAAGAGCAGAGCGAGCAGCGGGAGGAGAAATGGCATCGCGAAGCGGGCGGCGATTCTCTGGACAGGCGGGAAGAGGCGCGTTACTAAGTAGGGATTCGCGGCACCGCCGCAATTTCACGAAGATACCATCCCGCCCCGGATTCCACACGGGGTCCTACCCCTGATGGAGAGACTGATGACGAGGACGCGCAATTCGCTGCGCTGGACGGCCCTGATTCTGACCATCGGTGCCCTGGGTGTCGCGCAAGCGTCGCTGCGGGCCACCGACCGGCAGATGGTGCAGGCGCCGCGGTTCGAAGTCGACCCCGTGTGGCCGAAGCCGATGCCGAACCACTGGATCCTGGGCTCGGTGATCGGCGTCGGCATCGATAGCCGCGACCACGTGTTCATCATCCACCGCGGCGACTCCACGCTCAATCAGCGCACGGAAGCGGGCATGAACGCGAAGCCACCGATCGGCGAATGCTGTGCCTCGGCGCCGCCGATTCTCGAGTTCGATCCCGACGGCAACCTGGTGAAGGGCTGGGGCGGACCGGGCGAGGGATACGTGTGGCCCGGCTCCAATCACGGCGTGGCGGTGGACGACAAGGACAACATCTGGATCGGCGGAAACGGCCCGACCGACTCGCATATCCTCAAGTTCTCGCACGACGGCAAGTTCCTGCAGCAGATCGGCACGCCCGGTCAGGGCTCCGCCAGCAACGACAGCACGCACTTCGGTCGCGTGGCCAAGATCACCTTCGACACCAAGGCCGGCGAGGCCTATGTGGCCGACGGCTACGGCAACAAGCGGGTGGCGGTGCTCGACATGAACAGCGGCAAGATCAAGCGCTTCTGGGGCGCCTACGGCAACAAGCCCGACGACGCGCGTATGCCTCCGTACGATCCGTCGGCGCCGCTCGCGCAGCAGTTCCGGAATCCGGTGCACTGCGCCGAGCCGAGCACCGACGGGATGGTGTACGTGTGCGACCGTCCCAACGATCGCATTCAGGTGTTCCAGAAGGACGGCAAGTTCGTGAAGGAAGTGCGCATCGCGCCGGCCACGCGCGGCGACGGCTCGGTCTGGGACATCGCCTTCTCGAAAGACGCGGCGCAGAAGTATCTGTACCTGGCCGACGGCAAGAACGAACGCGTGTACGTGATGGACCGGCTCTCGCTGGAAATCCTCACCAGCTTCGGCGACGGCGGCCGTCAGCCCGGACAATTCTTCGCCGTGCACAGCATCGCGACCGACTCCAAGGGCAACATCTACACGACGGAAACGTACGAAGGCAAGCGCCTGCAAAAGTTCCGCTACAAGGGCATCGGACCCGTCACGCGCGCCAATCAAGGCGTGGTCTGGCCCACGGGAAAGTAGGTCAGGGAATCACACCCGCACACTCGATTTCCACCTTGGCCCCGGGCGAGACCAGCGCGGCCACGACCACGGTGGAGCGGGCCGGCGGGGCCGACGGGAAGAACTCGCGATACACCGAGTTCATGCCGCCATAATCCTTCACGTCGGTGAGGAACAC
>Ga0105044_10009396_pt1 | contig 13383 bp, 7 predicted proteins | sample MAT01_FD_78092 | JGI IMG/M metagenome (GOLD analysis project Ga0105044, IMG submission 78092) | Freshwater microbial communities from Lake Fryxell liftoff mats and glacier meltwater in Antarctica - MAT-01 | ecosystem: Environmental > Aquatic > Freshwater > Ice > Liftoff microbial mat | place...
AGCGCCCATTGAGCCCCTTGCACAAGAAGGGGTTATGTCGTTCAAGGAGTCGAGCGATTTGGCGGGAGAAACTCGCACGCATCCTTGGCCGTTTGCCGTACGGGCATGCTGAGCACGGCGGGTCTTACCATAAGCACCAACAATGTCCTGACGCTGTCTGTGACCACTACCCCCGAACCTAATCACGTGCTGCTTGTATCTGCGGGTGTGTTGCTGCTGGGCCTGAAGGTTCGTTATCGGCGGGTATTATGGATAAGTTGATTCGCGGGTCGCGTGGTTGCAATAGGGCCGTTCGAAGTCGCCATGCGGGTATTGCCCGGCACAGTGACCTTGAACGGCCCTGCTTTTTTGATGGCGTTGGAAGACAGGGCCGTCAGCAATTAATCGGTTCGGTGATCGCTTTCCTGGTGAAGCTTGAGAATCACGAACATAGCATCGGGCGGCCCGTACGGAGTGGCCCGCTGCAGGGCACAATCGTTAGGACCGGTTTTTCCGGTTGCGCAGCAGGCGGCCGGCGAAAGCCGCGCCGATGACGGCCGTCGCCAGCGTGGCCGGCTCGGGTGTTTTCGCGGTATCGGGCGGATCGATCGGTTCGGGCTCGCCGACAACTCCCACCGGCGGGTCGACGACAATCACCTGCGGGACAACGACTGGTTGTACGGGTTGCGCGGCGGGCACCACCGGTGCCGCCGGGATGACGGGCGGGTAAAGCGCGAACGCGGCAGCGGGCACCAGCAGCGGAGCGAGCCCCAGCATGCCGGCAAGGCACCACGTCCGGCCGCGGCCGAATCGGGTCAACATTGTTCACTCCTTGAAAGAGGCCAGCGCCGGATCAATTCCATGATCCGTGCGAAATGCTGGGTTGCCGGTTCTATCGGCCTCTTATCACTGCAGGGATGCATCGCGCGGCGCGGGAAACCTTAATGAATTCCGATCGACGATCCGCAAAAGCATGACAGAACGGTTGTGCGGGGAACGCCGGGTATGGCGGCGCTTTGGCCGATTCGTGTCATTCGCGACGTCGTTGAACGCTCGAAAACGTGAGCGAACTGCCGAAGGAAGAGGTGAAGAAACGTGATTTGCCGTCGCGGCCCCGCTTGACTTCGCGAGAAACGAAGGGGCTGGCCGGCGCGTCTGAAGCTGTCAGGAAGTACAGCCGCTTTCACTGCCCGGAGGGCCTATCAATGAAACGGTTTTTGTGGACTATCGGTCTGACCCTGTCGTCCGCTCTCGCGGTCCAGGCTCAGTCGTCAACAGGCCCGGCCGCGGCGCTGGGTCTGCCTCGTGCGGCAGCGATGCTCGGCCTGCCCATGCCGGCGCGGGAGCTCCCCGGCAGCATTCTGCCGGTGCATGCCGAACTCGCGTCGCCGCTGCTGCCTCCGGGCGCGCCGTCGGCCCCGCGGCCGGCATCTCCTTATAACCTCACCACCCAGGATGCGAGGCCGATGCCGGTCGTCCCGGGAATTGATGAGGGCAAGAAGTCGTCGCTGCCCGCGCCGATGCTCACCCCGGGCAATGTTGTCGTCCCGGGCAACCCGGCGATTTCCTCCGAAGTGATCTACCCGCCTGTAGCGATGGAATCGCCGCTGGTCGGCGTCGATGTCTCGGAAGGAACGCCCGGCTTCATGGGCGGCAAACGGTTCACCACCTCGGTGGAGTCGCTTCTGTGGTGGTCGAAGGGTTTCTCGATTCCGCCGCTTGTGACAACGGGCCCCGCTGCGTCGAACGGCGCGATTGGTGCGCCCGGGGTCGCGGTGCTGTTCGGTAACAACAACTCCAGCCCCAACCTGCAGACAGGTATCCGCACCGGCTTCGAATTCTGGTGCGGGCCCTGTTCAAACTGGGGCATGGACGGTCACTTGTTCATGCTGTTCCAGCGCGGTGATTCAACCGGTTTTGCTTCGCGCCCGGGCGGCAACCCGCTGCTGGCTCGGCCGTTCCGCGATCTGAACAACAACGTCAGCTCGGCGGAACTGGTGTCGTTTCCCGGCGTCTTTTCCGGCGGCATCGCCATCGGCAACTCGACCGCGCTGTGGGGCGGCGACATTAACGCTCGCCGCCGGTTCCTGCAGGGGAGCGGATCACACCTCGACGGGTTGATCGGCTATCGATTTGTCAGCCTGCATGAATCGCTGCAGATCCAGGAGCGCGCGGCCCAGATCGGCACGGTCGACCCGACGCTGCCGCTCAGCGGGGTTGCGTTCGATCGCTTCTCGACGTCGAACCAGTTCAACGGTGCCCAGATCGGTACCGATATGGGGATCACCCGCGGCCGCTGGTCATTCGACCTGCGTTCGACGATCGCCTTCGGTGTGACTTCAGCAACGCTGGATATCAGCGGTGCCCAGAACGTGATCAATGCGGATGGTTCATCGTCAGTCAGTCAGGGCGGCCTGTACGCCCTCAACAGCAACATCGGCCGGTACTACCAGCCGGGCTTCGCAGTGGTTCCCGAAGCGACGTTCACCATCGGCTACAACGTCACGGATCGTTGCCGCCTGACGATGGGCTATAACATCCTGTACTGGTCGAGCGTCCTCCGCCCGGGTGCCCAGATCGATCAGAGCCTTGATATAAACCGCATCCCGAACTTCACCGCCAGCAACAACACGCTCACGGTCGCCCGGCCGTACGCGCCGCTGGTGGGCCAGGGATTCGTCGCCCAGGGCCTGAACTTCGGGTTGTCGTATAACTGGTAGTCGATCCAGGGAGATGCGGGCAGGGGGCGCAAGCCCCCTGTTTTCGTTTATCCCACGTACAACGGTTCCGGCTCGAAGTTGAAATCAAACGGCGGTTCGACATACTCCTCGTGATCGCCGCGATCACGGAAGACGTGCATGATGCGAGCCCGGCCCAGATCGTCGAAGCGGGGTTCCGGGTACGTTTCCGATTTGAACGGGTCGTCAAGCTGGAAGTCGTGAATCAGCACCTTGATCTTCGGCAGCCCCTGGAACTGAACTTCGTCCGCCCGGCGACGGCCGGCCGACTTGTCGTGTACTTCGAACATCACGCGAAGCACTTTCTTGAGCTTGCGGAAGTCGATGCCGTCTTCCACATAGATGATGTCGATCTGCAGATCGCGCAGCAATCGCCAGCAGTACTGCCGCACATGCCGATGCATCACCTCATGGTAGGCCGGGCCGACGGTCTCGGTCACCATGCTCGATTCGTCGCGTTCCTCGACTTCATCGCGTGCCAGTCCCGGCATGAACCAGAGGTGCGGAGCCAGCCAGAAGCCGCTGCCGCCGGCGAATCGCTTTGTGCGGGCATGCTTGAAGATCTTCTCCAGGCCGCGCGTCAGCAACCGCCGCTTCTGGATCTCGTCGCGGCGGATGAATCGGTCGAGTACCGTGCCATCGGCGAGGTCGTCAAGGCTGACGCGCAACGGCCAATCGGGATCGAATTCGCGTGCCTGCGATTGTGCCGTTTCGACAAGGCGGATGCGCACGTCGACTTCAGACGCAGGCAATGGCTCGAAGCAGACTCGCCAGCCATGTCGACCGAGCAGGCGCGTGACCTGCGGCTGCACAGCCGAGGCCAGATCGCCCGATACGTGGACCGTCGGCTGAGCGGGTCGCGACGGGTTGCGCTTCCAGAGCATGAACAGGAAGATGCCGGCCGAGACAACGATCCCCGGCGTCAGCCACGCGACCAGTTCGCCCAGCGTGCGCGTAATCGGCATGTCGCGGTCGCCGGGTAAATCACCGATGACGCGTCCACCGACGGCAGTGAACATCGCCGCACTGAGCAAAAGCAACACGATGGCCGAGATAACGAACAACAGCTTCGCCGTGCTGATCGAGTAGACGCGCACACTGTTGGCCGGCCGCCAGATGAACTGCACTTCCGGTTGCCGCGGCCACAAAGCGATGATGCCGACCACGCAGAGTGCTGCCCCGCTGAGGATCGGCACCAGCCACAAAGGCAGCAAGATCCAGGCGCCGAGTACCGCAGCCGAATAACATTGCAGGAACACGAGCTGCCGTCGGCTTATCCGGCCTTCCGGCGAGCGCGATACGGTGCCGGGAGCAAGGACATTGAACAGGATGAACGGGAAGTAGGCGCCGCCCAACGCGCAGGCGAACAGCAGCCCCCATAACCCGATCATGCCGGCCAGGTACATGGTGTAGCTGCCCTGGATGGCCCAGCCCCGCCAACCATCGGGGAACGCATCCCATAAGGAGAGGGCAGCGGCGCACCAGCTCGCAAGAACAAGAATCAGCAGCTTGACCGAACCGGGTAAACCCCGGCGGATGCGAGGTGAACCACGCAGGTCCGGGCCGAACTCGAACTTGTAACGGTCGGCCGCGCGGGCGAGATTCCAGACCTGCCGGCCGAGGTATTTCACCCACTGCAACGGCGCTGTCCGATGTCGCATGGCGATCAGCGCGACGAGAAGCGTAAGCGCTGCCGCGCCGAGCGAGTCGTAAAAGTCGTTCGGGGATTGCCGCCCGAAAAACTCGAGCGCGAACAATGAGACGCCGACCGTCGGCGCAAACCATCCGCCCTGAATAAGGACGTGTCGGACTTGAGGCAAAGTCTGGCTGAGCAGCTTCATACCTCTATTTCACCGGATCCTGTCCCGGACGACAATCATTTCCGAAAGAATTGCGCATGATGGTTGTTCCACTTCAACGTCGCAACGCGCATACGCGTTGCCGTTCGCCGATCTCGGGCGACGTGAGTTTCTTCAACTGCACGCAATCACTTTCGCAGCTCAGCTTACTATCTCTTCGCAAATCCGAAGGTTTCGTTCATCGAAATCGCTTGCTATGCCGATTGCTCTGGACTAAGATGCTCAAGAATGTTGGATCGTCTATTGACAGTGGCCAACCCTGCCTGAACCTCCCGGCGCATGAAAATCCTACCCGCGCGTCGGATATTTGATGAGATCGCAAAACCGGCCTGCCGGATCTATCCTACCTCCCGCTTGGAAAGGTGTACTCGCATGTCAAGCGCCGATGCCGTAACTTGGAACCAGGACCCGGCCCACTTCCGGAAGCCCGGTCGCCGCGACTTCATTCGCGTGGGCGTCGTCGGCGCCCTGGGTCTGACACTGGGCGACTACCTCACCATGCAGTCGCGTGCCGATCAGAAGTTCTTCCAGAGCAAGGAGGGCGTGGCCAAGAGCGTCATCCAGATCGTGCTGCCGGGCGGTATGGCTCATCAGGAATCATGGGATCCGAAGCCGGAAGCGCCGCTCGAGTACCGCGGCCCGTTCGGCGTCGCCAAGACCAAGCTCAGCGGTGTCGTGCTGAATGAAAACTTCAAGCATGTCGCCGGGGCCATGAGCAAGATGACCGTCATCCGCTCGATCGCGGGCAAGGAAGCGGATCACGGCCGGGCGACCTACACTATGTATACCGGCTATCGCAAGAGCCCGGCCATCGAACATCCGAGCCTGGGCTCGGTGGTGTCGCACGAGTTCGGGCCGCGCAAGGACCTGCCGCCGTACGTCGCGGTTCCCAACGCGACCGAGTATGGCGGCACCGGTTACCTGGGTTCGCAGTTCGGGCCATTCGGCATAGGCAGCGATCCGGGCCGGCCGAACTACCAGGTGCGCGATTTGATGCTGCCCCCGGGCGTCGATGACCGCCGCTTCAGCACCCGGCGCGAGATCCGCGGCGTGGTCGACGACCACTTCCGCCGCGTGGCCGACAAGTCGGAAGCTCTTTACGCGATGGATGAGTTCTACCAGCGGGCCTATGCGATGATCTCATCGCCGGCCGCACGCGAAGCGTTCGACATCCACAAGGAAACGCAGGCAACCAAGGACATGTACGGCACCAGCGATGCCGGCCCGCGCTTCCTGCTGGCCCGCCGGCTGGTTGAAGCCGGCGTCCGATTCGTCACTGTCAGCTACGGCGGCTGGGACATGCACGCGGGCATCGAGGGTTCGATGAAGCGTCAGGCCCCGGGCCTCGATCAGGGCCTCGCGGCGCTGGTGAATGATCTCGACCAGCGCGGCCTGCTCGCATCGACGATCGTGCTCGTCACCAGCGAATTCGGCCGCACGCCGAAGATCAATGCCTCGGCCGGTCGCGACCACTTCCCGCGCGTCTACTCCGTTGCCGTCGCCGGCGGCGGCTTCAAGCGGGGCCTGGTGTACGGTACGTCGAACTCGACCGCCAGCGAACCGGAAGAAAACCCGGTCCGTATGGAAGACTTGCTGACAACGGTGTACCACCAGATGGGCATCAATGCCGACAAGGAACTGATGGCCCCGGGCGGCCGACCGATCGAGATCATCGATGGCGGCGACGTGGTCAAAGACCTCGTTGGCTGAGCCTGCCTGCCCGAACCCGCCAGTCCGAGCCGGAAGCGTCAACGACGTCATCCGGCTCGGAATTGTTCAATTCACTTTCCGCACATGGAGTCCCGTGCATGACCAGCAGGCGCCGATTCCGCACCCCGGTTGTTTCATCTGCCATCCTGCTGCTTGCTACGGCACTTGCCGCATCGGCCGGTTCCCCCGGACTGACGCGCATTCATCCGCCGGGGGCTCAGCGGGGCACCACGGTGGAAGTGATCCTGACGGGTCGCTACCTGGATGATCCGCGCGAAGTGATGTTCTACGAGCCGGGAATTGTTGTCGAATCGATGCAGGTCGTCGATGGCCCGATCGAGTATGCCGGCCAGAAGCTCGCTTACGAGCCGGGCCGGCGTGTCCGTGTTCGTCTCAAGATTGCCGATGAATGTGCGTTCGGCCCGCACGGCCTGCGCGTTCGGACCGGCACCGGCCTGACGGAGTATGTCCGCTTCTTTGTCGGACCGTTCCCCGCTTTCGATGAGAACGAAACCATCACGAAGCGGAACGACAAATTCGATACGGCGCTGCCTGTCCCCGCCAACGTCACCGTGCATGGCCGACTTGGTGAAGCAACCGATGTCGATATATACAAGCTGGAAGTCAAGAAGGGCCAGCGCGTCTCCGCCGAGATGGAAGCGGCCCGCATCGGCTTCGACCGCGGCATCCTCGATCTTCACCTGACCATCTACAACGCCGAGGGGAAGAAGTTGGCCGCGGCCGATGACTCGGCCATGTACCTGCAGGACCCGATTCTTTCCGTCATTGCCGACAAGGATGGCCCCTACTTCATCGAAGCCCGCCACTGCATGTATGCCGGCACGGCCGATACGTACCGCCTTCATCTGGGAACCTTCTCGCGGCCGACCGGCATCTACCCCGCGGGCGGACAGATCGGCACCGGGTTGAAAGTCAGAATCCTCGGCGATCCGAAGGGTGAATGGAACTCGTCGGTAGCGCTGCCGAAGGCCGAAGGCGACGTGCAGTTCATGGCCATTAACGAAGAGAAAGTCTCCGCTCCGTCGCCGAATATGTTGCGGGCGTCGCCGTTCGGCAATGTGCTGGAAGTCGAACCGAACGACACTGTCGAAGCCACGGATAAGCAGACCGCCGTCAACCTGCCGATCGCCCTCAACGGCATCATCGACAAGCCGGGCGATGTCGACTGCTTCCGCTTCAAGGCGAAGAAGGGCGAACAGTTCAAGATCCACGCGATCGCCAACGGCATCGGCTCCCCCGTTGATCCGGTGATCTGGGTGAAGTCGCTGGCGGCGAAGGGCAACGCGCCCCCGCAACGGGCGACTGATTCACGCTCGAATCAGCACGGCTACGGTCCCGCGCAGGGCCTGAGCCGGGAGACGCATGACCCCATCATGGACTTTACCGCCAGCATTGATGGCGAATACGTCATCGGCATCGAGAATGAACGCGGCGAAGGCGGGGCAGACCATGTCTATCGCATTGAAGTCCGGCCCGAAGACACAGCCGTCTACGCCTACATCGCCCCCGAGGCGGAAAACCAGAACGCCTCGCAGGTTCGCCAGACAATTGCAGTCGGGCCGGGCAACAGGTACACGGCACAGATCGCCATCTTCAGCACCGGTCGACCGGTGACCGGCGACTTGGAACTGGTGGCCCTCAATTTGCCCGAAGGGGTCACGATGCAAGCCCCGAAGATCTTGACGGGCATGACTAAAGTGCCTGTCGTCTTCGAAGCCTCGCCGAATGCGAAACCGGTCGGGGCGCTCGTTGATCTGATGGTGAAGCCGGTCAGCGGTGAGTCGCTGGCGAGCGGCTACCGGCAGACGATCATGCTGAACCAGTACGGCAACAACGACTATTACCTCCATGCCCCGATCGCAAAACTGGCCGTCGCGGTCACGGAACCGGCACCGTTTGTCGTTGAAGTCGACGAGCCCAAGTCGTCGCTGGTACAGAACGGGGAGATGCTTCTGAAGTTCCGCGTCATCCGCGACAAGGACTTTGAAGGCCCCGTCACAGTCCAGATGGACTGGCGGCCCAACGGTCTGAGCACCGGCACCCCCGTCACCGTCGCCGCGGGGCAGACGGAAGGAACGTATATCCTCGGCGCGGCCCGCAACGCCGCCGCCGGCAAGCATCAGGTAACGCTGACCGCCGCCAGCGGGACCGGCCGCAAAACCCGCTATGATGCAGGCGACCGCAGCTATGTCGCATCGAAGCCGTTTAAACTGACGATTGCCGAACCGGACGTAGATGCCAAGATCGCCCGGACGTCGATCGAACGCGGCAAGACAGCGAACATCGTCTGCAAGCTCAGCAATCTGCAGGCCTTCGAAGGCAAGGCGCAGGTGACATTGACGCGGCTGCCGCGCGGCATCGAACTTGTCGAACCGATGCGTGAGATCACCGCCGCCGACAAGGAAGTGACCTTCACGCTGCGGGCCACGCCCGAAGCACTGGTCGGCAACTACCAGGGCATCGTTCTCGACGTGACCGTAACGGAGAATGGCCAACCCGTCCGCCAGTTGACCGGCAGCGGCATACTGCGAGTCGACACGGAACGCGGGCCGAAGAGCAAGTAATTCTGTTATATCCGCGTTCGCCAGAACGCGGGATGTAGCCAGAACGCGGGTTAGGCAAGTGTCGTCCCCGCGTTCTGGCGAACGCGGCTACAGGGAAGCCTGTTCGTCAGATAACGATGGAAGCACATATGCGTATCACTGCAACGTTGATTGCAATCACCTTCACCGCCGCCTTCTCTCATGCGGCGGACACGCTGAAGGTGTTCCCGGCGAAGGTCGAATTGCGCGGCAAGGACGATCGCCAGGGGATCGTCGTGCAGCAGGTTGACGCCCTCGGCGTCACGCGCGATGTCACTGCGAAAGTGAATCTGAAACTGCTCGATGGCAGCATCGGCAAGCTGGCCGGCAATGCGATCACGTCGTCGAAGGACGGGGCAACGACGCTGCAGGTGCAACTCGGCAATCTGAAAGCCGAAGCACCGGTCGAAGTAAAGAACGCGGGCGATTCCCGCCCGATCAGCTTCCGGCTCGACGTCATGCCGGTCTTCATGAAGCACGGCTGCAACAACGGCAGTTGCCACGGTGCGGCCAAGGGGAAGGACGGCTTTCACCTGTCGCTGTTCGGCTACGACCCGGCTGGCGATTACTTCCGCCTGACCCGGCAACTGGTTGGCCGGCGCATCGATCTGGCCGTGCCTGAGAAGAGCATGTTGCTGGAGAAGACAACCGGGGCCGTCTCGCACACCGGCGGCAAACTGTTCGATGACAAGCATGACGACTACGCAACCCTGCTTCGCTGGCTGAAGGCCGGTGCTCCGGACGACAGCGGCGACATGCCGGTACCGCTGGGCATTGAGATGCTTCCGCCGAAGGTCGTGTTCAACGGCGGCGGCACCACGCAGAAGACCGCGGTGCTGGCGAAGTACTCCGACGGCTCGGTCCGCGACGTCACGCGCCTGTCGCTGTACATGACGCAAAACGAAGCGATCGCCGCGATCGACAAAGAGGGCATGGTAAAGGGCGGCGGCCGTGGCGGCGCGTTTGTCTTCGCCCGCTTCAACAAGTTCACCGTCGGTTCCGAAGTGATTGTCCTGCCGACCGACGACAAGTTCAACTGGCCCGGCACGCCGGAAACCAACTACATCGACACGCTTGTCTTTGACAAGCTGAAGAAACTGCACCTCGCCCCTTCCGAACTTTGTTCGGATGAGGCGTTCCTTCGCCGGGTTTCCTTCGACCTGATCGGACTGCCGCCGACCCGCGAGGAGTACGAGAAGTTCATCAACGACACAGCGAAGGACAAACGCGCGAAGCTGATCGACCAGTTGCTCGAACGCCCCGAGTTCATCGATATGTGGGCGATGAAGTGGGGCGAAATGCTGCGTGTGCGGGCCTACAACCAGCAGCCCGCCTACGGCCGCGACGGCAAGGCGATGATCAGCTACGCCGCCTATATCCGCGAGCAGATGGCAAGCAATCGCCCGCTTGATGAACTGGTGGCCGAGTTGCTGGTCGGCACCGGCAGCAACCTGAAGTCGCCGACTTCGAATCTGTACACGTCGAGCGAACGACTCACGCCCGAAAAGACGGCTGAAGACATCGCCCAGGTGTTCATGGGCACGCGCATCCAGTGCGCCCAGTGTCACAACCACCCGTTCGACCAGTGGACAATGGACGATTACTACGGCTTCAGTGCCTTCTTCGCCGGCATCAACCTGAAGCGCGGCGTTGAGGGGCGCGAAGTCATTGTCGCAAACAACAACGCCAGCAACACCGTCGCCCATCCCGTCGATGGCCGGCGCATGAAACCGAAGTTCCTCGGCGGGGCGGTGCCCGACGTCGAAGGGCAGGACCCCCGCAAGGCGCTGGCGGGCTGGCTTGCATCGAAGGACAATCCGCTGTTTGCGCAGTCAATGGCGAACATCATCTGGTCGCACTTCTTCGGCCGCGGCATCGTCGAGCCGGTTGATGACGTCCGCATCAGCAACCCGCCCAGCAACCGCGAACTGTACGATGAACTCGGTAAGCGGCTGGCGGCCCACAAGTTCGACAAGAAGGCCCTGATGCGCGACATCTGCAATTCGCGCACTTATCAACTGTCGGCCGCGACTAATGAAACGAACCAGTTGGACGAAGTGAACTTCTCGCACGGGTACGTCCGCCGCCTTCGCGCGGAAGTGCTGCTCGATACCATCACCCGCGTGACCGGCACTGAGGATCGCTTCCCGCTGTCGCCCGCCGGCACCCGCGCGGTGCAGATCCATACGGGGGAAGTCTCGACGTACTTCCTGACGACCTTCGGCCGCGCCCCGCGTGAGACCGCCTGCTCGTGCGAAGTCAACCGCGAGGCCAACCTGTCGCAGGCGCTGCATCTGGTCAATGGCGACACCGTGACCCAGAAGATAGCCCAGGGCAAGCTGCTCGCCGGCATGCTGGCCGACAAGAAGCCGGTGCCGACGATCATTGAAGAAATGTACCTGCTGACGTTCTGCCGAAAACCGACGGCCGAGGAAACGCAGAAGCTCGTTGATATCATCAAGCGCGAAACCGAAGACCCGAAGCGACTGAAAGCAATGGCCGACCTCGCGCTGAGCGGAGACGCCAACTACAAGCGCAACGAAGCCCGCGCCCAGCAACTCCGTGACGAATTGGCCAAGCTGCCGAAGGGTTCGAAGGAGGCGGCATCAACGGCCGCACAACTGAAGACCTCCGAAGCGGCCATCGCCACCGGCATGCAGAACGCGCAGAGCAGGGCGATTGCCATGGTATACGGCGACATCCTGTGGGGCCTGTTCAACTCCACTGAGTTTGCGTTCAACCACTAAGTTCAAAGCCCGGGCGCCAGCGAGTTTTTCGAAATCCGCGATGGCGCCCGGGCTCCGTTGTATGAATCAACACATCGCCCCGTCGGAATTCACCATGAAGTTGACCATCACCGCGCTGGCGATCCTCGTCCTCATTCCCGCATCGCTCTTCGCGCAGGCGAAGCAGGAAGCGGGGCCGAATTACAAGGATCACGTGTTGCCGATCCTGCGTAAGCACTGCCTGAGTTGCCATAACCCGGACAAGGCCAAGTCGGACCTGAACGTTGCCACGTACGCGGCCCTGATGGCCGGCGGCGCGAGTGGCGAGGCGATCAAGCCCGGCAGTCCCGACCAGAGCCTGCTGTTCAAGGTCACCGCGCACCAGGTCGAGCCGTTCATGCCGCCCAAGGGGGAAAAGATCCCCGACGCGGAACTGGCCATCATCAAGAAATGGATCGAAGGCGGTGCCCCCGAGACGGCCGTCGGCGCGGTGAAGACCGCGACGCGCAAGATCGATATCGACCCCGTGGCACTCACGACCGGCAAGCCCGAAGGCCCGCCGATCATGCCGGCGAACCTGCCGGCCGTCGCACTGCCGAAGACCGAACGCCCGCACCCGGTGACCTCGCTGGCCGCCGCTCCGTGGGCTCCGCTTCTGGCCGTCGGCGGACACGAGCGCGTTCTGCTTTACAACACGGACACATTGAAACTGGTCGGCACGCTGGCGTTCCCCGAACGGATCCCGCATGTGCTGCGTTTCAGCCGGAACGGCAAATGGCTGCTGGCCGCGGGTGGCCGTGGAGCCCACTCGGGCAAGGTCGTCGTGTGGGACGTGGCCACGGGCAAGCGCGTCACCGAACTGGGTGACGAGGCCGACGTGATTCTGGCCGCGGACATCAGCCCCGACCACAAGCTGATCGCGCTGGGCGGCCCGGCCAAACTGGTGAAGATATACGACGTCGCCAGCGGACAGTTGAAGAAGCAGATCAAGAAGCACACCGACTGGATCACCGCGATCGAGTTCAGCCCGGACAATGAACTGCTGGCCTCGGGCGATCGCAACGGCGGCGTCTACGTCTGGGAGGCGGATACCGGCGGCATCGTCTTCACGCTGGGCGATCACAAGGAGAACATCACCGGGGTCAGTTGGCGGGCCGACAGCCAGATGCTGGCGACCGCGAGCGAAGACGGCCGGGTGATTCTCTGGTACGCGGAAGACGGCTTCCCGACCCGCTCGATCAACGCCCAGGCCGAGGGAACCAACCCGACTCGCCCCGGTGCCCCGGTCCGCAAGGGCCTGCCCGGCGTGCTGGCCGTCAACTACTCGAAGAACGGCCAGATCCTGACCTGCGGCCGGGACAACACCGCCCGCATCTGGCGGGCCGACGGTGCCAACAGCCACAAGTTCGAAGGCTTCAAGGACCTCCCCTCGAAAGCCGTCTTCAGCCACGACGGCGACCGCCTCTTCGTCGGCGACTTCACCGGCAAGGTGAAAGTATGGAACCTGAAAGACAAGGAACCGATCGGCGAGTTGACAACCAACCCGGAGTAGGGGAGGGGCGTCAATCGCGAGTATCCGGTTCCATCTCCGTTGCCGGAGGTGGCCCTTTTTGTTTCAATTGCCCCGTGAAGCCGCGACGCCCAGCGGAGTGCCCGCTCGGCTGTTTGCTATTCGAGCAGAAAGTCTAGCCGCACCGATCCACGACGGCGCGAGCCCCGACGTCGTCGACAAACTCAAAAGTCCTCAAACTGCCGCATCACCAAATCG
>Ga0105044_10009397_pt1 | contig 13382 bp, 15 predicted proteins | sample MAT01_FD_78092 | JGI IMG/M metagenome (GOLD analysis project Ga0105044, IMG submission 78092) | Freshwater microbial communities from Lake Fryxell liftoff mats and glacier meltwater in Antarctica - MAT-01 | ecosystem: Environmental > Aquatic > Freshwater > Ice > Liftoff microbial mat | place...
CTTCGGCCAGCGCACGTTGAACGGGACGCCGGACATCACGTCGACAGCGTCGGCGCCACCGACGCCGATGGCGACCATGCCCAGGCCACCGGCGTTGGGGGTGTGGCTGTCGGTGCCGATCATCATGCCGCCGGGGAAGGCGTAGTGCTCGAGCACGACCTGGTGGATGATGCCGCTGCCGGGACCCCAGAAACCGATGCCGTACTTCGCGCTGACGCTGCGCAGGAAGTCGTACACCTCTTTGTTGGTGTCGATGGCGACGCCGAGGTCGATCTTGGCGCCGACCTTGGCGGAGATGAGGTGGTCGCAGTGCACGGTGCTGGGAACCAGCGTGGTGGGTAAGCCGGCCGTCATGAACTGCAACAGCGCCATCTGCGCAGTCGCGTCCTGCATGGCTACCCGATCCGGGCGGAAGTCGTTGTACGTTCCGCCGCGCTCGATGGCTTCAGTGGGGTCGTACAGGTGGTTGAGCAGGATCTTTTCGGTGAGGGTGAGCGGGCGACCAAATCGCTCACGCCCCGCGGCAACCCGTTCAGGAAGGGTGGCGTAGACGCCCTCGACCAGTTCAATCGGCGTTCCAGCGGTAACGGTCATCACAAGTTCCCCTTGCATCAGCGGCCTATGTATACAAGCATAATACAAGTGCGCGAGCAACTCACAGCAACCAGCCTCCCGACTTGGGTCGCGATCGATCACGTTCAGCTGGCGATGCCGGTGGGCGGCGAGCCCATGGCTCGCGAGTTCTACGTCGGTGTACTGGGGTTCGTCGAAATGCCGAAGCCGACAGTGATGGCCGCTCGTGGGGGCTGCTGGTTCGAGGCCGACCAGGTCCGGCTGCACCTCGGGGCCGAGGCCGAGTTCGTGCCTGCCCGCACGGCGCACCCGGCGCTGCTGTGTCGTGGCCTGCGCTCATTCATCGCCACGAACGAGTTGGCAGCAACGTGGAACGACGAGATCGTGGGTACTGTCCGGTGTCACATCGACGATCCGTTCGGAAATCGGATCGAACTGATCGAGGCCTGATTGATGACGAGCAATGCAATGACGTGGCTGGCGTCGGCGCCCGTGCGTACCGCCGACATCGGCGGCTGGACCGACACATGGTTCGCAGGGGGTGGCGTGGTGTGCAACATCGCTCTTGACCACCGTGCGCGGGTCACCATCACGCACGATCCGGATGCATTGCCCACGGTGGACCTCGCGCTCGCGATCACGGGGGAGCGTTACACGTTCCGGCCTGACGCCGCGCCTCGCCGGCATGCGATCATCGAGCAGGCGGTCACGGCGGCGATGCCGGGCGGCTCGGTAGCAATCGCCATCGATGACAGCATCGAGCCGGGCTCTGGTCTTGGAACGTCGGCGGCGGTGATGGTTGCGTTGGTCGCAGGTCTACTGGCGTGCGATGGGCATGTGTTGAACCCGGCCGATATCGCCAGCCGCGCCCATCGCTATGAGACGTCGACGGGCAAGCAGTCAGGGGTGCAAGACCATTGGGCATCGGCGTTCGGTGGCATCAGTCTCTTGGCAGTCGAGTATCCCTCGGCAGTCCGCACCTCGGTCGCGGTGACGGAGGCGACCGTCAGCGAACTCGGGCGCCGACTTCACACCGTCTACCTTGGCTCACCACACGCCTCGTCCGCACTGCACGACGAAGTGATTGCCCGGCTGGAGGCACGGCGCGCGCCATGCCTCGACGACATGCGTCGCGCCGCAATGACTGCTGCCGTGGCGCTCTCGGGCGATGACCTCGTCGCGTACGGCGCTGCCCTCACGGCTCACCACGAGGCGGTCCGCGCCATGCATCCTCGCCTCATCGGCAGCGACGCCGACGAGCTCGCGATCCTCGCCGCCCGTGGCGGGGCACGCGGCTGGAAGGTCAACGGTGCAGGTGGCGAGGGCGGCTCGATGGTCGTCCTCGGCCCAGCCAACACCGATGACGATGAAGCGTTGCGCGAGGCCATCGCAGCGCGTGGCGGCTGGCATGTGATCAGCGCTGCCATCGGCGCCGAGGGTGTGCGTGTCGACCGACAGCCATTCCACGCGGACGTGATGTTGATCGAGGAGCGAGGTCGATGAGAACCATTCGGTATCAGCAGATTGCCGATGACCTGCGCAGTCGGCTGGGCAGCGTCGGCGTTGGTCGGGTCTTGCCCAGCGAGAGTGAGCTCTCCACCGAGTTCGGTGTCAGCCGCGTCACAATCCGTCGCGCGTTGGAGATCCTGCGCGACGAAGGCCTGGTCGACGCCCGTCAGGGCTTCGGTTGGTACGTCGCGGGCGAACCGTTACGCCAGCGCCTCGACGAGCTGGGCACCATCGAGGGTCAACTCGAGCAGCGCGGCATTCGGCCCGAGCGACGTGTCATCGAGTTCGACTTTCGGAGGGCTCCGCCGCGGGTTGCAGCGGTGCTGGGCGCCGATCAGGTTCTGCGCGTGAAGCGGCTCAACCTGGCCGATGACATCCCGTTCGCGGTTGTCACGGTCTGGTGCCCTGCGGAATTGGGGCATCACCTCAGCCGCCGCGACGTGGAACGTCACCCGTTCTACGAGTTGTTGGGCGTGCCCTTGCGTGGCGCCACGCAGACCATCGGCGCCGACTCCGTCGACGGTGCCGATGCAGCCCTGTTGGGGGTGCCGGTCGCTAGCCCAGTGTTGCGCTGCGAGCGAATCACCACCGACACCCATGGTCGTGCGGTGCTGATGAGCGAACATGTCTTCCCTGCCCACCGCACCGAGTTCGTGGTCGAGCTGCCGCAAGCCGAACCATCGGTGCTCCCCAGCGGCCTACGTCTCGTCGAGTAGCCGCCGGCGTTTGTGCACTTTCGGTCGCCATCCGAGCGAAAGTGCACACACGCGTCAGGTTCGCTGGAACTCGTTGCCGTTGAGATGGCAGACGGTGGTGCTGCGTTCGGTTACCACTGCTCCCAGTGAGTGATTGGTCCGAGCGGCAGACGCTTGGCGGGCTTGAAGTCGGTGCCGATGGTGTACGCCACCGGGAACAGCCCCGCCTGTGTGATGCCGTCCGGGATACCCAATAGTTCGGCCGCTTCCTTGTCGCCGCCGTTCATCAGGTGAATGGTGGTCCAAGCCGTGCCCAAGCCTCGCTCGCGGGCCGCCAGCATGAAGCTCCACACGGCCGGCAGGATCGAGCCCCACATGGATGCCCCGGCGAACGAGGGCACACCATCGAGGCTGCCGGTGATGCACGGAATCATCAGCACGGGCACCCTGTGGAAGTTGTCGGCGAGGTACTGCGCGCTGTCCGTCACGCGATCCTTCTGCTCGCCGCGCAGGTCGCCCTCTTCGAAGGTGGTTGCGGCCGCAAAGTTGCGATACAGCGCGAAGTTCTTTGCGTAGATGTCGGCCAGCGCCTGCTTCTTTGCTGCGTCGGTGACGAACACCCACTGCCACCCCTGCGTGTTGCTGCCCGTCGGAGCCTGGAGTGCCAGCTGTAGGCATTCCTCGATCACCTCGCGGCTGACAGGCTTGTCGAAGTCGAGGCGCTTGCGCACGGCGCGAGTGGTTGCAAGGACTTCGTCGGCGGAGAGGTTCAATTCCATCTCGACAGTGTTGCACGGCGCGCGAGGCTGGTCGTTGTGGAACCGATCGACGTCTCCGACTACCAGCGCATCAACAAGGCCAACTGGGACAGCCGCGTGCCCCACCACGAGCGTGGCTACGACCTACACGAGTTCACCGATGACCCTGCCCACCTCTCGCGCGTTGTCCAATTCGACCTGCTGCGGCTCGGCGACATCGCCGGAATGCGCGGCGTGCACCTGCAGTGCCACATCGGTACCGACACTCTGTCGTTGGCGCGCCTTGGCGCGCAGATGTCCGGCCTCGACTTCTCTGGCCCCGCCTTGGAGGTCGCCGCCCGGCTTGCGGCCGACTGTGGACAGCAGATCGACTACGTGGAGAGCGATGTGTACGCCGCGCTCGACCATCTGCCGCCCGGCGAATTCGACTTCGTCTTCACCGGCATCGGAGCACTGTGTTGGATTCCCGACGCGGCGCGCTGGGCGAATGTCGTGGCGGGGCTACTGAAGCCGGGTGGCTTCCTGTTCATACGCGAGGGTCACCCGATGCTGTGGACACTCAGCGATCCGCGCCCCGACGGGCTGCCGGTGATCGAGTTCGCGTACTTCGAGTGCGCGGGCACGGTGTTCGTCGAGGAGTACTCCTACGTCGAGCATGATGGCGTACTCGACTCGCCCACGATCGTGAGCTTCAACCACTCGCTGTCGGAAGTGTTCAACGCACTGTGGAACGCTGGCCTGACGATCACGCTCTTCGAGGAGCATCAGTCGGTGCCGTGGAACCCTCTCGACGGCGCAATGGTCGAGGACGAGTTGGGTGAGTTCCGGCTGCGCGAGAACCCCGAACGGTTGGCAGCGACCTACACGCTGCGTGCGGTGAAGAACTGACCTGGCAAACTCTCGGACATGTCCGAAGAACGCGTCTCCATCACCATCACCGACGGCATCGCCGACGTGCGTATGACCCGTGCCGACAAGCGCAACGCGCTCGACGGTGCGATGTTCGAAGCGTTGGCGGCGGCCGGTGAGCGGTTGAAGACGGAGCCAGGAGTGCGTGTTGCGGTGTTGTCCGGTGAGGGCTCGTCGTTCTGCGCCGGTCTCGACTTCGCGACCATGTCGGCGTTGGCCGGTGGCGGCGATCGTCCGGAGAGTGGGGGCAACCCGGGCGCCATGCAGGAAGGTCGCATCACGCACCTCGGCCAACAGGTCTGCTGGGTGTGGCAGGAAGTTCCGGTTCCGGTCATCGCAGCTGTGCACGGGCACGCCCTCGGTGGGGGCATCCAGGTGGCGCTGGGCGCCGACATTCGCATCGTGCACCCCGACACTCAGATGAGCGTGCGTGAGATTCACTGGGGCCTGGTTCCCGACATGACCGGCACGATGATGCTGGCGCAGTTGGTGCGGGCGGACGTTGCGAAGGAGCTGGTGCTCACCGCCCGCATGTTCGACGGTCGCGAAGCGTTCGCGATGGGTATCGCCACCAAGCTCTCCGAGACGCCGTACGACGATGCAATGGCCATGGCGCGAGAGATCGCCGGCCGCAGCCCCGATGCGGTGCGTGCCGGCAAGGCGTTGCTCAACGGGTTGTTCAATCAGGGCGCCGCCGAGCAGTTCGCGGCTGAGCGACAGGCCATCGGCTCGCTCATCGGGCGAGCGAACCAGAAGGAAGCTGTCATGGCCAACTTCGAGAAGCGTGCCCCCAACTTCATCGACCCTAACTGAGGACACAGCCATGACTGATCAGATCGACGCCGATGCGCTCAAGATGTTCTCGTACCAGGTGTTCACCAAGCTGGAGGGCGCCGTCACCGCCGGCATGATCCACCTCGGTGACCAGCTGGGGCTGTACACCACCATGAAACAGGCGGACCAGCCACTGACCACCGTCGAGCTGGCGGATCGGGCCGGCCTCGCCGAGCGGTGGGTACGTGAGTGGGCACACAACCAGGCGGCCGCGCAATTGATCGTTGCCGACAGGGAGGGCAGGTTCTCCCTGACCCCGGAGGCAGCGGTCGTCTTCGCAACACCCGACCATCCGGCGTACGGCATGGGAATGTTCCATCGCTTGCCGCAGACGATGCACGCGCTCGAGGCTGTGCGCGACAGCTTTCGCACCGGTGTCGGTCACGACTACGACAGTCATGGCCCACAGGGTGCGGTGGGTATCGAGCGCAGCTTCGAACCGTGGAGCAACGCCAACCTGCTGCCAACGGTGCTACCCGCGGTGGAGGGCTTGGTGGCCCGTCTGGAAGCCGGGGCGCGTGTCGTGGACATCGGTTGCGGAGCGGGCAGCGCCGTGCTCCTCATGGCAAAGGCGTTCCCACGATCGACGTTCCATGGCTACGACATTTCGCAGTACGCGCTCGCCCGCGCCGCACAGAAGCTGGAAGACAGCGGGCTGCACAACGCCGCGTTCGATGATCCGCGCCAGTCGCCGATGCCTCTCGATGCGACGGTGGACTTCATCACCACCTTCGACTGCATCCACGACATGACGCACCCGACCGAGATGATGTCGATCATCCGTCGCGCCATCAAGCCCGATGGTGTGTGGTTGTTGGTGGACATCAAGGCGCTCGATACGTTCGAGGAGAACGCCCGCAAGAACCCAATGGCGTCGCTGATGTACGGCATCAGCGTGCTCTCGTGTATGTCATCCGCGCTCAGCGAGGCCGACGGCGAGGGGCTTGGCACACTGGGCCTTTCGGAGAACAAGGCGCGGGCGATGGCCGAGGCGGCCGGGTTCAGTGGCTTCCGCAAGCTCGACATCGACCACAGCGTGAACGCGTTCTACGAAGTTCGTCCGTAACGCCTGTCAGAGAGTTAGCCGCGGGCGATCACTTCGATGCGCCGCTCGGCGAAGCACCAACTGTTGCCGACGCGCTGATAACGGTCGTGGTACACGCCAACAAGGTCGCCGCGCCCGTCCTTCTTCGACAGGTACGCCTCGTGAATCATGACGCGACCGGTGCCGGTGCCCGCTGTTTCATCGACTTCGAAGACGGCATTGGGAGCGGTCTGAACGAGCCACGTGTAGCCGGTCATCAGCTTGCGGAACGCTGCCGTGATTGCATCGCGGCCGACGATCGGCTTCCCCAGGGTCCATGACGCGTCGGTGGCCCAGCAACCAGCAAACGCGTCGGCATCGTTACGCACGACCGCGTCGCAGTAGCGGGCAATCAGCTGGCGGAGTGAATTGTCGGTGGCCGGCGAGGCCGGCCCGGCAAGCGCGAGGATGGCGTTGCCGTCGCGCAGCGCCTCGGGCTCGAGGCCGACTTCCCACGCGGCAAGAGTGCGCACGTGTTCGATGAACTGGTCGCGAGTGAGGGTGCCGTCGTGGGCAGCGAACTGCACGGCCAAACCGTCGACAACTGCGGTCAAGCGCAGTGCAGCCGCAGCAGGGTCAACACACACGAACTCCCCGGTGTCGACACCATGACGGATGACGCGCTCAGCAAGGCCCGCCGACTGGGCGTCGAGTTCCTGGCTGATCTTGCGCATCATCGGGTTTCGTAGTGCCTCGCCCCAACCGTCGATCCACAGCATCCACTCGACGTCGCCACTGCCTTCTGGCACGTAGTTGTGAATCACGCGGTCAAGTTGGGCGACAGCATTCGGAGCGGCCTCGATCTCTGCCTCCATCTCCGCCACGTCCTTGCGGGCGTAGTGGGCGAAGGCCTCGGCAAGCAGCTGTTCTTTCGAGTCGAAGTGGTAGTGGATCAAGCTGCTGGAAACCTCCAGCCGCTTGGCCACATCGGCGATGCGGGTGGCAGCGAAGCCGCGCTCGATCACCACCTCGCACGTGGTTTCAAGAATTTCGGCGCGACGTTCGGCGACGGTGGGCTTCTTCACTGCGCGCACGATACTGGCGTCGCCGTGCGGTCTACGTCATGATCTCCCCATGGAACTCGACGATGTAAAGGCAAAGGGCACTGCGCTCAGCCCATGGGCGCACATGGCGACGGTTGGTGCCGATGGCAACCCCGACGTTGTTCCCGTGCACCCCTGCTGGGATGGCGACGTGCTGTGGGTGATGTGCGGCGAGACGTCGGTCAAAGTCCGCAATCTGGAGTCAAACCCAAACGTGGCCCTGCACTGGCAGGTCGAGGCCAAAGGCGACGGCCTCGAAGTGTGGGGGACGGCCACTGTTCACTCCGATCTTGAAACGAAGCGCCGCGTGTGGAACGTGTTCGACTACGACCTCAACACATTCGCGCCGGGTGGCCCCGACAATTCACCTGGCACCGCATTCATTGCGATCACTCCGCAACGCGCGCTATGGCTCGACAGTTACGGAATGGGTGGCAGCGAACGTTGGAATGCCGTGTGACGCGACTGACGGAGTTGTCGCGCTCGGTGGCAGGGCGGCGAGTCATCGTGACGGGCGCGGGCTCCGGAATGGGCCGCGCAACGGCTCATCTCTTTGCCGACGAGGGCGCACGAGTGGCAATTGTCGACATCGGCGGTGAAGCAGTCGAGGCCGTGGTCGACGAGATTCGAAATGCGCACGGCGTGGATGCCGCAGTCGGGTTCGTGGTCGACGTCGGCGACCACGATGCCTTGAAGTGGATGGTCGCCGGCGTGCTGGACACGCTGGGCGGCGTCGATGTCCTGATCAACAACGCAGGCGTCTCGCTGATCAACTCGGCCTTCATGGAAGAGGCGGAGTACGAGTCCAATTGGGCGCGGACCCTTGACGTCAATCTCACCTCGCACTCGCGACTGATCCGGCTCTGCTTTCCGTTCCTGCGGGCAGCGGAAGGTGGTGGGCGAGTGGTGAACATCGCCTCGACGGAAGCAATCGTGACGACGGCCGGACTGGCCGCCTACGCAGCGACGAAGGCCGGAGTGGTCGGGCTGACGAAGAGCTTCGCCGTGGAGCTGGGCCGCTTCGGCATCACCGTCAACTGTGTGTGTCCTGGCCCGATCAACACCGCGATGACCGCCGGTATCCCCGACGAGGCCAAGGAGACCTACGCCAGGCGTCGTGTGCCGCTGCGTCGCTACGGTGCACCCGAGGAGGTGGCCCACATGACGCTGAATCTGTGCCTACCCGCGAGCAGTTTCGTCAACGGTGCCATCATCCCCGTCGACGGCGGCATGACCATCCGGCACACCTAGTGCTCTGACCACGAACGTTCGCGTGTTGGGCGTCGCAACTTCCCTGACCGACGAACACCAAGTCCGCCAGGCGAGCCAGGATGCACCCATTTGTGCGCGCAAGGACTTTCTGGGCAACGGTGGTTCCATAGCTGGTTCTGGGTGTCGTCAGTTCCGGCGTCCGGAACATTCCGGCGTCCGGAACGCAACGCACCCAGAAACCGCTCAACAAGACTCCCGCCGCCTGACCCGCGCCAACACTGGTGGTCAGAGCACTCGCTACCGCTAGCCGGCGAAGCCGTCGAGGATGCCGGTGAGACCGGTCGGGTGAGGGCCGATGGCCAACTGTTCCAGAATGCCGATGCCGTGTTCGATGGTGCCGTCGGCCATTGTCAGCGTGGCGTCGCACAGGGCCTGCACATGAACGTGCTCGCGAGACAACGGGTTGTCGACCGGGAGCGCCAGACGCTCGCCACCAGTGACCGACTCGCCCTTCCAATAGCCGTGGCCGAACTCGGGGTGGCCGTAGCCGATGCCGCGCATTTGGAACTCGAAGCGCGGCTGCAGTGTGACGGTGTGGCGGGCACCGTCCCAATCGATCAGGTCGTACTCGAAGGAGTCCGCGAACCGCGTACCCGGTCGCCACTCCACACGCCAGTCGACCGATCGCATCATGTGCGGTGCCTCGCCGAGCCGTGAGAGCGCACCAGTTTCGTGCCAACGGCGCCCATCGCCGTATTCGTTGACATCGAAATGGGTCGAGAGCGACGGAAAGTTCACAGGAGCCCACAGCCAGAAGAACTGCGGTACCTGGACTGGCGCACCGGCAGGTGGTGGCTCGCCGACTGGCCGAATGCCCCACGACCGATCGCGCGAACCCCATACGTCGTCGGGAGCAATCTCGTGGCGCACGCCGTTGACTTCCAACCAGCCTGTCCATGCGCCGAACTGTGTGAGGCGGGTGTAGTCGAAGAACGTGCGCATGCCCACTCGCTCGAAGAAGTGCGCTTCCTCGATCGCTTCCGATCGACCGTCGAATGTCAGCTCCGCGCGCAGGCCCTGTTCGGGTGCATCGACCGTGACGCGAAGTGTTTGCAAGGGCAGCAACACATCGACCACGATCGGTCCCAGCGTCGTGGCATCGCGACGGTCGACCGGCGCTCGCTGGCTGTGAAACACGCTGTGCTGCACGCCGTCCTCGACCACACAGAATGCAGCATCGGCGACATGCCGATTGGGGTACAGCCCCATTGCCGCCGCGAAGTACAGACCACCGTCGCGTGAGTAACCGTTGAAGAAGTAACGGTCGTACTGGTTGAGATCGCCAGTTGCACTGTGGGCCACCGGCACAGACGCCTGATGAATGGGGAAGTCGTCGAAGCTGGTCAGCACATGGCGAACCGTAGTGACCTCGGTCGCTCGTCATCGCACGCTGGCGTCCCGCGGGCTGGATACCCGTAGCCTGAGCAACATGTCACGAGTGCGAGCGAGTTGGCGTCGGGTCCGAGAGGAAGGGTTCACGCCCAAGGGGTTCCGCTCCATCTGCGTTGCAGCACTGGTGCTGCTGGGGGCAATCGTGGTCACCGGTGGTCTCGTTCGGCTCACCGGCTCCGGTCTTGGGTGCACCGACTGGCCGAACTGCAACAACACGAAGATCATCGACGTCTCCAACAAACACGCGGCCATCGAGCAGATCAACCGACTGTTCACTTTCCTGGTGTCGATCGGCGTTGCGCTCGCCGCGTTGGCTGCGTGGTTCCGCCGTCCGCGGCGACGAGACCTACTCATACTCGGCATCATCATGCTGGTTGGCGTACCGGCACAGGGTCTTGTCGGCGCCGTCGTGGTGTGGAGCGAACTGAATCCGGCGTTGGTGCAGTTGCACTTTTTGCTCTCGATGGTGCTGGTCTGGGCGGCGGTCACGATGCTGGTTCGGTCCCGCGAGCCCGACAACGGGAGGCGAGTGCCAGCGGTGGTGCCACGTATACGCCGCCGCGTCAGGTTGCTGGCCGGCTGGACGACGTTGGCCGTATTGGCAGGAACAGTTGTCACCGGCACTGGCCCTCATGCAGGCGACTCGGTCGGCGACGACGGCGCAGTGTGTACTGCGGGCGCAGCGAAGCGATTCTTCGGAAACGAGTGCCAGATCAACGGCGATGCACTGTTCCGGGTGACCCAGGTCCACGGTGTCATCGTGTGGATCACGGTCGCAATCGCCTTCACATTGATGTGGCACCTGCGGCGCTTGCGTCACGACCGCGAGGTGCTCGATGCCCCGCTGACTGCCTGGCTACTGACAGCAATCATCCAGGGTGCCATTGGGTACATGCAGTACTCGAACGGGTTGCCGGTTGCTCTTGTGGCGCTCCACCTGGGGGGTGCCACCGTGTTGGTCGGGTGTACCGCATGGCTGTGGTGCAGCACTACCAAGGTGTCGGTGTCAGCTGGCCAGGCTCTGGACGAACTCGCCGAGCTTGTTGATCAGCGCCGCGAAGAAGTGCCCGACTGAGCCAATGAAGCTGACGGTCCAGTCGGCGGAGCCAGAAGGGTTCTGCCAGAGCTTGATCGCAAGGAACGCCACCATCAGGTACAGAGCTATACGAAGGGCAGCCTTCGCCTGATTGAGAATCATTGCCATGGGGGTGGGCCTCCGGAATAGCCGAGCTGAGCTCGGTAGGTTTCCACCCACCAGCGATGGTACCCCGCCAGCGCTCGTCGACGAGGGATCTACAGCAGCTGGGCCAATTCAGCGACCGTCGAACGGAACTGGTTGACGGTGCCGTGGATGATCTCGCGGACTGGCGCGACCGACTGAATGCGGCCTGCGACCTGGCCGGTGAGGGCGATGGACGCTTCCATGTCGCCGCCGAAATAGAGATCGAGGGCGCGACTCATCTCGCTCATCTCCACATGGTCCTGGTGCTCCAGCCGAGTGGTGCGCTCCGTACGCAGCGCCCGCAGGCCTGGCTTGGAGAAGCGGTTGAGAAACACTGTGTCGGTCTCCGCTGCACCCACAATTGCCTGCTTCCAATTGTCATGCACGGGCGACTCGGTGGCGCTCACCATGCGGGTGCCCATCTGCACGCCCTGCGCACCCAGCGCGAAAGCTGCGGCCATACTGCAGCCGTCGGTGATGCCACCGGCGCCCACGATCGGCACGCTGACCCGGCTGGCGACCAACGGCAGCAGGACCATGCTGGCGACGTCGCGTGGGTTCTTGAAGCCACCGCCCTCGCCGCCCTCGACGACCAAACCATCGACGCCTGCCGCAACGGCCTTCAGTGCTGCCGCCAGTGTGGGCACCACGTGGAAGACCGTCAGCCCGGCCGCCTTCAGCTGCGCTGTGTACTTCGTCGGGTCGCCGGCCGACGTGGTCACGAAGCGCACGCCCTGATCGATCACGAACTGAGCGATCCCCGGGTCGCGCACGAAGGCCTGCGCAATGTTGACGCCGAACGGCTTCTCCGTGAGATCGGCCATCTTCGCAATCTCAGCCCGCACTGCGTCCAGCTCACCGCTGGAGGTTTCGATGATGCCCATGCCACCCGCGTTGCTCACTGCTGAGGCCAGTTGGCTGCGAGCGATCCAGCCCATCGGTGCCTGAATGACCGGATAGTCGATGCCGAGCAGTTCAGTGATTCGATTATGGATGGGTGCAGGTGCGGAGCTCGTCACAGGACGGGATCGTAGAGGTGGCGGCAGTCATTGACCGTCACCAGAGTGGACCAGTGCTGCCCGATTCAGCGGTCACGCGGCCACGGTAGCGGTGAGCACGAGCCCAGTCAGGACCAGCGCGATTCCGACCCAGCCAGCTGGACGGATGCCCTCATGGACGACCACAGCGCCCAGCATGGCGGCTGTGATCGGTTCGAGCAAGGTCAATGTGATCACGGTCGGGGCCTGCAGGTGTCGCAGAGCGATGCCGTAGAGCGTGTAGGCCACCCCCACCGTCACGACGCCGAGATACAGCGCGACCAGTGCGCCCGACCCGGTGAGCAGCCAGCCAGGGGAGTGAGCGAGCAGGAGCGGGCTGAGCAGTATGGCGCCGCCGCAGAACATGGCAGCCATGCTGGCGGTGCTGTCGGTGCCGCGATCGATCTGATGCTTGCCCACTGTTGCAAAGACCGCCCACCCCAGGCCGGCGCACACCGCCAGGGCAATGCCACCAGGGTCGGCCGCGGCCTCACGGCCGGCGAGGCCGAGCAAGCCGACGCCGACCACGCTCACGGCCGTCGCCAGCAGCCACCGGGGCTGCGGCGGGCGCGGATGGATGACGGCGTTGATGACTCCGCTGAGCACGGGGCCCGATCCGATGGTGGCGACGGTGCCCACCGCGACGCCGGTGCGCTGCACGGCAAGAAAGTAACCCAGTTGGAAGACGGCAACGCCGACGGCTCCAAGAACGGTGAGCAGGATTGACGATCGCCGCCATGGCCCGAGGAGCGCGGTCCGACCTCTACGCGACGCGACTGCCAGCAGCGTTGCTCCACCAATGAGCAGGCGGACGGCCCCCACCGAGTACGGGTCGGCGGAGTCCGGCGCATTGACCAGCACAGTCCCCGTCGTTCCGAATAGAACGGCAGATGCCAACACCGCGACTGTGGCAAGCTGCAGGCGGGGAATTGTGAACATCGTGCGCACACTATTGACGCCGGGTGCTCGCGCAGTATCAAATACGCCGCCAATCCGGACAGGTCGTCCGGCGGGACTACCAGGGGACCAGTTGAAGACACGACTACAACATCTC
>Ga0105044_10009398_pt1 | contig 13381 bp, 7 predicted proteins | sample MAT01_FD_78092 | JGI IMG/M metagenome (GOLD analysis project Ga0105044, IMG submission 78092) | Freshwater microbial communities from Lake Fryxell liftoff mats and glacier meltwater in Antarctica - MAT-01 | ecosystem: Environmental > Aquatic > Freshwater > Ice > Liftoff microbial mat | place...
CCTGCCCGAGGTCGTCCTGCTCGACATCAAGATGGGACGCCACAGCGGCGAAGAGACGCTTGTTGAGATTCGCAAGCGGTGGCCCAAGTTGTGCGTAATCGTCGTGACCGGGTTTCCATCGATGGACAGCATGCGGCAGACCTTTCGGCAGGACGTCTTTGATTACCTCGCGAAGCCGTTCTCGCTTGGGGAGTTACGTCGGTCTTTGGGTCAGGCTGTGGCGCAGTTGGGGCTGGGTCAGCGGCCACAAGATCGGCTGCGTGCCGAACTGGGACGGTTGATCCGTATGGCCCGCACCGAAAAGGGTTGGACGCTGAAGGAGTTGTCGGAAGCCTCGGCGATGAGCGTGAGCCAGTTGAGTTCCATCGAGCGGGGGGCGCATCTGCCGAGTGTTGAATCTTTAGTGACGATCGCGGCGAGTCTTGGGCACAAACCGTCGAAGTGGATGGAGGAGGCGGGGCTTTAGACCTGCTGGGTAAGAGGTCAAGGACCGAGTGCAACCGGATCAATCATCTCGGGGAATCTCGATATGTTTGCATTTCGGGCACCGGAAGCCCTCGTGTGCGAGGCCAACGATGCAGCCGCCTGCGATGAATTTGTCGGGGTCAACCGGATCCGTGCGAAGGCCATAAGCCATCGGAAGCCGCTCCATGGCGACGTTGCATTGCTTGCAGCCTCTATTGCCCGATCCGGCGGCGGACCACCAAAGGCCGTTCAGGACATGACGAACGAATTCCGGGTTGTTCCAGACTTCTGGCCGGTGCCCGAGCGCGGAGTAGAAGACGCGACCCTTGCCGCGGACGCTGGTCCATGCGAGTGGATAGTCGCGGCCCGGCTCCATCTTGGGCTGGCCGGGGGCGAGCCTGAATTGCACCTTTCGGTCGTCGGAGAGTTGTTTGAACTGGTAGATTTCATCCGCGATGCGGAACGTGCGGCGCGAAGGGTTGGAGTGATACTCGACATTGAAGCCGATTTGTGGCTGATGGCGGTCGCCCTCAGGCGCGAGAATCGTCACCTCTTCGTCCCACGGGTGACCGTCAAACACTGCGCCGATGAGAGGGACGTAGGCGGGGTCGTCAGAGAGCGTGTCGGTGGCGGAGTGGACGCCGACCAAGGCTCCGCCGGCTTCGACCCACGCCGCGAGTTGCTTGGCGTCAAAGGGAAGCGTCCCGGTGGTGTAGAGCATGAGGACGTCGATCTCGGCGAGTGTGGTGAGGAGGTTGGTGCCGGTGATGGAATCGGCCGAGTCGGTCGCGATGAGTTCAAGCCACTCGAGTTTGTCGGCCTGCAAAGTCATGACCTCGCGCGCGAGCGGCAGGACGTCGTGCTTGAACCCGAAAGAAGCGGTGCAGAAGAGAACCTTGACCGGATCGGTGACGTGGCGGGCGCGGACTTTGGGCGTGGGGGTGGTGGTGGGGGTCGCCGGGTCCGTGGGGGTGGATGAGGGCGGTGGCGTGTGGGCCGCGGGTTCGGGAACGCTGGGTTGTTGCGCACCGGTGAGGGTTGTCAGCACGACAATGGCGAGAGCGAAGGGAATGGAAAGGTGCATGGGTCGCTCCGTGTTTGAAGAAGGAGGTGGACGGAAGCAAACGGTCGAAAGGTGACTCCGACCGTCGCTTGTGGCTCAGATCAACTTGGTCTTGCCCGGGACCGGAACGGGTGAAATCGGGAGGTTCTCAAACGCGTAGGTCGGTGGCGACAGATCCAGCAGGCTGTTCATGGCATGATCCCAAGTGACTTCCTGCCCGGTGTAGCACGACATCCGGCCCATGATGGCCGTGAGCGTCGATTCCGCGACCCGTTTGGCTTCGTTGAGGCGGGTGCTGTCGCCCCGGACGCTGGCGAGCAGGTTGACGTGTTCCTGCACGTAGGGGTTGCGGTTCTTTCCGCTGAACTTCCAGCCCGGTTCCGCCGCTCCCTTTGCACTCCGAATCGCCGCGTACCCGGGATGCATCGTCAGTGATCCCTTCGTTCCCACAATGGTTTCTTCGCAGCGGCCGGGGGTGCCTTCGATCTGCCGGCACATGCTCGTCATCGTGCGGCCGTTGGCGTATTCGTACTCGATGGCGAAATGGTCAAAGATGTTGCCGTATTCCTCGCCGGTGCGCACCTGCCGGCCGCCGAGGCCCAGGCACCGCACCGGGGTGGAGCCGAAGGCCCAGTTCACCACATCGAGGTTGTGGATGTGCTGCTCACAGATGTGGTCACCGCTCAACCACGTGAAGTAGAGCCAGTTGCGGCACTGCCACTCCATGTCGGAATACTCAGGCTTGCGGTTGTGAACCCACAGGCCTCCTTGGTTCCAGTAGCAGCGAGCCGACATCGCGTCCCCGAGCGCACCGGCACCCACTTGCTCCATGGCCGCCAAGTACGACGCCTCGTGCCGGCGCTGCGTCCCGGAGACCACCGACAGGTTCTTGGTGTCGGCGAGGGCACCGGCCTCGATGACCTTGCGCACACCCGCCGGGTCGACCGCGACCGGCTTCTCCATGAAAACGTGCTTGCCGGCGTCGATGGCCGCGGCGAAGTGCGTGGGGCGGAAGTGCGGGCTGGTCGCCAGGATCACGACGTTGATGTCCTTGGAGGCGAGCAACTGTTTGTAGGCGTCGAAGCCGGTGTAGCGGCGGTCTTCGGGCACGTGGCAGCGGTCACCAAAGCGTTCCCGGGATTCATCGGACGAGAGTTCGCCGACAGCGCCGTTCAGGCGATCGGGGAAAAGGTCCGCGAGGGCGACGATTCGGGTGGATTCGTGGGCTTCGAGGGCGTTGACGGCGGCCCCGGTGCCCCGGCCGCCGCAGCCGATGACGCCGATGCGAACTTCATCGCTGCCGGCGATGAACCCAGCGCGGGCGACGGCGTGCGGGGCAAGGATGGCGAGGGCGGAAAGCGAGGCGGCGGTTTTGAGAACTTCGCGGCGGGGGAGGCGGTTCATGGGGGTCCTTTGGGGGGAGCAAGGTGCGCACAAGGGGAAGCCTGTGCGCATCTTGATTGTGGGCCATTTTTGGCTTAGAAAGCGGCAAGGTGCGCAAGGTGCGCGGTTTTGTGTGCGCGCTGGTTAAAGTGTTATTGGACGGAGATTTGAATTGGCAGAGCGGAGGGCGGTTGGGAGGCAGGGCGGGAAACGGGTGGGACTCAGGGGGCGGGAACGACGTTTGTACAAGATAACCGGTGCCGCGGCGGATGCAAGGGGGCGGGCGGGTATGGCCCAAAATGGGGCGCATAGATGGGCGATGGCGGCGCACGCACTTGGGGGCACCCATGCGGGTTGGCGGTCAAAGGTGGACCACCGACTTCATTCGCTGCGGGGGAAAACGGTCAACCGCATTGGAGAGGTGTCTCTCGACGGCGTGCCGTCCTGTCTATGCGGGTTTCGAAGAGGGGCACGAGGCGGACGTACGGTTGCACGGCGGGTTCGCCTAGGGTCACGCGCCCGTGGCCAAGGCGCGGCCGATGATTCGTTTCCCCGCAACGGAGCAGACCTCATGATCAAACTCGGCTTCTACGGCGCTGCGGGCGAAGTGACCGGTTCGTGCTACGTGCTCACGACCGACCGCGCCCGCGTGATGATCGACATGGGTATGTATCAGGGCGAGCGCGAGGCCGACGAGCATAACCGGCGCACGCCGCCGATCGACCCGGCCGGTCTGGATGCGGTCGTTCTTACCCACGCCCACCTTGACCACTGCGGCCGGCTGCCGCTTCTGACGATGAACGGATATCGGGGACGGATTCACTGCACGAGCGCCACTGCGGATGTGACGGGCATCATCCTGCGGGATTCGGCTGCGCTCCAAGTCGAAGACGCCGAGCGCTTCAACCGTCGTTTTCGCCGCGCCGATGAACCGATGCAGGAGCCCCTCTATGACGTGCCCGCGGCCGAACAGGCGCTGCGGCATCTCACCGCGGTCTCCTACGACAAGGTGAAGTCGATCGCGGAAGGGATCACCATCAAGTTTGTGGATGCGGGGCACATCTTGGGCGCGGCCAGCGTGCAGATGGTCGTGACCGATGGGGCCCGCACGTTGAGCATTGTGTTCTCGGGAGACATAGGCGTTTCTGGATCACCCATCCTGCGCGATCCTGTTACGCCCGTGCCCGCCGACGTCGTGATTCTTGAATCCACCTACGGCGACCGCGACCACAAGCCGCTTGATCAGACGCGGGATGAATTGCTGGGGATCCTCCGCGAGGCCCAGGCCGCCGGCGGAAAGGTGCTCATCCCCGCGTTCGCCGTGGGACGGACGCAGGATCTGGTCTTTCATATCGGCGAGTTCATCCGGGAGGGCAAACTCTCCAAGGTGCGTGCGTATGTGGACAGCCCGATGGCCACTTCTGTCTCCGACCTTTACGCCCGTCACAAGGAGTTGTACGACGAACGGGCCCTGCAACTGCTGCACGATCGGATGGCGCCGCTCAGTTTTCCCGGGCTGGTCTACACCCGTTCGGTCGACGAGTCCAAACGACTCAACGAGATGAACGGCTCTGTGGTCATCATCTCGGCGAGCGGGATGTGCACCGGCGGGCGCATCCTGCACCACCTGTATCACGACCTGGCCAAACCGCAGACCCACGTGGTCATCGTCGGCTTTCAGGGACGGGGGACCTTGGGTCGGCGTCTGGTGGACGGGGCGCGAAGGGTGACCATTTTCCGCGAAGAGGTGCCGGTGGGTGGGAAGATTCACACCCTCGGCGGCTTCTCGGCCCATGCCGGGCAATCCGGACTCCTCGATTGGGTCGCCCCTTTCCGGGAGAGCAAACCGCGGATGTTCCTGACGCACGGCGAAGACGGACCCCGTGCCGCGCTGCGCGATCGGCTGGCCGCAGCGGGACTGCAGGCCGCGATGCCGATGTACGGCGATGAAGTTGAGTTGTGACGGCTGCGCGGAGGTCGCGGAAGAAGAGGGAAAGGGGAATGGGCGGAAGCAAATTCCGAGCGTGCGCTCGGGGCTCTCTCTCCGCGCCGGGTCAGGCGCCGCCGCGGGGGTTATTTAAAGCGGAGGGGCAGGCCTTCGGTGCGGTACTTCTCGGCGAGGAGTTGGAACTCGCGGAGGGCCAAATCGAGGCGGGTTGCCGCATCGGCGAGTGAGTTGTAGAGGTCGGGATTGTTCACGAGTTGGCCCGCTGTGCCTTCGCCTTTGTTGATGCGTTCAAGGATGGCCGCGAGGGATTCGGCGGCCTTCTCGCCCGTAGCGAGGGCCTGCTTGGCTTCGGTGACGAGGGAGGCGACGTCGTCCTTGGCACCAGCAGCGGAGGCCGACACGTCTTTGCCGGTCTGGGTCCAGGTTTGAACGAGGGTTTCGGCCTGGGCGAGAACGGCATCGGCCCGGGTGGTGATGGAGTTGAGGGAGTTTCGCAGGGCGGGGTCGTCGAGCCAAACCCGGGCGGATTGGAGGGCGAGGTCAACGCGTTCGAGCGTCGTGCGGATGTTGGGGATTTTGCCGTTGGCGACGTCGGCGAGCGTGCGGGGTTCGATCATCTCACGGAACGACTCACCGAGTTTGGTGTAGGTGTCGGCGAAGGCGTCGATTTTCGCGGCGGTGGCTTCGAGTTTGCTCAACGGGCCGGCGACGGCGGCGGACAACTGATCGGTGAGGCCCGTGGCGCCCGGGCCGCCGTCAAAGACAAAGCCGTCGGGCACAATGTCTGCCAGTTCCTCGGGCGTGAGTGTCAGCGGGATTGTGAACTCGATGCCAGACGGACCTACCAGCCCCTGCTCGAGGCTGACCATCGCTTTCTTGGGCAGTTTGACGCCGGCCCGTATGCGCAGAACGAGTTCCGCCCCCCGGGGCTCGGCAACGGTTGAGGCCTTGACGTCGCCGATCTTGACGCCGTGAAGGAGGACCGGTGACGACGTTCCGATGCCGCCCGCGTTGTCGACACGCAGGGTCACCTTCTTGAAGGTCTCGCCGACGTCGGCGAGTTCGCCAAAGAGCATGAGCGTGGCGGTGAGGCCGGCCAGGCCTGCGATCGTGGTGATGCCGGTCAGAAAATCGCGGATGATGGGTCGCATGGGATGGACAAACTTCTTGACACGTCGGATTCGGGGCGGCGACCTGGTGACATCAGATCACGCGCCGGAGCGTTGCTGGAGGTCGCGGAGGGCATCGAACGCTTGGAGCGGAGTAAGGGTATCGAGCTTGATCTCGCGGAGGGCGTCGAGGGTGGGGTGCGGGAGAAACTCCGTGAAGAGCGGGAGTTGGCCGTTCGTGGCGGGTTTGCGTGCGTGGAGTTTGCGGTCGGTGTGCGTGGTGGGGGACGGTGGATGGGATGAACCGTTGGTGTGGACCTGGAGCGTGGCAAGGACTTCGTTGCCGCGGGACACGACAGATGCGGGGATGCCCGCGAGGCGGGCGACATGGAGGCCGTAGGACTGGTCGGATTTTCCAGGCATGATGCGGTGCAGGAAAATGATCTGGGCGTGCGGGTCGCCGGGGGGCCACTCGCGGACGACAACGTGGAGATTGCGCAACCGCTCGGGCATGGTCGATTCGAGGTCGGTGAGTTCGTGGTAGTGGGTGGCGAAGAGGGTGCGGGGGCCGGGCGCGGAATCGGCCCCGCCCGCCAAGTGTTCGACGATGGCCCAAGCGAGGGAGAGGCCGTCGAGGGTGCTGGTGCCACGGCCGACCTCATCGAGCACGACGAAACTGCGTGGGGTAACGTGGTTGAGGATATTGGCCGTCTCGATCATCTCGACCATGAACGTCGATTGTCCGGCGTGGAGGGCGTCGTCGGCACCGAGCCGGGTGAAGATGCGGTCCATGACGCCGATGCGAGCGGAATCGGCGGGAACGAAACTCCCCGCGTGGGCGAGGACGGCGATGAGCGCGGCCTGCCGGATGAAGGTGCTCTTGCCCGCCATGTTCGGCCCGGTGATGAGCGCGAGGGGTGGGGCCGGGGTTTCCGTACAGGTGCCGCCGAGGCAGAGGTCGTTGGGGACGAAGGCGGAGCCAAGAGACTCATCGAGGACCGGGTGTCGGCCCGCCTTGATGTCGAGAACTGCCTCATCGACGATGTCCGGACGTACCCACGCCCTGGCGATGGCGTTGTCGGCAAACGTGAGGAGCGCATCGAGCGTGGCCACGGCCTCGCCGAAGCGGTGGATGGGGTCAGTGAGGGCGACGGCTTTGATGCACAGGGCCGCGAAAAGTTGGCGTTCGCGTTCCACGGCGCGGCCTTCGGCGGACATGACCTTGCGCTCAAACTCGGCCAAGTCGGGCGTGGTGAAGCGTTCGGCGTTCTTGAGCGTCTGGCGGCGGACGAGTTCCGGCGGAGCGGTGCGGGCCTGCGCTGTGGGAAGTTCAATAAAGTAGCCGGCGATCTTGTTGAAGCCGACTTTGAGACCGGGGACACGGTGACGGTCCATCAGGTCTTGCTGATACTTTGCGATCCACGCGCCGCTGTCGCGCTGGAGGAGGCGGCATTCATCCAGTTCGGCGTCGATGGCGTCTTTGAAGACGCCGCCCTCTCGGGCGTGGGAGGGTGGGCTGGCGATGATGGAATCAAGGATGCAGGCGGCGAGTGGTTGGAGCGTGGATACGAGTTGCGCGATGGCCTGTTGTTGAACCACAAGGTGCGGAGCATCGGTGAGGCAGGCCGCGATCTCCGATGCCCGGGCGAGTGAATCGGCAAGACCCAGAAGATCGCGCGGTGTCGCCCGATCGAGCGCGAGGCGTCCGGCGATTCGGGCGACATCTTGCACGCCCGAGAGCCGGTCGCGCAGGTCGCCCGCCATGATCCGATTTTCGGCCAGAGCGGCGACGGCGGATTGCCGGGAGCGGATAGCGGCAGTGTTTCCGAGCGGGCGGAGGAGCCATTCTCGGATCTGGCGACGACCCATTTGCGTGCGGAAGCCTTGCTTGCCCTTGAAAAGAGCAAGCAGAGAGCCCTCTTCGGTGTTGGCTCGGATCGTGCGCTCGATCTCGAGCGAGCGGAGGCTGACGGCGTCGAGGATGCACGCGCCGGAGTCGGTTTCGCGTGTCGGCGGTCGGAGGTGGCTGAGGGTGGCCCGCAACGCGAGGCCACTCGCGGCGGTTGAGCCCGCGGCATCGGGGGCTGTTTGTGAGGCCGCGGCGGTCTGGGTTTCAATAAGGAAGGCCAGAAGAGCGCCCGCCGCGGGGAGGGCGGGGTCGTCTTGATGGAGGCCGAAGCCCGCGAGTGTGGAGACTGCGAAGTGTTTGTGGAGGACGTCGAGGGCTTCGACGGTGCGGAATTGCCAAGTGGGGCGGGGGACCGCGGCGAGGGTAATGCCCGCCATCGTGGCCTTGACGCGGGGCGGGGGTTGGCCGTTCAGATGGTCGGCGTAGAGCAGTTCCTTGACGCCGCGGCGGATGAGATCGGCCTGGACGGAGGCCTGCGACCCGCTGGAGAGGTGAAACGCGCCGGTGGAGAGGTCGATGACGGCCAAGGCTGCGGCGGACTCGTCCCCGGATTCGCAGAATGAGACCGCGGCGACTGTTGCGGGGCTGCCTTCTTCGAGGAGGGATTCATCGACGAGGGTGCCGGGGGTGATGACGCGGGTGATGCCGCGGGCGACGATGCCCTTGGCTTTGGAGGCGTCTTCGAGTTGTTCGCAGACGGCGACGCGGAAGCCCGCGTGGATGAGTTTGCGGAGGTAGGTATCGAGTTGGTGGTGGGGCATTCCGGCCATAGGGATGCCGGCGGTGCGTTGGGTGAGGGTGAGGCCGATGGCCTTGGAGACATTGACGGCGTCGTCGTCGAACATCTCGTAGAAATCGCCGATGCGGAAAAGCAGAACGCAGTCGGGGTGCTGCCGCTTGAAGCGGGCGTGCTGCTGCATGGCGGGGGTATCGCGCGGATCGGGCATGGTCGGTGAACAATAGAGGGTGGGGGGGGGCGGCCATTGGGATGGGGAATTGGGGCGGGCAGCGGAACGGCGCAAAGCGCGGGCGCGACAGCGGACGGCTTTCTAGACTTGGGGCATCAGGTTTGCAGGGAGGCCCGGTGGGCTGATCCTTTGGAACAGGTGTTTTCAGGAGCGATCCATGTATCGAGTTGCCGCGATGGTCGGGTTGGCGATTCCGGGCTTGATGGCGGGCGTGGCGTGGGGGCAGACCCCCCCCGGGATGCCTGCAAGCCGGGTAGAGACGGTAAAGGACACGTTGCATGGGGTTGAGATTTCCGACGACTATCGATGGTTGGAGGGAGACAACTCGGTGGCGGGGCAGTGGGGTAAGTCAACCGACGAGGTTTCGACCTGGACGGATTATCAGAACGCGTTCACCCGTTCGGTGCTGGACACCTTGCCGGGGCGGAAGGAACTGGAAGAGAAGTTGCGGCCCTTGATGGAGGTCGGGAGCATCTCGGCTCCGGCGATGCGGGGCGATCGATACTTTTACTCAAAGCGTGAGGGGACCGAGAACCAGCCCCGGACATTCATGCGGAAGGGTTCGCGGGGCGAGCCAAAGTTGCTGCTGGATCCGGCCGCGATGGATGCCAGCGGGCTTGTGACGGTTGCGTGGACGGTGCCGAACCACGACGGGACGCAATTGGCGTACGGCACGTACCGCGCGGGCGATGAGAACTCGACGCTCCACATTGTGAACACGGACACGGGCGAAAAAAGCGCGATCGAGATTTCGGGGAAGGTCAGCAGTTGCGACTGGCTGCCAGATTCGTCCGGGATTCTCTACCGGAGCCTGGCGGACATCGGGAACCCGTACAGCGGGCAGGTGAAGTTTCACCGTGTGGGCCACGGGAAGGCGGACGGGAGCGAGGATCCCGTGCTCTTCAAGCAGTACACACCGGCGGAGAACGCGAAACTCGCGACCACCTACGGCCCGGGTGCTGGCCTGAGTGAAGACGGCAAGTGGGCGGTCTTGAGTTACTACACCGATACCCGCAACAACGACATGTGGGTCGTGAACTTCGCGGACTATCTGAAGACCGGGGCGTTCAACAAGCGGGACGTAATCGTCGGTGAGGCTGCACAATCGGGCGGGCCCATTGTGGGCGACACGATGTACATGCTGACGACGTTGGATGCGCCTAACGGCCGCGTGGTGAAGGTGAACCTCAACCACCCGGAACGCGAACACTGGAAGGACTTTGTCGCGGAGCGCAAGGACGCGGTGATCGAGGGTGTTTCGGCGGCCAAGGGCGTGATCGTGGTGGATTATCTCACGAACGCGTCGACGCACATCGAACTCGTCAATCCCGAGACCGGGAAGGCGACGGCCCTCAAGTTGCCGGGGATCGGTTCGGCCGGCTTGTCGACGGATCAGGACCGGACCGAGGCGTATCTGTCGTTCACGAGTTTCAACTATCCGCCCACGATCTTTCAGGTGGACCTGGCGAAGCCCGACGCCGCGCCGGTGCTGTGGGAAAGCCCCAAGGTGCCGGTAGACCCCACGAGCGTTGAAGTGACGCAGAAGTGGTTCGAGAGCAAGGACGGCACCAAGGTCAGCATGTTTATCGTGCACAAGAAGGGGCTGGAACTCAAGGGCGACTGCCCGACGATTCTGTACGGCTACGGCGGATTCACCGTCAGCCTGACGCCGGCGTTCTCGGCCTCGCTGTTCCAGTGGTTTGATGCGGGCGGCGTCTACGCGGTGCCCAACCTGCGGGGTGGGGGTGAGTATGGCGACAAGTGGCACACCGATGGCATGCGTGACAAGAAGCAGAACGTGTTCGATGACTTCATCGCGGCCGCGGAATATCTGTGCCAGAACGGGTATACCAACCCGCAGAAGTTGGCGGTCCGCGGCGGCAGCAACGGCGGCCTTCTGACGGGCGCGGTGCTGACGCAGCGGCCAGAGTTGTTCAAGGCGGTTCTGGTGCACGTGCCGCTCCTGGACATGGTGCGCTACCAGAACTTCCTGATGGCGAAGTACTGGGTGCCGGAGTACGGCTCGTCGGAAGACAAGGAGCAACTGGCGTACATCAAGAAGTATTCGCCGTACCACAACATCAAGAAGGGCACGAAGTATCCCGCGACGTTGTTGACGGCGGGTGAGAATGACAGCCGCGTGCACCCCTTGCACGCCCGCAAGATGGCGGCGGCGTTGCAGGCGGCGACCGCGAGCGATCCGGCCGAGGCACCGATTCTGCTTTGGGTTGATCGTGACGCCGGGCACGGGCAGGGAAAGCCGCTGAACTTGAGGATCCGGGATGTGGCGGATGAGCGGATCTTTGTCATGTGGCAGTTGGGGATGCTTGGGGAATAAAGGGCTCTGTCCGAGTTTCAGCCTGTCCTAACGTGGAATTCTTAGGTACGCCTGCGGACCAGTCCAGCGGTTTCCTTGGCCGATGCAGGATACCGCTGCGCCAATTCCGCTAGGTTTTGCTTGGCTTTTTTGTTTTTCTTGGTACGCTAGGTCGGTCCCCTGTTCAGGGGAACCGATGGCGCGTCGTTACGCCCGATTTCGGGCGTCGGGCCGCTCGGCCAATCGCCCGCTTCCACTTGGGGTGGGCCGCTGTTCCGGGAGTTCAAGCATGTCGATTTGTTATTCCTCGCGCCTCCGAATGGTTATCGCGTGTGCTGGCATCGCGTCGTGTGCCGCGATGGCGCGCGGACAGTTCACCTATTCCGTCCGGCAGAGTGCCGCCTCGCTCGACCTCTCTGCAATGTCGGCGTCCCAGCCTGCGGGCTTATTTTTCGCAAACGCGGATGAGTTTACATTCGCACCCTTCATCTTCAGCCGATCCTCGCAGGTCGCTTCGGGGACCGCATCCGCCTTTGGGGTGTGTTCCGCGTATTCGCTTGCTACCGCCGACCGCATCCGCATTGTGCAGGGCGTCCGCGGCCGCGTCGGCAGCGCAGCGCCGGGCGATCTGGCGGCCGCGACGAGCACCGGGTCCTACACCTTCGACTTCACCGTCAGCGGGTTCAACACGCTCGTAGCGGGTCAGGGCTACGGCCCTCAGAGTTCCGCCAGCCTCGTTAATCTCGGCACCTCCGAAACGGTGTGGGCAATCTCGGGCAACGAGGGATTCAGTACGACAGGTGTGCTGCCGGGGAACTACCGCTTGCAGGCCCAGGCCGGGCTCGACTTTGATGCCGCCGGCTGCTGTCAGGACGCGGGCGGCGTCGGCGGGATTAACGTCGACCTTCAGATTGAGCCGGGGCAGCCCTGTTCCATCGTTCAGGTGGCCATCACCGACTTTTCTAATGTTGTCGTGAACACTGTCGGCGATGCGACCAGCAGCGAGATGCTGAGACTCTCGCCGAACTTTTTGGGGTCGGTTGGGGCGGCGTGGCTCTTCGAGAATATCTCCGATCTGCGGTACGGGTTCAATGTGGAGTTCACGTTCCGGATTGTCGGCCAAGGCGACGGTTTCGCATTTGTCATCCAGGATGAATCTCCCGGTGCCATTGGCGGTTCCGGTGGCGGCCTCGGGTATATGAGCAATAACGCCGTCCCGGGTATCCGTACCGCCCTCGCGGTCGAGTTTGATACTCTCTCGCCGGGTGTTCCCGCCGAACCGCCCGCCGACCACGTCGCCGTGCGGTACTCGGGCTTTGGCCCCGCAGAGCGGGGTGAGCAGCACAACCTCGCTATCGCCCCCATCCCCGATATCAACGACGGCGCAGTTCATCTGGTGAACGTCGATTACTCTTTCAGGATGCTGCGCGTCTCCGTTGACGGCGTCCTCCTCATCACTCTCCCGCTTAATCTGGAGACCCTCCGCACCTTCCAAGTTCCCGTGGGCGACAGCGTGCTCTCGGCTCTGGGGTGCGCCTGGCTCGGGTTCACGGCGTCCAACCCCTCCAGCTCCTTCGCCGCAGAGCACGACATCTTGTCGATGAACGTCGGGCCGGGCGTCGGCCCGTGCCCCGACGGACTCGCGATCAGCACTTTCGATCTGGAGCCGAACCCCGTCCGCGCGGGGCAGCCCCTCGAATACCGCGTCACGTTCTCGGGCGGTGAGCCCATCACTTACCAATGGCGGCGCAACGACGTGAACCTCGTTAACAGCAGCCGCATCCAAGGCGTCCACACCGACACCCTCACCATCAACCCGGTGTTGGAGGAGGACGAGGGTATCATCACCATCCGGGCCGACAACCTGTGCGGCGGGCTCATCGTCGGCCCCACACTTGTCGTGTTGTGCCCGAGTGACTGGGACGGCGACCAGGATTCCGACTCCGACGACATCATCGTTTTCTTTAGCCAATGGGAAAACGGCGAAGGCGATATCGACGGCGACGATGACTCTGACTCGGACGACGTCATCGGATTCTTCGCGTTCTGGGAAAACGGCTGTTAAAGCCTCGGAGCTTAGTTCCCTCCTTCGCAGCGGACGAGCGACCCCACCGGTGCGAGACGAAAAACCCCGGCCGAAGGCGGCCGGGGTTTGAGCGATTCAGGGATTCGGTCGCGGCTTACTTCTTGCCGGCCTTGCCGCCCGACTGGGCCTCAAC
>Ga0105044_10009400_pt1 | contig 13380 bp, 11 predicted proteins | sample MAT01_FD_78092 | JGI IMG/M metagenome (GOLD analysis project Ga0105044, IMG submission 78092) | Freshwater microbial communities from Lake Fryxell liftoff mats and glacier meltwater in Antarctica - MAT-01 | ecosystem: Environmental > Aquatic > Freshwater > Ice > Liftoff microbial mat | place...
CTGCTCGTCGAACTGCGTGGGCGTATCGATGATGCGCGTAATCGTCTGGCCCGTTAGCGCTTCGATCTGCGCGGCTTGGGCGGTGGTGATCGGGTGGGAAAAGTTGAGCAGGAGCATGGTTGAACTTTCTGCTGATAAATGGCATACTGGGCCAAGGAGAGTTACATGCGTAATGCTAAAAAGGTTTGTGGCGTGACAATTCCAATTGTTCCCATGCGCTGTAAGACGAGCAGATCCTCATCGACAGAAATTAGGTAATCGACCTGGCCGAGTAGGGCACAGGCAACAAACTTGTCATCTTTAGGCTCACGTGTATAGGCTGGTACGTCACCCAATCTTGGTAGCATCTGCGCTAAATGTTGAACTGTATCCACCAGCACTTGCCCATCTTCTATCGCGATAAATCGTTGTAGCTTGGCACGGCTCACCACATCTTTCAATGCCGCCACCAATTCGGGTGCAGTCACCATCTGAACAACGCCCCCAATCCACTGCACCTCGATCAATTCGCGGATCGCTGCACTAGGGCGCATCAAATAACGAATCAGCACGTTGGTATCGATGACAACCCTGTGTATTCGGCGATTCATGGGGTGGCTACCGATTGGTGTACTTCTGCGCGTGCGGTTTCAATCAGATCGTCGATCTCACCGTCAGACAGTTCGGCCGCGCGCACTGTCGTCGCCGCCGCTGCTTGCTGCAAGCGCAAGCGCAACAATTCACGCTCGGCATCCAACAAGCGTTGATAGCGGTGAAAGTTGATCAACGCCACACGCGGTATGCCATAGCGTTCGATAATCACATCGTCCTCCGCCAACGCGCGATCCATGAGCTGGCCGAAATTTTGCTGGGCTTCGCTTGATTTGAGCGTAATCGACATGGATAGACTCCTTTTGCTCCCTAACAAAATATCCAAGTTAGATATGTTAGATAAAATTCTAACCAGTGCTGCGTAGATGAGCAAATGGGGCATGTGCGTTGGCGCATGCGCTTGATCTGGTTTTAAGTAGTACTGATATTGAGCAGCGCAAGGCTTTTGATCCGCCACCTTTCTCTTCGACTCCACCCACTCGTTAATTTTGCCTGCCAAAACTGAACCGGATGACCGTTGCGAGCCAGATCTTGCGCCTTGCGCTTTGCTGCGCTATCAAAGTTGTCTGCATTGCTAATGATATAACGTTCGACCCGGAAATTATTAACTTTGCGCACGGTGCGGTAATACTTCTCTACTGCTTGTGCTTGTTCGTCCACCTGTTTGATATCATCATATTCGATCGACGCTGCTTCATTGCCTTCTTCGCGCAATTTACACTCACCAACAACGATCACCCAAACACCGTCCACCTTTTTTTCCCCGAACACATCAATTTCCCTGCCATATTTTTTTATGGGAGGTGGTTGTTTACAACGCAGTTGCGGGTCTTGATCTTGCAGCGCCAGTGCAGCCAAAGACTCAAATGCGCCTGAACCTTTTTTGGCATGTTGCTCTCTTACTGGAGGCTGCAAAGAAATTTGGGTTTCACAGGCATCCCGCACATCAAGCCAGGGCCAGCACTTTTTTGCCTTTCGAAGGATGGCTGGGTCATGTAACCCTCGCTTACGGGGCATGGCAGCGCCGGCCCCTGGCAGCACCAGAATAGGAGAAAGCATTTCAGAGCGAGCAACAACAGCAAGCAAATGCGGTTCAACAGCTTCTATGCAACCTAGAGCATCAATGGCGGCTTGGTATGCAGTGTAGTCACTCGAAATTTGCTGACAATTGCCGGACAAATTGAGAACTCGCGCCAAAATCTCGATACCTGGATGATCTGGTTTACTCTCGTAGTACTTGGTAAAGAAGTCAGTATATTCGCGCTTAATAGTTTTATTATCGACAGCAAAATGATCGAGATGCAGCCGGGAAACAATTTTTCGCAAAGCATCGTTACAAGCTGGATTTACCAGCGCTGCTGTGTACACATCCGGATCGATCACCCAAAGCATGGACTTACTCCTCTGAATTATCGACCAAGCTGGCTTCTGCCAATGCAGCGATTTCTTCCAGGTCGTTTGAGAAGAAACCCTTGAAGCTGAGTGGTTTGGTAATCTCACCTAGACGGTTGAGTCTAACCTTTTCCAACTCGCTTTTTCCATTTTCACGCGTAACATAAAAGACGCTGCCGGTTTGCTGGGTGGCATACAATGGACTCTCCGGCGTAATCCACCCAACTGTCGATTCGGCCATGCGCCGCCGTAGTCGCAAGAGTAAATGCTCACTGTGGGTTTCGATGATCAGGCGAATGTTGTTTTGGGCTGCTGCACGAATAAACAGGTCACCTAACTCAGCCTGCGCCGCCGGATGCAGATGCAACTCCGGCTGTTCGATCAGCACGGTTGAGCCTTCCGGCGCCAACATGGCCTGGATCAGGATCGGCAACACCTGCGAGACGCCAAAACCCACCTCGCGTAAATTAGATTTCACCTTGCCCGCCGTCTCGCTTTCCTGTAGCCTGAGTTCATAAATAGTTTTTTCCTGATTGGCTGGCTTGAGTATTAGCTCTTTGCCAACACCGGTATCGTCCAGCCAGTGGTTGATCTGATCGATACGGTCGGTGTTGGCTGTGTTGCGCTGGCTGGTCAAGTAGGTCTGCACAACATGCCGCCCGCGCATGTCCAGCCGGTTGCCCGGTTGCGCTGCGACGTAGTAAAAGCGTTCAGGTTCGGCGCGCAATGGTCCCAAATAACGGATACTTTGCAAGAAGATTGTGATGTCGTGTCGCAGCTCACGTAGTAATAACCAGCAGCGCCGAAAAGGATCGCTATATGCCGTCAATCGCTTTTCGTTGCCATACTCATCTTCATCAGACATGCTCATAGCGTCTTCTAGCAGACGCAAGCCGGGTAGGAATCCTTCACGCAAAAACAGTTCGGAATCCGGCAGCAGCACCTCTTCCTGACCTTCTTCATCATAGTCATACCGTTCTTGCTCAGAATTAAATAACCTGGGGTATTCCGAGTCAAATTTCCAAGCACGATCTGTTGATTGCGTGGGTTCCGCTGCTTGCAAGATCGGTTTATCATGTAGAAGCTCGATTGCGGACAACTTGCTCTGTTTTAACTTTTTGTCCCAACGAAAGTGTAAACCATACTGTACTTGGACCTTCTTTGGTTCTCCCTCGGCCGCTAATTTACCTATGATACTGATTTCTTCCAACACATCACCAGCGCGATCACCACGTATGATGATTTCAGCATTAGTGGACTCATTATTGTCTGAGGCATCATCTTCTTCTGGAACTGGTGGATAGAATGTTTGTGCAAACTCACAGCAGAACCAAAAGGAGATGTTGCGTTCCAACTTCTGGTCGCGCACAAGCTGACGATAGCCGCCCAGATCGAGTCCATCTTCAGCCACGAAGGTTAGCGGGCCGTCTTGCGGGCGGCTGTGCAGGCTTTGGCGCAACAGCAGCAAAGCACGCAAGATGGCGCTTTTGCCGGTGGAGTTGCGCCCAAAGAGTAGGTTGATGTTGCGCAACTCCAGCCAGCCAGTGTCCTGGAAACCCATAAAATTTTGCAACCGAATCGCCTGGACGCTCATTTGCGGGGGTCCTTCATGGTCAATTGCACCTTGCCTTGCTTGTTGCGACCTTTGCACCAGATGCGAATTGTTTTGCCGGTTGGGAAGCGTTCAGCCAGATCGGCTGAGTCGCGCACGCCAGGTTGTACTTGATCTTTGTGCAGTCTGGCGTTGCCTACGCCAATGTCCACCACCACGCTGTCGAGATCAATGCGCACCACCGTGCCTTTCAGCCACATGCCTTCCTTTACATCGCTCAAAGCTTGCGGCGTTGCTGGCTGTTCAATGGGGGTTGGCGTTGGCGTTGGCGCCTGGCCGGTCAAGTGCGCCATAAACTGGGCAGCCAATTCTTGGTTTGCTGCTTTGGGTGTCGGCGCATCCTGCGCACTGGTTGTAACGCGCACCGGTCTGGTTTGCGGCGCATCTTCGCGAACAGGCGACGGGGGCTGAACTGGCGAACGTTGTGGCGGTTGGTTGGTGCGTGGGGCGGAAGGCCGTCCACCTGGCTGCGTTACGGCAAGCGGATCGGGCAGCACCGGGCGGCTTTTGTATTCGTTGATCTTGCCACGCCGGGCGTTGGGGTCTTCGCGCTCGATTTCCATATAGCGTGTTTGCTGCTTGGCCGGGCCAGGCCATTCCAGCAACGTCAGCAACATTTTGATGCGCAGCAACTGGCGCAACTGTTGCGCCTCGCCGCGCTCTTGGGGATGAATGCGCGCTAACACAAATTTCTCGTAGGCGTCCACAAAAGGATCGCCCGCTGCCTCGTCCAACGCTTCGGCCCAGCTGCCCGCTTCGCTAAAAAGCTGACGATAGCGTTGCTGGCGGTCGCTTAGGAAAAGCTGCGCTTGTACCTGCACGCTGCCCAGCCCTAGTGGTTTGCCCATGCCTATTTTATGGCGATAACTTTTGCCGCTTTCGCCCGGCAGCGTCAATGCCCAGAGCAATGCGCCCAATTCGGCGTCGGTTAAGTTTTCAAAGCGGGTCGTAAAGACAAAGCGCACACCCGCTGCTACCGGCTTGACGCGCGTGCGCTGGGTGTCCGACTTTTTGGCGTTGGCCAACGTCTGCGCATCTTCTTGAATGTCAGCCAAGCTAACGCCATCTTGTTTGTGCCAATAAAGCTTGTGGCCGCGCAACACCGCGTCATCCAGGTGCGCTGTGGTATAGTCGGCCAGTTCCTTCTTATACTTTGGGCGGCCATCCCTTGTCTGGCCTTCAATTTGCGGATCAGGTTCTTGTTGAGTCAGATAATGTTGAAAGGTGGTCGGCTTGGGGCTGCCCAGCACCTTGAGGATAATCGAATCGTCCTCAGTAAACCAAAGTTTGCTCAGGTCTTGGTCGGCGGCCAGCCGCGCATCGCTCACGTAGACGCGACCGGCGCGACTCTGCTCACCTGCTTGCTTTTCGGGGCGTACAAAGCCGAAGATCGCTTCGGCTAGATCAATGGTTTGCGGGTCGCGCAATTTCGCTGGCACAAAGTCATACGGTGTTTTCTCATAGGGCAGCCGCATCATCATCGTGTGGCTCAAGAAAATCAATGTGCCCTGCTCGCGCAAATAGAAGACTGGTTGGCCGTTGCTGAAGACACCATTCTTGCCCAGTAATTTCTGCTGCTCCTGGCTCAGTTGCTCTCTATAATCATCATACAAGTCATCACTGATTGCAATCGGCTCGGCTTTGGTGTCCAAAGCAAAGATCACGGCTTCACTACGTTTGGACGCCATGTGACCGCTGCGCACCACGCTCGCCGCAATCAAGCCTGACCCGGGTTTCTCTGCGACGCGCAGGATGCGTGACTGTTTGACGCGCAAAAAGCCGCCGCGCACATCTTGGTAATCATACGGGCCAGGTTGGACATGGAGGGTGGCGGCGTTACGACAGCCGGGCAGCGCCGTCAACTTTGGCTGTAAACGGTCCAGCGCATCGAGGTCGATGCGCGCAAAGCTGACGCCACCCACCGTTTGCGCCGGTTGGATTTGCCAGCGGTTGCCAGACAATTTTTGCATGTAACCAGCTTGCATCAGTGGCGTATAGAGCTTACAACGCTTGCCTTGCGCATTATAGCCGCTGCCATCGTTGCGCATCAACCGGTCGCGATAGCGGTCGCCATGCCCGGTGACGTCGCCCACGGCGCGGTAAACCAACGGCGTCTGGCCCACGGCATCCAGCTTGCCAAAGCTGGCGATCTCTACCAATGTGCGCAACATTCCGCGTAAGCTACTGCCGGGGATCACCGGGTTTTTACTTGCGGGATCGATGTAAAACGACTCAGTTTTGTCTTTGCTATCCTTAAAATCGTCATACTCAATCCGTTCGAGTGCCGCCCGTGTATAAAGCGGCGTCGCCGTTGTCAACGTGCAGCGGATCTGCCCAGTGTGACGCTGGGCGTAGTAACGGTCGTGATCAGGCAACGCTTCGCTAGCAACGGCCGCTTCCGGCAAGGGCACAAAGTTGTAGGGCGCGCGCGCCGTGTCTTGGGAATTGCTGGGGTTTTGATGATGCGGCAGACTCATTTGTTGGTCTCCTTTCGCAAATTGCACAAGCGGCTCAAGCGCACACGCAGCCAGCCCGCTTCCTCGATCAAATAATGGCGCACATCCAACCGCAGGTGACGACGCCCTTTCCAATCCGCTTTGGTTAGCGGCAACGGAACGGTGTGGCGTAACCCTTCTTCACCATCGATCATTTGTGCAAAACCGTCGCCCATTGGTTCAACCTTAGTGCCCCACAGCATTTGCGGCTCGTCAAAGTAATCCATTTGTCGATTGCCTGCTTCTTCGCTCACATGGCGTGCTTGCCACTTGCCTTCCGCCACGCGCCAGAGGAAATATTCTTCCTGCTGATCAAAGAGCCGCGCCATCTGCACAAGTTTAGGATGGGCAGTGAAACGATCATGCAAGGTGAGGTCACTAAACTGAAACGCCTGGGTTGCAGCCTTGGCCCAGAAAACGCCGTCATCGGCGTGGAGCAACAGGAACATGCCTGCTCTGGCGTGGCTGGCAAGCCAGATGAGTGGCGTTGCGCCAATCACATCTTCATCATAAGGCTCGATCTGCACGTTGATCTGTTTGATTTCGCGCAATACGTCATTCGGCGCCATTGGTTTCCTCCCTCGGTTGGTGCAATTTGTTCCACAGGGCAGCCACTGGGCGCTCCAATTCGGCGCGCTGCTCGACCGTCAATCCTAGTGCCGGCTGTGCTTGATCTAGTTCAACCGGTGCCTGATCGGGCAGCAGCAGCGAAGCCTGAATGCCTTGCAATCGCCCCCGCCCCACGCTTGCTTCGCCGCCAACTGACAGATCGCTCGTCCACAAATCTTTCAACACCAGCAGCAGCAAGCCGGTCTCATATGACTCTGGGTTGCGCACATGCAAGGCAAAGTTGATCACCGTCTCCGGCCGGCCATAGACCGGGGCTTGCTCGAATAAAGCGGTGGGAAAAGCACCGCCGGTGAAGCGGTCAATGCGCACGCGCGTCTGGTAGAGCGATTGACCGTGTTGCACCTGTGTTTCATCCACCGTTACTTTGCTGGCCTGACCGCGCAGCGCGCCTTCCGGCATATCACCAAATAACCGGTTGACAATTTCAGCCGCCCGTGCCTCGGCAGCACTATTGGCGCCCGCCAATGTGTTGGCAATGCGTAACGCCCGGTGACGAATTACCCCGGCCCAACTTGTGCCGGAAATTACCGGCACACGTTTGCCTTGTGTGTTTAATGCGTGTAGGTGCTCCATGTCGGGTCCGCTGTCAGCCTCGCCAAAGCCAGAACGGATCAATACCGATGAGCCAGCTAACCCAAAGGTGGCGAGCAGTTTGAATTGCCGACGCTGATCTTCCTCTTGCAGGGGCGTTGCGTTCAACACTTGAGCGATGTGTGCGTGGCTGATAGCCTCTGTGCGCTGCCCTGTTGTAGGCGTTTCCAACCATTCACACAAATCGGCAGGGTTGGTCAAATCGTAGCGACTGACTGTCCAGCGCTTGACGCAACATTGACCGTAGCCACGCCGTTTGCGCAATCCCAGCCGAATCTCGCCGCTTTCCAACCCTTGCAGGGCAGCCGCAACGTAAGGTAGAAGTTGTTCGGCGCGCTGTTGCTCGGTGAGCAGCAGGTCAAAGTGCAGGTCAAAGATTGCACCGGCTTCGAGCAGTTCGACATCGAATTTCGCGCTATCTTCAGCCGTACCCGTCTTGGCATTGATAGCAACACCATCGCGCAAAGTCAGGTCTTGACTGCGCGCCAGCGCATCATCTACAATCAACAGGCTTTGATCCCATTGCAAGATTTTGCCGGTTCCCTTGTCTTTATCCAGCGCCGCCGAGGGTGGACCAAAAAGATGAGAAATACCTGTGGCAACTTGGCGTGATTCCTTTTCAGCATAGCCGTGTATCTGTTCGCGCAGATAGTTGCGCAGGGCGCCCGTGATAGTCGCGCCGGGGATCAGCGCTCGCCCCACCCCTTCGGCGTCATCTAGCAGCAGCGACATGTCCACCAGCGCATCCCCGCGCACGCGGCCATTGCCAAAATGCGTCGGCGTTGTCAACACCAGTTCACCGTTGATCGAGATGCGCTCAGTAATTTTACGGGCGTTGGCGTGATGGCCTGCCATTAGTGGTCTCCTTTGCGGTTCTTCTGCATCATCTGCTCCAAAACACCGTCGATTAACCGCAAGGCGTATTCTTCGGTCAGCCAATCTTCTGGCGCAATCCCGCCCAATGGCTTGTCTTCACGGCTTTTGAACGGACCGTCCCATATCTTTTCTGGATTGTCGCTTAGGTCTTTGATCCAATCACTCAAGCGGTATTCTGGATCGCCGATCCGACAGCGGGCAAATTTCTGTTGCGCGTTGGGCTTGAGCGCACGCACATTTTTGTCGCCGTCAAGTCGAAACAGTTCGCTCATCCGGCTTGGATCGCGTTCTTTGAGTGCGCTGCGCAGGATGATACGTACACGCGAAAGCTGGCTATTGGTTGGTTGGCCTTTAATCGTGGGTTCTAGATCCTTGATGGCCTCCGCCAGATCACGATCCAACGCCAGACGGCGGCGACGAGTGGCGATGCGTTGTGCCGTCGCCTGTTCGCCTGGGGTAAGCGTGACGGCGACGATCTCGTGCTGATGTTGATCGGGCTTGCTTTGGATCAGGGCATCTGCTTGTTGCCAGTTCACGGCCAGGCGACCAAAGCCTTCGCTGCATCGTTCGCCCACGCCTTGCTCAAGCCATTTTTGCCATTGCGCCAGCGGGATTGTTGCCGCCGCCTGCCATACGAACACGCTGCCCGCTCGCAACGCCTGTTCCTGCGGCAACGGCGTACCCCACTTGCGGTTAAAGCCGCCCACAACCGTGGTTTGCTTGTACGCCGCCACCGGTTCCGGCAACCCTAACGTTGCTGCCAGGTCAGTATGTGTTGCGCCGTATCTATCCCGCAAAATGGTGTCGCTGAGCAGCGTGATAATCAACGTTTGACCGGTGGCGATGTCTGTAAGGTTCGTGTTGTACTCATGCCAAGTTTTGTTGACAATCGCCAAATTGTGCAGTTTCGCTAACCCATAACCGGCCGTACGCGCACCGCCCAATCGATACTGCCCCATCGGCAGCAATTTCAGCAATTCTTCTGCTTGGTCATTTGTTGCCACAAGCACTGCGCCGCTGAACTGCGCACCTAGTGGCAGGGCATCGTATTGGTAGACGGCACCCTGCCCACGCTGCGGTCGTCCGGCAAAGCGATCACGCAGAGTGTGAACCGTGATATGACGCCGGCGGCTGGCAAACATTGCGTGTTCGTCGCTGACGACGACAAACCCGGTGACATCCTTCGTCGCCTCGAACTCGCTTTCTTGCTCACTCAGCAATGTACGGTCTTCGATTCGCGGATTGCCCTCAACCTTCTTGTCTTTGCGCCATGAGCGCGGTGCAGGCAGACTGCGCTGCTTGTTCACAAACGGGTAGGCGTGCAGATAACGCGTCTGACCGTTGAAAAGCCAGTGGCGCTGCGCAATGGACAGGTCACTCTCCTGTCTGCGTAATTCGCCCGCCACCAGCCCGCGCACCAGGCTGCCAGGGATGTAGTCGTGCGATACGGCGCTGTTTGGCTCACCGGCCAGCGCCGTTGCCAGTACCGGTTCCAACAGGGTGAGTTGATAGGTAACTGCGATCATGAATGTACCTCCCGGCGAAAGTGTTGATACCAATCGTCTAATGGTTGTTGGGCGTCGTCTGCCAGCCAGGCGCGTAGGCGGCCACGCCCCCGGTTGCGCGCCGTGCCCGCCCGCCGCACCCCCTTGACGCAGGCGGCCAACAATCCTTTTTGATTTTCGGTCAGCTTCTCTGTGTGAAAGGTCAAGCGGGCGGCAAAAATAGTTCCACGCAGGATCACACGCACCGTGCGCAACGAGTGCGGGTCAGGCGCACCGTCTACATCCAGTGCCGTTTGCTGACGTACAGTGGTCAATGCTGCGGTCACTTCCTCCCTTGTCCAGCCTTTCACATCTAGTTCCTTGTGCATCTCTAGTTCATTGCGAATGGCCTGTTGCAACCCCACTGGCAGACCGGCATGGCCAACATGCAAAATGCCCTGCGTGGCAAGGTCACTGCCCGGCAGGCCAAACAGCTTGTCGGCTGCCGTCATCCAGTGCTCATTTTGTGGGGTTTTGGGTAGTACGTACAGCAAATCGGCACATGCCTCGCTCAATAAACCCTTGAGCGTTCGCCCGTGCAAATAGGGACAACCGTCGGCATCGAGCGCAATCTCCTGGTCGATCAAGCCGGGCACGCTGTCGCCGTGTCCAAAGATGGCGTCGCTTTCCAATTCCAAATACAGCCAGGCGGTGATCATGTGGATGTCTCCTTTTGCACAGTACCCGTTGGCAATTCGGGCAATTGTTGGTCAATCATTTCGATAGCGTCGAAATAGACACAACGTTTCGCGTTATCGTCGTACCAACCTGTTTGGCGGTAAAGCTTACTGCTCAAACCGTCCATCTCTGGCAGGTCGCGGCGGTAGTTTGCCACAAAACGGCGCACTGCGGTTTCACCGATGGTCAAGGCTTCGCGCAAATCAAGCACTTTGTTGCGCGACCACTGCTCGCGATTGCGCAATGTGTGCGAAAGTTTTACAAAATTTTTCCAGGTGCGCCAGGATTCTGTCGTTGCGCCCACTGCCATTGGGCGCATCAGCAATGATTGTACTACCTTGCCTTCATCATCGTCCTGTTCTTGATACTCGCGCGCCCGCATCTCTGCCAACGTACCGAACAACCCACTTTGGGCAATGTGCCAGTCCAGTGCATTTTGCTGGCGTCCGAATTCGGTTTTGGCGCGTTTGCTTAGTTGTTCGCTCAAGTTGTAGGCGCGCGCAAAGGGATAGTGTACCTTGACGATGGCGACGCCGGCTGCTGCCCGCACCGGTTGCTTTTTACCCTTCTCATCTTCGATCATCCGCTGGCTGAAATGCTCCAGAAAGATCTGCGCTGCCCACAGCCCAATCCGCCCATCGCAGACAAAGGTCACGTCGTCGCCGCCAAACACGACAGGGCGGATGGAAAGATACTTCTGGCCTTGGTCGTCCACAAACGGTTCAAGCAGCGGCTTCTCGTCGATCACCGTTTCGTTCCATTCCCACACCTTGCGTACCACCGCAGCCAGAGCATCCTGGCCGATTTGATTAACGGTGTTTGATAGCTCGCGCAATTTCTTGATGTACTCACGGTTGCCATCGCCGCTCCACTTACAATAGGTGTCACCCAAAGCATCGAAGCGTTCGCCCATGCTATTGCCGTCGGCGTGAACGACGGCGATGTAACTTTGATTGCCAGATGTGCGTCCCAGCTGATCGAATTGATCGGGAAAGTCAAAGTCTGCAGCAGTAGAAACCTTCTTGTCTTTGACCTGCAATAGTTCGTTACGCAATCGCCATTTAGCGGGCTCGTTCTGTTGCCACTTAGCGTACGCACTAGACGAAAGCGGAATGTAGCCTGCTTCACCTGGCTCTTGTGCTTCGTCGTTGGCAACCAATCCCGTCGAGCGACAAGCTGCCGTGACACCTAGCCCCAACAATGGTTGGTCGAACTCACGCTCTGCCTTTTGACGTCCCAGGCGCTTAAACGCATCCTTGAGGGTCTGCGCCAACGATTGCTGCCATTTGAATGATTGTTGAACGAGCACGACGTCCAGTCCGGGCGCTTCACACAGCACACGCTCGCTTAACTTACGGGCAAAAGCGGTGGCATCGTCTGGTATGCGAAACAGAATAGCAGTATTGCCGCCGCCGGCGTAGATCACCTCGGCGTCGATTTCCTCGGTTTCAATGTGCAGTGATTCCAGCAGCGCGCCCTGTTCGATGTTATGGCGGCGTGGCAGCAGGCGTTCTGGCTCTGCGAACAGCCAGCCGCCAGTCGCCATATGCACCAGATGCGACGCGCCGACGTTTTCGCGCAGACGGTTGCTGCCAAAGATGTAGGGCTGAATGCCCACCGTGTCTACAACTACCAGCGTAAATTCACTCATGCGCAACCTCCTGAACGCAACAACCAATCGTGGAACTCTTTGGTTAAGTCCGGCAAATCTTTCACACTGAAGACGCGAATTTCCTGGTCCGATTCGCGCCAGAGTGACTGTACCTGTTTCTGTAAAACCTCTGGGTTCTCATCACAGCAGACTAGTCCCACCTTTGCTTCATCACCGCCCAGTTGTGCAGCGCGCACATAGGCTTCAAAAAGCTTACTCTTACAACGATCGCGCGCTGCACTACGTGTGCAGGAGATCGCATATAATTGATAGCCTTGCATAGCGGCGACGTCGAACTCGAAATCATAAGGGTCTTTTTCGGTCTTCTGCGTCCTGATTGACATCGCCGTGTCATGCGGTTTGCATTTATTATCAAGAGCGCGCAGAGCATCAAGCGTTAGATGCTCAACCCAAGTGCCGTCTAGATAGCGGACAAATTCATCCAACGGCAGAATTTCCGGTTGCTTTGGCTCAAGCGAAAAACTTCCCGGTTGATTACCTGCTTTGCGCAGCACACGGTGCATTGTGAATTTTTGCCTTACAATATCTGGATCAAAATGTGTACCTGAAACGTCAAAGACTGTCTGCACCGCCTCTGTAACCGGCTTCAAGACTGGCTGATCAGGATAGGGTATCAGGTGATTGGCAGGCAATGGCTTACTTTTTTAATAAGTTTGCCGTTGGGCTGGCGCAAATTTTTACACCACTTGCTGTAAGCGCTCTGCCCAGCTTCGGTAGTATGCGCCACGGCTAGCGCCCTATACAGCGGCACGAACTGCTCGTCGAGCTTAACAAAAAAATAGTTCAGTGGGATATCATGTAGCGCTACCAGATCAGCCACCGTTAGCTGTACGCGGTTGCGCACAGGGATCCGCGCCCGCATATTAGCATGGCGTAGTTCACACGTGCGCGCGTCCAAATAAGTGCAAACCGCTTGAGGATACCGTTTCTTGATTTCTTGAAACGCGTGTACTGCCATTGCCTTGGTGCCACCGGTGTAGTGTAGGCCGACTGTACCTTGTAGCAGACCAACTTGATCAAAAAACTCGCTAATCGCAAACCGGCTACCCGGATCGGAGAGCGGCGGGTAAACTGGTCGTGAGAAATTACAACCAGTGCTGCTTGCCAGTTCAGCAATTTTGCCGGCAATTTTCTTCGTGCCCTCTGAAAAGATCAAGTGTAATTGACCATTATCATTTAAGAGTAACCGCGTTGCCACATAATTGGGCAGCGGGTTGCCGCCCACCAACACAAAAAGATTATCAGTTTTCCAGTCTTGCGGTATGGAATCAGGCATATTTAGCACTTCTCCTAAAGCTA
>Ga0105044_10009402_pt1 | contig 13379 bp, 12 predicted proteins | sample MAT01_FD_78092 | JGI IMG/M metagenome (GOLD analysis project Ga0105044, IMG submission 78092) | Freshwater microbial communities from Lake Fryxell liftoff mats and glacier meltwater in Antarctica - MAT-01 | ecosystem: Environmental > Aquatic > Freshwater > Ice > Liftoff microbial mat | place...
GACGGCGACACCGGCCTCACCGGCCGCAAGATCATCGTCGACACCTATGGCGGCGCCGCGCCTCACGGCGGCGGCGCGTTCTCGGGCAAGGACCCGACCAAGGTCGACCGCTCGGCTGCTTACATCGCGCGTTACCTCGCCAAGAACGTCGTGGCGGCCGGCCTCTCGGCCAAGTGCACCATTCAGATCGGCTACGCGATCGGCGTCTCCAAGCCGCTCAGCTTCTATGTCGATCTGCACGATGGCGGTCAGGTCGATCCGGCGAAGCTTGAGAAGATTCTCCCCGAGATGGTCGGCGGCGCTTCGCCCCGCGCCATCCGCGAGCATCTGAAACTCAACAGGCCGATCTATGCCCGCACCGCATCCTACGGCCATTTCGGCCGCAAGGCCGAAGCCGATGGCGGCTTCTCGTGGGAGAAAACCGACCTCGTCAGCGACCTGAAGGCCGCGTTCTGAGCCGCCGATGACCGGGGAGAAGCGGCGGCTGATCTACGGCCGCCGTCAGGGCCGCCCCCTGAAGTCCGGCGCGCGAGATGCCTTCGAAACCGTCCTGCCCGCTCTGGCGCTCGATACCGCGCGCCTCGCCACGCCCGCGACCCTGTTTCCGGGCCTGCCCAAGCTCGCCTTCGAGGTCGGCTTCGGCGGCGGCGAACACCTCGCCGCGCAGGCTACCACCCATCCGGGCACCGGCTTTATCGGGGCCGAGCCCTTCCTCAACGGGGTCGCCAAGCTCGCCGCGCTCGTGAAGGACTTGCCCAACGTCGCCATCCATCACGGCGACGCCCGCGACGTGCTCGACGGCCTGCCCGATGCCAGCCTCGATAACGCCTATCTGCTGTTCCCCGACCCCTGGCCCAAGCTGCGCCACAACAAGCGCCGCTTCGTCAGCCAGGAAAACCTCACCCAACTCGCCCGGACCCTGAAACCCGGTGCGATCTTCCGCGTCGCCAGCGACATTCCCGATTATATCCGCTGGACCCTTGTCGAAATCGCCGCCTTCCACCGCGCCTATGGCGAAACCTTCGCCTGGCAGGCCCGCAAACCCGCCGACTGGCGCATCCGCCCACCCGACTGGCCCGGCACACGCTATGAGGCCAAGGCATTAGTGGCAGGGCGCGTGCCGGCGTATCTGGAGTTTCGCCGGATCTGAGGCCCTTGAACCCCGCTCAATTTCGGCGCATATAGCCCTCAACAAACCGGTCTGCTGATCGAGAGATCAGAAGAAGGTGGCCCCCAACGGGCCGCCTTTTTTGTTGCCCGGCGGAGAGACGGCACATGGCTTCGGCCGAGACACTGCACGAATTGATCGCACCCATCGTTGCCACGCTGGGCTTCGAGCTCGTGCGCGTGCGGCTGACCGGCTCGGCCCACAAGATCCTCCAGATCATGGCCGAACGTCCCGACGGCACGATGAATGTCGACGATTGCGCCGAGCTGTCGCGCGCCATCTCCGCCATGCTCGATGAGAAAGACCCGATCGCCGAAGACTACGACCTCGAAGTCTCCTCGCCCGGCATCGACCGTCCGCTGACGCGGCCCAGGGATTTCGCGGCCTATGTCGGCCACAAGGCGAAGATCGAACTGGTGTCGCCCGACGCCAAGGGCCGCCGCCGCTATCAGGTCGACATCGCCGCCGCCAACGACGTGACCGTCACGCTGGCGATCACCGCCGACGAGACGCTTACCATTCCCTTCACCGCGATCGGCGAGGCCAAGCTGGTCATGACCGATCGTCTGATCGCCGAAGCGCAAGCCGCTCGCGGCGCAGCTAAACACTAAGAAGGACATCAGCCATGGCTGTCAGCGCCAATCGTCTTGAGCTCCTGCAGATCGCCGACGCGGTCGCCCGCGAAGCCCTGATCGACAAGGAGATCGTGATCGCCGCGATGGAAGACGCGATGGCGAAGGCCGCGCGCTCGCGCTACGGCACGTCCAGCGAAATCCGCGCCGAGCTCGACACCAAGACGGGCGAGACCCGCCTCCACCGCGTGCTGCTGGTCGTCGACACCGTCGACAATGACGCGACCGAAATCTCGGTCGAGGCCGCGCAGAAGCGCAACCCTGCCGCCCAGGCCGGCGATACCATTCTCGATCCGCTGCCGCCCTTCGATTTCGGCCGCATCGCCGCGCAGACCGGCAAGCAGGTCGTGATGCAGAAGGTGCGCGACGCCCAGCGCGAGCGCCAGTTCGAGGAATTCAAGGACCGCATCGGCGAAATCATCCACGGCATCGTGAAGCGCGTCGAATACGGCAACGTCATCGTCGATCTGGGCCGTGCCGAAGCCATCGTCCGCCGCGACGAAGGTCTGCCGCGTGAGATGTTCCGCCCGAACGACCGCATCCGCGCTTACCTCTACGACGTGCGCCGCGAGACGCGCGGGCCGCAGCTGTTCCTCAGCCGCACGCATCCGCAATTCATGACCAAGCTGTTCGCGCAGGAAGTGCCGGAAATCTATGACGGCATCATCGAGATCAAGGCGGTCGCCCGCGATCCGGGCAGCCGCGCCAAGATCGCGGTGATCTCGAAGGACTCGTCCATCGATCCCGTCGGCGCGTGCGTCGGTATGCGCGGCAGCCGCGTTCAGGCCGTCGTGCAGGAATTGCAGGGCGAGAAGATCGACATCATTCCGTGGTCGAACGATGCCGCGACGTTCATCGTCAACGCGCTGCAGCCTGCCGAAGTCTCGAAAGTGGTGCTCGATGAAGATGCCGGCCGCATCGATGTCGTAGTGCCGGAAGAGCAGCTGAGCCTGGCGATCGGCCGCCGCGGCCAGAACGTGCGTCTCGCCTCGCAGCTCACCGGCTGGGACATCAAGATCATGACGGAGGCCGAGGAATCGGAGCGCCGCCAGAAAGAATTCCAGGCCCGCACCGAAATCTTCATGGAAGCCCTCGACGTCGACGAGACGCTGGCCCAGCTTCTGGCTGCGGAAGGCTTCGCCAGTCTCGAAGAGCTCGCCTATGTCGAGGCGCACGAACTTGCCGCGATTGACGGCATCGACGAGGACACCGGCGCCGAACTGCAGCGCCGCGCCCTCGACGTGATCGAAGCCGCGAACCGCGAGGCCGATGCCAAGCGCCGTGAACTCGGCGTTGAAGATGCGGTCGGCGAAATCCCCGGCATGACGCTCCAGATGATGGCGGCGTTCGGCGAGAACGAGCTGAAAACCGTCGAAGACGTCGCCGGCTGCTCAGCCGACGATCTCACAGGCTATGACGACAGCAAGAAGGGCGAGCGCTTCCATGTGAAGGGTGTGCTCGAAGAGCTTGGCATCTCGAAAGAGGACGCCGAGCAATTGGTCATGCAGGCCCGCGTCATCATGGGCTGGGTCGAGGCCGAGCCCGAGATGATGGACGAAGAGGCTGAGCCCGAAGCCGAGGCGGAGGCCGAAGCCTAAGCGCATGAGCCGTAAAGCCGCCCGCGAACGGCGCGACCAGACCCGTGGCGGCGATCATGACGCCAAGGGTGCGGAGACCACGCGCCGCTGCATCTCGACCGGCCTGACCCTGGAGAAGGAAGCGCTCATCCGCTTCGTCGCCGGGCCGGACGGCGAGATCGTGCCCGATCTCGGCAACGATCTGCCGGGCCGGGGGGCGTGGGTGAAGGCCGAGCGGGCCGCCATCGACCGGGCCATCGGCAAAGGTTTATTCGCCAAGCCCTTGGAAACCGGGGTCAAACCCCCAGATTCTTTCTCCCATACGGTTGAGGCCCTGCTGGTGAAGCGGACGCTCAATCTTCTGGGCCTCGCCAAGAAATCCGGGCTGATTATCGCCGGTTATGAGCGGGTGAAGGAGACCATGGACAAGTCCGAGGCCGGGCTGGCGCGCATTGCCGCCCTGCTCGAGGCCTCGGACGGCTCCGACGACGGGCGGCGCTCGATCCTTGCAAAAGCCAAGGCGATGGAGCTTTCGGCCACCATTTGCGGGCTCTTTTCTTCTGAGGAATTGTGCATGGCCTTGGGCGGCGCGAATGTGATACACGCCTGCCTCTTGTCGGCCGGCGCCGGCACGCTCCACGCACGCTTTCTTCAGGAGGCCGGGCGGACGGCCGGGTTTCGGGCGATGACGCCTGCCGCCTGGGCCGGGCAAGTGACTGAGTATTAGAGAAGCGATTTAAGGCAGTTGATGACGGATCAGAACGACCAGACGGGAAAGACCATGGGCTCGGGCACGCCAACGCGTGCGCCGCTGGGCGTCAAGCGCCCTGCGGTGACAACCGAGACGGGCACCGTCAAGCAGAGCTTCAGCCACGGCCGCACCAAGGCGGTTCTTGTGGAGAAGAAGCGCACTGTCCTGCGTCCGGGCGCACCCGGCGCGCCGGCCCCCGCAGCTGCGCCTCAGCCAGAGCCTGTCGTCAGGGCTGCACCGCCCGCCGCCGCCGCGCCAGCGCCCAAGCCTTTGCCGCCATCGCAGCAGCGCTCGGGCATGGTCCTGCGCACGCTGACCGAAGAAGAAAAGGCGACCCGCGCCAAGGCGCTGGGCAACGCCAAGATCGCCGAGGCCGAAGCTCGCGCCCGCGCTGAAGAAACCCAGCGCCGCCGTGCCGCCGACGAAGCCCGCCTCGCTGCTGACGTGGAAGCCACCGCCAAGCGCAAGGTCGAAGACGAGGCGCGCCGCACCGCCGACGACGAAGTCAAACGCCGCGCCGACGCCGACAGCGTGCGCCGCACGGAAGTCGAAGCGCGCCCTGCGCCGGCCGCGCCCGCGACCGCGACGCCCAAGCCTTCCGCGACCATTCCAATTACGCCCGCAACCGTTCCGCGCGCCAACGTCTTTGAAAGCGAGAGCGAGAAGAAGCGCGCCTCGTCGATGACCGGCATGATGCGCCGCCCCGGCGGCCAGGCGCAGCCGTTCCGCGCCCCGGCAGCTGCACCGCGTGGCCCTGCCAAAACCGACACCAAGCGCCGCGATGGCCGCCTCACCGTCACCGCCGTTGCCGGTGGTGACGTCGAGGAGCGTCAGCGTTCGCTTGCCGCGATGCGCCGCCAGACGCAGCGCCGTGCCCATCAGGGTTCGCGCAGCGCCGACCAGGCCGCTGCCGTCGCACCGCGCGAGGTTATCATTCCTGAAGCGATTTCCGTGCAGGAACTCGCCAACCGTATGGCCCGCCGTGCGATCGACGTCATCAAGGTTCTGATGAAGAACGGCGTGATGGCGACGATCAACGACATGGTCGATCCCGACACCGCCCAGCTCATCGCCGAGGAATACGGCCATGTGGTGAAGCGCGTCGCCGAAGACGACGTTCTGGAAGGCCTTAAAGGCGCCGCCGACGATGCCGACAAGCTGCAGCCGCGTGCGCCGGTCGTCACGATCATGGGTCACGTCGACCACGGCAAAACCTCGCTGCTCGACGCGCTGCGCTCCACCAACGTGGTCGCAGGCGAAGCCGGCGGCATTACCCAGCATATCGGCGCCTACCAGATCGTCGCGCCGTCGGGTGCCAAGATCACCTTCCTCGACACGCCCGGCCACGCCGCGTTCACCGCGATGCGGGCGCGCGGTGCCAAGGTCACCGACATCGTCATTCTGGTGGTTGCCGCCGATGACGGCGTCATGCCGCAAACCGAAGAAGCGATCGCCCACGCCAAGGCGGCGGGCGTTCCCATCATCGTCGCGATCAACAAGATCGATAAGCCCGACGCCAACGCCAATCGCGTAAAGCAGGAACTTCTGCGCTACGAGATCGTCGTCGAGGAGATGGGCGGCGAGATCATCGCCGTCGAAGTCTCGGCAAAGGAGAAGACGGGGCTCGACAAGCTGGAAGAGGCGATTCTCCTCCAGGCCGAACTGCTCGAACTCAAAGCCAATCCCGACCGTCCCGCCGAAGGCGCGATCGTCGAAGCCAAGCTCGACAAGGGCCGTGGCCCCGTCGCCACGGTTCTCGTGGCGCGCGGCACGATCAAGGTCGGCGACATCGTCGTCGCCGGCGGCGAGTGGGGCCGCGTGCGCGCCCTCGTCAACGATCAGGGCAAGCCGGTTCAGTCGGCCGGTCCGTCCGAGCCCGTCGAAGTTCTTGGCCTCCAGGGTACACCGGAAGCCGGCGATGAGCTGGTTGTCGTCGAAAGCGATGCCAGGGCCCGTGAGATCGCCGAATTCCGCGCCCGCAAGCGCCGCGACGCCCGCACCGGCGCTTCGGGCCGCGCGACGATGGAAGACCTGCTGAAAGATCGCCAGGTCGGCGAAAAGAAAACCCTCCCCGTCGTCATCAAGGGCGACGTGCAGGGCTCGGTCGAAGCCATCTCGCAGGCCCTGCGCGGCCTCGCGACCGACGAGGTCGGCGTGCAGGTTCTGCAGTCCGGCGTCGGCGGCGTCACCGAATCCGATGTCATCCTGGCGCAGGCCAGCGGCGCGGTCGTCGTGGCCTTCAACGTGCGCGCCCACGCCGAAGCGCGCGACCGCGCCAAGCGCGACGGCGTCGACATCCGCTATTACTCGATCATCTACAACATCATCGACGACGTCCGCGCCGCGATGGGCGGCCTGCTGTCGCCGGTGATCAAGGAAAACTTCCTCGGCAACGCGACCATCCTGCAGGTCTTCAACATCACGAAGTTCGGCAAGGTCGCGGGCTGCAAGGTCGTGGAAGGCATGGTGCGCCGTGGTGCGCGCGTTCGCCTCATCCGCGACAAGGTCGTCATCCACGAGGGCAAGCTCTCCACCCTCAAGCGCTTCAAGGACGAAGTGCGCGAAGTCCAGCAGGGCTACGAATGCGGCATGGCATTCGAGAACTACCAGGACATCCGCGAAGCCGACACGATCGAGTGCTTCGACATCGAGGAGGTCGCGCGGACGCTCTAGTCCGCGCGGCATAAGTTCCTTTGCCCCGCAAGAAAAACGCGAATACCGGCCCCACGCAGCGTCAGCTGCGTGTGGCTGAGGAAATCCGCCGCACCACGCATGAGATCCTGCTGCGCGCCCACTGGCGCGACCCGACGCTGATCGATTCATCGGTCTCGGTGACGGGCGTGCGGATCTCGCCGGACCTCTCGGTCGCCACGCTGTTCGTGAAGCCGCTGGCTTCCGAGAACGAGGTCGCGATCGTCGCGGCGCTCAACATGGCCAAGGCCTATGTGCGCGGCGAGCTCGGCCACGCGCTCAACCAGCTCCGCATCGTCCCCCAGCTCCGCTTCGAGATCGACCGCTCGTTCGATGAGGCCAATCACATCGACGCCCTGCTGCGCTCGCGCGAGGTCGCCCGCGATCTTGGCCCCAAAGATGACGTCGAAGACGACACAGCCAAAACGGACGGCGACGCCTGATGGGCCGCAAGCCCAAGGGCGAGAAGGTCGACGGCTGGCTGATCCTCGACAAACCCTCCGGCCTCACCTCGACCGACTGCGTCACGCGCGCCAAGCGCATCTTCAACGCCCAGAAGGCCGGTCACGCCGGCACACTCGACCCGATGGCGACCGGCATCCTCGCCATCGCCTTCGGTGAGGCGACCAAGACCGTCCCTTATGCGATGGACGCCGAGAAGGTCTATCGCTTCACCGCCAAATGGGGCGTCGCCACGAACACAGACGACGCCGAGGGCACGGTCACCAAGACCTCCGATGTCGTCCCAACGCCTGGGGCCGTGCTTCTGGCCTTGCCCAAATTCCTCGGCTGGACCCAGCAGACCCCGCCCGCCTTCTCCGCCGTAAAGGTCGACGGCGAGCGCGCCTATGACCTGGCCCGGGAGGGCGAGGTGGTTGAGCTCAAATCCCGTCCCGCCTTCATCCGCCGTCTCGAAATCGTCGAGACGCGCGAGCCGAATGAAACCGTTTTCGAAATGACCTGCGGAAAGGGCGTCTATGTCCGTGCTTTCGTGCGCGACATCGCCCTCAACCTCGGCACTTTTTCCCATGTCACGGAACTGCGCCGGCTCAGCGTCGGCGCCTTCACCGAAAAACGGGCGATTGCCCTAGCGGCGCTGTCGGATTTGACGTATAGCGACGCCGCAAATTTGCACCTGCACCCCGTCGAGACCGCGCTGGACGACATCCCGGCACTGGCCATAGGCGAGGCGGACGTAGCGAAGATCCGGTCGGGTCAAGCTGCTCCGGTGCGCGGAACGGCTTTTTCGACAGCCGAGGCGCTTCTTGAGGATGCCGGCGATGAACCGCCGGTGGTCCTGTTGAAGTCTTCGTCGGGAAAGCCGGTGGCGATGGCCGAGTTGAAACTCGGCGCTTTCCATCCGCTGCGCGTGTTCAACCTCTAGTTTTAAGGAGCACCCGATGTCGATTGCCGCAGCGCGTAAAGCTGAAGTTATCAAGGACAACGCCCCCAAGCCGGGCGATACCGGTTCGCCGGAAGTGCAGGTCGCGATCCTTTCGGAGCGCATCACCACCCTGCAGGACCATTTCAAGGCGCACGCCAAGGACAATCATTCGCGCCGGGGCCTCATCAAGATGGTCTCGCGCCGCCGCAGCCTGCTCGACTATCTGAAGTCGAAGGACAAGGACCGTTACACGGCCCTCATTGCCAAGCTGGGCCTGCGCCGCTGATCCGGTTCACGCCGGTTCTGACTTAAGACGACGCGAAACGCCCGGCCGTGTGCGCCCGGGCGTTTCGTTTATCCGCAATCGCGCACGCGAACCGTACGAGCGTCCGGCACGGCCGGCGCTGCTGACACGAAAGAGAAATACATGTTCCAGATCCACAAACGCGAAGTCATGTGGGGCGGCCGCAAGCTGACCTTGGAGACCGGGCGCATCGCCCGTCAGGCCGACGGCGCCGTTCTCGCCACCTACGGCGAAACCAGCGTCCTCGCCACGGTCGTCTCCGACCGCCAGCCCAAGCTCGGCTTCGATTTCTTCCCGCTGACCGTCCATTATCAAGAGCGCACCTACGCCGCCGGCAAGATCCCCGGCGGCTTTTTCAAGCGTGAAGGCCGGCCGACCGAGAAGGAAACCCTTGTCTCGCGCCTGATCGACCGCCCGATCCGCCCGCTCTTCGTCGAAGGCTACCAGAACGAGACGCAGGTCATCTGCACGGTCCTCAGCCACGATCTTGAGAACGATCCCGACGTCGTCGCGCTCGTCGCCGCGTCTGCTGCCCTTACCATCTCGGGCGTTCCCTTCATGGGCCCCATCGGCGCCGCGCGCGTCGGCCTGATCGACGGTCAGCTCGTGCTGAACCCGATCCAGGAAGCCGTGAAGACCTCGCGCCTCGACCTCGTCGTCGCCGGCACGGTCGATGCCGTTCTCATGGTGGAATCGGAAGCCCAGGAGCTTTCGGAAGACGAAATGCTCTCTGCTGTGATGTTCGGCCACCGCTCGATGCAGCCGGTGATCGACGCGATCATCTCGCTCGCCGAAGCCGGCGCCAAGGCGCCGCGCACTCACGTCGTCGAAGACAAGTCGGCGCTGCTCGCCAAGGTGACCGCGCTGGTCGACGCCGATCTCCGCGCCGCCTACCAGCTCCGCGCCAAGTCGGAGCGTCAGGCGGCCATCGGCACCACCAAGGCCAAGGTCATGGCCGAGTTCGGCGGCGAAGGCGAAGGCAAGTACCCCAACGCCGTCCTCTCCAAAATCTTCAAGGCCGCCGAGCAGCACATCGTGCGCAACGCGACCATTGACGGTCACCGCATCGACGGCCGCGCACTCGACGCCGTCCGCCAGATCGTTGCCGAAGTGTCGGTCCTGCCGCGCACGCACGGCTCGGCCCTCTTCACCCGCGGCGAGACGCAGGCCCTCGTGGTCGCGACCCTCGGCACGGGCGACGACGAGCAGATGATCGACGCGCTCGAAGGCCGCTACGACGAGCGCTTCATGCTGCACTACAACTTCCCTCCCTATTCGGTCGGTGAGACCGGCCGTATGGGCGGCGCGGGCCGCCGGGAAATCGGCCACGGCAAGCTCGCCTGGCGTGCGGTCCGTCCGATGCTGCCTTCGGCTGAAGCCTTCCCCTACACGATCCGCGTCGTCTCGGAGATCACCGAGTCCAACGGTTCGTCGTCGATGGCCTCGGTCTGCGGCGCCTCGCTTGCCATGATGGACGCCGGCGTTCCGCTGAAGCGCCCCATCGCCGGCATCGCGATGGGCCTCATCAAGGAAGGCGAGCGCTTCGCCGTCCTCTCCGACATCCTTGGCGATGAAGATCACCTCGGCGATATGGACTTCAAAGTCGCCGGCACGTCGGAAGGCATCACCTCGCTGCAGATGGACATCAAGATCACCGGGATCACCGAGGAGATCATGAAGGTCGCGCTGCATCAGGCGCATGGCGGCCGCGCCCACATTCTGGGCGAAATGTCGAAGGCGATCGACGCCGGCCGCTCGGAAGTCGGCCCCAACGCCCCGCGCATCGAGACGATGAAGATCCCGACCGACAAGATCCGCGAAGTGATCGGTCAGGGCGGCAAGGTCATCCGAGAGATCGTGGAAAAGACCGGCGCCAAGATCGACATCGACGATGACGGCACGATCAAGATCGCCTCGGCCAACGCCGATTCGATCAAGGCCGCGCAGAAGTGGATCAAGGGCATCGTGTCCGAGCCGGAAGTCGGCGAGATCTACGAAGGCAAGGTCGTGAAGGTCATGGATTTCGGCGCCTTCGTGAACTTCTTCGGCGCGAAGGACGGCCTCGTCCACATCTCGCAGCTGTCGCGCAAGCGCGTCGCCAAGGTCAACGAAGTGGTCAATGAAGGCGACAAGGTCTTCGTGAAGCTGCTGGGCGTCGACGATCGCGGCAAGGTCCGTCTGTCGATGAAGATCGTCGACCAGGCGACCGGCACCGAACTGAAGGAAGAAGAAGGCGCCGAGGCGCAGGCCGCTGAAGGCTAGGATCTTCTCTCCTTAAGGGGGCGGGAAAGGGCGGTCCTGACGGGCCGCCCTTTTTCTTTGAACACGCGGCATTTCGCCACTTGGCGGCACGGCGGAGATTGAGAAGGTTTCCGACCCAACCAGAGGAAACTTCGCCATGCGCTCCGCCGCTCTTCTTCTTGCTGCCGCCGCCGCCCTGACGTCTGCTGCTTTTGCAGCTTCCGCCGACGGCAATTATCGCATCGTCGGTGCCGGTGGTGTTGCCTGCAGCCAGATCACCGCCGATATCGCGGCGAGCCAGGCTGCGGCGGACGAAGTGGGTTCGTGGCTTGCGGGCTATGCGACCGCGACCAACCGGCAGATCGCCGACACCTGGGACCTCATGGGCGCAAGCGGCCTCGACGCCTATTACGCCGCCGTGCAGGCCGACTGCGTGGCCACCCCGGACAAGATGTTCGAGACGGCGGCGTTCGACGTGCTGAACGCCGGGTACGAGACCCGCACCGTCACGACGCCGTAAGCGCTCAATCCTTGAAGTGTCGCGCCCATACCGGCGCGACCTTCGGGTGCGCCTTCACCGCCTGGCGCAGCGCCTCGATGCGCGGCGCATTGGGGCTGCGCCATTCGATGGGGTTCTCCCAGCCCGCGATATTGGCGACGTAGACATCCAGCGCCGAGATTTTGTCGCCGAAGGCGAATGGCCCGGCGAGATTGCGCCGTGCCAGTTCGCGCTCGAAGAGGATCCAGTACCAGCGCACTTCCGACTTCGCCGAGGCGGCCACCGCGTTGCGGTCGTAATAGTTCGAGGTATAGCGGCCGGGAAAATCGATGCGCCCGATCGCCTCGTAGATATTGTTGGAGATGAACATCAGCCAGCGCAGCGCCCAGGCGCGCTCCGATGTGCCGATCTCCGGCAGCAGGCCGGCGGCACGATGGCGCTCGTCAATGGCAAGCAGCACAGCCACCGATTCCGTCACCAGCGTACCGTCCTCCAGCACCAGCGCCGGCACCTTGCCCATCGGATTGACCGCCTTGTAGGGGTCTTCCGTCTGCTCGAATTTTTCGAGATCGATACTTCTCAGATCCACCGGCACGCCGAGCAACGCGAAAAGCGCCTCCGGCGTGAACGATCCAGAGTCGGGGTCACCGTAAAGCGTGTAGGTCATTCGGCAGCGCGGGCCTTTACGTCGTTCTCGTCCGGCAGGCCCATCAGCTTCAGGCTCGCCGTCGAGGGCATGCCGACAATATTGTAGCCGCTGTCGACATAGTGGATTTCGCCCGTCACGCCGCCCGACAGATCGCTGAGCAGATAAAGTCCGGCATTCCCGACATGCTCCAGCTCGATATTGCGCTGCATCGGCGCGTTCATCTTGTTCCAGCGGAACATCAACCGCGCATCGCCGATGGCCGAGCCGGCCAGCGTCCGCATCGGACCGGCCGAGATGCAGTTCACGCGAATACCGTCCGGGCCGAGATCGGCGGCGAGATAGCGCACACTCGCCTCAAGCGCCGCCTTGGCGATGCCCATGACGTTGTAGTTCGGGATCACCCGCACAGCGCCCATATAGGACAGCGTGATCAGCGAGCCGCCGCTCTTCATCAGCGGCGCGGCGCGGCGCGCGACATCGGTGAACGAGTAGCAGGAGATATCGAGCGCGCGGGTGAAGTTCTTGCGGCTGGTCTCGATGTAGCGGCCCTTCATCTCGGCCTTGTCGGCGAAGGCAATGCAGTGGACGACGAAATCGAGGCCGCCCCATTCACGCTCGATCGTTCCGAACAAGGTCTCCATGCTCTGCTCGTCTTCGACGTCTGCGGGCAGCACCAGCTTGGCCCCCAGCGTCGCGGCCAGCGGCTTGACGCGCTTGCCATAGGCTTCGCCCTGATAGGTGAAGGCGAGCTCTGCCCCCTGCGCCGCGCAGGACTGCGCGATGCCCCATGCGATGGAGTGGTCATTCGCGACGCCCATGACGAGCCCGCGCTTGCCTTCCATCAATCCCGACATCGCCATGAACGGCCCCTCAGCCCTGATAACGCTGGAAGACCAGCGATGCGTTGGTGCCGCCGAACCCGAACGAGTTCGACATAGCGGTATTGATGGTCGCGCCGTCGATGCGCTTGCGCACGATATTCGCGCTCGCGACCGCCGGGTCGATCTCTTCGATATTCGCGCTCTCGCAGATGAAGCCTGCCTGCATCATCAGCAGCGTGTAGATGACTTCATGCACGCCGGCCGCGCCCTGGCTGTGGCCCGAGAGCGACTTGGTTGCCGAAATCGGCGGCATGTCGTCGCCGAACACCGCGCGGATCGCCTCGATCTCGGGAATGTCTCCGACCGGCGTCGAGGTCGCGTGCGGATTGATGTAGTCGACTTTCTCCTTGATGCCGGCGAGCGCCATCTTCATGCAGCGCACCGCGCCTTCGCCCGACGGCGCGACCATGTCGGCGCCGTCGGCCGTCGCGCCATAGCCGGTCAGTTCGGCATAGATCTTCGCGCCGCGCGCCTTGGCATGCTCGAGCTCTTCCAGCACGACGATGCCGCCGCCGCCTGAAATCACAAAGCCGTCGCGGTTCTTGTCATAGGCGCGGCTGGCACGCTCCGGCGTCGCGTTATATTTCGACGACATCGCGCCC
>Ga0105044_10009403_pt1 | contig 13378 bp, 12 predicted proteins | sample MAT01_FD_78092 | JGI IMG/M metagenome (GOLD analysis project Ga0105044, IMG submission 78092) | Freshwater microbial communities from Lake Fryxell liftoff mats and glacier meltwater in Antarctica - MAT-01 | ecosystem: Environmental > Aquatic > Freshwater > Ice > Liftoff microbial mat | place...
AGCGGTAGCCCCAGCGGGGCACCGCGCCTGGACGCGAAGTGACGCCGCGGTGCCCCGCTGGGGCTACCGCTAAACGATCCAGCACGCAGCAAATGTCTCACTCCTGGCCGTGCGAAGTATAACCCGACGCGCAAGCGAGGGACAGCGCACGTGGCGTTGCCCCGACGAGGCGAGCGACTTCCACACTGTCGAGGGCCGGCGGGTTCCGTCCACGGCCAACCTACCCCTCTTACCCCTCAACTTGAGGGCTTACGCCCACCGCTCGGCGGATAACAGGTGTCAGTCTTCACCGCCCGATGCATAGCGTAGTTCCCAACAGAAACCGCCACCCAAGAGCGCGGCAGCGGCGGTCCCCGCTGGGGACCACGCTAAACGGTATTTTTCTTATCGCTCATCATTCATTACTGCAAAGTTCCCGTGAAGCGCGACTTTTTCCCGTCACATCCGACCGAACGTTACTGTTGCTTCCTGTGTCGCGTAGAATGGGGTGAACCGTTGCCCCAGTTCCCGCTACTCACACCGCACCAGGGAGCAACCCGCCCATGTCCGAACAACCCGAAGACGCGTCTGGCTCCCGATCAGATCAATCCCCTCAGACTGAAAATTCCCCCACGGGCGAGAAAAGCAAGGAACGCAAGAAAAGCAGGAAAAGCAGGAAGTTACCAACTGATGCGTCCGCGTTGTTCCTCGGCTGGGAAGGCACGCAGCACATCCCCACGCTTGGGTTCAAGCCCGCGACGGCGCGGAAGCCGCTGCGCAACGCGGTCACCTATAACGGCGACGGCCACTTGATGACCATCGCCCCAACCGGCGCGGGCAAGGGCGTCGGCGTGATTATCCCCGCGTTGTTGACGTACCCCGGTTCGGTCATCGTCACGGACATCAAGGGCGAGAACTATCAGGTTACGGCCCGGTATCGTCGCGCGATGGGGCAGCAAGTCGTCGTCCTCGACCCGTTCGGGCTTGTCACGGCCAAGGACAAGGCGGACAAACTCAACCCGTTCGACCTGTTCAACGTGCCGGGGTCCGACGCGGAGTCGGACGCGGAGATGCTCGCCGCCCAACTCGCGGTCGGTCACGAGTTCACTTCCGACCGCTACTGGGAAGACACCGGCCGTGGGCTGGTCGCCGGGTTAGTCGCGGACATCGCCACCTCTTCACCCGAAGATAAGCGTAACCTCTGCACCCTGCGCGAGTTGCTGTATAACGATGACCTCGACTATACCCTCGCGGTGGCGCTCGACACCCGCAAAGCGACGATGTCGCCGTTGGCCCGAGATGAGTTCGTGGCGTACCTCGCGGCACCTTCCGACAAGACGCGACCGTGCATCCGCACCACGGCCACGACATTCGTGAAGTGTCTGGGCAGCACGGCTGTCTCCAAGAGCCTGGAACGCTCGACGTTCGATTTGTGCGACCTGCTGAACAATAAGCCGATGACGATCTATCTCGTGCTGCCACCCGAGAAGTTGCTGAGCCATCGCGGGTTGCTGCGCCTCTGGGTCGTCACCCTGATGACGGTCGTGATGCGTCGGATGCGCTTGCCCAAGCAGCGAACGCTCTTCCTCCTCGATGAAGCGTCGCAACTCGGTTCGCTCGACCTTCTCCCGCAAGCGGCCAGCCTGCTGCGTGGCTACGGTTTGCAAGTGTGGACGTTCTGGCAAGACCTGAGCCAGCTTATGAAGCTGTACCCGAACAACTGGGAATCGCTGGTGAACAACGCCGCCGTGCTTCAGGCGTTCGGGGTGCCGGGGCACGCGGCCCGAATCGGTTGGCGCTCAATCCTCGGCGACGCCGACGCTCAACTCGCCACCGAACTGCACGCCGATGAAATGCTGGTCGCCATGACCGGCAAACCCATCACTCGCCACACCCGCGCGAACTACTTGCGCGACAAAGCTTTCGCCGGCCGCTACGACGCCAACCACCGCTTCCTCGGCCACGAGATTTGAGCATTACGGTTTACTCGCGATGCCGCAAGCGGCAAGCATTTAGCCGCTTGCGGCATCGCGAGTAAATCTTCCGGCATCGCGGGCAAACCCTCCGCTGACGGAATCGCGCCGCCGTATATCTTAACCTTCGTCGTGAATCGTTCAGTTGCCAAGGAGGGAGTCGCCCATGTCCGAGCCAGCAGCGGAGAAGAAAGGCAGCGGTTGGATGACGGCCGCCTTCATAGGGTTGATCGGTGTTGGTGGCGGGGTCGCGGGCACTTACGCCACTGCCGTCGTGAACCAGGTCGTGAAGCCGACGCGGCCGGTCGCCAACTTCAGCATCAGCACGGACGGCTTAACCGTTTCCTGCCGGAATCACGCCTCGGGCGATTCCGGCTGGTGGGACTTCGGCGACGGCACGCCACTCGAACCGTTCGCGGCCGAAAAGCCGATCGCGCACGTCTACACGAAGCCCGGCAACTTCACCATCAAACTCACCGTGCGGAACTACTTCGCGGACGAGAACGAGCGTTCCGTTCCGGTCGAGATCGCCACCGGGGTGAAAGACGCACCCGCTCCCATCGTGACGGGATTCGCCGTTTCGCCGGTCGGCTCGCACTCGACCGCGCCGGCCACGTTCCGAATCACCGCCGATGTCGCCCACGCCGATTCGTGCCTCTGGGACTTCGGCGATGGCCGCGTTGAGGTGACCGGCGGCGGGAAGATCGACCGCATGGTGACATTCGACAAACCGGGCACCTTCGCCGTGCAACTCTTCGCCCTGACCGACAAGGCGGCCGTGAAGCAAGCCACCACGGTGAAAGTAGACGCGGCCCCAGTGGGCACGCTCACAGCCGTGCTCAAGGTTACCGATGGCGGGAACTGGGTGGTGCGTCTGCCCCGAACGGAATCGGTGGCGATCCCGGTGCCGAACGTCAAGAACCCACAGCCGTTTACGAAACTTGTGCAGGCCCGCGCCGGGTTCACCATCAGCGATGCCACGCTCGGAACACCAACCGTCCCCGGCGTGAAGAACCTCAAGGTGGCAGTCGCGGCAGACAAGCGTTCGCTGACCGTGTTGGGGGAATGGGCCGGCGATCCGAAGGCCGTACATCAGGCGGCCGGCGGTTCGGACGCGATTATCCCCGTGAAATACACCGAAGAGCGGATAACGCCGCTGCAACGTTCGGTCACGATGGTGACGGGCACGCTCACCACGAATGGCCGCTGCGACTTACCGCTGCCGCCCTCGCTGCAAGGAATCACCGGCGCGACCCGCGAGTACCAGATCGAGATTCGCCAAACGCGAGCAACAGGACCGGCCGACGTTGTCGCACGTGTCCCCGCCGACGGCAAAGGCTCCGCGCCGTTCCCGTGGCAGGCACAAGCCGGAACGCTGAAATTCGGCGCGACGCTCGACGCGAACGCCGTCGTCGTGACGGCAACTTTGGGCAAGTAAGCTCTTCTGTTGGCGATGCCGCGAGCGGCTAAATTATGAGGCGAAAACGATGGCAGGCGAACTTCGCCCGAAATCTCTGAAGCGTGTCGGCGATGGTCTCCAGATCGAGTGGAGCGACGGCTTGACCACGTTCACGGCGTGGCGATTGCTCCGCAAGCAGTGCCCGTGCGCGACTTGCGTCGAAGAGCGTGCCAAGCCACCGGACCCGTTCCGTGTGTTGACGCCACAAGAAGCCACTGCTGGTGCGCCTTCCCCTGTGGCGATGCAACCCATCGGTCACTACGCCTACCAGATTACCTGGAACGACGGCCACAACACGGGCATTTACCCCCTCGCACGCCTGCGCGAACTGGGTGAGGCAGCGAAGGGGTGATCCGTCGAACCCGGTTCTCTATACAGCCCTCGGCTTGCCGGGGTTTTCAGCACGACCCGGTTCCTCATATTGCCCCCGGCTTGCCGGGGGTTCTTCTGCAAGACAAGACCCCCGGCAAGCCGGGGGCAATATGTCAAACTTCCATCCACAGGTGAATCATGAATCCTGGTCAGCCGCCTAAACTGTCCCTTCCCGGTGTGAAGAACATCATCGCAGTCGCCTCGGGGAAGGGCGGGGTTGGGAAATCGACCGTCGCCGCGAACCTGGCGATGGCTCTGCATATGTCGGGCAAGTCCGTCGGCCTCATGGACGCGGACATCTACGGCCCATCTGTGCCAATCATGTTCGGCCTGGGCCTCGTGGACTCGAAGGCCACCGCGTTTCCCTTGGAGAAGTTCGGCATCCGCTTGATGAGCATGGGCTTCCTGGTCGGCACCGATCAGGCCATCATCTGGCGCGGGCCGAAGGTCGCGCAGGCCGTGCAGTCGTTCCTCGGCCAGATCGATTGGGGCACCCTCGATTATCTCATCATCGACCTGCCACCCGGCACCGGCGACGCCCAACTGACGCTCAGCCAGAGTGCGCCGCTGACGGGTGCCGTGGTGGTGACGACGCCGGGCGAAGTGAGCTTGATCGATGCCCGCAAAGGCGTGAAGATGTTCCGCGAAGTTCGCGTGCCGATCCTCGGAATCGTCGAGAACATGAGCTACTTCATGGACGCGACCGGCACGAAAACGCCCATCTTCGGCGTCGGTGGCGGCTTGAAACTGGCGCTCGAAAGCAACTGCCCGTTCCTGGGCGAACTCCCCATCGACCCGCGGGTGGCGGCCTGCGGCGATGCCGGCGAGCCGATCGTGCGCAAGTATCCCGATGCGCCCATCTCCAAGGCGTATGTCGTTCTCGCCGAGACGGTGGCCGCCGCCGCGACCGCCGCGCAATCGGAATCACTGCCCGGCGTGCAACTCTGACCGCGCGGTTCGACTTGTCCGCCCGTGAGTTTTGGGTATGGTCTGCCCACTCCGAAACTCACGGACTCCACGATGACCCGACCGCGAATCTGCCGACTGGCGGCCGGCGTTGTGTTGGCACTGCTTCCGGGGTGCGGCACGACCCGGATGACCGACACAACCCGCGCCGCGACCGAGATGTTGCTCGTGTCGCAAGCCGCGGATAACGCCGTCGCGCAGATCGATTTCTCGCCACTAACGGGGAAGACGGTGTTCCTGGACGCCACGGGAATCACCGAGAAAGAGACCATCGACAAGGGCTACCTCGTGAGCGTGGTCCGGCAACAGATCGTCGCGGCGGGTGCGTTCCTTCAGGACGACAAAGGTAAGGCCGAATACGTCGTCGATCTCCGTTCGGGAGGGCTGGGTACGGATCGGCACAGCATGCTCTTGGGAACGCCGGCGGTGCAACTCCCGACGGTACTTCCCGGCCTTCCCACAAATGTGCCCGAAATCGCCGTGTTGAAGAAGAACGATCAGCGCGGCGTGGCGAAGATCGCCGTCTTCGCCTACAGCCGCATCACCGGTCGGGCGTTCTGGCAGTCCGGCACGGTGGAAGCCGTCAGCAGTTCGCGGGACACCTGGGTGCTGGGGGCCGGGCCGTTCACCCGTGGCTCGATCCGCCGCCGCACAGAACTGGCGGGCGAACCGCTTCCGACCATCTCAATCCCAAGGGTCTTTGGTGGCCACCCGACGCAGACGGCCCTGCCGCCGTCCGGACCGCTTGGGGAACAATTCTTCCCAAATTATCAGGCTCCCGTGCCTCCTCCACCGATCCCGGCCGCTCTAATGGGTGTGATGGGTGCGGCGGCGCTCGCGGAAAAGCCAGTTGTGCGTTAAGGCTCAATTGTGCCACGCGCCTGCCATTGGCAATTGAGTAGTGGGCGTGAAAAGACGCGAGCTTGTTCAGCGAGAGACCCGATAAGTCCATAACCCGAATCGCCCTTAGTTTCGCGGAATTCGCTTTCCGCGCAACTCTCCATCACCAGTTTCGTTCTACGGTTGAGCAACACCCGCCGGACTTCCCGGTTGGCGCTCACCGGGAGGGTCCTTGTCATGCAACCTACCTCTCCTCTTTTGGTGAACCAGGACGGTGAACCGAACGTCGAACTGCTCCGCCGCATGGGCTGGGCCGTTGGCTCCAACACTGGCGCGTACTGCCTCGCATGGCGTGGCCGCGACGAAGTCGTTTTCGAGTGGAAAGCTGGTGCCTGGCAGCGAGTGGGCGGCCGCGGTGGCGTCGGCGAATTGTGAGTTGCTCGCGCGTAAAAGCCCCGGAAAGCGGGGCTAAATGACCAAGGATTTCATTTATACTTTGCGAGGCCGGGATTGACACATTGTTAGCCCAAAGCGTTTGGCATCAGGACATTCTCCGTCGGCCCGCCAGGGGTTTCGCTACGCTGCGCTCCACTTTACCCCTGGCTACACGCCGGTCGCCCTTCGGGCTGCAAAGACAACGCTCATTCACCTAGTTTTAGCCCGGATGGGCGACGGATACGCGCCAGGGGTGGAGCGATTCGCGCAACCCCTGGCGTGAGGCTGATGTTGACGGCTTGCCAAATGGCTCATTTCTCGCCGCGAGAAGCTTACCCACCGGCTTGCCGGGGGTCTTCTATCGTGGCGGATAGCCCTGAACGGGCGGCGGAAGCCAGTTCGCACCCTTCGCGCCGGGTGCCTCATTCGCGGGTCGGGCGGCGTTGGTGGCGGGCGGCCAGTCCGGGCGGTACGCGGGAAGCAGCGTGCCGGGCACGTCCTTCAACCCAGAACTCGGCCGCAGCGCCCCACCGACACCGATCAACTCCGGACGGCGGGCGATCTTGTCCGCGAAGACTTCCAGGTCGCGTGTGATCTTCTCGGCCTTCGCCATCACCTTGGCGAGCGAACCTGCCGCTTCGTCCAGATTCTGATAAACGGCGGGGTCCGTGAGTAGCTTTTGGATGGTGCCGTTCCCCTTGCCGAACGCCGCAAGCAGCCCCCGCACTTCCGTGAGCGCCTTGCTCAGTTGCTCGGCCGAATCGACTACCCCGGCAACGATCGCTTCCGACTTCTCCGCCAGCGGTTTCGTCACCGACCGCACATCACCCACCACGCCACCCGCGTTGGCCACGAGCGTGTCCAGGTTCTTGAGGGTCTTCTCGGCTCCTCCGAGCAAGTCCGTCAGCGCATTGGAAATCTTCACGACGGAAACGGCGACTGCGTTCGCGTTCTTGAGCAATTCGGTAAGCTGTTTGCGGTTCTCGGGACTGAGCAATTCGTTCACGGCATCGAAGGTTTGTCGCGCCGATTGCACGGTTCCGGTCACTTCCGGTTCGAGGCGGCGGATCATCGCGCGAATGTCGTCCACGGCGGGGCGGGCGGCGCGAACGACATCTTGAATATCGCGGATCAGTGCCCGCAGATTCGGTTGCTCAGGCGGTTGTTTCCCACCGGCTGCAAGCCCTCCAGCGGGTACGACCCCGTTCGGTGGCGCTTCAGGCACATCCACACCGAGGAAGTTTTGAATCTTCTCGTTGGTCTTTTCGAGTTTCGGGATGAAGTTACGGACCGCCTTGAAGGTTTCGCTGGCTTCGTCGAGCGCTCGCTCCAGTTTCGGTTGCACGGCCTGGAACTTCTCGAGCTTCTCGAAGACTTTCACGATTCGTTCGAGCGAATTCTGAGCGTTGGCGATGATGGCGGGCGCGGGTGCCAGCAGACTCCGGGGCGTGATGGGCGCGATGCCGATGATGTCCGAACCGGGTTCGTACTCCGCGCCGCGAGCAACAGGCTGACCGTCGTTATCCAGGTGGGGCACGAAGTCGATGGCCGTGTCGCCGCTGAGGATGCCTTTGGTGATGATGGCATCTTCGGACCTGCGGGGCTGGTAGCGGCGGTCCACTTGGATTTGCACGCGAACTTGGCCTGAGTCCGCGTCGAGATCGAGAGCGTTCACTTCGCCAATGCGAACGCCCGACTTGCGGATGGGTGTGCCTGGGCCGACGCCGGGCGCTTCGGGGAACAAGATGGAGAACTTCGCTTTGTTCGAGAACAAGTCCGGGGCGCGGCCAAAGAACACGACCAGCCCCGCGAGGACGACGAGCGACCCCACGACGAACAACCCCAGTTTCAGCCGCAACCCCCGCTCAGCCATGACGTGCTCCGCTCGCCTCAATGAAAGCTATCAGCTATCGGCTATCAGTCATTCAACCCAGGGCTTCCGCCCTGTGCTACGAAAGGCGGCCCCTATTCGGGGCGAAGACAAGACGGTGCTTTTCGCCCCGGATGAGCCGGCGTTTGTAGCACAGGGCGGAAGCCCTGGGACTTTACCGACAATTCCGGATGCGGCGGAGGATTTGTTGCTCCATAGCGTAATCGCGGCCTACTTTGAACCACGTCAGGTCGGTGGTGGCTTCGGGGCCGACCACTTCGAGTTGGCGATCCACGGTAGGCGACTCCTGGAAGATCGCCGAACCGAACCTCGCTCCCGTGGGCCGCGCGAGGTCTTCGAGTTCCTTCTCGACTACGATGTAAACGAGGTAGCCACCACGGTCGCCAGCTCGAATCTCGGCCGTCGCTGTCTGCCGAATGGACTGGAACGTCGCCAGCAACCGACTCCGGGCGTCGGGGTTACCCCGCTTCCAGAACTGTTCGTAACCTGGTGCAATCCGTGGCTTCGAGACGATTCGCCCATCGTAAGGATTCGGCGGCAGCAGGTCGAAGTAATCGTCGAGCACGTCGATGGTCTTCTCGAAGACTTCCTGATACGCGGCGGCCGTGGGCTGACCCGGTGATACGAGAACGGGGTTCTCGATTGCCTGCGTGGGCGTGCGAACCGACACCGGATTGTCGAGCGGCGGCGCGGTGGCGCACCCGGCGACCGCGAGGCCGAGCAGACACGTCACGCACCCGATCCGCAGTCCACTGCCCATCGGCGCTCCCTGAAATCATGCCAGCCAGTTTCGGTCATCGCCATGCCACCGGCCGGGTTTCGCGTCAAGACGGGAATTGTGGTTCCCGCCAACCGGGATCAGGACCATTGCGTGTTTGACGCTGTGGCTCCAGGGGCGTAGGTGTTATCACAATTTCTGCACTGCCCTTACCCTGCTGCGATCTTCACAGCCCAGTTGAGCGCCCTTTCGAGCGACTCCATCGGCAGGCCGATCACGTTACTCGCGGTGCCCTCTTCGACGGTCAGGAACGGGTCGCTTGGCAACTCGATCGCGTAGGCCCCGGAGTTGCCGACCCACTTGTCCGTCTTGAGGTAGGCATCGAGTTCGGCGTCGGTGAGGGACGCCATTCGCACGAGGCTGCGTTCTTGCCAGCAGAGTTGCCAGTCGCCGGGACGTAGCCAGAGGCAAACGCCCGTCCAGAGTTCGTGCGTCGTGCCCGAAAGTGATGTGATGATCCGCCGGGCGTCGGCCACGTCTTCCGGCTTGCCGATGACTTTGCCGTGCAACCAGCCCACAGTATCGGCCGCGATGATGAGGCCATCGCTCACGGTCGGGGCGACCGCGGCTGCCTTCAGCCAGGCGAGTTCGCCCACATAATGCCGGCAACTTCCGAGTCGCGCTTCCGTGGGTTCGTCGATGTTGGAGGGCTTCACCTCGAACGCATGGCCGGATTGCTCCAAGAGCCAACGGCGACCGCGTGATCCACTGGCGAGAATCAGGCGGAACGGGAGAGTTGTTGCCATGCTTCGAGTGCCTCTCTGAGCCGGGGCCAAAGCCGATTGGGCGTCAGTTCCGCCATGCAGACCATGTTCGGGCACGTTTTGCGATAGCTGCCACCGCACGCCACGGTCGTTTCCACGCTCCCATGCCCATTGGCATAAGGTCCGTGGAGACGAACCCGAGTGCAAGTGTACGGCGCGACGCACGGCCGGCCTAGCGCCGCTGCGAGGTGCAGCGGGCCAGTGTCGTTGCCGACCACCACATCAGCCGAAGCGAGTAGCGCTGCGAGGCGGGGCAGCGTCGTCTTGCCGGTGAAGTCGCGCGACTCGCCCCGCAAACCGCGAATCGTTTCGAGTGACAACGCGGTGTCATCGCCACTACCCACGAACAGAGCCGTGCCGCCGCTGTGGTCGCTCGCACGGTTCAGCAACTCCGCGAAGTGGGCCGGCGGCCAGCGTTTCGTCAGCCACTTCGCACCCGGAACCACCGCGATCCAGGGCCGGGGTAAGCCCGCGAGTTCCGCCTGCACCATTGCCACTTCGCCATCGTCGAGCGGCACGCGGAACTGCTTCGGCACATCGCCCACACCAAGCGCCTCGGCGACGCGCCAGTAACGGTCCACGGCGTGAATGTGCCCGGCATCGGGAACACGAACGCGGTGCGTGTAGGCGAAGCGACTGCCTTCACGAGCGTTGGCGAACCCGATCCGCACCAGCGCACCCGTCGCCAGGCACATCAACCCCGTGCGGAACAGTCCTTGCAGATCGATCACGAGATCGAACTGCCGACTCCGCAGTTCAGCGGCGAACGCAACCGCATACCGGGCGGACTTCCAAATGCCGCGCTTAAACATGCCGCGATCAAACGGCAGCGTGTCGGTGAGATCGGGGTGACTGCGGATGAGCGGTTCGTAGGCGGTGTTCACGACCCAGGTGATGCGGGCGGCGGGGAAGCGTGTCCGCAGCGCACCCAACACGGGCAGTGCGTGGACAATGTCGCCCAGCGCACTGGGCTTGATAAGGGCAATCCGGCGAGCGTCGAGCCGGGTTAACGACATGCGAAGCAGTCTCGAAGATTTGGAAATTCAGCACGAGGCAAAAAAGGCAGGTTGGCCACAAAAAGGCACAAAAGAGCACAAAAAGTAGAGGTAGAAGCTCGAAGGCTGAAAGAGCCTGGTTCTTCTTGGTTCTATTTTTGTGGTTCTTTGTGCCATTTTGTGGCCAACCTGCTTTCTGGTTTCATCCGCTTTCAAATCTGTGTCAGTTGCGGATTACTGCTCTTCTTTTCCACACGGGGTAGCAGCAGCACGACCACCACCAATGTCAAGGCGGCGGCGAGGTACGGTAGTGTGCGCGAGGGTTCCAGTTTGAACAAGATCAACCCGAGGAACGGCCCCAGGATGCGGCCCAGCGCCGCAAACGATTGGTTCACACCTAGCACTTCGCCCAGGCGGTCGTTCGGGGCACGCTTCGACACGAGCGACGACACCGCCGGGTTCACGAACGCGAAGCCGAACACCGAACACCCCAACGCCGCAGCGAAGCCCAGTTTGGTTTCGATTCCCGCATTGGGGCTTGCCGTCAGCGCGACTGCCACGAGGCCGCCAAGGCCCAACATCATCAGCAGCAGACCAACTTTCAGCAACTTCTCTTCAGGCACTTTGCCGGCGAAGCGGCGGTAGAAGCCGCCTTGCGCGACCATCAGCACGAAGCCGACGTAGGCGAACACCAGGAAGTTGTTTCGGTTGTCGAGTGCGAACGCCGAATCGGTGAACAGCGAGAGCGTGGCCTCGAAGTTGGCGAACCCGAAGATTGCGAGGAAGTAGATCAGCACGAGCGCCCCGACAGTCGGAAGCCGTAGCACTTCGCGGGTGCGGGCCAGGCTGAAGAACTCGCGGTGGCCAGCCGCGACCGCTCCGGGGGCACGAGTTTCAGGCAACTTCCGATACGCAATCAGCAGCGCGACCAGCGACAATCCCGAAGCCACTGCGCCGGGTGCCCACGGGGCGTCGTTAAAGACTTCCAGCCCGGCGTAGGCGATTAAAGGGCCAAAGGTAAAGCCGATGCCGAATGCCGCGCCGATGAGGGCCATTCCCTTCGAGCGCTTTTCGGGGGTGGTCACGTCCGCGATCACGGCCTGTGCGGTCGCCACGCTCGCCCCGGCAATTCCGGCCCCAAGCCGCGACACGAAAAGCAGAGCAAGCGCGATTCCCGCGTGTTCCGCCCCAAGCGACGCAGCGAAGGCAAACAGACCGTAGAACACCACGGACCCGCCCAGGCTCAGAAGCAGGATCGGCCGGCGACCGATGCGATCAGAGACCCGGCCCCACATCGGCGAAAAGATGAATTGCATTACCGAGAAGACGCAATACAGACCGCCGAGCGCTGCTCCCTGTGCCCAGTCTGGAACGCCGCCGAGGTAGAGTTCGGCGTACCGCGGCAACAGCGGCAGCACGATCCCGAACCCCAGCAAGTCGATGAACACCACCAGGAACACGATGAACATCGCGGCCCGGTTCGGGTTCGGTTTCGCATCGGCCGGCGTATCCATGTCCACCCCAGAGTAAGCCGTAACACAACGGGGACACGGCCTGGTCGCGTTCCCGTTGTGTTACGGCTTAACCAAGATTACGGTTCCCGCGTCGCTCGCACACCCCACGCGGGCAACCACCCGTTACGGAATCCAGTTCGTCTCCGGGCCGACGGCGGCGCAGAACTCCGCGAGTAACTTCGCGGCGTTTGTCAAGTCGTCGAGGTGAACGACTTCGACGGGGCTGTGCATGTAGCGGTTCGGGATGCCGACCAACCCCGTTGCGACGCCTTCGCGGGCGATCTGGATGGCGTTCGCGTCGGTGCCGGTGGCTCGCGGCGTGCCCCGCACTTGCACGGGAATGCTGTGCGCTTTCGCGGTTTCTTCCAGCAAGTCGAACACTCGCGGACTGATGTTCGGTCCGCGGTACAGCACCGGCCCGCCACCACATTTGATGTCGCCCTGTGTCTTCTTGTCGTTCCCCGGCGTGTCTGTCGCGTGACACACATCGACGGCAATTCCCACCGTGGGGTTGATAGCGTAAGCCGCCGTGGTCGCGCCGCGAAGCCCGATCTCCTCGGCGACAGTCGAGACCCCGTAAACCGCGGCCCGCAACGGTCGGCCTTCGAGGAGTCGCACTGCTTCCATGCAAACCCACAGGCCGACCTTGTCGTCCATCGCCGGACTGGCCGCCAAGTTGTTGCGCAGCGGTCGGTAACCGAGGGCGAACGTCAGCGGATCGCCGCACCGCACCAACGCCTCGGCTTCCTCCTTGTTCTTCGCGCCAATATCGACCCACACGTCGGTGAACTCCGGCGCTTTGCCGCGTTCCTCCGGCTTCAGCAAGTGGATGGCTCGCCGGGCCACGACGCCGACGATGGGGCCATCCTTGGCCCACACGGTAAGATATTGGCCGAGGAGAATCTGAATGTCCCAGCCGCCGATGGGCTGGATGTAGAGGAAGCCTTCGCTGTCGATGTACTGCACCATGAGGCCGATCTGGTCGCAGTGCCCCGCGAGCATGATTCGCGGGGCGTCCGGGGGGCCGTCCTTTGGGAACTTCGCGGCGAAGACGTTCCCGTGCGAGTCGGTGCGCAGTTCGTCCGCGAACGGCTTCATCTGCGTGCGAACCACCTGCTGAATCGCCTGCTCGAACCCCGATGGACTCGGCGTTTCGAGAAGAGCCTTAAGAAACTCGTGAGACGTATGTTCCATATGTGGTGCTTCCAAAAGAGTAGTGCTTTTAAGAGAAGAGATTTATCCGCAGATTACATAAGGAGGGAAAGATTTTATCCACAGATGTTGCCTGACGCCAGGGTCTCACGACACCTGGCTACAAACTACCGCCCTTCCAGGGCTTCTAAGAGACTGATTGGTCTTCGTAGGGTGGGCCGAGACCGCTTTGGGTCGAGTCCCATCAACAACTCAAACAG
>Ga0105044_10009405_pt1 | contig 13378 bp, 13 predicted proteins | sample MAT01_FD_78092 | JGI IMG/M metagenome (GOLD analysis project Ga0105044, IMG submission 78092) | Freshwater microbial communities from Lake Fryxell liftoff mats and glacier meltwater in Antarctica - MAT-01 | ecosystem: Environmental > Aquatic > Freshwater > Ice > Liftoff microbial mat | place...
CGGATCCTTGAAGATCCGGTCCCACTCGCTGAACACGAGGTTACTGGTGATGATCACCGTGCGCCGCTCGTAGCGCTCGGCGAGAAACGTGAAGAGGACCTCCATCTCGTCGCGGTTTTGTTGAGCGAGTACGTGCACGGCCTGTGGCACCTCGACTTCCACACCGCCTCGCGCAAGATCGTCCTGCCGTCGGGCGAGCTCATCGCGCCCGAACTCCTTGGCGTGCTCGACGACCGGTCGCGGCTGTGCTGCCACCTGCAGTGGTACCTCGTCGAGAACGCCGAGAATCTGATCCACGGGCTGTCCAAGGCGATCCAGAAGCGGGGCCTCTTTCGCTCGCTGCTCAGCGACAACGGCGGCGCGATGCTCGCCGGCGAGACCCGGGAGGGTCTCGCGCGGCTCGGCTTCGAGCACGCGACCACGCTGCCCGCGTGTCCGGAACAGAACGGGAAGCAGGAGTCGTTTTGGGGCCGGGTCGAAGGTCGGCTGCTCGCGATGCTCGAGAACGTGCCGGACCTGACGCTCGAGGCGCTGAACCACGCCACCCAGGCGTGGGTCGAGATGGAATACAACCGCGCGCTTCACTCAGAGATCGGCGAGACGCCCTCCGAGCGATTTCTCCGCGGACCGCACGTCGGCCGCGAGAGCCCGAGTGCCGACGATCTACGCCACGCGTTTCGCGTCGAGGAGATGCGCACGCAGCGGCGCAGCGACGGCACGGTGAGCATCGAGGGCGTCCGCTTCGAGGTGCCGGGGCGCTATCGCCACATGGAGCGGCTGTCGGTGCGGTACGCGAGCTGGGACCTCGGGCGCGTGCACATCGTCGATGCCCGCACCGGACATCTGCTGGCGCCGATGTATCCGCTCGATCGTGCGAAGAACGCGGACGGTCTTCGCCGCGTGATCGGCCCGGTCGCCGGGATCGATCCCGAGGCCGCGGCGCCGACGAAGACCGGCATGGCGCCGCTCCTGCGTCAGCTGATCGCCGCCTACGACCGCAATGGCCTGCCGCCCGCGTACCTGCCCAAGGACGAGCTCGCTCGCGCCAACGCATCCGAATCCACCGACGCCACCGACGACCACCCCAACACGACGGAGAACTCCTGATGGATGCGCGCAAGCTCTCGGCCCTCTACGGCCTCAAGTGGAATCCGTTTCTCTCCGATATTCCGGTCGAGGCCCTGCACAAATCGTCGCGCTTCGATCACTTCGCGTGGCGCATCGAAGATCTGGTGATGCACGGGGCTTCGCGCTCATCACCGGAGATCCGGGCGCCGGCAAGTCGGTGGTGATGCGGCTGCTCGCCGAGCATCTGTCGAAGCTGCGGGATGTCGTCGTCGGGGAAGTGACGCGACCACAGAGCCGCATCACCGACTTCTATCGTGAGGTGGAGACCTCTTCGGGCTCGCGGTCTCCACCTCCAACCGGTGGGGCGCGTACAAGACGGTGCGCGCGAAGTGGCAGGACCACATCAAGCAGACGCTGTTTCGCCCGGTGCTGCTCATCGACGAGGCCCAGGAGATGTCTGCGCCGCTGCACGCCGAGCTCCGTCGACGATCGTTACCGTGATCTTGTGCGGTGATCGCCGCCTCGAAGCGAAGCTGCGCACGCCGGACCTGCTCCCCATCGATAGTCGTGTCCGAACGCGGCTTGTGATCGAGGCCGAGACCGCCGACACGCTCGGCGAGATGCTGCGTCACATCCTCGCGGCCGCCGGCGCTCCGGCGCTGATGACCGACGAGCTCCAACGAACGCTGTGCGAGCACGCCGCCGGAAATCGCCGCCTCCTGATGAACCTGTGCGGCGATGCGCTCGCACTCGGCGTGTCGAAGAACGCCAAGCGCCTCGACGACGGGCTCTATCTCGAGATGACCGGTGCCGACCAGCGGTCCCACTCACCACGCTCGAAGCCGATCCTGGTGCGCGAGAAGCCGTCGAACCGCCGATGACCACGCTGCTGCCGGTCGCGCGCGCCGCCGACCTCGATCCGGGGCCCCCCGATCGCCGCTGGCTCATCGATGAGCTATGGGCCGACGAGGCGGTCGGCATCGTCGGCGGCGAACCGAAGTGCTGCAAGTCGTTTCTCGCGCTCGACATGGCCGTCGCGGTCGCCGGAGGCGTGCCGTGTCTGCGTCGCTTTCGGACGGCGCAGACGGGCCGCGTGCTGCTCTTCGCCGCGGAAGATGCGCTCCACGTCGTGCGTCGGCGGCTCGCCGGCCTCGCCAGCGCCGCCGGCCTCGAGCTCGCGGAGCTGGACATCCACGTGATCACCGCACCCTCGGTGCGGCTCGACGTCGAGCGCGATCGCGACAGTCTCGCCGACACCATTGCCACGCTGCGCCCCAAGCTCCTCATCCTCGATCCCTTTGTCCGCCTCCACCGCATCGACGAGAACGCGTCGGGCGAGGTCGCGCCGCTCCTCGCGTACCTGCGCGAGCTGCAGCGTCGATTTCACCTCGCCGTCTTGCTCGTGCACCACGCGCGCAAAGGCGGCGGGAAGATGCGCGGCGGCCAGGCGCTGCGCGGCTCGTCCGAATTCCACGCGTGGGGCGATTCCAATCTCTACCTGCGTCGTCACGGCGACCAGCTCACGCTCACCGTCGAGCATCGCGCGGCGCCGTCGATCGCCGCCGTGCCCTTGCAGCTCGAGATCGCGGGCGACGCGGTCGCGCTCGTGGTCGCCGGACGCGGTGAACCGATCGCGGAGATCCCGCCGGTGTCGCCGCTGACCACCGAGCAGAAGATCGAGCAGCACCTCAGCGCGGCAGCGGCGCCGCTCAGCATCGCCGAACTGCGCAAGCTCTGCCGCATGCGCAACGCGACGCTGACCACGACCCTCGCCGCGCTCGTCGCCGCCGGACGCATCCACAAGGACGCTGCCGGCTACGCGATCACGCGCTGATACCCGATCCCCATTCCCGTCAGCCCTAGGCGTGCGCCGGAACGGGAACGGGAACCATCAACAACCGCGCCCACAACACCATCAACAAGCGTGCTCACGCTCACGCGCAGGCTCGTCCAGCTGCACGGCGGAACACTCGAAGCTCGTAGTGACGGTGACAACCGTGGCAGCACGTTCGTCGTACGACTACCCGTGCTTCCGGTTCCGGCGGCACCGTCTCGGGTCGAACCAGCGTCGCGGACAGAGAAGCTGCGCATCGTCGCGGTCGACGACAATGTCGATGCAGCCGACCTGATGGCGGCCTTGCTCGAGATCGCCGGTCATGTCGTGACCGTCGCGCACAACGGCCCGGATGCGATCGCCGTGATCTCCGAGCGTCGCCCTGATGTGGTGCTGCTCGACATCGCATTGCCGGGGTTCGATGGGTATGAAGTCGCGCGCCGGGCGTGCTGACAAGACGCTCCCACAACCGATGCTGGTGGCGTTGACGGGGGGAGCGCGGAAGATCGAGACAACGCGCGAAGCGCGGGCTTCGATCAGCACCTGGTAAAGCCGGTCGACCAACCTCGGTTGATGGCCGTCTTGACGCTCGCCCGTCGTCGCGACTAGCGCTCCTCAGTCCCACCCGTACGGATCACCGCTCGGTGGTGTTGGCGGGATAGGTTTTTGTTTTGGAGGTCGAAGGCCCGAGCCGGTCCTCGACGGAGGTGGGAGCTGTTGCGGTCGAGGCTCGATCCGCGCGGGGAGCTCGTCCGTGGGGCGCGCTCGTGGCGGTGACGCTGCGGGCGGCGGGTCGGCGGGAGTCGGCTCCGGCGCATCACGCGGGGATGTAGACGGTATCGATAGGGAGCTGTCCGAGCTGCCGGTCCCAGCCACGGCCACGAACACGATCAGGACCACCACCACCACCACCGCGAGCACGGCGGAGAATGCGATCGCCCGGAGCGGTCGCTTGCGGGTGGTCGCGGTTCGCGCTTCACCCACCCCGGTGCCGAGCGTTGTCAACAGGCCAATGACCGGGGCAGCCACCGTTGCTGCGACGGCGAGCTGTCTACTCGCGAGCATCGGCGGGATGGTCGGAATATCGATCGATAGCCCTCCGAACTGCGCGAGAGCTTGTGCGAGCTCGGTCATCGTGCCGTAGCGGTCTTCCACGGACTTCGCGAGACAGCGCGCGATGATCGCGTCGAGCTCCGGCGGAATCGAGTCCACGAGCGAGCTCGCGGCGACGTGTTGGTCAGCGACGTGGGCGGCGATCAGATCGCCCGGTGACGTACCGACGAACGGCGGCCTGCCGCACAGCAGGTGAAAGAGCACGCAGCCGAGCGCGTAGATGTCGGTCCGGTGATCGACGCCGCCAGCGTTGCGGCACTGCTCGGGAGACATGTACGTCGGCGTACCGAGGAGAGCTCCAGTTTGCGTGTGGGACTCTGTGCTTTGGTCGACGAGCAGCTTCGCGATCCCGAAGTCGAGGATCTTGACGCGCTCCCCACCGCCGACAGCGGGGTCCGGAACGACGAACAGATTGTCGGGCTTGAGATCGCGGTGCACGATGCCGCGGCCGTGCGCGACGGCCATCGCCATCGCAACCTGAACCGCGACCCGAGTAGCGACCGCGACGGGCAATCTTCCCACGCGCGTGAGGCGAGCCGATAGCACCTCGCCACTGAGATGCTCCATCACGATGTACGCGCTGCCATCGTGGCGTCCATAGTCGAAGACCTGGGCGATTCCCGGATCCTCGATCCGAGCGGCCGCGCGCGCTTCGTCGAAGAAGCGGTCGACGACGTCGCTGCGATTGGACAACTCGGGCTTGATCAGCTTGATCGCGACTCGTCGACCGAGCAGTGAGTGCTCCGCCGCCCACAACTGGCCCATGCCGCCACTCGCGAGTGATGCGACCACGCGATAGCTCCCGATCACGTCGCCGACGTTCACCATAGAAAAAAGTCCACGGCGATGATGGCGTTGAGCGTCACCTCGTCCCCCGCGATCACCGCGCCCACGTGTAGTCCTGCCTCGACCGTCTCGTCGCGCAAGCGAAGCACCATCGGTGTGAGCCGAACCGTGAGGAAGGTGCCGAGGTCGTTCTCGCGAGGTCCGTCGGTCTGCATCGACGTGAGTTTTGGAGTGACCGCGTCGTAGTCCGCGCCGATGCCGAGACCTCCACCCATCCCGAAGCCACGGCGTGGCATCCACAAGTAGTCCGCGTTCGCTCCGACCGAGTACGTGGTGGTTCGGTAGTCGTCGTTGAGCCCAGGCTCGTCTCGATAGCGAGAGACGTAGAAGTTTCCTACCGCCCGGATCTGCCCGCCTGGGGCCTCTAACGCACCCAGCAGCCGGAGGCCCGCGAGGCCGCTCTCGTGCTGCACGTTCATCCCGAGCAACACGCCGAGCGCGAAGCGTCGCGGTTCCGTGACGAGCGAAGCCTTCAGATCACCGGCTGGGATCGGAGCCGACGTCGTCTTTGCGACCAGCGGGCCGACGAGGACCCGCCCATGCTGCTTCCGTTCGAGCCTTACGGGCGTCGACCATTCACGATATCCGGGCACGCTCACTCGGATCGTGTACGTGTCTGGATCGAGGACGACGGGCTTGTTCCAGCTCTCAGCGCCTACACTCGCGTCGCTGCGATAGATCAACGGACCGAGTGCCAAGATGTCGGACGGCACCACGACGGTCAGCGTCGATACCTGCGATGCGAGTGCGGCGAGGCGGCGCTCGGCCTCGCCCTCGCGGGTCGTGTCGCCGTTCTGCAGCGCCAGTGCCTTCGCCTGGACGAACGTCGCTCGGGCAGTGGCCGTCTGACCCCGTTGCTCCTGACAGTCACCGAGGTTGAGCAAGGTTCCTGCTTTCGGCGCGAGGTCGTTGCTCTTCGCGAAGGCGGCGCAGGCCTCGACGAGCAGATGGGCCTTGAGCAAGCGCTTGCCCTCGTGGAACTGCTTCTCCGCGTCCGACTCCGCGGCAGCACGCCCAGGAATCAGGCAACCGACGAGGACGACCCATGCCGGATGCATCCCCCGAGCGTACGGTTCGAGGATGAGAAAATGATGAGAACGCTAGTCTTCGGTCTCGTCGGACTCTTCGCGCTCGAGCACCGCGCCGTCGGCGCCCACCTTGACCTCCCACAGTAGGTCCGGCCCGAGCACCTGGATCTCGCGAGCGCAGGCCACGTCATCGTCGGGGATCGCCGCGATCACCGAGCCGCGCTCTACCTCGCCCTCCGCGATGGCGATCGCCTCGGCGAGCGAGATCGAGTCGGGGCAGGGGTCGCTGCCCGCTCCGGATACGGCCGAGGACACGATCGCGCCATCGATCGTGTCGATGCGGATGTCGTGGCGCGAGCCTCCTCCGATCGCGCCATACGCGTACAAGGCCCTTCCTCCGTCGAGGCGCAGCTCGGCGGTGACCGCCCGACCATCGAGCATGCTGCTCTCCGCGACACCGACCATGTCATGGATCGAAACCTGGGACTGATCGATCGCCTCTCGCAGCGTCGAGACGTCGTGGGCTTCGCCAGCGCAACCGATCGAAGCAAGGACGAGGATGATGGTTCTCTTCATACGCTCGACGGTACGGATTCAAACATGAGAGCAAGATGAATCGAGACTTACGATCACCACATTATCGTGATGACAAATCGGTCATCGATACGGTCAGCAGTGATCGTGCCACCGAGGAGCTCGACCAGCTTCCTGCACAGGGCGAGCCCGAGCCCGCCGTGCGTTGTCGTTGTCCGCGCCTTGTCACCGCGCCAGAACCGATCGAACACGCGCGCGAGCTCGTCGCGATCGAGGGTGCAACCCGTGTTCGAGACGGTGATGTAGGTGGCGGTCAGCTCGACCCTGACCGTGCCGCGCTCGTTGACATAGGTGGTTGCGTTTTCGATCACGTTGTCGAGCACGACCCGGAGCTTGTCGCGGTCGGTTTCGCGTGAGACCGGTGCGAGCTCTGTCACGAGCTGGAGGTTGCGTTCCGCGACTCGCGCCGCATGAAGCACGACCGCTTCACGCACCAACTCGTCGAGCTCGACCGGTGTGTGCGTCGCGGCGACCATGCCGGCGTCGAGCCGGGCCAGCGACAGCAGGGCTTCCACCGTCCGTGTGGTCTGCACGCAAATGCCAAGACAGTCCGCGAGTGCCGAGCGGTACCGCTCCGGGGTGCGTTCGCGGTCCAACGCGAGCTCGATCGTCGCGCGCAGTCCGGCGAGCGGCGTGCGCAGCTCGTGCGCGACCTCCGCAGTCAGCTCTCGCTCGCGTGCGAAGGCGCCCTCGAGCCGTCTCAGCAGATCATTCAGGCGATCGACAACCGGTCTGAGCTCGGCCGGCGACCGCGCCGTATCGAGCCGCGCGGCGAGGTTGCTCGCCTGGAGCTCCGCGATCGCCTGCGCGAGCTCCCGTACCGGCCGGAGCCCGAACCGCACCGCGGCTGCCAGCAAGCCCAAGGTCAAGAGCGTGGCGGCGATGCCAACCAGAACGAGCACCCGACGGAGTGCTGCGATCGTCGAATCCGCCTCTTGCGTCGACTTGGCGAGCGCGAGCTGCAGGCTCGCCGGAGGGGCAGGTGGTCCATCCTCCGGATCCTGGTGGGGATGAAACGTCAACGTCAGCTGCCGGCCCGCCGCTCCATCCGGCATCGTCACGGCGTCGATCGTCGAGATCGCTGGCCCGGTGCGCGTCAGGTGGCCCGAGCCGAGCGACTTACTCTTTTGGAGGACCGCTCCGTCCGCGCTCCACAGCTGGAAGTATTCGGTGCCGATTTCCTGGCGGTCGAGCTCGGTCTCGATCGTCGTGCCGTCTTGCTCGACGAGCGAGGACAGCGCGCGAGCACGCATCGCGAGCGCGTCGTCGAACTGGGCGTAGATCTGCGAGCGCGCGAGCACGTACACGAGCACGCTGGAGATCGCGAAGGTCGCTGCAACCCCGATCGCGGTACCGGTCAGCAGACGCGCACGGATCGAACGCAGCCTCACGTGGAGTCCTTCCCGAGCACGTACCCCTGGCCGCGCCGGGTGTGGATCAGCTTGGTCATGCGGCCGCTCTCGAGCTTCTTTCGCAGATACCCGATGTACACGTCGCCGACGTTCGCGCGCGCGTCGCTTCGAAAATCATAGACGTGCGCCCAGATCTCCGTCCGGGTAACCAGCTCTCCGGTCCGCAAGGCGAGGTATTCGAGCAGCGCATACTCTCTGGCCGAGAGCTGCACGGGCTCGCCACCACGCGTGACTGCGCGCTTCACCGTATCGATCTCGAGATCCTCGATCCGGATCGTCGGATCGCGGTGCGCGTAGCGCCGCCTGACCAGCGCGCGGACGCGAGCGAGGAGCTCGGAGAATGCGAAGGGTTTGACGAGATAGTCATCGGCGCCGAGATCCAGGCCTGCCACCCGATCCTCGAGGGTGTCCTTTGCCGTGAGCACGAGGACTGGGATGTCGGCGCCGGTCTTCCGCAGACGCCTCAGGATGGTGAGGCCGTCGAGCTTCGGCAGCATCACGTCGAGCACGATGATGTCGTACGGATTGTTCTGCGCGAGCCACAGCCCTTCCTCGCCTTCGACTGCGGAGTCCACGGCGAACCCGTTCTCTGCGAGACCTTCGACGACTGCGTTGCGGACCGGAGTGTAGTCCTCGACGACAAGCGCCCGCACCCAGCGATCATGCGCTCTCGTCGATGAGAACACGATGAGAACCTGTCGCTGAGGCAGGCGAAGGACCGCCGTAGCGCTTGGCACGCGGGCCGGCGTCGTATGACACTGCGGCCGAGATGCGAGTCCTGTCGATTCTCTTCCTGCTGGTCCTCGGAGGCCTGCCCGCCGAAGGTCCCCAAGTACGACTACTCGCAGGAGCCTGATCCGCGGAACAAAGAGCTCGTGCCTCGCGCCCCTTCAATGAGGCCGTCGACGAACGTCGACGGAGACTCGCGAGTACGCGCCGAGAATCGCGCGGGAGATCGCGCGCCTTCAATGAGGCCGTCGACGAACGTCGACGGAGACCTCGCTCTCGGATGCGCGCAATCGACGTCTGCGTCGTGGCCTTCAATGAGGCCGTCGACGAACGTCGACGGAGACGAGACGCTACGCGCCAATCGATCGTGGACCATCCTGGCCTTCAATGAGGCCGTCGACGAACGTCGACGGAGACCTCGGCGCGATGGCCCGGTGATCCACAGCGGGATCGATTCCTTCAATGAGGCCGTCGACGAACGTCGACGGAGACGCGGAATGACCTGTGCGCGCGCGAACGAACTGTTCGCGCCTTCAATGAGGCCGTCGACGAACGTCGACGGAGACCGATCGTCACCGACAAGGCCGCCGCGCGAGACTCGTCCCTTCAATGAGGCCGTCGACGAACGTCGACGGAGACCTCCAGTGCCGACTTGGTCTCGCCGGGCATCTCGACCCTTCAATGAGGCCGTCGACGAACGTCGACGGAGACCCTCTCCTGGTCGGCCTCGTCTCGCCGAGTGGCGCTGGGCCTTCAATGAGGCCGTCGACGAACGTCGACGGAGACCGCCGAAACTGCGGCGGGCAAGATGGAAGTCTCGATCCTTCAATGAGGCCGTCGACGAACGTCGACGGCGACGGCCGCGTACTGCTGGAGCGTGCCGACCGTCGAGTCGCCCTTCAACGAGGCCGTCGACGAACGTCGACGGAGACGTGGCGGCAAGTACATCGAGTCGCGTGGTGGTCTGATCAACCTTCAACGAGGCCGTCGACGAACGTCGACGGAGACGGCCGACCTCAACGACCTTCAGGCGTGCGTCGTCGCCCTTCAACGAGGCCGTCGACGAACGTCGACGGCGACCCGCCCACGATCTCCTGCCAGAGACCGTAGGCCGCGCCCCTTCAACGAGGCCGTCGACGAACGTCGACGGCCTCGTCCGACCAGGACGCCTCCGCGATCGCCCACGCGGTAACCTTCAACGAGGCCGGGTCGACGAACGTCGACGGAGACTCGAGCTGACCCAGCGGCGGGTCGCCGTGAGCATCAGCCTTCAACGAGGCCGTCGACGAACGTCGACGGAGACATGCGCACGCCGCTCCTCTTCGGCTTCTGTGCTCGCTTCCTTCAACGAGGCCGTCGACGAACGTCGACGGAGACGCCCGCGCCAGTAGCTCGCGCGCGTCGATCTTGCCCGGCCTTCAACGAGGCCGTCGACGAACGTCGACGGAGACGCCCAGGAGATATTACTTAGTGATTAAAGATGGTTAGATGCCTGGTAGCGAGCGGTGGTTCCGGAGACGAGCGCGATGCCGCGCGCTGATGGTCCGCGCTCGCAGGAACTGACCCTTTCTCCGGGGTAAGTCGAGCGGCAACCCGATTCAGCCATGCACTGGACCGCTCGAATCGCCGCTCGACTGTCGATGGTAGGGGAGGAAGCTGTGTCAACGCGATCGGTCGCCGGTACCTGGCACCCGAGCGAACCGTCGTCGTGATCTGAGGTCGATCGTGCTCCTTGAAAACTGCATAGCCAACGGTCGAGCGGCGATTCGAGCGGTCCAGTGCATGGCTGAATCGGGTTGCCGCTCGACCGATGTGGCGGAGCATCACTGCGGCGAGCCACAGCGTGGAGCCTTCGGGACCTTCGCGAACGCTGCCATCGTAGCCGGCCTTCGCGACGAGCAGGCCCGTCTCGCGATCGACGACGGTCTCCCGCGCGCTCGCGACCCAGCGCGCGAACAACGCCGCGTGGCGATCCGGCGCACCCTCGTTGGTGTTGTGGATGCGCACGGCGGCGAGCGCGATGGTGTTGCAGAACAGCCAGACCTCGTCGGGATAACTCTCGGCGAGCAGCACGGGCCTGGCCGTAGGGCAACAGGAAGTAGCGAACGCCGTGCTGCTCGACGTCTACGATCGTACGGTCGATGATCGCGTCGATTGCGTCGACGTAGCGCGCCCGCCTCGCGGGATCGCGGTGGGCGAGGTTCGCGAACGCGAGCACCGTGAACGTGCGCGTCATCAGGTCCCACTCCGGGTTCGTGCGGCGCAACTCGGTGAGGTGCCGATCGACATCGCCGGTCTCCCAGAGCCCGAGCTGACGGTCCGCGAGGCCGGCGACATCGGGAGCGCGCTCGAACCAGAGATGGAGGGGCGGGATCCAGATCAGCGTAGCGACCAGCAAGCAGGCCATGAACCGCATGTGTCGATGGTGGCAACGCGGCCGGTGAACGCACGGCGGTTTCCCGCGAGCGGTCGAAACTGGTGATCGAACGGTCTGGTCGAGGGTGACCCGCGAAGCTCCGGATCCCGGCTGGTCATTTCTTCGATCGCATCGCTCGGGTCACTGGTCGCCTTCGCGTTCTGATGCGTGAGACATCGACGACTCGCTTCTGGATCGCGAGCTTGGGGTGAGGCGGGACGAGCAACGCACCAACGGCCGAAAGAAAGAACGCCTTGACCGTGGTCCAGTCGTTGCGACCCTCGCCGGGCAATTTCGGCTCCAGCTCGGCGTCGTCGAAGTAAGTCAGAGCGCGGAGTAGGAGCTGGTCGTTGACGTCTTGGGCATAGACGATACGAATCGCACGCAGACACTCACAGATCCCGAGCTGGTGATGTTGCAGCGTGACGTAGACGTCGAAGAAATCGCGACGCGTGCCGCGATCGAGGATCGCGTGGAGCTTGGTTCCGAGCACACCCGTGACATCGAGCGTGCGATCGACAGCGTGGGGAGCCAGATGAGGAAGCACGAAGATCGAGACGTCGATGTCGTTCCACCGCAGATTCGCGGTGGTCCTCGAGCGGTCCGCGAGCTCGATCTCTCCAGTGCGCGATAATTGTGAGATCAGACCGTCGAGACTCTTCGCGTCTCGCACTCCGAAATCGACGTCGCGGCTCGGACGATAGGGGCAGAAGCAAGGTACGGCGTGTCCACCGATCACGAACCATGTCGTGAGCTCGGCGACGGCGGTGGCGAGCGACCGTGGCAGCACCTGCTCGGGAGAGAGGCGGCGTTGGGTCATACGATGTTGCGGTGCCTGAGGACCGCGCGGAGCAGACCATGGCTATGTGTGCGCCAGCCTCGCATCCGATCGGCGAGGTAGAGATCGATCCACGGGAGACCTGACGCGAACGTGATCGCCCTGAGCTCACCATACTGGAACACGTAGAACACGACGTGAGGCCCCGAGATCCGTCCCGTCGGTCCGAGGTTATAGAGCGATGCGCGTACCGACTCGGGCAGCCCGGCGATCGCGTACTGGTGCGGAGGGCAGCGGGGGATAAAATTGTAAATCGACGCGCGGGAGGGTGCTCGAACCCGAAGCGTGCGTGCCCGGCTCTTCAACCGCGTCTGGATCGCCGTGATCGAGGGTCGATCATGCACCCGGAGCAGAACCGCGAGCTCGCGTTGCATCGTGGGATCGAGGCGTGACCTTCCCGCATCGGAACGCCGTTTGCGTTCGCTCGTTCGTCCGAGGCGCAGGGCCGCGTCTTGTAACGATGCCTTTAGATCAAACACCGGTTAATGATAGACGATATGTGCGTTATCTGGAGACGTTTCAAACTCCGACGCATGTCGCGTTCGCCCACCGCGCCAAGGGCTCGCGATCGGACTACTCGGTCCATCAACCTGGCTTGAACCGAAACCGTCGCCGACGCAGTCAGCGGAGAGGGACGCCAGCAAGCAGACCACCGAACCATGCGAACAGCTCGTCCAGCACGTCCACCAGCATAGCCCGTGTTCTGGACCTACTCGAAGGTCGCGCGGATCCGCGCGGCCTCCGCTGTCGCGGCCGCGACGCCCGCAGCATCACCGAGGGCGGTCTGGACCTTGACGAGCAGATCGTAGGTCCGTGCGAGCTCGGCCTGGAAGAACACGTTCGTCGCGTCACGTGCCGCGAGCCGCTTCGCGACGACGAGGCTCGCCTGAACCTCGACGAGTGCATCGCGAGGTCGCTTCGCTGTGAGCAGGGCATCCGCGAGCGTCTCGTGGCTCACCGACAGATCGCGCTGCCACGTCGCATTCATCGGATCGCGCACGGCGAGCGCCTTCGAGATCGCGAGATCCGCGCGAAGCTCTTCGAGCGCAGCGTTGACACTGACGTCACCCGCCGCGAGCAGGGCGCGGCCGAGGTTCGCGTGGCTCACCGAGACGTCGCGCTGGTAATCGATGACGTGCGGCTGTTCCTCGACGAACCGGCGCTGGATTGCCTGCGCGGCGCGGAACGCCGGGAGGGCACTCGCGTGGTCCTTTGCGAGGAGCAGCACGTTGCCGATCCGGGTCTGCAGCACCGCCACGTCGCGACGGCGGGCGGCGTCGTTCGACTTGTCGCGCGCGACCACGGCTTCCGCTGCCGCGAGCGCAGCACGCAGCCTCGCGAGTGCGCCAGCGATGTCCTCACGCTCCACGAGTAACGCGCTGATCTTCTCGAGCAACACCAGGTCGACCCGCTGGCCGTCGAGGTCGAGTGGCCACGAGTCGCCGCAGCGGACGAGGGTGGCATTGCACGCGCACCAACGCCGGTCGTGTCGGGTACGCA
>Ga0105044_10009407_pt1 | contig 13377 bp, 11 predicted proteins | sample MAT01_FD_78092 | JGI IMG/M metagenome (GOLD analysis project Ga0105044, IMG submission 78092) | Freshwater microbial communities from Lake Fryxell liftoff mats and glacier meltwater in Antarctica - MAT-01 | ecosystem: Environmental > Aquatic > Freshwater > Ice > Liftoff microbial mat | place...
GCGGCGAGGGTCGCGGCGTCGGCGGGGTCGAGCTTGCCGGGCTTCCAGACGAGGCCGAGCCCCGGTTGGGCGGCGTCCTGGGTGCGGGGGATGACGTGGAAGTGGACGTGCATGACGGCCTGGTTCGCCGCAGCGCCGTTGTTCTGGAGGACGTTGTACGCGGTCGCGCCGGTGGCCCTCAGCACGGCCCGGCAGATCCTCGGGAGGAGTCTCCCCACGGCGGCGGCGCTCTCATCCGACAGGGCATCGAGCGTCGCGGCGGCCTCCTTGGGGATGACGAGCGTGTGCCCGCGGCTGAGGGGACCGACGTCGAGGAACGCGAGGACGCGATCGTCCTCGTGGACGATGTGGGCGGGGATCTCGCGTCGGATGATCTTGGAGAAGATGGTCTCGGCCATGCGGCGAGGGTAGACGGGGTGCTTCTTCGAGGGCTCGCCCCGGCGTCGGCGCTTACCATTCCCGCGTGACCGTCTTCGCCCCGCCGGGACCCCGCCGTATCCGCATGCTGCCAGCGCTCGTCGCGAACCAGATCGCCGCGGGCGAGGTGGTGGAGCGGCCCGCGTCGGTGGTGAAGGAACTGGTGGAGAACGCGATCGACGCGGGGGCGACGCGGATCGCGGTCGAGCTCGAGGGGGGCGGGATCGAGCTGGTGAGGGTGACCGACGACGGGAGCGGCATCCACGCCGAGGACCTGCTCCTGGCGGTCGCGCCGCACGCCACGAGCAAGATCGCCTCGGCCCAGGACCTCGACGGCGTTGCCACGCTGGGGTTCCGGGGAGAGGCGCTGGCCTCGATCGCGTCGGTGGCCAGGGTCTCGATCCGATCGCGGACGTCGGCGGAGGCCGCGGCGTCGGTGCTGGAGGTCGAGGGGGACGCGTGCGGGGCGGTGCGGCCGGCGGCGGGGCCGGTGGGCACCAGCCTGGCGGTGCGGAACCTCTTCTTCAACACGCCCGCGCGGCGGAAGTTCCTCAGGACGCCCGCGACGGAGCAGGAGCGATGCCTCGACGTGCTGCGCCACGTGGCGATGGCGCACCCGGCGGTGGGCTTCGCCGCGACGGTGGAGGGACGGCGGCCGCTCGACCTGCCCGCGGGGCAGTCGCCCAAGGAGCGGGCGGTGGCGATCCTGGGGAGGGAGCTGGCGGGGCAGCTGATCGAGGTGCACGCGGACGAGTTCGACGACTCGCGCGGCGTGGCGATCTGGGGGCTGGCCGGGCTGCCGGCGATCGCGCGGGGGACGAACAAGAGCCAGCACGTCTTCGTGAACGGGCGCGCGATCCGCGACCGGACGATCGCGCACGCCATCGCGGAGGCGTATCGCGGGTTGATCGAGCCGTCGCGGTTCCCCACGGTCGTGCTCATGCTCGAGATGTCGCCGGCGGGCATCGACGTCAACGTGCACCCGGCCAAGGCCGAGGTCAGGTTTCGGGACTCGTCGCTCGTGCATTCGGCGGTCCTCCGGGCCCTGCGGCGGGCCCTGCAGGGGGCTGACCTGACGCCGACATACGGCGATGTGCGGGGAGGGGTGGTGAAGGGGCTGCCGCCCGAGTTGCCGGGGTCCGGGATCGTCGCCCAGGGCGGGGCCGCGGCCGGCGGACCCGACGACCCCGCGGGGGCGACGGCACGGTTCGTCGGGTACTTCCAGCGGTTCGCCCCGGGCCGGCCCGACGCGACCCTGGCGGACGCGATCGCGGGGACGGTTCCGGCCGGGACGCCCGGCGGCGCGACGGCGGGATCGGCGCCTCCGCCGCGCCCGTCCCCGGCCTTGGAGAGTCCCTCGCTGGTGCCCACGGCGCCGGCATCGCGCGTGCTGCAGGTGCACAACAGCTATCTCGTGACGCAGGACGAGCAGGGGGTCGTGATCATCGACCAGCACGCGCTGCACGAGCGGGTGATGTTCGAGTACCTCCTCGCCCGGGTGCGGTCGGGGGGGCTCGAAAGCCAGAGGCTGCTCGCGCCCGCGCCGGTGCCGGCGAGCGCGGGGCAGTTGCGGCGGCTGGAGGAGGTGGCGCCTCTCCTGGCCCGGATCGGCGTGAGCGCGGCGGCGCTGGGGCCGGCGACGATCGGCGTGCACGCCTTCCCCACGTTCCTCTTCGACCGGGGCGTCGACCCCGTCGAGTTCATGCGGGAACTGCTGGACAAGGCCGATGCGGGGCTGTTTTCCGGCGGCGGGTCCGCGGGCGGGGCCGGTGGCGAGAACGCCGACGAGGACGCCCTGCGGGACGTGCTGGACATGATGTCATGCAAGGCGGCGGTCAAGGCGGGGGACCACCTGAGCGACATCGAGCTCGGGGAACTGGTCAAACTGCGAGGGGACGTCGAGCGATCGAGCAACTGCCCGCACGGGCGGCCGACGAGCATCCGGCTGACGATCAGGGAGCTGGAGAAGCTGTTCGGAAGGGCGTGAGCGGGGCGTGAGCGGGGCCGGGTCAGGCCTCGTCGAGGAGCTCGACGCTCTGGAACTTCTTGCCCTCGAGCATCTCGAGGCTGGCGCCGCCGCCGGTCGAGACGTGGCTCATGCGGTCGGCGAAGCCGAACTTCTCGACGGCTGCCGCGGAGTCGCCGCCGCCGACGATGCTCGTGGCGCCGGCGCTCGTGGCGTCGGCGATGGCCTTGGCGACACCCCGCGTGCCCTGCTGGTAGGGGCGCATCTCGAAGACGCCCATCGGGCCGTTCCAGATGATGGTCTTGGCCTTGCGGATGGCCATGGCGAACTTGGTCTGCGTCTTGGGGCCGATGTCGAGGCCCATGTAGCCGTCCTTGACCTGATCGTCGAAGACCTCGATGTCGCCATTCTCGCTGAACTGGTCGCAGCAGATGTGGTCGACGGGGAGGAGCAGATCGGCCTTGAGCCGGGCGGCGAGGTCGATCGTGCGCTTCGCGTCCGCGAGGCGGTCGGCCTCGACGCGGCTGGTGCCGACGTTGCGGCCCATCGCCTTGAGGAACGTGTACGCCATCGCCCCGCCCACGAGCACGGCGCTGGCCTTGGGGAGCAGGTGGTCGATCGCGCCCATCTTGTCGGAGACCTTCGCCCCGCCGAGGATGACCACGAAGGGCTTCTGCCCCGCCGCGACGGCGTCGGAGAGGAACTTGATCTCCTTCTCGACGAGGAAGCCGACGACGCGGGGCTTGCCGGCCAGGGCCTTGGGGACGGCGACCATCGACGCGTCGGGGCGGTGGGCTGTGCCGAAGGCGTCGTTGACGTAGATGTCCGCGTACGCCGCGAGCTTCGCGGCGAAGGCGGCGTCCCCCTTCTTCTCGCCCGCGTGGAAGCGGAGGTTCTCGAGGAGGACGACGTCGCCGTCCTTGGCCGCGGCGACGGCGGCGGCCGCGGCGGCATCGGTGCAGTCGGTGGAGGGGAAGGCGACGGGGCGGCCCAGGAGTTGCGCCAGCCGCTCGGCGGCGATCTTCAGAGAGAACTCGGCCTCGAAACCCTGGCCCTCGGGGCGGCCCATGTGCGAGATGAGAATTGCGCGGCCGCCGCGGTCGGTCACGCTCTTGATCGTGGGGAGGGCCTCGCGGATGCGGCGGTCGTCGGTGATCTTGCCGTCCTCGACGGGGACGTTGAAGTCGACGCGGACGAGGACGCGCTTGCCGCGGACGTCGACGGACTGGACGGTCTTCTTGGCCACGGGGGGATCCTTCGGGTCGGCGGTGCGGCGGCGGGGGCGGGGGCGGTCAGAGGCCGGGCTGATCGATGATCGAGTCCAGGCGCGAGCGGAGGGCGGCGGCCCCGCCGATGTCGAGCTGGTCCTTGAGCTTGCGGAGGCGAGTGGCGACGGAGGCGTCGACCAGCTGGTCGCCGATGCGGAACTTGACGCCGCCGATCATCGAGCCGTCGGTGTAGGGGTGGAGGACCACGTCCTTTCCCAGGACCTGGGAGAGGCGGTCGCGCATGGCGCCGATTCCGTCGGCGGGGAGGGGCTCGGCGGTGTAGACGTCGACCTCGACGCGGCCGAACTTCTCCTGCGCGAGGGAGTCGAAGGCGGCGACGATCGAGGGGAGCTGGGCGAGGCGGCCCTTCTGGGAGAGCACCTGGAGGAAGTTGAGGGTCGTTGCCCCGATGCGGCCCCGGAAGATGCGCTCGAGCGAGGCGGCGCGGTCCTTCCCGGAGACGGCGGGGGTGGAGAGGAGCTCGCCGAAGCGGGCGTCGGCGCGGGCGAGTTCGAGGATCTCCTCGAGCTCGCCCAGCACGGCCTCGACCCCCTCGCGACCGCCCGCGCCCTCGATGAGCGAGAAGAGGCTTCGGGCGTAGATGCGGGCGGCGGCGTCGGGCGGGGATTCGATGAGGGGCATGGGGAGGGCCTCGGCGCTCGTGGGGGCTGATCCGACTTCGCGACTGGGTGACTTCGTGACTTCTTCCGGCCCGGGCTCAGGTCCGCAGCGTCTCCATCTGACGCAGCGACTCCTCGACGAGCTGCTGGTTGTCGTTGGTGCTGATCTGGCGCCGAAGGATCTTCCCGGCGATCATCGCGGCGAGGTTGGTGGACTGCGCGTACATCTCCGAGACGGCGGCCCGCTTGGCGGCCTCGATGTCCCGCATGGCGCGGTCGCGGAGGTCGGTGAGCTCGACGTCGGCCTTGGCCCGCAGCTCCGCGGCGAGGGAGGTCTGCTGGGCGCGCGTGGTCTCGAGCATCTTCTGGGCCTCGGCGCGGGCGTCGGCGAGGCTCTTCTGGTATTGCTCGAGGGCCTCCTTGGCCTGCTGGCGGGCCATCTCGGCGGACTCGATCTCCTCGCGGATCTTGTTCTCGCGGTCCTTGAGACCGCCCATGATCTTGGGCCACACGAACACGCCCAGCAGCGCGAGGACCATCCCGAAGGTCACCAGGGTGACGATCATCGGGACGATGCCCTGCTCGATGGTCGGCAGGACGCCGGCCTTCTCGTGGCCGTGACCGGCGGCGTCGGCGTTGACCGGGTCGGCGGCCATCGCGGAGGTCGCGGCGGCGAGGAGCGCGGCGGCCGCGAGCAGGAGGCGGGTCGGGGACGGGCGACGCATGCGGGGGCTCCGGTGCGGGAAGGGCGGTCGGTCGGGGCGGGGGGGCTCGTCGTCGGGCGGCGGGGTCGAAGGCGCGGGGCGGGCCGTCGGGCCCGCCCCGGCGTGCATCACTTGATGAAGCCGACCAGCAGGGCGACGACGATGGCGAAGAGGGTGGCGCCCTCGACCAGCGCGGCGGTCAGGATCATGTTGGGGCCGATCGCGCCGGCGGCCTCGGGCTGGCGGGCGATCGACTCGACCGCCCCCTTGCCGATCATGCCGATGCCGATGCTGCCGCCGATGACGGCGAGGCCGGCGCCGACCGCCGCGAGGCCGTGGCCCAGGCCCACGGTCATCACGGGCTGGGCGGTGGTGACGACGCCCGGCTGCGCGAGGGCCGCGGCGGGGAGGAGGGCGAGGGCGCCCAGGGCGAGGATCGTGTACTTGGTCATCTTCTTCATCGGGGCTACATCCAACCTTTCTCGGGAGACACCACGAGACCTCTCCACGCGTGGGGCCCGATGCGGGGCCCCGGTGCGCTCGACCCGTTATTCACGCGGCTGACCGCCATCTAGGCGTGCGCGCGCTCGTGGTCGTGTGCCCCGTCATGCTCGTGATCATGATGGTGGCTGAGCTGGGAAATGAACACGGTCGTCAGGAACGTGAACACGAAGGCCTGCAGGAAGGCCACGAAAAGCTCAAGGAAGTAGATGGCGATCGCGGCGACGATCGAGATGGCGGTGATGGCCCCGCCCATCACCACGCCCAGGCCCCCCTTGGTGAGCAGGCCCAGTCCCGAGACCGCGAAGCTGAAGAGCACGGCCATCAGGATGTGGCCGGCGGTCATGTTGGCGAAGAGACGCAGCGCGAGGGCGACGGGGCGGACCAGGGACCCGATGATCTCGATGGGGATCATCAGGGGCCAGAGCACGGGCTTGGTCCCCGCCGTCAGGTGCTTGAGGAATCCCCCAAGGCCCAGCTCGCGGACGCCCGCCACGTTGATGACCACGCCCGCGATGATGGCCAGCGCGGCCGTCACGAAGATGTTCTGCGTCGCCGTCGTGCCGACGAGGCCCGCGGTGTGACCCCCGGTGAAACGGTCGGCCAGGTGGAAGAGGTCGGTGAAGGGCGTGAGGCCCAGCAGGTTCGAGATCAGGATGAAGAAGAACATGGTGAGGAGGAAGGGGAGGAAGCGGTCCGTCCTCGCCCCCAGCAGAGGGCGCACGGCGCTCTCGCGCATGTAGACGATCACCACCTCGATCGCGTGGGCGACCGGGCTGGTCGTGATGAAGCGGTCGGTGCCCAGCGAGGCCGGCCCGGTGCGGATCTTGGACGCCGCCCACGCCAGCAGCAGCACCGTGATGATCCCGGCGAGCACGAGGTTGCCCACGTGCGCCGACCAGAGCCAGACGCCCTGCATCCCGAACAGGTCGCCCACCCATTGGGGCTTGTTCACGACGTGGTCGACGGGGTTGGAGGCGGCGAGGGTGGCCGCGGCGAGGTTCATGCTCAGGGGGCTCCGGCTTGCAGGGCGCCACGGGGCGGACCCGCGGGCACGCTCCCCGAGACGCGGCGGATGGCGCGCATCGACCAGGCGGTCTCGAACGTCAGGGCCAGGACCCCCGACGCCAGGAAGGCGGTGATAAAGGTTTTGGGCTCGGGTTTCAGTACCAGGAGCGTCACGACGGCGAAGAGAAGCGAGAGGAGGAGGCGGACGACCGACCCGGCGAGCACGGCCATCGAAAACCGCCCCGGCGTTCCGTCCGAGAGCAGAACGAGGGCGGCGTACCCGGCGAGGGCGGGGGTCAGCACGCACGTTCCGCCGACGATCGCGGCGGAGGGGCCGCGGATGGGCCCTGTGCCGTTCCAGCCCAGGAAAGCACCCGTCGCGGCTCCGGCGACGACGCCCAGCACGCACGCGACGGCGAGGCCCGCCGCGAGGGGGGCGGTCCTGATCGCGTTGGGGGCTTGCGGGCCTTCGGGAGCGGTCACTGCGGCGGATTCCAAGAGGGGATGGGAATGGGGGCGGAAGGATAGCGTCGCCCGGATGGAATGACGAGAGAGGGCGGAGGCCTTTTCGGGAGGCGACGGGGCCGAGGCCACTACGGCTTGTGGTCGTCCGCGTTCGCCCGTCTCGTCGCGTCGTTGGCCTCGCGGATGAAGCGGTACCCGCCCGCGAAGAGGCCGACTCCCAGCCCCGACAGCAGCAGCCACGGCGCCGCCCCGGGGAACGCCCAGCGTTCGAGCGCCCAGCCGATCCCGGCGAAGACGACGACGCCCAGGGCGAAGTTGGTCCCGATGGTGCCGATCGACGCGAGGGATCCGGAGACGCCGGAGGCGTACTTCTTTCCAGGGGGCTGTTCGGGGGGCATGGTCGGCAACACGGATCTCCCCAAGCCTCACATCACGATCTTCAGCGCCCCCAGCCGCGCCGCCGCGAGCGCCTCCCGCACCTTCGCCACCTCCGTCCCCCCCCCCTGCGCGGCGTCGGGCTTGCCGCCCCCCTTGCCCCCGACCGCCGCAGCGGCGTCGCGGACCCAATCCCCCGCCTTGAGCCCCTTCTGCACCAGGAAGTCCGGCACCGCGGCGGAGATCGCCACCTTGCCCCCGGCCTCGTCCACGCTGAAGAGCATGATGGCCATGCGCGGGCACTTGTCGCGGAACGTCTGCACCGCGGCCTGCATCGCCTGGCGGTCGTCGCGAGCCTCGATCGTCGCCACCACCACCAGGTCGTTGGCGTTGCAGGCGCTGTCGGCGAGATTACGGGCTTGGCGGACGGCCTCATCGCGCACGCCCGCCGCGGCCTGCTTGCCCGCGGCCTTGGCCCGCTCCTGCAGTTTCGAGAGCTCGGTCCGCAGCCGCGCCTTGCGCCAGCTGGGCATGACCGTCGCGTCCAGGTCGGTCGTCAGGGCCAGGATGGTCTTGGGCAGTTCCGCGTCGGCCAGTTTCGCGGCGTGCCGCACGCGGGAATCCATCTCGGTCGCGGCGTGGAGCGCCGCGTCCGCGGCGTCGCCCGTGACGGCGACCACGCGGCGGACGCCCTTGGCCACGGCCTCCTCGCCGATGATGGCGAAGGCGCCGATCGCCTGCGTGCGGGCCACGTGCGTGCCGCCGCAGAACTCGATGCTCAGCCGGTCCCACGCCGGATCGCCCGGCTTCGCGAGCAGGTCGCGGACCGAGGCCCCGATGGAGACCACGCGGACGGGATCGGGATAGGCCTCGCCGAAGACGGCCCGGAGGCCGGTGACGGCCTTCGCGGCGGTGAGCGGCGCGACCTCGGCCTGCACGGGCAGGTCGTCCTGGATGCGGAGCTGGACGAGCCCCTCGATCCGCTCCATCTCGTCGGCGCTGACGGGCTGGCCATGGGCGAAGTCGAACCGCATGCGGTCCCTGGCGACGAGCGAGCCCTTCTGGTCGACGTGCGGCCCCAGCACGCTGCGGAGGGCGAGGTTGGTCAGGTGCGTCGCGGTGTGGTTGGAGGCGACCGAGGCCCGGCGCGCACGGTCGATGTGCAGGACGACCGAGTCGCCCACGCGGAGCTCGCCCTTCTCGATATGTCCGATGTGGAGGGCGAAGCCGCCGAAGGACTGGACGCTCTCGACCGCGAACACCCCGTGCTCGGCCCGGTCGCGGGCGCCGCTCCTGGCCTCCGCCAGCACCTCGACGCGGCCCGCGTCGGCCTCCTGCCCGCCCATCTGGGCGTAGAAGTTGGTCCGGTCGACGACGATCCCGACCTGACGCTTGATGGGCGAGGCGGTGTTGCGGATGCTCTCGTCGAAGTTCTCTCCGTTCCAGATGGCCCGGACGCGCGCCCGCAGGTCGCGGTCCTCGAACTTGTGCGCGTCGTCGGTGACCTCGACGCCCATCCGCTGGAGCTTGGCGACCTCCTCGCCGCTCAGGGCCAGCGCCCGCGCCTCTCCCTCCTTGGCGACGCCACGCGAGAGGTCCTCGGCCCGCGAGCGCTCCAGCTCGTACGCCTCCATGTCGACCAGCAGCCCGCGCTCCTGGGCCATGAGCACCGTCAGGTCGATGGGGAAGCCGAAGGTGTCGTACAAGCGGAAGGCGTCCGAGCCGCCGATGGTCCTGGACCGGGCCTCGCCCGCGACCTTCTCGAAGAGCTTGATCCCCCGGTCGAGCGTACGTCCGAAACTCTCCTCCTCCTCGAGGATGATCGACGCGACCCGGGCGGGATCGCGCCGCAGTTCCGGGAACGCCTCGCCGAAACGGTCGACCACCACGGGCACGAGCTGGGCGAAGAAGCCGCTCCGGGCGTTGAGCATCTGCCGCCCGTACCGGACCGCGCGCCGGAGGATCCGGCGGAGGACGTAGCCGCGCCCGACGTTGCTCGGCATCGCCCCGTCCGTGATCGCGAACGTGAGCGTCCGGATGTGGTCCGCGATGACCCGGTACGCGGTGTCCACCGTGTCCGTGTCGGCCGTTCCCAGCCGCCCCATGTACGGACGCGCCCCCGTCAGCCGCTCGATCGCGGCGAAGATCGGCGCGAAGACGTCAGTGTCGTAGTTGCTCCGCACGTTCTGCAGCACCGACACCAGCCGCTCGAGCCCCATCCCGGTGTCCACGTGCCTCGCCGGCAGCGGCCGGAGCGAGCCGTCGCTCTCGCGGTTGAACTGGATGAACACGTTGTTCCAGATCTCCAGCACGTCCGAATCGCCCGCGTTGACCAGATGCGCCGCCGAGCCCCCCCGGTCCTCCGGGCCGATCCGGTCGTAATGGATCTCGGTGCACGGCCCGCAGGGGCCGCTGTCCCCCATCTCCCAGAAGTTGTCCTTCATGTTGCCCGGAAGCACGTGATCCGGGGGGAGGAACCGCAGCCACAATTCCTTCGACTCGGTATCGGGCGCCAGCCCCGCCTTCGGGTTCCCCTCGAAGTACGTCGCGTACAGCCGGTCGGGGGCGATGCCGTAGACCGCCGTCAGCAGCTCCCAGGCCCAGGTGATCGCCTCTTCCTTGAAGTAGTCGCCGAACGACCAGTTCCCCAGCATCTCGAAGAAGGTGTGGTGGTACGTGTCCTTCCCCACGTCGTCCAAGTCGTTGTGCTTCCCCCCGGCCCGGATGCACTTCTGGCTGTTCACCGCCCGCCGCAGCCGCCCGAGGTCGGAGTTGGGGTCCGCCTGCCCCAGGAAGATGGGCTTGAACTGATTCATCCCCGCGTTGGTGAAGAGCAGCGTCGGGTCGTCCAGCGGCACCGCCGGCGACGACGGCACGAAGACGTGCCCCGATGCGCCCGCTCCCGGCTTGGACCGGAAGAAGTCGATGAACGTCCGCCGCACGGCGTCGCTGGTCAGGTGGTGGGGGTGGCCGGGCTGGTGCGGCTGGTGGGGGGGCTGGGTAGGCGTCGAGGTCATGACAGGTCGCGGCTCCGGGAGTGGGACCGGGATTGTAGAGGACCGGCCGGGCGCTGCCTATGCGGAGCCTCCGGCCGCCCCCCTCCGCCCGTGGACGCCCGGCGCCCGCCCCTCGCGTCCCTTCCCGGCTAGGCTGACCCCCGCATGCGCCACTTCGACCTCTGCGTGATCGGTTCGGGCCCCGCCGGCCAGAAGGCGGCCATCCAGGGAGCCAAGCTCGGCAAGAGCGTTTGCGTCGTCGAGGCCCGCGAGGTCGTCGGCGGCGCCGCCGTCAACACCGGCACCATCCCCAGCAAGGCCCTGCGCGAGGCCATCCTCAACCTCGGCGGCTGCGCCGTCGTCGCGCCCCGCAGCTCCGACTTCGCCGCCGCCGCGAAGGGGGCGACCCTCGCCAACCTCTGGCGCTCCTGCCAGGACGTGATCACCGCCGAGATCGAGCTGGTGCGGGGCCACTTCGCCAGCAACGGGATCGCGCTGCTGATCGGCCGGGGCTCCTTCGGCGATGCCCACACCCTGAACATCGCCCGGGCGGACTCGTGCGAGTCGATCACCGCCGACGCCTTCGTCGTCGCCACCGGCACGCACCCCGCCCGGCCCTCCGGCATCCCCTTCGACGAGGAGTACGTCATCACCTCCGACGAGCTGATCGGGCTCAAGAGCCTGCCGCACTCGATGATCGTGGTCGGCGGCGGGGTCATCGGCGCCGAGTACGCCTCCATGCTGTCGGCCCTGGGCGTCAAGGTCACGATCGTCGAGGGCCGCTCCCGCCTGCTGGACTTCATCGACGCCGAGATCGTCGAGGCCCTCCAGTACCACCTCCGTCAGGGCGGCATGACCCTCCGCATGAACGAGCGGGTCGTGAGCATCCGCCGGGTCGACGCCCCCGCCGGCGCCCGCACGCTCAACCCCTACATGGCCGAGGCCACCCTCGAGAGCGGCAAGACCCTCCGCGCCGACTGCCTGCTCTACTGCGTCGGCCGTCAGGGCTCCACCGACGGCCTCAACCTAGAGGCCGCGGGCCTCGCCGCCGACGCACGCGGCCGGATCAAGGTCGACGACCACTTCCGCACCGCCCAGCCCCACATCTACGCCTGCGGCGACGTCATCGGCTTCCCCGCCCTCGCCTCCACCAGCATGGAACAGGGCCGCGTCGCCGTCTGCCACCACTTCGGCGAACGCTGCGAGACCATCCCCGAGCTCCTCCCCTACGGCATCTACTCCATTCCCGAGATCTCCATGGTCGGCTGGACCGAGGAGAAGCTCACCGCCGAGGGCATCCCCTACGAGTCCGGCATCGCCCAGTACAAGGAGATCGCCCGCGGCCAGCTCCTGGGCGACGAGATCGGCATGCTCAAGCTCCTCATCCACCAGGAAAGCCACGTCATCCTCGGCGTCCACATCATCGGCACCGGCGCCACCGAGCTCATCCACATCGGCCAGTGCGCCATGGCCTTCCGCGGCACCGTCGAATACTTCGTCAACGCCGTCTTCAACTACCCCACCCTCGCCGAGTGCTACAAGGTCGCCGCCCTCAACGGCCTCAACAAGCTCCGCAACGTGTGATCGCCCGCGTGCGATCCCGCCATTGAACGAGCCCCGAGCGTCAGCGAGTGGGACGCCGCGCCTCACATACAATCCCCCCGTGGCCAAACGCCCCCGCACCATCCGCGAGCAGTCCTCTCCGCGCCCCCCTGCTCCCACGGGCCCGCGCCCCATCCCCCTCTCCAAGGTCGTCGGCCACGACCGCGCCCTCTCCGTCCTCATGGACGCCGCCCGCGCTGGCCGCGTCCACCACGCCTGGATCTTCCACGGCCCCGCCGGCGTCGGGAAGCTGACCGCCGCCCTCGCCTTCGCCGCGATCCTCCTCGACCCCACCACGCAGGAGACCTTCGGCGGCGAGCTCGCCCCCGACCCCGCGAGCACGGTCCAGACCCTCCTCGCCGCGGGCACGCACCCCGACCTGCACCTCATCACCAAGGAGCTCGCCCGCTACCACGAGGACAAGGACATCCGCGACCGCAAGCAGACCACCATCCCCACCGAGGTGATCCGCGACTTCATGCTCGATCCCGGCTCCCGAGCCCCGACCGCCGGCACCGCCGCCCGCGCCGGCAAGGTCTTCATCGTCGACGAGGCCGAGCTCCTCAGCCCGACCGCCCAGAACGTGACCCTCAAGTTCCTCGAGGAGCCCCCCGAGCGCGTCGTCGTCATCCTCGTCACCAGCAGCGAGGAGCGCCTCCTCCCCACCATCCGCAGCCGCTGCCAGCGCCTGCACCTGGGCCCCCTCGCCGACGCCGCCATGCGCTCGTGGGTCGCCGCCAACGCCCCCGACCTCTCCGGCGACGAACGCGACTGGCTCCTCGACTTCGCCGCCGGTTCCCCCGGCACCCTGGTTCGCGCCCGCGAGGGCGGCCTCATCGCGTGGTGGCGCCAGCTCGAGCCCATGCTCGCCGAGGCCTTCCGGGGTGGCTACTCCCTCGCCCTGGGGCCGACCATGGCCGGCCTCGCCGACGACTGGGCCAAGGCCTGGGTCGAGGCCCACGACAACGCCAGCAAGGAGGCCGCGAACGTCGCCGGCGCCGACTGGATGTTCAGGATGGTCGCCCACGCCCTGACCCGCGGCCTCCGCGACGCCGCCGCGTCGGGCGATCCCGACGCCACCGCCCCCTACCTCGCCGCCCTCGACGCCGTGCGCCAGGCCGAGACCGAGATCGACGCCCACGTCAACGCGCTCTTCGTCATGGAAAAGGTCTCCGCCGAGCTGACGGCGGCGTTCACGCCCGCCCGCGCGCCCGGCGTCACCCCTCGACGCTGATCGACGCCCGCGCCTGGCCGGGCCCCGCCATCGCGGCCTCGCGGCTCGCCCCGGCGCCCCCGCGCTCCTCGACCAGTTTCCGCATCAGCAGCACCCAGGTCTCCCGCTCGAACTCGAGCAGGTCGATCACGGTGCCGAACCGCGCGAGGTCCTTCCCGTGGCTCGCCTCCGACAGCTCGACGTAGAGGAACGTGTACAGCGCCTTCACGTTCCGCGCCAGC
>Ga0105044_10009408_pt1 | contig 13376 bp, 11 predicted proteins | sample MAT01_FD_78092 | JGI IMG/M metagenome (GOLD analysis project Ga0105044, IMG submission 78092) | Freshwater microbial communities from Lake Fryxell liftoff mats and glacier meltwater in Antarctica - MAT-01 | ecosystem: Environmental > Aquatic > Freshwater > Ice > Liftoff microbial mat | place...
AAAGCAATTTGATTTCGAGCACTACAAAAAACAGGCAGTAGAAGACTTGCTGTCTGGGAAGAAACGGATTGACGGTCCAGATGGGGTTCTTGCTCCACTGTTGAAGCAGTTTTTGGAGGCTGCTCTTGATGAGGAAGTCAAATCCCATATTGAGTCGTCCAAAGGGATGAGTTACGAAGGTATTTCGCAGGAATTGTATCAGATATATGCCCAAGCCCGCCAAAAAATGGATGATTTGGAAGAAAAATGGGGCAGAAAGTATCCTCCGGTCATCAAATCTTGGCGCGATAACTGGGAACGCCTGACTACTTTTTACAAATATCCCCAAGCCATCCGAACCATCATGTATACCACCAACCCAATTGAAAGTTTGAACCGGAGTGTCAGAAAAATCACCAAAACAAAAGGTGAGGTTACTTCTGAAACAGCTTTGCTGAAACTTGTTTACCTCATTATTGATCAAAAAGCCCAAAAATGGAGCAAAAAAATCCACAATTGGAGCGAAATAGCAAGCCAACTAGACATAATATTCGGCGAAAGAGCCGGAATAAAACTTTCAGACTGAAGCGAAAACCGGTTTTTTTTTGCCAGTCCTGCAAAAAGAACTTTGGAGGGTTCTTTTTGCAGAACTAGAAAAACCCTACTCGACCTCTGTCAAGTTTAGTTCTTAACTATTGACACAGTTCAGTGAACACACCCTAACTGGCAGTTGACACAGATTTCCGAACACTCCCCTCAACATTCTCAACCCTAAACCCTAAACCCTAAACTCTAAACCCTAAACCCTAAATCCTAAAGTCTCAACCCTCTCAACCCTCTCAACTTATTCCAAAATCAACTCAAACACCACACGGCGGTTTTGCTCCCGGCCTTCAGCCGTTTCGTTGCTTGCAATCGGACGGGCTTCGCCAAAACCTGCAAAACGAATGCGCTCTGCTTTTATACCCCGGAAAATCAGGTAATCGTAACAGGCTTTTGCCCGGTCTTGGGATAAGCGCAGATTGCCTTCATCGTCACCTACATCATCGGTGTAGCCGCTTATGGAGAGTGAGTAGGTAGGGTCTTGACGCATAATCGCCACCACATCATCTAAGACATCATAGGATGCGTCTTTCAAAATTGCTTTGGCGCTTTCAAATTGAACAGCACGGGCTGCAGTGGCCAGTTTTTCCCGTGCTTCAACCACTTCTTTTTTCTCTTCTTTACCCGCCGTAGCCTTGGCGGAGGCGGGTTTTTCATCAGCCTTGGCGGAGGCGGGTTCTTCATCAGCCTTGGCGGAGGCGGGTTTCTCTTCCGGACAGCCGGCTTTACTTGCCAAGCCTGCCGTATTGGGACATTTATCCTGACTGTCGGGTACGCCATCCCCATCAGAATCTTTCACTTCCGGGCAGCCATTGTTATTCGCCGTGCCTGCTACGTCGGGGCATTGATCCAGATTATCGGCTATATTATCACCATCCGTGTCAGGGCAGCCGCCGAATTTACCCGGCTTATCCGGGCAGGGGTCTTGGTCGTCGGCCACACCATCACGGTCCTTATCCTTGACTTCGGGACAACCTTTGTTATTTGCAGTTCCTGCCACGGTAGGGCACTTGTCTTGACTATCCGGAACGCCATCTCCGTCTGCATCCTTTACTTCAGGGCATCCGTTGTTTTTAGCCGTTCCTGGTATATCCGGGCATTTGTCCAAGTTATCGGCAATGCCATCGTCGTCGGAGTCAGGGCAGCCATCAAAAGCACCTGCTTTGTCCGGGCAGGGATCTTTAGCGTCTGGCACTCCATCGTTATCACCGTCGGGGTCTTTGGGTTGTGGGCAACCATTGATCGGGCCAGGTTCCGTGGGACAAGGATCTAGCTCATCCGCAAAACCATCACCATCTGTGTCTTTGACCTCCGGGCAGCCATTGTTATTCACAGTACCTGCCTCCTCCGGACAGTTATCAAAATTATCGGCTATTCCATCTCCGTCAGTGTCTGGGCATCCGCGATTGGGTCCGGCCTTGTCAGGGCAAAGGTCTTCTTCATCGGGTACGCCATCTCCATCACTGTCTCTTGATTCAGGGCAGCCCATATTGCTCGCAGTACCTTTTTCATCCGGGCATTTATCGTCCTTGTCCACTACGCCGTCCAAATCAGTATCCGGGCATCCGTTCCACTGACCTGCGACTGTGGGGCAATCATCGGATTTGTCAGCGAAACCATCGCCGTCGTAATCGGGGCATCCGCTAGTTTCGATCGTGCCAATTTCATCCGGGCAGGAATCTTCAGTGTCGCCAATTCCGTCATTATCAGCATCTGGACAGCCTAGCGACAAAGGTGGGCCGGCCAAAGTGGGGCACACATCCAAGGAATCGGGGGTGCCGTCTTTGTCCTGATCATTCGTCAACTGCTCCGTTTGAACAGGCCTGTTCTCTGATTTGTGGAGCAAGTAAACGTAGCCAATGCCGATCTGGAGATTGTCGCGGTCATCCACCAATGCCTTTCGGAATTCAGCTTGCAAATTGATAAATGCGTAGGGAGAAACGCGAAAATGCAAGCCTGCCCCAAAGGGGAATTGTGCGTGGCTGTTACCTTTTTCGACTACATAACCCACGCCTCCCAATGCAAAAGGTATGACTTTTGCGGTACTCTTCATGTTTTCGAGCCGAAATTGCAGGTCAATTCCAGCGGTCACGGTATTGGCATCATCTGTGCCGGGGAGTTTTGCCAAGCCTAGTTTCAGCGGCACTCCCATGTTGAGCATCGGGGCTACGTTGCGGAAATAGGCGAATTCAAAGCCCTGTCCAATTTTTAGATCGTTGTCAAATAACAGACCATAATCAATGAAATTCAGTTTGGCATGGATGGCGTTCTTAAAGGCCTGATTTTGGGAAATTACAGGCTCAACTTGCAGGCAAACTGCCAGCAGAAGGAGTAAAGGAAGTTTTCTCATTTCGAATCAATAATATGTTTGGGGGTAGAAAACAAAAGAAGTGCCAATAACTAAAATGGGGTAGTGACTCAAACCGCAGCGAACCCTATTTTTGCTCAAAAAATTTTGAATCTTGAACCACATTAATTTTCTCAATATACTCATTTTCAACTGTTTGCTTGTGTCAAACACTGCTTTAGCCGCCCATATAGACACCCTAGAAATTTTCAGTGCCTCCATGCGGAAAAACATAAAATGTCTTGTAGTTGCGCCAGAAAATTATCGGGCCACTGGCCAGCCGTACCCTGTGCTTTACCTTTTACACGGTTACAGCGGCAATTTTGCAGGCTGGCTTACCGATGCTCCGCAGTTGCGCCAACATGCCGACGAGTACCAGATGCTCATTGTTTGCCCCGACGGCGGCTACGACAGCTGGTATCTCGACAGCCGAGTGGATTCTACCGTGCGCTACGACACCTACATCTCGCAGGAAGTGGTGGGTTTTGTTGACTATTATTACAATACTCGCCGTGAACGCACCGGGCGAGCCATCGCTGGATTGAGTATGGGTGGACATGGGGCTATTACGTTGGCTATCAAACATGTAGACAAATTCGGAGCCGCAGGTAGTATGGCAGGAGGACTGGATCTGAGACCCTTTAAAAAAAATGATTGGGATTTGAAAGCTGTGCTGGGCAATCCACTCAACGATTGGGAAAACTGGGAAGCCGCTTCGGCGGTTAATTTTGTTCCTTATTTAATAGGCCGCGACCTTTCACTTATTATTGACTGCGGCCTCGGCGATTTTTTTCTGGAAACCAACCGGGAAATGCACCGGCGATTGTTGGAAGCCAGTATTCCGCACGAGTATACCGAGCGTCCCGGCGAACACAACGGTGCGTATTGGGGCAATGCGGTGGATTTCCAGGTACTGTTTTTTCATAAGTTTTTTGAAGGGGAATAAATCCTAATTCGTAATCCCAAAATCGAAAATCCATTTTTTCCCATAGAGCAACCACGCAAAAGAGCCAATCCATGCCAATAGCACCACCTGCAAAAAACCGTCCCGCAGCAGTGCCCGAGTAGGCGATTCTGTTTTCCCAAACACGAGTGTCAACTGTAGGTAGCGCAATACACCGATGACCACAAAAAATGCCGTATAATAAATCTTGTCGCTCCCGATGCGCCCGGTCACTTCCGGCGAGAAGCAGTACATGAGATAAGCCACTACTGCTACCGTGGAACACACCACAATACTCATGTCCAAAAAAGGCAGGTTGTATCCTTCCAATGCCTTGCGGAAATTGCTCTCGCCCATGGCCACCAAGTATTCGCCGCGCCGCTTGGCAAAGCCCAGTATAAGCGCTAAAAGAAAGGTAAGCACGATAAGCCAATGCGACACGACGACCCCCGTCACTGCGCCTCCCGCCAATACCCGCAATAAAAATCCCAATCCAATGAGCGACACATCCACAATCGCAAAATGCTTGAGTGAAAGGGAGTAGGCTATATTGACTACGAAATACAGCACGCTGAAAACCAGCATTTCAGGGCGCAAAAAATACGCCAGCGAGAGGCCGCTTGACAATAAAACCAATCCGATCAATATCCCTTGCCGTTGACTGATCGCTCCACTTGCGATCGGGCGGCGGCATTTGTCCGGATGGTTCCGATCTTGAGGCGCGTCCACCAAATCATTGAGCACATACACCGCCGAAGCCGTGAGCGAAAACGCTACAAAGCCCAACAACGCATTGCGCAAAATCTCGCTTTCTGCAAGCCGGGCCCCAAAAAAAGCAGGCAAGAACAAGAAAAGGTTCTTGACCCAATGTTCTGGCCTAGCCAATGCGACAATGTTTCGGAAAGTCATGGGGGCAAAGGTACTTTGGGGATTGGTTAGTTGATGAATGGGGACGCTCCTCCGCTAAAGATTCGGCGGGTAAATTGGTGATTAGTGCCAACTCAATTCAAAAATATCATCGTCGGTGGTAATCGTTTTTATTTCTCCCACACGGCGGTTGGAGGAAAAAAACGCTCCTTCGCCGCTTTTTTTCAGCACAAAAAAGTAATCGTCAGCAGGGGAATTGAGGGGCATACCCACATTCTGCGGTCTCGACCAGGCTGAATCTATTTTTTCCGTTTTGAAAATGTCTAAGCCGCCTAAGGAAGGATGGCCCATACTGCTGAACCACAGGGTTTTGGTATCTGCTTGATAAAAGGGCGTTACCTCATCGGCCCCTGTATTTACGATCCTTCCAAGGTTTTGAGGAAATGAAAAGTCAAGTTCCTCAGAGTCCAAGGGACGCTCACAAACGTATAGGTCCAAACCTCCATAGCCCCCTACCCTGTCGCTCGAAAAAAACAAATACTCCACCCCCTCCGCTTGCGCCACCTGGGGAAACATAGACGTACTTGCCTCAAAATTGATATACGGGCGCAATCGCTCTGGATCGGCCCAGCCTGCTTCCGTCCGGCGAATACAAAAAATCATGCAAGGAGCAGAAGAACCACTTCCACCGCTTTCGGCAAGACAACTTTCTTCACATTGTGCATAGTAAAACCGACTCCCGTCGGGCGAAAAACAGCCGCTCCTAAATTTAGATGAAACGGCTTCTGGAAGCGAATTTGCTTCTTCGGGTTGGCCCCAAATCTCCTCTTTTCGCTTTGCGCGCATGAGTTTTGCACGGTGTTCGGCAGCAAGCGAAAAGTAGAGCAACTGGTCAGAAAACGGAATGGGGGAAAACTCATTTTCAGCCGTGTTCAAGGAATCCAAAAAAAGGCTCAAAATGGTCGTAGTATCTTGATTATCAATAAATAGTGGAACCATTGTACAACCAGCAATTTCATTCTCAGCCACTGCAATCATCACTGCTTTGTACTCGCCACGATATTGTTGGGCAAATGCCTCAAAGGCTTGTGCCGCCTCTTCGTAGCGGCCTTGCTGCTTGAGGGCGCGCGCATAGCGGAGCGGCGCAAGCGGGAAACGCGCATCCACCATAGCCACTCGATAACAGTCGGCAGCGCGCACATAATCGCGTACACGGACGTACGCTTCGGCAGCTTGGTGGAGCAATGCCGGGTCGGAATTTTTGAGTCGTCCGGCGCGTTCCCAGAGTTCTGCGGCCTGAAGGAAATGGCCTGCTATGGATTCCCGTTCAGCGTTTTTTAGGAGTGTGGGCAGGGGTTGGGCTTTGGTGAGTCCGATAAAAAACACGAAACTCAAAGGCAACAACATAGGTTTCCGTATCCCCAAAAAGAGCTCGATCATGGTAAAAACAGTTCTTCGAGCAGGATTGCCAAATCAGGAAAAACCAGAGAAGTCACCGTCTCGTTGCTCACAAAAATTTCTGCCAAACCATAGCGATCCTCCCCTTCAAGTTTAAAGCGGGTAAGGGTTTCATGGTCAAAATCTACGATCCAATATTCATGCACCCCATTTTCGGCATAAAGGTCTTTTTTGATTTTCATCTCGCGCATTGAATTGCCCTGCGAGAGGATTTCAATGATAAAATCAGGAGCACCAAGGCAACCACGGTCGTCCAGCTTCTCCAGATCACAGATTACACACAAATCAGGCTGCACAACCGTAAAAATGTCCTTGTTGGCTTTTTCGGATTTTTTTTTATCAAATAGCCTTACATCGAAAGGAGCTGCATAGGCTTTACATGGGTGTTTCAGAAAGAGTGTGTTAATCTTGATCGTCAGACGCCAAGAAACTTCCTGATGCCTGCGACTGGGGGCAGCCATTGGCACAAATATTTTCCCCCTGATGAGTTCGATGGTCTGCTCAAACTTCCAAGTGAGATAATCGGCATAAGAGTACGTGCCGTTCAGGTCAAGTTGTGATAGTTCTGTGATGGTTGCCATGGCTTATTTTGGATTTAAACATTCTTTCTAAGTACAAAAATAAGGGGATTTATAGTCAAAACCCTTCCAGAATCACCCTTTCAATCATCTCTCCATAAAAAAAATGTTCCAAAGCCAGCACATTCCGGGCAATATCGTCAGGAGTATCTTCGGGCGCAACTGGGCACTTCGCTTGAAAAACGATGTCTCCATCGTCGTATTGCTCGTTTACAAAATGAATGGTCATGCCCGATTCTATTTCACCAGCGGCTTTTACCGCTTCATGGACATGGTGACCATACATGCCTTTCCCTCCAAATTTTGGCAACAATGCAGGGTGAATATTCAAAATCCGATGCGGAAATGCCCTTACCAAATAACCCGGCACCAGCCATAAGAACCCGGCCAATACCACGAAGTTGATTTTATCTTCTTGCAAAATTTTTAGAATGCCTTCGGTTTCATAAAAGCCCTGACGATCAATGATCTGTGTTGTAATTTCATGCTCCGCTGCCATGGCCAAAACACCTGCATTCGCTTTGTTCGAGACCACCAAAGCGACCCGCCCAACCTGCGAATCTTTAAAATATTCGATGATTTTGCGGGCATTGCTGCCGCCGCCGGAGGCAAAGATTGCGATGTTTATCATTCCGATCAGATTGGGTCAGCTAGGTTGTTGCTGTTTCGATGCATTGAGCGAAAACCATTCTGTCGGTCGAAGCAGAGTTGAGCCGTACCTGGGATGATATTTAGATCAAGCAGTTTTTCCATAACCTGTGGTTCACCAGAAAAAACATTGAACCACAGGTTGAAAAAGCCAAATCCTTTTGCCATTTGAGCGATCGCGATTGCAGCTTTAGAGGCATCAAATGTAACAGATCCTTTGGCTTGCCGAAATAAGTCGAAGTTCGACTCAACTGCATTCATTGCTTCTCGTCTTTTTTTCCACCTCAAGTCAACTACATTATCGCGGCGGTCAATATTCTGCCATTTGAACAGGTCAATGGTATTTTGAGCTTTTACTCTTTGTACAACATTCAAGCCTGAGCACGGAACAACAATTGAAGCATCAGGCTCACTAGGATGGATTTCAATCGAAAAGGCTAGAAGTGTGTTGTGATTTTCAGGTGTGTAATAATCTGTTGGATTATATGGCTTATTGCCTTTTGCACCTGACCCATTACAAGCAACACAAGCAAGTAACATGTTGTCCCAGGCAATCCAATTACCAACAGGCTGCCCAATCCTTGGATTTTTGGGCACCACATGCTCTACCTGTGGGGTGTGATTAATGGGCATATTACAATAAGCACAATACGCACCAATACGGTTGATCAAATCCATTCGCCAGGAACGATAATCCGTGACGACCTTGTCATTGCCAGTCTTAGGATCAATAGGGCATAACCCTTTGTCAAGAGGTCGCATGGTTTTGGGTTATTTGCCTTGAGCCATTTTGTTCAATTCAAGAAAAGCCCGAAGTCCAGGATCAGAGACAGCAGCCAATTGCTCATCCAGCTTACCATTGGTGGCGTGATCTCCTTTCAAATCCTTTAAGAAAGTTTTGGCTTGAACATATTTTTTTTGATTTTCCAAGGAGTATGGACTTTCAACTCCCATGATTTCTGTTGCTACCTCATCAATCCTCAGTTCGTTGGGCGAAACGTCCGACAATCGGTCAAGGTTAATCAGCTCGTTACTTTCTAATGACTGAACTATATGTTCCGAGTGTGTGGTGGCAATGAACTGGATGTAAGGGAATGCCTTTTTTAAGTCTGCTACAACGTGTTTTTGCCAAGTCGGATGAATGTGCATGTCCAATTCGTCAATCAGGACTATCCCACGGCTTTCTTTTACTGCATTTTTACCATGATGGCCGTTCAGCACTGCACAGCGATAAGCAATGTTTGCTACCAATGTTGCCATAGTCCGAAGGCCATCGCTGAGGTAAAAAAGTGGGACATAGGCACTGCTACCATCTTCATAGGTATAAACACCTGTCAGATCGTCACTGTCTTCGTCCCATTCTTCAGGCCTCCAGTTGGGGACACAAGTTGCTATAGCCTCCAAAACTGCAAACAAGACATCGCCATCTACGAGCATTTTGTTCGGTTTTTTGTTTTCAAATTGTTCAAAAAAATATCGCTCTTTATACTCTTTAAGGTATTTCCAATAATAGGACTTTATCCATTCAAACGGAGTTATTTTATCTGGTTTGAAGGCCAAGCAACGAGCATAGCCATCTTTCAGCAACGATCCTTTTTTCTTCAACTTGAACGTTTGCTTGGCATCTGTCCACAATCGAGCGGTACCGAAAAAACATAGCACAGGCAAATCCACATTCTCTTCTTTCTGCTCATTGACTCGATAATTGAGCTCTTCAGCATACTCAATCATTTGCTTCGCTTCTTTATAGGTAGTCCTCTGTGCTCCAGCAGAAGGGCGTGTTCTTTTCCAGCTAATCTCGTTACCAAATTCGTTCCAATGTGCTTCAAAGTAGCAGTTTTTTTGTGGCACGAAACGTTTGGAACTGTCTATACGTCTGACATCCTCCTTATCAATGTGAAGTCGTTCTGCCTCGTCAATGCCTAGCAGAAAGGTTGCCGCAGCCAAGCGGAGCCCTTGCAAAATTGTGGACTTGCCTTTCCCATTATCACCAATTACGACTGTGAAATGGCTGGAAAACTCGAACCGTTTGTGTTCGAAATTTCTAAAATTGTTCAAAGTTAGGCTATCGATTCTCATAGATAAAAAGCAAGTTTTTGGAATCCAAAAGTAGTTTTTTTATTCATCTCAACTCATACTTGATTCGCCATTTCATCATCAAACTCTCCTTCCCAGCGCGCTACCACCGCCGATGCAAGGCAGTTTCCAACCAAGTTGATACAAGTCCGCCCCATATCCATCAGCGCATCTACGCCGAGGATGATCGCTATGGGCCATTCTGGAATACCAAATTGCAGCACAGTCGCAGTCAAAATAACCAGGGATGCTCTGGGAACGGCAGCCACCCCTTTCGAGGTGAGCAACAGGGTAGCCATGAGAATCAATTGTTTGTCCCAAGTAAATACATCCGTAAGCCCTGCGGCTTGAATACAAAACATGGAGGCCAGCGCGAGGTAAAGTGTGGAACCGTCCAAGTTGAAACTATAGCCCGTAGGAATTACGAAAGAGACTATTTTACGCGGCACACCAAACTTTTCCATGGCATTCATTGCTTGCGGCAACGCGGCTTCCGAACTGGCGGTTGCAAAAGCCAAGGATGCGGGCTCGTAAACGGCGCGGAGGAAGTTGCGGATGGGAATTTTGAAGAAAAACATCACCGGCAGAAACACCACCAGAATGAAAATAAACAGCGCGAGGTAAAGTGTACCCAGCAGTTTAGCGAGATTCACCATGACGCCCAAGCCTTTATCACCAATGGTGGAAGCCAGCGCGCCGCCTACAGCGAAAGGAGCGAAATACATGATGATCCCCACGAACTTGAACATAACTTCAGAAAGCGATTCGCACCAGTGGATCATCGTGTTTCGATGGTGCTCGCTCACTTGTCGAAGTCCCAAGGCAAACAGAAGACTGAAAATCACCACTTGCAGTACCGCGCCCTCATAGATCATTTTGGCGGCATTTTCGGGGAAGGTATGCAGCACGGTGTATTTCCAATCCAGTTTGAAATCGGCTGGTTTCATCGTCACCACCTTGTCGCCGTAAAGCATTTGCGCCTCGTTTTTCTTCGTGTCTACCTTGGCTTGAAGTTCCGAAGCAGGCACCATCACCTTATCGTTGATATCGCTGCGCTGGATTCCTGCACCTGCCTGGGTGAAATTGATGGCTAAAAGCCCAATCACCAAGGCCACAGAAGTGGCTGCCAAAAAATAGGTGAAGGCTTTGACGGCAATTCTCCCCATTTGTTTACCGCTGCTTTGCCCTGCAATACCAATGACCAAGGTGGAAAAGAGCAGCGGCCCTACAACGGTTTTGATAAGCCGGATAAAAATCGAACTCAACACGTCAAAGTCTTTGGCGGCTTTTCCCATATCCAGGCCGACTTCAAAACCGACCACCATACTAATCAAAATCCAGGTAGTGAGCGAGTTGCGTGTCCAGCCATAGGCGCAAAAAGCGACTACAGAAATCCAGCGAAAAAACATCAATACGGATGGATCAACGCCTGGAATGAGGTGAACGCCTATGGCCACAGCCAAAGCAGCAAGGGAAATCAAAAGGGTGGTAGAGAGTTTCATGCGATGTTAGACTTTGGACTTTTAGACGTTGGACATTGTTCGTTTAAGGCGGCAATGTACGAAGGGCATGAATAACACCAAGATTCAGTTGGCGAGGTTCCCTACTTTTGTGGCGTGAATACTTCTCGTAAAAAAACCTTCTTTGCTTCTGACTTCCATCTTGGTGTGAACGCCAAACTCACAAGCTCAGAGCGCGAACGTCAGATATGTCGGTGGCTTGATTTGGTAGCACCCGAAGCAGAGGCGATTTATCTGGTAGGCGATATTTTCGATTTTTGGTTTGAGTACAAAACTGTGATCCCAAAAGGATACAGTCGCTTATTGGGCAAATTGGCCGAGTTACGCGATGCGGACATTCCCGTGTACGCATTCACGGGCAACCATGACCTGTGGATGTTCGGCTATTTCGAGCAGGAGTTTGGCATCCCGGTTTACCGCAAACCTATTGAGCGCGAGATCCATGGGAAAACATTGCTCATCGGTCATGGCGATGGCCTTGGACCGGGCGACATGGGCTACAAACGGATGAAAAAAGTGTTCGTCCATCCTTTCAGTCAATGGCTTTTTAGTTGGATCCACCCTGATTTTGGCATCCAAATCGCCAATTTTTCTTCTCAAACAAGTCGGGCCGCTACCCCGCCCGAAGAACGCGCCTGGCTCGGTGAAGAAAAGGAATGGCTGCTTCAATACTGCAATCGAAAAATTGAACTCGGAATAGAGCCCGATTACTTTGTGTTCGGCCACCGGCATTTGCCCATTGACTGGACCTTGAAAAACGGGAGCAGCCGCTACCTTAACCTAGGCGAATGGCTCCATCATTGCTCTTATGCCGTATTCGATGGGGAGAATATGGAAATCAGATTTTTTGAAAATGAAAAGGGAGAGATCTGTAGTAACCATGGCAAAAGGCCAATAGTGTTTAAATGAGTCATTCCTCGGTTGACTTCATTGGCACACTGCCCATCACATTCCCCAAGCTTTCAGCAAGTGCCTTGCCCACGATCCGGTGGCCTTCAGATTTTAGTATGATTAAGTGAACATAGGGCAGATTCGAGTATAGCTTTTTCAATGATTTTTTGTGTACCATAGTATCCTTGGCGCCTATAAAGACAAGGGTTGGAATCTGAGTTTTTTGCAATATTTTGTGCAGGTCGAGTCGAAAAAGATTAAATGAATCCATTGAAAACCAGCATCCAAACAAACGCTGCATTCGCTTTGGCCGTGTCAAATTGTTGCGCATGAATTTATAGGTAAATGCTGGGATAAAGCCCCAATTTAAACCAAAATTAGCCAGAGTGACAAACCAACCGGGGTATCGAAGCATTCGGAAAAGAAAACGCCGCATCCACATGGGTGTTCGCTCCGCCGCGCCCATACCTTTGGTATTGCCGCCATCGGGCGAGAGCAGGTAAAGCTGCTCGAGTTGTGGGGCAAGTTCTGGCAGCATTGCCTGCGCCAGGCGCGCACCGAAACTAAAACCAAGGAGAGAACACCTGGTTTTGCCTTCGCTTTCGAGTACTTGGGCCAGTATTGCCAGTAAATCTTCCTTTGAGAAGTCGCTTTTGTGCCACTCGGTTTGCCCATGAAATGGCAAATCAATCGCCACGGTGGTGTATCGCTCGGAAAGCGAATTTTCCAGCACGGCAAACATCCGAGCGCGGTCAGAAAAGCCGTGCAATGCGATGAGCAATCCCGTTCCGTGTCCGAACTTCAGCGCATGTACACGCCCATGTACTGTTTCGAAAAATTGTGATTTCATAGGAACTTTACAATGATACCCTCCTTCGAAGAATAAAGGAATGTGAGGCGTTTGAGGTGTCACCCGAGGTTTAGGTCAAAGTCTATTCGTAGTGCCCAGGGAGCGTGGGCACAATTAATAGATCGTCAGTCACTTCGTAGACCATCCGATGTTCTTGTCAATCCTTCTCGACCAAAAGCCGGACAAATTGCCTTTCAGAGCCTCTGGTTTTCCTGTCCCTTCAAATGGGGAGCGTTGTGCTTCCTGCATCAATTTCAGGATTTTTCGAAGCAACTTTCGATCGTTTGCCAATCAAAACTGCATATCCTCAAAAGCTTTTAATTCCAATTGGATTTTCCTCATGGCCGGGCGGCACGGTATTGTTCCAGTTCCCCGACGAGGTCGAAGCCTTCCTCTTCCGTCATTTTATCAATCAAAAAATCCAAGGTCTCCCCGGAAAACTGGTGGATGGTGGACGACCGCTTGTTCGAGGCGATGATTTCGGACAGTTTCAGAATGGGTACGCTGTCCTGTACGCCCGACGAGACCGTGATCCTGATTTTTTGACCTGTAAAAAGAGCCTTCAAGGCTTCGACAAACCGTTGGTCGAGCTCTTCGACAGAAAGTTCAAACGTGG
>Ga0105044_10009412_pt1 | contig 13369 bp, 13 predicted proteins | sample MAT01_FD_78092 | JGI IMG/M metagenome (GOLD analysis project Ga0105044, IMG submission 78092) | Freshwater microbial communities from Lake Fryxell liftoff mats and glacier meltwater in Antarctica - MAT-01 | ecosystem: Environmental > Aquatic > Freshwater > Ice > Liftoff microbial mat | place...
AAGCACGTGGTCTACGATTCATTCGGCAAACGCCTCGCCGAAGTCAACCGCGACGGTACGGGCGTAGTGCTACCGGCATTATCGGCAGCGGCGGTGGACAGTGCATTTGGTTACACTGGCGCGGACTGGGACGCCGACGTGAACCTGACCAACCACGACGCTCGTTGGTACGACGCCAACACCGGCCGCTGGCTCAGCCAAGACCCAATCGGCTTCGCTGGGGGTGATGCGAATTTGTATCGGTATGTAGGAAATGGGCCGACGAACGCGACCGATCCAAGCGGTCTTGAAGAGTTCCCGCACCTGCGGCCCGGCATTCCTCTTGCAACCCACGGAAACGGCCGGCCAGCTGGGCCTCATCATTGGCCTGGCAGTTCTCAACCGAACTCAACGCTAGCGAAACCCGGAAACGTAAACGGCCCGCCGCCGATCATCCAACAAGGAGGTTCTTCTGGCGGATTAGCGGTTACACAGCCAGATTTGAACTACAGCAAAGCGGTGATTGATAACGTTCCGTTCGCCGGGCCATCTACAATGGGGAGAACTCGGATTACGGAAATCATAATTAGATCCCGTCCCGGACTTGTACGCTACGGACACCAAGACTGTCATACCGGCTACTGGGAAACAAGCGTTGATGGTTGGCCTGTTCGTGGGTATGGATTTGAAATTGAAGTCAAGTACGAGGGTAGTGAAGCGGATATACGAATTGAGCAGTGGGTTAGCGGCGTAAGCACTAGCGAGTACTATCGCAGCACCTTTTATCCTCAGGTAGATTTCCTGAACAAGGGAGGCTATACGGTGCGTGACTTAGATGGAAGGCTCTATGGACTCGACCTTAGCTATCCCGGTCGTAAGACCTTTACAAATCGTGAGCCAGGTAAGCTTTGTTATTATGACCTTCCATACTGGCCGATTATTTTCCCAGGGCCGGGCGGTTCAATGGACCATGACTTTATTGTTATCGCGTATGTCATCGACGGGTCGTCCGCACCGGTAGTCAACAGGTTCAACATCGGCAAATGAATCTGCGTAAACTTTATTCGATGTTCCGATGGCGATCAAAGCTAGTGCTCTCACTGATTATCGCCGTCGTTGCAGTTTGCGGAGCAGAAAGCTGGATCTACTATACCGGGTCAAGGAATTTCCAATTAGCATCGATTGTTTTTTCGAGGAATTGTCAGATAAAGTTTGGTCGCGACACCGCTTACTGGATTGATGACGGCAATGCAGAGTTTTTTTGCAGATCCAATTTTGATTGGTGTCGTCGTGGTAAGATTCGATCGATCCGCGTTGGTGCTTTTTCGGAAAAACAGCTAGATTTGTTTAAGCTCATAAAAGAATTAGACGCAATCGGCTCTTTGCCGGATGATGTTCTAGTAACGCGTGCGAGTGCAATTAAATTTGACAATGAAGACAATGAAAGTTTCGTTAGATCACGCGTACGAATTGTAATGGAGCAGCAGGGTACAAATAATGAAGGAGCGGCCAAACCGGTCAGCCACGATCCTAACTTAGGTCAATAGTCGAGCGGGAAATACTTCGCATGGGGACAGACACGGAGCGGTCAAATGGGTCAGGTCTCTTTGACTGAGAGAACAACGTAGTGCGCCAGAGGGACAGCGAGAAAACCGAACGAGCGAAGCTCGTGCTTCTCGCGAGCGAGTGGATGTTACGTTTGTTGAGAAATCAAATGGGGCGCCGGGAAGGCTGCGCCGGGGTCAGACTTGATCTTCGGTTTTCAAAGCGGTCAAACGTTGAAACCGGTCAAATGGGTCAGGCATCTTTGATTGATAGAACAACGCAGTGCGCCCGAGCGACAGCGAGAGCAAAGGCAAAGGTGTCAGGACTCAATAAACATTAGCAAAGGCAAAGGTGTCAGGACTCAATAAACATTAAGAGTCCTGACACCTTTGATCGCTGTGACACCTTTGATCGCTGTGACACCTTTGATCGCTGCTGACACCTTTGATCGCTGATGACACCTTTAATCGCTGACACCTTTGATCGCTTCCGATGACGTGATGCGAGAAGACGCTATGGCCAAGTGGCTCGTGCTCCCAACTAAACTGTCCGCTACTGCAACTGAATAGTACCGCCATGCCAGCTGGAACGCTTCGACGGTTTTCATGGACACTGCCGAGTTCGATTCGCTTGGTGCCTTTCTGCCCCTGGACTGACAGTCGATTCTCCTGACAGGCATCGACCAGTAGCAACTTTCGGCCAGCCAGCGAATGGCTCATGAAATCGACGATCGAACTGATTTTCACCATCGTCGATTTGTCAGCCAAGTCGGCGTCAGAAGGGCAAAAGTAGGTTTCTCGAATGCCGCTTGGTAACAGGTCTTCGTCAGAAAATTGAACTCCATGTCCTGAGAGCGCGATGACGAGCGTGTCGTCATGGGTACAACTGCTGGCGACCGCACGGATAACACCCGAGATCTTTTGTGGAGTCGAAGGGCGCAGCCTCAATGACGATGATTCGCTTGTCATCACTGTCGAAAAAAATCCAATTTCGGTGAGCTGCTCGACAAGATCGTTTGCATCTTCCGCAGCGTACTTCAAGTTCGAAAATATACTCGTGTCATAGGTGTTGGCACCAATCACGACGGCATACTTGTCCTGCGCTGCGACTTGGGAAACTAACAGCAACAAGAGCGAGAAGGTCAGCGGTCTCATGGTTTTGTCACAGGTTCGAGTGAACCGTTTCTGAGATTTTCTGTTTAGGCGGTACAGTCGGCAAAAAGATGTGCGGTAAAAGATTGCAGGACATTTTTTACCGCACATCTTTTTGCCGATGAAATTCCGCTGCGACAGGTAACGTACTGCCGTAAACGCTCGACCGCGAGCAAATGGGTCAGGACTCTTTGATTAAGCGAACATTGCAGTGCGCCCGATGGGGGATCGGAAACGGGAACACAGCTTTCAATGCACCGTTGCACCGTTCCCCGACAACGTTCGGTGTCCCCATTACCTCGCCCGCGCTGAGGGTGCTGGCATAGGGGGGCTTCCACATCAGGTGGTCACTGGTCATTGAGGTCACGGGTGAGGCGCGGCGGAAGCCAATTAATTGACCCATCAGTCTACTTACGAATCGCGTTCGGTAAGGGTCCTAGTTGCAAACGATCAAATTCGTAGTTCTGAATTTCCATCGTCTTTGGATTGACTGTCATGCGTATTACCGACGCACTGATTCCGGGCTGACCGGTGGGCAATGTCTGATTCATAATCGCAGCCCTTCCCGGCGCGCCTTCGATCAAGAAGATGTCTTTGCTTGCCTCATAGGAGGCCCTGTCTGCTGTGCCATGGAACAACCCATTCTCGACGCGTGTTTGAAAGGCAATGTTTGCAATCGCTTCCATCTGCCATGAATCCACCATCGGTGCCCACGACCGTGTACCGTCGATCGCTAGACGCAATCGATCGCAATCAAGTGTCGACTCACCCAGCCGCAGTCCTTGCATCTGAGCGACGTCAATCAGATCGTCCCACGTCGCTACTCGACGCATCGCGATCCTAACCCCACTGACAAAATCAAGGCTTTTTGAACTCAGGTTCACATCGAGCGATTTTTGATAAACCAAATGCACACCGAACATCGAAGACAAGGCACCGCCCGAGTTAACCACAGGTTGAGCGAAGGGTGACGTCGGTTTGGTTTCCATCCAGGCTCGATACCAGCCTGGGCCTGGGCCTTGAAGCAATCCCGAGCTTGGCGTCATCGTCAATTGCGGAGCAGCCAGCACGTGCCGCGCTTTCCGCGTTCCGTCGGCTGTCAATTGATTTGCCGTCACAAGCAGCGGATTGGTGGGCGACCCGGTGATCACGACATGGTCCATCGTCGCTGCTTTCATGGATTCAACATCGCGCACGTTGACGTTTTGGTCGAGGACAACTTGCAATTGATCGCCGATCAAATTCAGATCCCAGACATCGCGATCTTCACCTGCAACGATCGTCGCGAGAATCTCGACGCCATCGGTCAAGACTGCCGTGCGACCATCAAAGACCATCTGGCCCTTCCAGCGGCAGCGCGGAGGCGAAACCCATTCGATTTTGCTAAGCGATTGGCTGGAGCCCGGTGGCTCTGGGATCGTGCCCGGGATCGTGCCAGCGCGATTGATCGGCGTCATCTGTCCGCGGGCGGTGATGCTGCCAACTTGTGGCAACACTTGAGTCGGCAATTGGAATTCACCGGCGTCTCGGATCCAAACCACATTGTCGGCCATCCGAACTTGGATCATCGGGCCAACAAAAAATCCATCGCCGAGATTGAAACGTGCGGGCCGGTCGACTCCGCTGCCGATCTGCAGGATATCGTTGCCGCCACCGTCGATGAGTGCCAATGAGTCTCCGGTCATTTCCGCTGGCAACGGTCCGCCCTGAGTTTGAATTTCATGTCGCAGGGAAACACTGCCGACGACGGTCAGATCGCGCGCGGTCACATTGCCTTGTGCCAATCGAAGCTTGGCAGTGATCGTATCGCCATGAATGCTCGGCGTGCCACGTATCACCGGTGTCGAAGTGGCGGCGAGCGTTGCGTTCACATCATCGCTGCCTGGTTGCTTCACCCATTTTCTCAGCGATCCATCGGAACTGGCGATATTGATGGTGTTTGGTTTCGCGGCCGCAGGAGCCCCAGACGTAGGAGCCGTAGACGCAGGAGCCGTGGGATCGACTTCGAAATACAAATTCAGCAAACGCGTCGCGATATCGATCACCGGTGTGTTCAGCCTGACTTCTTTCCCTGCTGCCTGAAAATGTTTGGGAACTAAGCGTGGGACCGCTGACGTTGACGATGCTACTTGACCAAGCTCCGGGCTGATTACGGATTGCAGCACAAGCCTTGCGGTATCGCACTGAAACGACCCGCCATCGGACATGGCTGCGGCAACATCGCCGTCGATCGTCAACGTAAATTCTTCCTCCGCCCCGGTCCGCTCAAGCTTAACACTGTTACTCCATTGCAACTCGGTCACTGGCAAGTCCAAGCTTTTGTCGACATCCATTCGACCTTTGCCAATTCCGTCGAATGTCCCGAGTAGTTTCGGATCGGATCGGTTCAACAGGTAGTTCACTTGTTTGAATTGCCAGCGGTTCCCGGCGTAAGACACCTGCACGCCATCTTGGCCACCGCCCATGCGAATCAATCCCCCACGGGTGTCGAATTCAATTCGAGCTGCTTTGAGGTCAGCCTCGAAGCTGGTTAGGGTCGCATGAGCAGGCTGTCCAGCGAGTCCATCCGCCATGATGGAAAGCAGGTAGTCCTGAATCTCACCACCAGGCGGTCTCTTGGCCAGCAAGTCTGTGAATCGCAAACTAAGCTTGTCGCAAGCAAACGTGTCGATCGTCGCCGACGCTATCGATCCCTGATGTCGCAACTCGACGCGATCCACCATCCCCAGTTCTCCGGTTGCGAACTGATAGGTAACTCGACCGCGACAATGCACCGAGACCAAGCCGGGCGGGCTGTTTTCAATGGTCGTCTTCGCAATCGTTGTCTTAGCAACGGGTTCGCGTCCCAAAGGAATCGGTCGTTTTGGCGACGGCGAAGCGGCCGGTTGCTTTGCAGTATCAGCCTTATTCCACAAACCACCATCGGCCAGCGGAACAGTCAGCTCATCGAGATAAATCAGCTCCAGCCGATCGAGCATTGCCAATGAGTTGTCGCCGCCTGCAACAAGGCCAGTCGCGGTCGATAGATGGAGCGTCAAGTCGCGGCCAACAAGTTTTACGTCACCAAGCTGCGCGCGAATCGGCTGCGTCGTCCAGACCTTCGAATGATCGATGCCAACCTCGGACGCATCGATATTGATTTGGCGTTTCGGCGATTTTTTGGGGTCGATCGTGTCTCTAAAATTCGAGTTATGAATGTTAACGGCTCCGATCATCCGCCCTCGTTCGATTGGCGGTGCACCGCCGCTCATCACGTCTAACGATTGAGTGAACTTGATCTCCGCGCCTTCGATCGCATCGAGTATCAAAGGCGAACTCGATCCTGTTCCAAGGACTACCGAAACCGGCCACAACTTCCATTGATCGCCGCTGGTTTGTTCCCAGTTCTGAAATAGCAAGGTGAAGTCACGAGTCTTTAGTCGTTTGCAGTTGCCCCGTTGCCAAGCGTCGGGCGCGAACAGAGAGTTCAGTCCATCGTCGGTTCGAATCGCTGGGGAAGAAGCCATGGCGATCTCTGGAAGCGGCTCGGGTTGGATCCAAATGGCAAAGGTCGATTGATAGACCGCGCAGGCTAGACCAAGCACCGTCAAAGCGAACAGGTATTGGGCTACTCTGGGTATCATGAGCTCGCGAACACAGCGGCCGTCACGAGTCACGGCTGCGTATGTTCCTCCCATCGAGACTTTGCCTTCAGCAGTCGCTCAATCAACTCACGCACACAACCGTCACCACCGCTGCTGCGCATGACCCATTTTGCTACTCGACGCACGTCGGTGCATGCATCGGCGGGCGCGACGGCAAGTCCAACGCAGCGCATCACTGCCAAATCTGGCAGATCGTCCCCGATGTAACAAACCTGAGCTGGCTCAACACCAACTTGTCGCATCACGTCCATCGCCGCCGGGAGCTTTTCGTCAAAACCTTGGCGAACGTGTGCAACGCCTAGTTCCGCCGCACGAAGCCGCACGATCTGGCTGTTTCGAGACGTGACGATGCCGAACGAGAATCCGCTCTTTTGCCACAGCTTGATCCCTAAGCCATCGCGAACATGAAACACTTTTGTTTCGATACCCGCATTGTCGTAAATGATCCGTCCATCGGTCATCACGCCATCAACATCCGAAAGTATCAGTCGAATGGGATCGGCAATCAAACGGTCGGAGGAGGTTTGCAAGGACGTAGACATCTGGATGTTAGGCTCCGCGGTGCAGAGCCAAGGTCGGACTGATCGAGACGGACGCTACGCTGGCTGAACAGTCGTCGAGCGAAATCACGTCGGTGATATCTAGCAATCCGATGGGGCGTCCGTCGACATCGACAACGGGCAACTCGCTGATCCTGCGGCTGGCTAGCACTTCGATCGCATCCAACAGCAGGGTCCCCGATTCAATTCGTTGAACGGACCGCGTCATCACATCCGATACCGGTCCATCAAACATGACATCGCGCCGCGTCTCTAACAACCTAGCTAAGTCGCTGTCGGTAAAAATCCCCGCGAGCCGTCCAGCATTGTCCAGCAACATGACCGCGCCCGTTCGCCTGCCATCGCGAGCAGTGGTGACCATCGTCTCGCGAACCGTGCCGGTCGCTGGCGCGGTCCGACAAGCCATCAGCGGTCGCATGAATCGATCAACCGGTGCCAGTTTCCGCCCTAGGCTACCGCCTGGATGAAAGCGGGCAAAGTCATTGGCGACAAACCCGACCAAGCGGCTGGCAAGCAACGCAATCGCATCGCCCACCGCCATCATGACCGTTGTCGTTGTCGTCGGTGCCAGCCCCAGCGGATCGGCTTCGTCGTGCTTTCCAATCGCGACCACGACGTCAGCAAGTCGCGCCAATGGATTGTCTTCGGTGGCTGTCAGCGCGATCAGACCCGCTGAGTGTTCACGTAGGTGCGGTGCAATGCGAAGCACTTCTTCGCTGCGACCACTATTGGAAATTGCCCAGACGATGTCGTCGGGTCCAAGCCGCCCCAAGTCACCGTGGATCGCTTCGCTAGGATGCAGAAAGTGAGCGCGGTTGCCGGTGCTGCTCAGGGTCGCGACCAGTTTTTGCCCAACCAAGCCCGCTTTGCCAACTCCGGTGACAACGACGCAGCCGCGACACGCCGCCGTCCGCTCAGCCGCTTCGACCGCCGCCGCCGACAAATGTTCGGCAACTTTGCTTAGCGCAATCGCTTCGTCAGCAATGACTTGTCGCACAAAACGCAGCCGATCGATCGGCATCAGTTGTATTTTTGGAGAACGAATCGACACACCACGTCATCCCTGACAGAGCCCCCTCAACGAAAGGGCCAGAGCGGAAAACCACCGACAGCGGCTCACCATACTCACCCGCCCACCTGCATCACAAGAGAAGCTTGCCGGAATGGCGTCGACTTAAGTCCACGCCATTCAAAACTTGCCGCCGAGCGTGAAGTTATCTTCAAGACGTTTGCTATCATTGGCGCTGTCCAGCTAGATTTTCATTCCAAGTACGCGCTCAGCCACTGAGCCATGCTTTCGAAGGACTCGGTCGAAACGGCGTGGCCTTGGTGATGATTTAAGAGTTCGAGGCGAGATGGTTGGCCGAAAAGATCCCATGCAGGCAGCGCCGCATCGATCAGCGGCCAACTGCGATCACCATCCGCAGCACCTGGGCCGGATTCACCACCAAGAATAAGAAAGGGACGGGGGGCGATTAGCCCCAAGAGCTGATGATGATTGAGCGGAAACTGCGGTTCATTGATTTGTTCGCCCAAGTACCAGGGTGCGTCCCAATTCGTTGATCGAAAGCCGATGCCGCCTTCACTCGCCACCGCCACTTTCACACGTTCATCAAATGCAGCAACGTAAAAAACAGCGTGGGCAAAAGACAACGGAGCCTCGCTCAGCAAGCTTCAAGCCGAATTGCCTCAGTTCTGATCCGCTGACACCGGCAATGTCGTCAATGGTGGCGTTGGTTGTCGGGTGCAGCGCCAAGATTCCTGGCTGTTTCGCCGCTTCATCAGCGCCCTTGTTCGGAATCAATAAGTAACCTTCGACAAACGTCCCGGGCTCGCCTTCATACCGAATCAACTGGCGAGTTACACCTTCCAACTGTTCAGTCCTCATCACGTCCAGCTTTATCTGTGGTCGTGGTTCGGGCATCGGACCAAGGAAGGTCAGCCACTTTTCACGGATTGCATTCCGAAGCCTTTTCCAATCGTCGAGTGACACCACTACGCGGCCAGACTCGTCTACTAGCAGAGGCTCGATTCGGCCAAGCGACTCCACTTTCGTGACCACTGGCACCGTCGTCACTTCCGCCAACCAAGGAACGTCTCCGGCATCCGCAATTGGCACGATGAGCGACAGTACCAGCGCTCCTAGCCACAGTCCGGATGCCTTCAACGCCATGAACGGAATCGAGAATCGAGAATCCACTTCATAAAAAACGGTTCAACAACAAGTAGGGTGCGCGGGTGTAGGACCGCTTTGTAAGAAACGGCTTTCCTCGCTACGACAGTTTTACAACTGCCTCCAGATCGGGCAACCATGCTAAAGACGCAGGCAACCAATCGCTGGTTGACAATGATTCGATCCAACGAGCAAACGCGTCCATGAAATTTTTTCGCGACGCAGAAGCGTTGTCTTGGAAGGGCGGAATTCAATTGCCCAGAAGGAATTGAATCGGTAATTTTCGATTCGAGCGCGATCCTGGGATGCCTGCGGCAAATGGGCGGAACGGGGCGAATTTAGCGATCGGGAGTGTTGGTCTGATTTTTTGGCGCGATGATTGCTTAGAGCGATTGTTATGGGCGGGGACCGAAAGGTTGATCGTCGCAATCTCCAGTGCGACGAAAAACTACGGAGAGTCACCTGACGGCTGCTAGAAATCATTTTTGTCCTCAGTCACTGCCCGGCTGAGGAATCGATGAACTTTGGTTTACGGGAGACATGAATGAAGTTTTTAGTGAAAAGTGTAGTCGCTGCCACTTTGGTATTCGGCCTCATGAGTGTAAATGCACCCAGTGCAGACGCAGGATTGTTCGCCAAGCTATTCAAAAAGAAGTGTGGCTGCTGTGAACCGGAGCCAGTTTGCTGCGAGCCTGAACCTGTGTGCTGTGAGCCCGAACCTGTGTGTTGCGAGCCAGCACCTGAGCCTGCTTGCTGTGAACCAGGACCAGGACCGACCTGCTGCGAACCAGAGCCAGCACCTGAGCCAGCATGCTGCGAACCGGCACCAGAGCCAGCTTGTTGCGCAAGTATCTACTCGCTTCCTCAATTGGCTGAGGGTGAGATTTTGATTTCGATTTCGCCGATTGCGATTCCGTCAGGTGCCATTGTCAGCACATCGCCAGCGAAGCCGATTCCGCTGAAGCCCGTTACACTTGCTGCGGTCAGGAGTTCGACTATCCGCTAGTCGCCGACGAATTGATAGGCCCACGTCGAGTCAGCCAGCGCCACTCGCTGGCTGACTTTTTTCGTGCTTATGTGCCGACTCGCTTACTGTTCCATCAAGTTTGGTGGCCACGATCCATCGCTTAACGTCAGCTCGTTCGATTCGATGCTTTCCAGTTGATGATCCCAATCCACGACAAACGGGGCGCTGATCGGCGTATCTTGCGGCAACAGTCCCAGTGACAACGAAACGATGCGACGGTGTCCGCACTGGTCGTTGACCAGCGGCATCGACGCAGGATCAGGGGCGGCGCTGTAGATGCGACACTGGTCAGCCCAGTTGCGGGCGATTCGATGCAGGGCAACGATTCGAAACCAATGCCACGGGCGTTCGACAAGGAGATGCTCGCGACACCATTGCCAATCATGGAAGCGAGCCATGTCCTCCTTGCGAACAAGAAACCCGCGCACGCACCGCTTACGAACGACTTTGCGATCTTCAGACGTTAAGCAAAACAACCAGATGGTTCGCTCGATCGGTGAGGTCGCCAAAGCACCGCTGATCCACCCTGCGGCATCGTTAAGAATTTCAAAACCGATCGTTCCAAGGGTTGGCAAGATCGGGTGGTTGAGAGCCGTCGCTGCAACCGTCCCATCGCCTGCAAGCGGCGACGAATGACAAGAAACCAACTGAGCAAAATTCCAGTCGTCACGCCCACTGCTTTTCCCAGGACTTCGGGCCAAAACACGCTCCAGTCCCAGTTCGTGGAAACGCGTTCCCAAAGCTCAATCATGGCGATCAATCCAGCGTGGTGCGGTAGTTTGTGGCTTAGCGGTAATCGTACTCGTTAAAACGGCACTCGTGTTCTCTGCATTCGCGGCGTTCTGCCACCGTTCTCCGAGCGTTCTGCCAGACAAGCTGGCAGGCGTGCGACACGGTGGTTACAATTCAAGCCGCTTCGCTCGCCCCGGCGGCTATGGTGGCGACGCGAATTGATTACATTTCTGTTTATGTAGGCACTCCTTTCCCATTCGACTCATGCCGCGTTCTCGTCTCGGTCCGCTCGCTCTCGAAGCTAAACTCGGTGACAACCCGTCTCAGAGTCTTGTATGGCGTGCCATTCATGTCGACTTACGCCGAGCCGTCGCGGTCAAGGTTTTCTCAACCCCATTCGGAGGCACCGCCGAAGGCCGCGAAGCTTTCTCAGACGAATGGGAGACGCTCAAACGCTTACAACATCCTGCGATCGCCCGTTGTTATGGTGGCGGGTTTGAAGAAACCGACGCGTACTTGGCGTTTGAATTGATCGATGGCGACACGCTTGCACAACAGCTTGAACGGCGAGGACGGTTGCAGTGGGATGCCGTGCTTGACTTTGCCATTCCGATTGCCGAAGCACTGGCCGAAGCACACGCAATGGGAATTTGCCATGGCGCGATCGGTCCCAGCAAAGTGATCATCTCAGGGCTGTCTCCGGTGTTGATCGATTTTCGCATCGATCGAGCGCATTCGATCTATCGCAACCCGCGCGCGATGACGCCCCTTGAGCTGGCGCTACAACCTCCCGAAGTTGTCAATGACCAAACTGAGGTATCACCGCGCGGCGACATCTACTCACTCGGCGCGACCATGTTCCTGGCGCTGACCGGTCGACCGCCGATCTCGGGAGCAACGTTGCAAGAAGTCGTTATCAACGCACCGATCGAAATCCCGCCCAAGGCGGCCTCGATCTCTTTGGATTGTCCGGTCTGGGTCAGCACGATCGTCCAGCAAACCCTTGAGAAGGATATCGATTCGCGACCTTACGATGCGAAGTCATTGTCGCTGGCGCTAACCGAAGCTCGCCGCAGGTCATCCGGATTGTCGGGCGTTGCGGAGCACGCTTCCAGCGGTTTCAGTCCACTGCGGATGACAAAGCAAAAGGATAAAGACGAGGCCAGAAAATTGCTCGGGCGAGATTCGCTCGACACTGCGGATGCCTTCTATGACCCCACGGCCTATCATGACAAGACTTGGTTTTTGGTAGGGATCTTTGTTGTCATCATCGGTTTCTTAGGTTGGCTCGTGTGGCCGCTGACTGAGTCGCAGATGCGATCCAGGGCCGAAAAGTTGATTGCCGAAGAATCACGTTCATCGCTGGAGCAAGCCAAGAACTCATACCTCATCCCCATGACCAAGCGATTCCCCGACGGACCGCATGCGCAGTGGGCAACCGACCAAATCGACGTCATTGAAATGATGGAAACGGAACGTGCTCTTTCAGTAAAGATTAAACGTAACTTGCCGCTACGAGACGAAGGGGAACGACTTTACGCCGAAGCTCAGCAATTCGAGCGATTCGGTGATACGGCGACAGCGCTGGACAAATACAAAAGCTTGGAAACGCTGCTGGGCGATGAGCCGCGATACAAGCCTTACGTAAATCTAGCCAAACGCCAAGTCGCCCGCATTCGAAGCGCGACCACAGAAACGGGCGAGGCAACGCGGATCGTGCAATCGAAGTTAGCCGAAGCCGACGACTTGTTTCGGCGTGGCAATGTTGTTGCCGCTCGCGACATTTGGTACAGCGTCATCGAATTGTATGGTGACAACGCCGATGTCGCCCCACTGGTGAAAACGGCACAACAGCGGCTCAGCGACGCTGGTGCCAAATCAAATTCCAAACCAACGACGGATCAAGAGTAGACATTTTTCTATGGATCAGCGCAAAGAACCACCAGAGCAATTTTCGACCGCATCGTTTAACGATCCGTCGCAAGCCGAGCAGCTCGCACCACCGACTCAGTCGCCAGGGATTCAGACACGTTCGATGTCCAACGTTTGGCAGAACACGCTACAAAACCGAACTGCCGTGCTGGCCACGCTGTTCCTGGTTACAGGCGCCCTTGGATTGCCGCTGCTCTGGTACAGCCCCGTGTTCTCACGATTCGAGAAACTGCTGTGGACCCTCATGACTTTAATGTACACATCCGCCCTGATCGGTGTGACCTGGGCAATCGTTTACTGGTGCTACCAATTGATAACCGGAACCCTTGCCGCCAGTTGAATTCCTGTATGGCAAGAATCTTATTTGCCTGGGAGCTATGCGGGGCTGACGATTTTCTTTAAGTCAATACCGGTTAGCTTGTTGCGCCTTTGAGGGCCTTGCGGTGCTCGGCGTAGGTGGCTCGACGCTGAGAGGTCACTGTGCGGCCGACGTGCGTGGTCACCCAGTCGGCAACTTGCTTCTTCGTCACTTCCGCAAACGACGCGCGGACTGATGCAGGCGTCGGGACGCGATGCAGCAGCGGGATGCAACTCACCAGGCCCGTGAAACCACTCTTGCTTTGCTG
>Ga0105044_10009413_pt1 | contig 13369 bp, 9 predicted proteins | sample MAT01_FD_78092 | JGI IMG/M metagenome (GOLD analysis project Ga0105044, IMG submission 78092) | Freshwater microbial communities from Lake Fryxell liftoff mats and glacier meltwater in Antarctica - MAT-01 | ecosystem: Environmental > Aquatic > Freshwater > Ice > Liftoff microbial mat | place...
GCGGCATACGCCGGGGGGACCATCGGCACCAGCCAGAGCGCCGGGCCGAGGCGCTTGCCGCCGGACTCGAGCTGGACGGCGCGGACGCTCGGGGACGGGGCGCTCCAGAGCGTTGGGAACACCTCGGCCAGGTCGAGGTCCCCGCCCGAATCCGGCAGGGGGCCGGAATCCAACGGCGTGGCGGCGGCCGCGGGGTCCAGCAGCAGAAGACGCGAAGAGGTCGGGGTGGAGGGCTGAGCCGGGGCCGGGGTTGACGGCGCGGGAACCGCGACCTGCGCCGGGATCGGCTTGTCGCGCGTCACACAGGCCCGGACCGGGGTGATCTGCGCCTCGGCGTGAACGGCAAGGCCGTTGAGGAACAGAGCCCAGGCGAGCACGCCGGTGGCGATGCGAGGGCGCGGGCCGAAGACGCATCGACATGCTTGTGCGCGGGCCTGCACGGTCAGGGGCTCTGCGTCGCGGCACCGGACTGGACATCGTTCGAGCCGCCAGCACTGATACGGTCGAGTATCTCCCAGGCCCACTCGACCTTCATGGCCGCGTCGGCCTCGCCGACGTTCTGGGGCAGAGAATTCGCGAAAGCCCCGCTGACATCGGCGAACCACTGGACCGAGTGGTCGGCTCGAAGAAGATTGGCGCCGACCCTGTGGTTGAAGTCCAGCCGCGTCCGGAGCCCGTCGACGATGACCACGCCGGTGCTGTCGGCCACGCGGGCACCGCGGTACTGGTAGTTGGTGACCAGCGTGCCGGTGTCGCTGGGCCATTCGCTCGCGAACGCGGAGTACGGACTGTCGCCGGTGTGCGAGGGGCAGTAGAACACCTGCGGCGCGTTGAGGTACCCCTGCACGTACAAATAGCCCAAGCCGTCCCACATCGAGGGGCGGTCGGTACGGGCGATCATCATCAAGTGCGGGGCCGGAACCGAGCCGGGCTTGGCCTCGAACAGGCTTGGAGGGCGGGCACCCGAGTAGTCGTCGGAATACATCAGTAAACCCAGCCCGTGCTGGCGTGTGTTGGATGCACACACGACGCGGCGGGTGAGTTCTCGCACGCTCGAGATGCTCGGCAGCATGAGCGCGATCAGAACGGCGATCACGGTGAGGCTGACCAGCAGGTCGATGAGCGTGAATCCAGTGCGGGATGGGTGAGGCGACAGCCGAAGCGTCTTTACGCCATCCTCACGGGACTTAGTGAGTGCACGGGGCAATGCCCTGGCTTCCGGCACGTTGTCCTCCCGAGTCGTCCAACCGATACAGACTGTACCAGAGCTTCACAGTTCAGGCAAGGTGGATTCCGCGACGGCCACCGTTTCGGGGCGGGAACACGCCCGTCGAGGATCTGGCCTTCCTTACCGCGATTATCGGGACGATTCACTATGGAATTGCACAAGGAATCGATCCGGATGGGTCAGTTCGGGGCATCCCTCTCCTGTCGGTTGACGTATCGGGACCAGCGTTCTGAGTCGGCGTTCTGCCGATTCGGGGCCAAAGGACCGGGCCAAGATGCCAGGCGGCCGGAGTCGGTAGGTTTTATCGGACTTTCTTTGGCCGTCGGTACCGGGGCCTGGTCTGGGCGGGGCGACGGCGTCTTCGCGGTCCTTGTTGGAAGTTGACGGCTAGATCGATGCGGACATGTCGGCCATGACAGACCCGAACCACACCGATGTCGATGCCGGAGGGCTGGATCCCAGCCAGGACATTGATCTATCACTCATGCGCCGCGTGGCCGCCAACGACCAGGGCGCAATGGACGAGCTCTACGACCGCTTCGCCTCGCTGGTCTTCCGGCTGGCCTTCCAGGCCATGCCCACGCGGGCCGATGCGGAAGACGCGGTGCAGGAAGTCTTTGTCCGCCTCTGGCGCACGGCCGATCGGTATGACCCCAAGCGGGCGGCACTGGTGACCTGGGTCATGCTCATCTCGCGGAGGCACTTGGTCGACCGTCTCAGGCGCACGCGGACACGCGTCAAGGCCTCGACCTTGGACGAAAGGCAGTCCGAGCCGCTGCGGGTCGAGCCCTCGGCGGCGGGCGGTGCGATGGATCAGAAGGAACGTTTCGGCGAGCTGATGGACCGCATCGCGAAGCTCCCGGAACTGCAACGGACCGTGGTGACACGGGCTTACCTGGGCGGGCAGACGCTCAGGCAGATCGGCGAGGAACTCAACACGCCGATCGGGACCGTCAAGAGCGCGCTTTCAAGAGCGCTGGTCAGGCTCAGAGAACGAGCCGCCGGCGAGGAGCAACAGGCATGAATGCCCACGATCTGATCGAGAACGCCAACCTGGACGCGATGGGGCTTCTAGACCACGAGGAGCGCGAAGCGTTCGAGCGTGCGTTCCGTGCCGCCCCCCCGGCCCTGCAGGCCCAGGTGCGGCGCGAGCAGCTGCGATTGAGCAGCATCGACGCCCTGCTGCCGGCGGCCGAGCTGCCCGTGGGCCTGAAGGCCCGCGTCATGGCCGCCGTGCGGGAAGCGATGCAGCAGGTCGCCGGGCGGCGCTCGGGCGCACCGGCGGGCGATGCCGCGGTCGTGGCCGGTGTGATTGGTCAGCTTCGGCCCTCGACGGGCGTGCACCGCCTGTGGCGGACGGCGGCGATCGCCTCTGTGGCGGCCGCCCTCGCCATGAGCTTCGTGTCGCTGCAGTTCCGCTCCAGCATCGACGAGATGCGTCAGGTGGCCCGCAACTCCGAGGTTTCGCAGTATCTTCAGTCCGAGTTCGGCCGCCAGTTCGGCCCCCGCTTCTTCAGCCCAAACACCCGCTTCGTCCAGTTCACCCAGGCCCCCGCCGGGCCCGCAACGGACGCGGTGGCCGGCCGCCCGAGCAAGGCGATGCTGCTGCTTGACCCCGCGAGCGGGACCGGGCACTTGTTTTGTCTGGACCTGCCCTCGGGCGAGCGCGAGTTCGAGGTGGTCGTGATCGATCGCGACGGAGATCGCGAGCGCGCCGTGCTGACGTTCAAGTCGACCAACGCCGGGATGATCAGCTCGACGATCCAGGGCCTGAGCCTCGAGAACGCCAAGAGCGTGGTGATCCGGCTGGCGGGCGATACCCGCCCGCTGCTTTCGAGCATCCAGCTCTGACGCGACCGGTTCAAGAATGAGATCAGCAGGGCCGATCCGCCGGGCGGGTCGGCCTTGTTCGTTCCTGCGAGGGGCGTGGCCCGCGCGGCGCGAGCGGCTCAGCCGACTTCGCGTTTCTGGAACACGATGACGGCGATGCTCAGGAACACGCCGATCTGCACCAGCGCGTAGAGCATCACCGTCCAGAGGTGCCGCATCGGGATCGCCTGGTTCTGCGTGACGGCGTCTACGAGCCAGAAGGCCTGGATGTTCGGGATCACCGTCCAGAGGCTCAGGGCGACGGGGTTGTAGCGCGTCGGCCGCATGAAGATGAAGTCGCCGCGCTGCGGGCCGCGGGCGGCGAGAACGCCCTCGGGGCCGGTGCGGATGATCGAGAGCAACCGCTCGCTCTGGCTCAGCACGGCCAGGGCCGCGGGCCTGGTCCGGTCGCGGACGTCGGCGTCGATCGCGATATCGCCCTTGAACGGCTCGAAAGTCGAGACCTGCATCGAGTGGCCCGAGGGATTCGGGCCGTAATAGACGGCCATGCCCGGACGCACCGGCACCCGCGGCTCAAGCTCGAGCTTCACGTCCCAGGTGTCTCCGGGCTGGTTGAGGCCGACCTGGCCAAGCGACCGCGGGGCGGCGGAGGCGACGCGGGCCACAAAGTCGTTCTGGATCGCCCGAGCCCCGAAGAAGTAGTTGCTGGTCATCCCCGCCGCGAAAACCCCGGCACAGACCACCAGCGTCATCACCTGCCCCAGCCGGGCCGAGGCCGCGGTGGCGACGGCGGTGAGAACAAGCACGCCCAGCCCCGCACAGACGCAGGCGATCATGATCTGCGGCTTGAAGTCCTTGGAGAGGGGCTGGAGCTGCCAGTCTTTGCCGACCATGAGCACGCCGAAGTAGGCCGCGAGCATGAACGGGAGCATGAGCAAAGAGGCCGTCTGCGTGAACGACCAGGAATAGAAGAAGTTGCACCAGGTCGCGATGGCGATCGAGAGGAAGATGGCCGAGAGCCCGAAGACCAGAACGGGCCGATCGAAATCGTCGGCGGTGGTCGAGAGCACCTCGTGGCGGATAGCCAGGAGAACGAAGGTGGTCATGACGATCTGGGCAATCAGGATCGCCCCGGCGACGCCCAGGTACTTGCCGAGCACCAGCGTCGGGCGGGCCACGGGCTTGGAAACCACCGTCAGCACGGTTTTGCGTTCGATCTCGCGGCTGATGACGGCGGTGGCCAGGAACGCCGCGAGCAGGATGCCGCAGATGAAGACCGTCGCGAGGCAGACGTCCAGCAGCAGTTTGTTGTCCGAGGAGACCTCGGCGGAGGAGCTGAAGTCCATCGAGTAGGCGGTGGTCGCGGTCGTCAGGACCACCGCGATGGCCGCGATCATGATGAGGATGAAATAGATCGGCTGGCGGACCGCCTCGAGGAACGTGTTCTTGGCGATGGTCGCGAGCTGGGAGATCATGAGTTTGCCGGCGGGATCCGAGGGAGTTTTGGACGACACGCAGCGGGCCGGTCCCGGAGCCGCTCCCGAACAGGACGGGAACGATCGGCCGAAGCCAGGACCGAGCATCCCCCGGACGGGCGAGACCGGAGAGAAGAAGTTTCCCCGCGACCGGATCGAACATAGCGGGGGAAAGGTCGTACATCAACGTAGCGGGACCTGCACCGGTTCGCGCCCGTGGCGTGGCGCGGGAGAAGTTTCAAGCCGGCCGCTTGGCCGGGGCCTCGGGGTCCGCGTCGCGCAAGGACTGCGCGGGTGTTTGCACAACACGCCACGGATCGCTCGTCGCGAGTTGAATCCGGGCCGCGCCTGGCGGACAATCAGGCCCCCTTCCCCGGACGGGCCGGAGCGATCCGGATCAGTCGGCGCAGGAAGCGGGCAAACCGGACCATCGGGCGGCGCGTTCTGCGTGCGTCGGTGGAATCCGGAATCGGACTGTTTATAGAGGTAGCAAGACGGGATGAAAGCCGACCACCTCTCGTACCAGCGTGCCGCGACGGTCAGCCTCCTGGGGCTTGGCCTTCAAGTGGCCATGGGTCTCGGGCTGCTGATCTACGCGATTCTGGCACCGCAGGAAGTCCGGTCCGGCGGTGTGCCGGGCCGGGGCGACCACGCGGCAATGACGGCCGCGATCATGGTGCTGCTGGGCTCGGGCGTCTGGCTGCTTTTGGCGGTGGTCTTCGACCAGCACCGGCGTGAGCGGATCGAGGCGATCGAGACCGAGGCCCTGTTCGGGGCCGACGGGACCCGCGACGGCTCGGTGTTCAACGAGAAGGCCGACGACGTCCGCCTGGCTCTCAAGCGGTTGAACTGGATGCACCGGGTGGTCGTGCCGGGCGTGAGCCTGCTGTACGCCGCCGGGCTGATCGGCCTGGGCCTTTGGCGGCTGCAGAGCGGCCGGGCCTATCTGATCGTGGACTTGCAGACGAGCCCCTTCCGCTCGGCGGCCGAACCGGGGTGGGCGATCGGCGTGGGCCTGGGGCTCGCCATCGTCGGCTTCTTCTTCGCGCGGTACGCCGCGGGCATGGCCAAGCAGAAGGTCTGGAGCAACCTGCGGGCCGGCGCGGCGGCGAGCGTGGGCGCGGCGCTGGTGGGCTTCGTATACGCGGCGGGCCAGTTCCTGGACCGCGTCGGGCCCGACACGCTGGCGCGGCTGATGCACATCATTGTCCCCGGGCTGATGGTCGTCATCGGCACCGAGGTTGTGCTGAACTTCCTGCTCGGGCTCTACAGCCCGCGCCGGGCCGGCGAGTATCCGCGTGCCGCGGCCGACTCCCGCATCCTGGGCTTCTTCGCGGCCCCCGACCGGCTCGCCAAGAGCATCGGCGAGGCCGTGAACTACCAGTTCGGCTTCGACGTGACCAGCTCGTGGTTCTATCAGCTGCTCAGCCGCTCGGTCGCGGCTCTGGCGCTCACGGGCGTCGCGGTGCTCTGGGTGCTGACCAGCCTCGCGATCGTCCAGCCCAACGAGCAGGGCCTGCGGGTCCGCTTCGGGCAGCAGCTGGGCGGGGCGTTGCCCCCGGGGCCGTACCTCAAGCTCCCCTGGCCGATGGAGCGCATCGAGAGATTCCAGGCGAGGGCGGCCCGCCGCATCGACCTGGGCGGGGCCCAGGTGCAGCTCAAGAACACCCGCTCAATCCTCTGGACCAACGATCACGGGCAGACGGAGACCTACTTCGCTGTCCAGCCCACGCGGGTCGACCGCACAATCGGGGCCGAGGGGGCCGGTGCCGCGGCCCTCGACTATGCGCTGGTCTCGGTCGTCGTCCCGCTGTACTACCGGGTCGACGATTTCTCGAAGTTCGAGGCCTTCGCCGACGCCGAGCAGCGAGACGCGCTCATCAGGAGCATCGGGCGGCGCGAGGCGCTGCGGATCCTGGCCCAGCAGGACCTGGACCACGTGCTCGGCAACGGGCGGGGCGAGATCGCCGACCAGGTGCGGCAGGCCATCGAAGCTCGTTTGAAGGAGTTGAACGGCGGCCAGGGGATCGGTATCAGCGTGGCATTCGTGGGCATCGAGAACGTGCACCCGCCCAAGGACACGGCCAAGAGCTTCGAGAACATGGTGCAGGCGACCTACGACCGCTCGTCGGCCGTGCTGCAGGCCGAGAGCGAGGCCAACGACAAGCTCATCCAGGTCGCCGGCTCGGTCGACAAGGCCAGGGGGATCGTCGGCGCGATCGAGCGGCTCAACGAGGCTCGCAAGTCCGGCGCCGCTCCCACGCGTGTGACGGCCCTCGAGCTTGAAGTGCAGGACCTGGTCGTCAAGGCCGGCGGCGCTTCGGCGGCGGTGATCCAGAAGGCCCGGAGCGACCGCTGGGTCCGCCACATGGCCGCCCGTGCCCAGAGCGAGTCGTACCAGGGTCAGATCGCCGGCTTCCGGGCCAGCCCCGAGGTCTACGCCTCCAAGATCTACTTCCAGACCATGCGCGAGGCGCTCGCCAACAGCCGCCTGTACATCGTCGGCGGCGAAGGCGTCGAGGTGCGGGTCGACGCGCAGGACGTCAACACCGGGGGCAACATGTTCAACCGCGCGAGGAAGGAAGAGTGAGCCGCCGCGGCGGGCGTGTCCCCTCCCGCCCCCCCTCCCCCGCCGCAGCAAGAAGTATCCGAGTTTCCAGCCGCGACCGGCGTTGCCGGGCGCAGGACAGATGAAGACCCCACCCGAGCAATCCGCCCTTTCCGGAGCAACCGCCCCGTGCCCCTCCGCATCCTGATCATCGCTCTGATCGTTATCGTGGTCGCCGCCTTTGTCGGCACCGAGACCGTGCGCTTCAACGAGAAGGCGGTGCGCGCGACCTTCGGTCGCGCCACCGACAGCGACGTGATCAAGGAGCCCGGCCTGGTGCTCCGCGTCCCGCTGCTGCACAAGGTGACCAAGTACGACACGCGGATGCGGCTCCTCCAGGGCGACCAGGAGACGCAGCAGACGGCCGACAACAGCCAGCTGCTGGTGACGAGCTATCTCACGTGGCGTGTCAGCGACCCGCTGAAGTTCTACAAGTCCTTCAGCCACGTGGGCGACTCGCCGCGGGACCAGTTCCGCGAGGCCGAGCGCATCCTCAAGCCCAAGCTCTCGTTCGCCGCCGCCGCCGTGAGCCGGTTCAAGACCTCGGACCTTCTGGCCAGCGGCGAGAAGACCAGCCGGTTGACGGATCTCGAGACGATGATGCTCGAGAAGCTCCGCGGCGCCTCGCCCGCGGGCTCGGCCCTGGGCTCGCCCTCGGCCCCGGGTACGGCGGGCTCGGCCCAGCAGGCCCTGGCCGATTACGGGATCGAGCCCTTGGCGGTGGGCGTGATGGGCATCGGCCTGCCGCAGGAGACGACGAGCAAGGTGTTCGAGCGGATGAAGACCAGCCGCGACAAGATCGCCAACGAGGCCCGGAGCCAGGGGCGGACGACGGCGTCGACGATCCGCTCCGACGCCGAGGCCGACAGCAAGAAGATCATGGCCTTCGCCGAGCAGCTGGCCAAGAGCGTGCAGACCCAGGGCGACCTCGAGGCCGCGAAGTTCATCGAGCGGATGAACGTCGACCCGCAGCTGGCGGTGTTCATCCAGAACATGGACTTCTACCGCTCGACCTGGGGCCGCAACATCACCCTGGTGATCCCGACCTCGACGCCCGGCTTCAACCTCCTCAACTTCGACACCGCGACGGCCCTCAAGGACGGCAAGCTGCCCGCCAGCAGCGTCACCCCGCTGCGGCAGAACCCGATCATCAAGCCCGCCGCCGACCGCTCGGGCGAGTGACCCGCATCACCGATCCCCTGACCGTGCCCACCCCGCCACCGACCACGGACCCGGAACCCACATGAGCCAGACGCCCAACAGCACCAATGGCCCCGGCACGGGCCTGATGAACCGGCCCGGCCGGCAGCGGGCCAGCGTCACGCTCCGCCAGCAGGGACAGGCGACGACCCAGAGCATGTCGGACCTGATGGACCCGGCCAACCGGTCCCTCGCCGACGCGCTCAGGATCGCCTTCCGCCTCTTGCAGGGCTCGATCCTGCTCATGGTCGGGCTCTACATCGCCAGCGGCTACCAGCAGATCGAGGAGGGCCAGCGCGGCGTCCGCCTGATGCTCGGCAAGATCGACCAGGAGAACATCCCGCCCGGCCCGAACTGGTCCGCCCCCGCGCCCATCGGCGACATGCTCCGCGTCAACACCGGCGTGCAGAGCCTCGACATCAAGGAGGCCTTCTTCCCTCGCCTCAGCGCCGACGAGGAGAAGATGCTCGCGGACCCCAAAATGCGGGAGAACAGCCTCTCGGGCGGGTCCAACAGCCTCGACCCGGACTTCGACGGCGTCCTGCTCACCGGCGATGGATCGATCGTCCATGCCCGCTGGCGCATCACTTACAGGCGCACGGACGACGGCCGAAGCCTCCGCAACATTTCCCAGGAGCCCCCGGCCTCCGACGCGGTCGACCTGCGCAGCGTCGAGGAGCGCCTCGTCGCCGCGGTGGTCCAGCGGGGAGTCATCCACGCCGCCTCGACGATGACCATCGACCAGGTGCTCGCCGGGCTGGCCCGCGAGCCGGCCCGCGACGAGGCCAACCGCATGCTCCAGGCGCTGGATGCGGGCATCGCGATCCAGAGCGTCGAGATGACCGACAAGATGCCACCCCGCCAGGTCATCAACAACTTCAACAACGTTCAGGCCGCTCAGGCCGAGTCCGCCAAGACCGTCGAGGAGGCCCGCGGCGACGCCCGGCAGCTTCTGGCCGAGACCGCCGGCGAGGCCGCCCCCTCGCTCTTGACCATGATCGACACCTACGAGAAGCAGCTCGCGACCAAGGACGCCGGGGCCGAGGCAACGCTGAGCACGATCCACGACGTCATGATGCGCCGGGCCACGAGCGTGGACGGCCGGCCGATCGACGTGACGCTCTCGGGCCGCGTGGCCCGCATTGTCGGCGAGGCCGAGCAGTACCGCACCACCGTCGCCACCCGCGCGGAGAGCGACGCGGACGTGTTCGAGGCCAAGCGGCAGGCGTTCAGGGCCAACCCGTCGGTGTTTCTCTCAAACGAATGGACCGATGCCGTGGGCTCGTTCATGAAGCGCGACACGGTGCAGGCCCTGGCCCTGCCGGCCAACCTCTCCCGCACGGTGCTCTTGATCAACCGCGACCCCGAGCTGCAGAAGGCCCTTGAGCAGGAGCGCATGGAGCGCATGGGCGAAGAGGCCCGTCAGAAGCGGGCCCGCGAGGCCGACCGGGCCCGGTTCGAGGCGTCCAAGAACTCCGAATGATCGCCCGGCCTCTAGGCCGCGATCTCCAGCGGCGAGCAAGCCCCCCACTCCCGACCCGGCAACGCCCAGGATGCCCATGCCCGAGCTCCCGACGACAACCGCCCGAGCCGCACGCACGACCGTCGCGGGCTCGCCCCGCGCCGGCGCTGATCTTGTGGTGAACGTGCAGCACCTGAGCAAGGTCTTCCGCGACTTCTGGCTCCGCCAGCGCGTCAAGGCCGTTGACGATGTGAGCTTCGAGGTCCGCCGGGGCGAGATCTTCGGCCTGCTCGGCCCCAACGGCTCGGGCAAGAGCACGACGATCAAGATTCTCCTGGGGCTGCTGCACAAGACCGGCGGGTTGGTCACGGTGCTCGACCGGCTCCCGAGCGACGTCGCCGTCAAGGCCAAGCTCGGCTACCTGCCCGAGGAGAGCTACCTCTACCAGTTCCTCAACGCCCGCGAGACGCTGGACTATTACGCCAAGCTCTTCGGCCTGGACTCCTCGGTCCGCGAGCGCCGCATCGACGAGCTGCTGGACATGGTCGGCCTGACGGCCGTCCAGTTCCGCCCCGTCCGCGAATACTCCAAGGGCATGCAGCGCCGCATCGGCATCGCCCAGGCCCTCATCAACGACCCCGAGCTGCTCATCCTCGACGAGCCGACCACCGGGCTTGACCCGCTCGGCACCAGGCAGGTGAAAGACCTGATCCTCGAGCTCGGCCGCCGCGGCAAGACCATCATCCTCTCCAGCCACCTGCTCTCGGACGTGGAAGACTGCGTCGACCGCATGGTCATCCTCTACGGCGGCAAGGTCCAGGCCGAGGGCACCTGCGACAGCCTGCTCGAATCGCAGGACAAGACCACCATCGAGTCCGACGCGCTCGACGAGGCAACCATCGCCGAGATCGACCGGCTCATCCGCACCCGCTCGAACGGTGCGCAGGCCATCACCCGCGTCGCCCGCCCCCGGCAGCGCCTCGAAGACCTCTTCATCGACATTGTCGAGCGGGCCCGGGCCGCCAAGATCGCCACCGCCGGTGCCCAGCACGGCGGGCAGACCGCCGCCTTCCTCAAGGGCGAGGCCCAGGGCGAGCAGCTCATCAGCCAGCTCATCGCCAAGGACGACGCGGCCCCGACACCCGTCGCCGCGCTCGCCGCCGCCCCGCGCGGGCCCGATCAGGGCGTTATCGGCGATCTGCTCGGCGCACCCAAGGTCCCCCAGCCCCAAGCACCCACGCCCGCCTCCCGGGCCTCCGAGCCCGCCCTGCCCGCCGCCGATGTCGACCAGTCGGTCATCGGCTCGCTGCTGGGCACCGATGACACCTCCGGCGGCCAAACGAAGGGCAAGCCGTGAAGCTCAGCGAGCGGCTCAGCGCACTGAATCGGCTGCAGAAGACGACGATGTTCAAAGTCGTCGCGACCGTGCTCGTGCTCGTGCTCGCCGGGGCCGCGTCGGCGACGTATGTCGTCGGCAAGGCCGCCCGCGACGCCGACATGCCGCGGCTGGAGCTGCCCCCCGAAGAGCCCGCCCCCGCCGACCCCGCCAAGCTCAACGATGCCGAGAAGCAGGCCAACGAGCTGGCCCTGCAATCCCGCCGGGCGGCGGAGGCCAACGTCCGCGCGTTCAACGAGATCCTCGCCCGCCGGGCCGACCCGACGTCGGTGTTCCTGGCCATCGCCGTCGGCGCGGGGGTCGCGATCGGGGTCGTCTGGCTGGGCCTGGGGCTCACGGGCCTAAGCCTCCTGCTGATCCTGGCGGCCGTCTGCCTGCCGATGTACATCGCGGGCGCAAAGGTTCCGCCAGAATCGGCGTTCGGGCCCATCGCTGGAAAGGCCCGTGAAGCCAGCCAGTTCCTGGCCGCCCTGGGTGTGCTGAGCTTCGGGTTCCTGGCCCTTATGGAGCTGCTGCGGGCCTCGCTGAGCGGGCCCTATCGGATCACGGCGATCGCCCGCAACGTGGTCAACGAGGCCGTGCGGATGAAGGTGAGCGTGGTGTTCATTGTCATGCTGCTCTTCGCCCTGGCGGCCCTTCCGGGCCTGCTGGACGAGTCGACGCCGCTGCGGTACCGCGTGCAGAGCTTCCTGCAGTACGGCACGGGCGGGACGTTCTGGATCGTCGCGGTGCTGGTGCTGTTCCTGGCCGTGGGCACCGTCGCCTTCGAGCAGCGCGACAAGATCATCTGGCAGACCATGACCAAGCCCGTCGCGGGCTGGCAATATCTCTTCGGCAAGTGGCTGGGCGTGGTGGGCGTGGCGGCGGTCCTGCTGGCGGTGAGCTCGGCGGGCGTGTTCCTGTTTGTCGAGTATCTGCGGAACCAGAAGGCCATCGGCGAGGACGCGGCGTATGTCGCGCGTCAGGGCCCGATCGCCGAGGACCGCTTCATCCTTGAGAATCAGGTGCTCAGCGCCCGCGCCGGGCGCGGGCCGGAGATGCCCGAGCTGACGCGCGAGGGGATGGGCGAGGAACTCAAGGGCCGCATCGAGCGGGCCCGGCAGGCCGACCCGAACTGGTCGCAGACGCAGGAGAATGTCACGGCGCTTGCCATCCAGATCGAAAAAGAGCTGCGGTCCTCGTACCTGGCCCTCGAGCCCGGCTCGCAGGAGCGGTTCCGGTTCACGGGCCTATCGCACGCCAAGGAAGCCAACACGCCCGTGACGTTCCGCTTCCGCCTGGACTTCGGCTCAAACGACCCGCGCCAGACCTTCAAGGTGAGCTTCCTGTTCCCCGCCATGGCCCCGCGGGTGCAGGAGGTCCCCGGCGGGCAGACCATGACGATCATCGTGTCCCCCGCCGCCATCAACGAGAAGGGCGAGCTGGAGATGATCGCGATCAATGGCGACATCCTCAAGCGGATCGACGACCCGCAGGACCCGACCTGGACCAACGACATCACCATGAGCTTCCCGCCCGACGGGATCGAGGTCTTCTACGCCGTCGGCACCTATCGCGGGAACTTCCTCCGCGTCATGCTCTGCCTGTGGCTCAAGCTGGCGTTCCTGGCCATGGTCGCGGTCTGGGCGGCCACGTTCCTGAGCTTCCCCGTCGCGAGCCTGGTGGCCTTCGGCGTGTTCCTCATGGCCGAGAGCGCGGGGTTCCTGAGCAACTCGCTGGAGTACTACGCCTCGGTCGACGCGCAGGGCAACGTCGAGGCCTATCGCGTCATTGTGCGAGCGATCGCCACGCCCGTCGCGGGCACGTTCAAGTTCTATTCCGAGCTGCGTCCGACGACCAACCTCGTCGACGGCCGCATGATCTCGTGGGCGACGGTGGCCCAGGCGGTCGCGGTCATGGGCGGGCTCACGCTGGCGCTCTACGCGGTGGCCGTGGTCGTTTTCCGTCGGCGCGAGCTGGCGACATACTCGGGCCAGTGATGACGTGCTGGGGGGCGGGTCGGGTCGGGTCGGGTCGGGTGTTGAACGGTTCGGGTGTCCCGGAGGCCAAGCGTGCGGCGTGAAACCAAGGTCCAGCTCGTGGCGGGTGGGTGCCTTCTGGCGCTCCTGCTGGCCTCCAGCAGCCTCGCGCTCACCATCGCCTCAAGCTCCGGCCGCAACCGCCTGATCTA
>Ga0105044_10009415_pt1 | contig 13366 bp, 14 predicted proteins | sample MAT01_FD_78092 | JGI IMG/M metagenome (GOLD analysis project Ga0105044, IMG submission 78092) | Freshwater microbial communities from Lake Fryxell liftoff mats and glacier meltwater in Antarctica - MAT-01 | ecosystem: Environmental > Aquatic > Freshwater > Ice > Liftoff microbial mat | place...
GCCCTTAAGGGGGATGGAACGGCGTCAAAACGCAATGAGGACACAGTTTGTCAGATTTTAAAGACATAGCCGATGGCTTTAGCCGTCGGCGTCCGCTGAGAATGGCTTAGCTTAATGCCTCTGTGGCACGCCATGCCCCTACGATATTACGCGGATTGAGCACCATAAGAAGGCGTTTTTGTAGGGGTTTGGCGTGCCAAACCCACCCTAAAACCAACCAACCGAATGTGTAAAACCCATATATCACATGTGTCTATAGCGATACATGGGTCGCCCCTCCATTTTTTGCTCAGGAATAATTCATGCACCTTGCTCTCAACGCGCAGCTCCTTTCCAGTCAACCCGGATATCGGGCGGCGGGGATTCACACCTATATCCATCAACTGCTGACGCATCTGCCGCAGGCCACCCCGCCCGATTGGGACTTCACGGCCTTCGTGGGGGCGGCGAATCAGGCGGCCTATCCCAACATCACCATGCGCCGCGCTCGGCTCAACACTGACTCGCCGCTCAAGCGTATCGTGTGGGAGCAGGCCATCCAGCCGTTTGTGCTGCCCCCCTTCGATCTGCATCATGCGATGGCCTTCGTCGCGCCGCTGCTAAATCCGCGCCCGTTTGTGGTGACGGTGTACGATCTGACGTTCATTCGCTATCCCAAGCGCCTGACGACAGCGCGGCGGCTGTATCTGCGCCTGCTCACAGGCATCACCTGTCAGCGAGCACGGCGGGTGTTGGCAATCAGCCACAGCACAGGCCGCGATCTGACAGAGCTGTACGGCATCCCCAGCGCAAAAATTGACGTGACGCCCCTCGGCTATGACACAACGCGCTTTCAGCCGCTGCCCGCCGCCCAGATTGAACAGTTCAAACGCAGCAAGAGCCTGCCGGAGCGCTTCTGGTTGTTCCTGGGGACGCTGGAGCCGCGCAAAAATCTCGTCATGCTGTTAGAGGCATATGCCGCCCTGGGCGCACATGAGCGTTTGCCTCTCGTCCTGGCCGGGGGCAAAGGATGGGATTATGCGCCGCTTCTGGCGGCGATTGAGACACACGGCCTGAAGCATGAGGTGCATCTGCCCGGTTTTATACCTGATGAAGACATGGCTCTCTGGTATAATAGCGCCGATGTCTTTGTCTACCCCTCAGTTTTTGAGGGCTTTGGACTGCCCGTCCTGGAGGCAATGGCGTGTGGAACGCCCGTCATCACATCGAATGTCTCGTCCCTGCCCGAAGTGGCACACGATGCGGGACTGTGCTTGCCGCCGCACGATGTGTCTGCCTGGGTTGAGGCGTTGCGTCACACGGCTGCGGATGCCGATTGGCGCAGACAGGCCCGCACAGCCGGCTTGCAATCCGCAGACCGCTACCGCTGGGAGACAACCGCCCGGCAAACGATTGAGAGTTATCGACGCGCTCTGGGCGCGCCAAACGCATGAACGGTAAACTGTCCATCCCTGATCGCCCGACCCTTGAACCACGCTGGCTCTTTCCTCTGCTTGATGCGAGCCTCGTCTTCCTAGCCTTTCTCATGGGCTACTCCATTCGCTACGATTGGCAAATTTTGCGGCCCATCCTCGACCCGCGTCCGTATGGTTTCACGCCATATCTGCCCTTTGCCGCCGGGTACGCGATCCTCCTCTATTTCAGCTACTACCAAAATGGCCTCTACCGCAATGTGCGCGGGCGCAACTGGGGCGAAGAAATTTCGACCATCACCAGCGGCGTTGCCACCTCAACCGTGATTTTGCTGGCGCTCTATTTTGTGCTTCGGCCTGAAGTCACCAGCCGCTTGATGCTGCTCTACACCGCTGCGCTGACGGTTGCTCTGCATTCCGGCTTACGGCTGGTGCGGCGGGTAGCGCTGGCGTATCTTCGCACGCGGGGCCTGGGCGTGCAGCGCGTCCTCATCATGGGCATGGGCGAGACAGGTCAGGCGGTGATGCGCGTGATGGTGTCGCGGCGCGAACTGGATTACAAGGTTGTCGGCTATGTGCGCGACAGCTCCGATGAATCAGAGTTTCAGCCGGGGCAGGTGCGCGATCTCATTCCCGTCACAAGTTTGCAAAGCGGCCTCCAACGACTGCGGCCTGATCTGGTGGTGATTACTCTGCCCTGGCATGATTATGAGCGCATTCAGTCGCTGGCCCAGATTTGCCGCGATCAAAATATTGATGTGCGCCTCGTGCCGGATATTTTTCAGCTCAATTTGCGGCAGGTGCAGGTCGAAAATCTCGACGGCATCCCACTGTTGGGCTTCAATGGCACACAGTCGCTGCGCGGAGCCGAGCGCGTCTTGAAGCGCGTGCTCGATGTTGGCCTTGTGGTGGTCATGGCCCCGCTCTGGTTGCCGATTTTCCTCCTGGTCGCCCTGGCGATCCGTCTGGAAGGCCCCGGCCCGATCTTCTATACGACACGGCGCGTGGGCGAACATGGTCACGCCTTCCCCATGCTCAAATTTCGCAGCATGATCCCCAATGCGGATGAGATGCGCGAGGAACTCATCGCCCAATCAGGCAAAGACCCGCGCCATTTTAAAGATGAGAATGATCCGCGTATTACTCGCGTCGGCCGTCTGATCCGCCGCACCAGCCTGGATGAACTGCCGAATATCATCAATGTCCTGCGCGGCGAGATGAGCCTCGTCGGGCCGCGTCCGCCGCTGCCCTCTGAGGTCGAAACATATGCGCCCTGGCAGCTCCGTCGGTTGCAAACCATCCCCGGCATGACGGGCCTGTGGCAGGTCAGCGGACGCAGTGATGTGCCGTTCGATGAGATGTGCCTGATGGATATCTACTATATCGAAAATTGGTCGATCTGGTTTGATCTGCATATCCTCATGATGACCGTGCCGCGTGTGCTGCTGCGGAGCGGGGCGTATTAAGCCCCTCACCCCAACCCCTCTCCCACAAGGGGCGAGGGGCTTTTCTGACCTGTTCTGCCCGCCTTTTCATGGCATAGGAGAGAACAAAAGGCAGAATGATTCGAAATTCAGGTTACTAAATCACAACCCTCGCGCTGCCTGTGGCATCGTAGCAATATCTTTGCAACTTTTGTGCGACCTATGCCATGCAAAATTGGCGACGTAGGGTACAATAACTTTACCCAAACCATCGACACATGAGAGATATCCTTCCTATGGCTAAAGCGAAAGAGTCCCCTTCCCTCAATCGTGAGGAATTATTTAGCCTTGCCGTCGAAGCGGTGAATCAGGGCAACAAACAGAGCGCTCGCGTGTTGTTCCGCAAACTCATCAGCGAAGACAAGCGCAATACCCGTGCCATGCTCTGGTTGGCGAAAATTGCTGGGACAGAAAAAGAGCGCGAGATGTGGCTCAATAAAATCCTGGATGTCAATCCCAACCACGAAGGAGCGCTGGCCGCCCTGAACAAAAAGAAGCGGCGTGGCGACGTGGAACGCAATCAACTCCTGCTGCGCGTGGGAGTCGGGGCCTATGGCGTTGGCCTGCTGGTGCTCGCGCTCATCATGATCATTAGCGCTGGCAAATAATCTGGGGTCGCTCCATGAATTTTTCTCTTCACACCTCTCACATTGGCACAACCACCATTCTTTACATTCATGGGCGACTTGACAGTCTCAACGTGGCCGCTCTCCAGGAGCGCTTGAATACCCTGCTCGAACGCTATTCGCCGCAGGATCTCATTCTGAATATGCAAGATGTCAACTATCTCAGTGCGGCGGGCCTGCGACTGCTGCATACCCTGCATGAGCGCACTGGACAGATTCGTATTGCCTGCCCATCGGCGCGGGTGATTGAAGTCATGCAGATTACGGGCCTGGATCGGCTCTATGGCCTGTTCTCGACCCAGACCGCCGCTATCCATCAAGTCCGCCCCGTGACCAACGCCCATGTCTCGCTTGAGCAGGGCTGGATGCATCACCATCGCCCCAATATCACCGGGGCCGATACACTGACATGGCTGCGCGATAGTGTGCTCAAATCGCAGAGTCTGCTCAATCAGGATCACGATCACCGTTTGATTGAGGCCATCGATGCGGGCATTCAAGAGCTGATCGATACAGGCACAACCGTCATTGCTGATATCAGCGCCACTGGCTTGAGCCTGGGGCCTTTGTTGAACTCTGGCCTGCGGGGAATCGTGTATCTCGAATTGGCCGAAACCAATCCTGAGCGTGTCGAGGCGCATTTTGCCCGCGTGCAAACGCTCATCACCGATTGGCGACCGCGTGTGCGTGGGGGGAGCATTCGCATCGGCCTGAGCCTCCATGCCCCATATGCCTTTCACCCCAATCACTGGAAACGCATCATCGAATACGCGCAAAAAGAAGCGCTGCCCTTGAGCATTGGCGCAGCACAAACAGCCGATGAGCGTGAATTTTTTGTCTCCGGCACAGGGGCGTTTGTCGATCATCCTTATAAGGTGCTGTTCTCTGTCGAACAGGTTCCGCACATCTCGCCGATTGCGTACCTGGAGGAGACTGGAGCGCTGGCTCTCAAGCCCCTGCTCATCCACCCGATTCATGTGGATGACGCCGATATCCAGCGCATCAAGGCCAGTGGCTCAACCGTGATTCACTGCCCGCGCAGCGAACTGCGCCTGCGCCAGGGCCGTATGCCGCTTGAGAAATATCTCGCGCAGGATATTCCCGTCCTGTTAGGTACGGACAGCCTGGCGAGTTCCCCGTCGCTCAATGTCTTCGATGAATTGGATGTGGCCCATGCGCTGCATTACCAATCCGTCCCGCCGGAACAGCTTCAGACCCTGGTGCATAAGCCGCTGCCAGTGCTTGCTGAATAGCCCTCATCCGCACACGATAACGGCACATCAATTGCTTTCGCCCCGATTAGCGCATAGATTTTTATCTTGCTGCGCTTATGGTTAGGCACGCAAAGCAAACAAAAAAACACCCCTATCGATTTTCTCAAAGAGGTGCTTTTTGCTGATATAGGGTAGGTGGGAGTCGAACCCACACTCGACTGATTTTAAGTCAGTTGCCTCTGCCATTGGGCTACTACCCCGACTTTCATCTCATGTTAGTATAGTAGAAGATGGCCTCTGCTGCAATATGCGGCTCACAAACAGGCGTGATGAATGCAGCACGACAGCCCTCACCCATCCTGATAGGGCTGCGCGAAGATCATCTCGTCATCCGCTTCGGCAATCCAGCCTTCCATACCCTGATACAGAATATAAAACCACACGAAGTCCCCTTCGCAGCGCGGGCCGCCGATCACAAAAAAGATCGCGCCGGCGGGCATCTGGCCGATTTGCTGGGCATCCGTCCCGGCCAAACTGCGAATGTTGAGAGACTTGCCGTTGTTCGTCACCTGTCCGCGCTCATGCACGATCAAATGACTGCGCGGCGCACGGGGGCAGCGGCGCGGCGCACGCTCTGTCACGGGCGTCACCGGGGGCAGACGGGCCGCATCGAAGAGGGTGGCAGTCGGGCGCGGTGTATCAGGGCTGATAGGCTGTGGCGTGCTTGTGCTGCCTGGACCGGACGCACCAATCATGCAGCCCCAAAGACAACCCACCAGCACGATGATCCATACACCAAGCCCTGGACGTGTCATGGCGCGACCTTTTTCTTGGCGGCGCGGGCGGTGGCTTTGGGGGCGGGCAGGGCTTTCTGGGAAGTTGCGGCTCTGGCCGCTTGAAGGGAGGGCGCGGGAATCTGGAATGTGCCTGTCACATCTTCCAGCAGCATCACCGAGTTGGTCAATTTCAGGACGACATGCACCATATCAGGCAGCGTAATATCAAATTCAGCGCGGGAAAAACTACCAACGAAGGGCCGACGTTTTGCCACGACGTACACTCCGGCCTCATCCTGCTCACTTTGCAAATGCCAACCAAAGCCGATTTGAAGGCGGGCGCGGGCGGTGATCTTGGTCTGCGCCCAGCGGCGGATGATGACCTCGGAGTCTTCGGTGTCGAGATAGAACGTCAGCGGTTTGGGCGCGAGAAATTCGAGCGTCTTGGTCTCAAAGGCGGCATCGCGCACGAGGGACGCCGCCGACAGCAGTTTGCGTAAGGTGCTTAACGTCTGCACGAGGTCTTCCTTACCGATCTCAGATAATCATGCTCCCACTGGTCTTATAATTCCTGCAAATTCTCGCTCACCCACGCTTGATAGGCGTCGCGCAGCGCCCGCGTCATCGGGCCGGGGACGCCTGCGCCGATGGTCACGCGATCAATCTCGACCACAGGCACAATCCCGCGACTGCTGCTCGTCAAAAAGGCTTCGCTCAACTGACTGATTTCGATCACACGGATTGGATTTTCGCTCACAGCCAGAATCGGCGGTGCGATCTCCATCACAATCTGGCGCGAGATGCCGAGCAAAACGCCCTCTTTGGCCGTCCGCAGCTCCCCTTCCAGGATGGCATAAAAATTGCTGTTCAAACCCTCCAGGATATGCCCTGCTTCATCGCACAAAAATGTCTCATAGATACCGTCGGGCATAGCCTGTGTATACCTCTCGCGGGCGTGCATCCAGCCTGTCGTCTTGGCGGTGGCATTCTGGCGGGCGCTGTTGGGGGCCGTGATCGCTCTCACGCCTTTTTCGAGCAGATCGACGGAGAGGGGCTTAAACGGCTCGATGGTGATGAAAATCTGATCGAGCTGGCCCTGCGGCACAGTGACGCGAAAGCGCACATCGCCATAGCCCGATTCATCGATCATCTGGCGCAGGGCGGCTTGCACACGCGGGCGATCCAGATGCAGCGGAATACCTGCCAATCGTGCGGAGTTTTCCATCCGATCCCAATGCGCCGCCAGCTTGAGAGTTTTAGTGCGTTCAAAGGTGTTGGCAACCGTATAAACGCCTTCCTGGGGTTCATACTGCGCGGCATCTGCCAGCGATGCCGCCTGATAGGACGCATCTTGCAAACCAGCCGATGTGAGAACGCGAATCAGGGCGGGCATGGAATCTCCTTATGGGGCGAATATGTCAAAGCATGGACAGTCTTTGCGCCTGCCATGCGTCTACAATTGAACACCAACCCTGTCTATTGTGCAACGATCCTATGGCGCAGCCCATTTCTCTTGATAGGTCGCCCACTCCGACTCTGTGAGAAGGCGCTCGGTAAAAATCGCCACGCCCTGTAAGACCGGCTGCTGCGCTGTCCCCAGTGCCGCCCTGCCGCGCCGCACGCCATCTAGCGCCCCGGCCAGCGACTCGATATCGGCGTTATGCGCGGGCAGCAGCGAGGCATAATTGGGCACGCTGATGACCAGACGACTCGCGGTATTGATGCCGCTCATCGCCCCGGCAAACGCCGACACCTGATACTGCACCCATTGAATATAATCGGCAGGATCAGCGAGATAGCTGTTATAGGCGCTCACCACCAGCGTATCGGCTTGCAGAGCAATACGCTGTTTGTATTCGCGGCTCCAGACGGTGTTGGGCGCAATTTGCGGCGGCAGTTTGAGGCCCGCATCCGTCGGCGTTAAATCGGGCGGGACGGCCACCGCCAGCGGCATTTGCAGGCCGATGCTGCGGCGGACGGTTTGCAGCAGCGTCGGGAAATCTTTGTTGGCATCGAACACGGGTTTGACATCGAGGAAGATGCCATCGAAGCCCCAGACATCTTTGGCCTGCTTACTTAAGTCAGCCACGACGCGCTGAAGCTGTGGATTATCGAGGCGGTACTGCGGCACATCGGCCTGGACTTCGATCCACGCATACAGTTTGGCAGTAGGATAGGCGCTGCGCCACTGCTGCACATACTGACGAATCGGCTCTTCGAGCATATTAAACGCCTGTCCATTCTGTCCGGCCCAGGTCGAATCTTCCAGCATCGAGGTGATGTAGAGATAGAGATGCCCGATTTGCGCCGTTTGCAGCTTGCTCGTCAGCGCCTTCATTTCGTCCAGTGAGCGGTTGCCATATGTCCAGCGACTGTCGAGCCACATCGCATTCGGGGCTTCTGTCTCTTTGGGCGGGTTGATCAAGCTGCCCGCCACCAGCACCAGCCCGATCACAATGACAGCGCCGATGATGGCAATCACCCAGCGGATGTTGCCTGTCGGCAGACCAGGGCGTTTACGGCGCGGCGGCGTGCCAACAGGCCGAATTTGCTGCGTCGCGGTGGGCCGTACCATCGCCCCGCGCTGTTCACGGCGTTTTTCCTGGCGTTCACGAACGCGGCTGCGCTGTTCTGACATAGCGTGGTTCCCCTTTAATCCAATCGAAGCCGCCACCAGGACACGGTAAGTGTTATTAACTGCCCAAACGTTCCACCAGCGGCGGCAGAAGAATCATCAATGAGACAACAACAGCGAGAAATGAGGCGATCAGCGCCGCCCCAGATGCCACATCTTTGCTCACCTTCGCCATCGGGTGAAACTCCTGGGTCGCTACGTCTACAGCCGCTTCAATCGCCGTGTTGATCGCCTCAACAATCCAGACCATGCCGATGACAAGGATCAGTTCCAAAAGCAGGGCCAGCGGCACATTGAGCCACAATGCCAGGCTCAAACAGATGAGTGTGACCACCATCAAGACCTGGATGCTGCGCTGGCGGCGAATTAAATAGAAAATTCCCGCAACGGCAAACTTCAGCGCTTGCAGCCGACCTTTTGCACGAATGAGGCTGTACTCTTCCGGACGAATCTTCATTGTGCTCATAACAATGTCTTCATCATCGGGGAGAGTTTTCATCGAGCGATCAATCCCAACCGCACGACCAGCGGCGGGCCAAACAGCAGCACGCCTACAATGCCCGCACACAGCACCGCCAACAGCACCGCCGCACTTGCCACATCTTTGCCCACCTGCGCCATCGGGTGAATATCGGGAGCGGCGATATCAATGGCGGCTTCGATGCCCGCATTGACGAATTCGGTCAGCCAGATAATCGTAATCACGATCACGATGAGCGCGATCTGCACCAGCGGCAGTTCCAACCACAGTGCCGCGATCATTGCCAGCACCGACGCTACCGACATAATGCGCGTATTCTTCTGCCAGCGCAGCATATACAGCCATCCGCGCAGAGCATAGCCCAGGCTGACCACACGATTCGGGCTGATTTTGGCCGCATACTGCTCAGGATTGATCCGCGCCGTTGAGGTGAGGAAGTCAGTCATCCGTTTCAGAGTCATGACTGGCATCCTCAAGGCTGGGAACAATCTGCGGATCAATGCCGAGTTCACGCAAGACCTCGGCTTGGACTGCCCACATCTCAGTGCGATTGTCCGGCGTATCGTGATCATAGCCCAGCAGATGCAGCGTCCCATGCACCACCAGCAGCGACAGGCTGTCATCCAGCCCATGCCCTTCTCGTGCAGCCTGTGCGCTGGCATACGGGAAGGCGATGATCAGGTCGCCCAGATACGGCGGCTCCTCATCAATATCTTCGGGCAGGGCATCCGCTGGAAATGACAGCACATCCGTCGGGGCATCCACGCCGCGATGTTGGAGATTGAGAGCGTGGACAGCCTCATCATCGGTTACGACCACCGAAAGCGTGCTGTCCGGGTCAACATCGTGGCGCTGGAGCACCGCCGTTGATGCGGCCTGCAAACGGGCGGCATCAAACACATATTCAGCGTCATTTTGCACATCAATGAGAAATGTCATGCCTCACTCGATTCATCAGATTGGGGTGTCATCGCCGGGGGCTGCGGCGGGCGTGGAATAGGCGGTATGACGCCGTTGCTGGCCCGTACCGGGTGATGAATGCTGGTATGTTTTTTATCATCGGTGCGTGGCAAACGCGGTACTTCTTTCATCGGCTCCTCTTCCAGCAGCGTCGGCGCAGGAATCGACGTCACTTCCATCGACATCGTAGCGCGTTTATCCAGGCCGCTGGCCGTCGCTAAAATCTCAGGGATGCGTTCAAGCCCGGTTGCGGTGGGGGAGATGCGGGTATCAGGGCGCGGCGCTTCGATGTGGGGCGTTTGTTTGCCGCTGAGTGCCTCTTGATAATTCAGGCGCGGATGGAATATGCCTTGCAGGATATTCACAAAGGTCTCGTGAATGGCGTGCAAATCGCCAAGCGTCAGACCCGATTGATCCAACTGGCCTTCTTTGCGCTTGCTCTCAAAAATGCTCGTGACGATATCATTAATGTCGCTGCGCGATTGCAAGCGGGCCGAACGTACCGCCGCCTCACAGCTATCCGCCAGCATCAAAATTGCTGTCTCACGGGTGCGCGGCGCTGGCCCCGGATAGGTGAAATCCTGTTGATCCACTGCCGATTTATCGCCGCCCGCCTGCGCCAGCGCTTTTTGATAGAAGACATAGACTGTCGTTGTCCCATGATGCTCCAGGATGAAATCGCGCACACGCCGCGGCAGACGGTACTGCTTGGCGAGTTCATTGCCTTCTGTCACATGGCGAATGATGATATCGGCGCTGCGATAGGGATCATTAAGGGTGTCATGAGGATTGGAAATGCCCTGCTGATTCTCCGTGAAATAGAGCGGATTCAGCATCTTGCCAATGTCATGATACAGCGCTGCCACATGGGTAATCTGGGCATCGGCTCCGATGGCATTGGCGGCCTGTTCTGCCAGATTCGCCACTTGCAGCGAATGCTGATAGGTTCCGGGGGCTTCGCGCAGCAGGCGCTGCAAGAGCGGCTTATTCGGCTGGCTCAGGTCGATCAGTTTGAGCGGCGTCGTCAGATTAAAGATGACGGTGATGATATACATCAGCGCAATCGCGGTTGCGGGCGTAATGAGTGCGCCGCTGAAGAGGGCCACCACCAACCGACTGGCCGAAGCCAGATCATTACCCTGGAGCGGCGTCGCCAGGGTGAAGATGCCTACCACTGTGGCATCAATAATCCCCACCAGCAGCCCGGCAAAGAAGAAGGCGTTCAGACGCTCCGCCCGCCGCAGCGAAAACGCGGCAATGATGCTGCCCGCTGCGATCAGGGTCGCCACTTCCAGCGAGTTGTTTGCCATCATCCCGGTGAGCAGCGCCAGCCCCAGTGAAGCGATAATCGCCAGATGCGGCCCGACCACCGCGACGTAGACCAGCGCAAGCGAGGCCGTCGGGAATAAATAGAGATTGCCTTGAACCCCCAACCCCCGCAGCAGCGCCAGCACCAGCAGGAAAATGACAGACAGCAGCATGAGCAAGCGCGTCTCGCGGTAGACGAGATCCGGCTCAAAGCGCGTCATATACAGGCCGAGCAGCACCATCACCAGCGTACAGGCGATGAAGGCCCGCAGAATCTCCTGCATGTGGGCGTTGTCCGACAGCAGCAAACCGAGCGCTTGCAGAGCCTCATAATCAGTGGCGGTAATCTGCTGGCCTGCATCCACCACGTTCTCACCGCGCACAAAACGACGCACGACAGGCATGACCGCTGCTTCCTCATCACGCCGCGCCTGCTCTGTGGCTTCCACATTCTCAAAGGTGTTGGGGCGCAGCAAATCTTCAATGATGGCAACGATCACCGAACGCTCTTGTGGATTGAAGCGGATGCTGATCTGCGTTGGCAGTTGGGCGCGGGCAGTGTTTACATCGCCCGGATGGATCGAATCGCGCATCACACGCGGCAGGACGTTGATGATTTCATCCTGCATGGCGCTCCATGTGTCCTCATCGGTCTTGAGGATGAAGGCCGCAACTTTGGGATCAAGCGTGAGCGCTGTGATATTGTTGAGATCCTGGATTTTTTCGTCCAGCGTTCCATAGGGATCATGCCGCACATTCTGGATGAAGGCCAGAATTTCCTGCGCCAGATCGGTCTGCTGGCGCGAGACATTGGGGTCAGGAGGGTCATAGACGGGGGCGACATCACGACGCGCTTTGCTGCGGGCCTCATTGGTGAGAATCGTGCTTTCAAACGTCGCATCCGGGGCGGTGACAGCGTACTCTGCCACGCCGCCAATGCGGAGGCGCGCCGACTCGTTAAAACTGGGGAAGACATGATCAAACGCCACAATCAGGGTTGCCACCAGCACAAATAAAGCTGCTGCCAACCCAACGAACACCTGATGCACGATCCGATGGGCGTTGTCCTCAGGCAGGCGCGTGAGACGCGCCAACCGTGCCGCAATCCAGGCGGTCATGACGGTTGTTTACCCCAGTATCGCTTTGACGATCTCACTGACGAGTTTGCCATCGGCGCGGCCCTTCGTTTGCGGCTGGACGACGCCCATCACCTTGCCCATCTCTTTGCCCGTCGTGGCTCCGGTCTGGGCAATCGCGGCTTTCACGATGACTTCAATCTCTTCGCGGCTCATCTGCTGCGGCAGAAACTCGCCAATGATGGTGATTGCCAATTCTGACTGAGCAATCTGGTCACTGTGATCATTGTCGCTTTTGCCGAGTTCTGTGATGGTCTCGCGGTGCGTCTTGACCTCTTTTTGCAGCACGCTGATGATCTGATCTTCCGACAGGTCAGCGCGGGTATCAATCTCAACCTGTTTAATCGCGCTCATGAGCGAACGAATGGCATCGCGGCGCTCGTTCTGCTTGGCCTTCATCGCCTCTTTGAGAGCGTTGTTGATTGTCTCTTTGGATGTCATACGAAGCAGAACTCCTTGAATCAGCGGTCAGCACATGCCGCTATTGTAGCACAGGAACGCCGTGTGCTGCCCCTTCTGTCACGCCGCCAATCACACAGGGCGTCACCATGTTGTACTCCTCCTCGCTCCGTGTGAGAGATGAGGGCAACAGCACTATCCAAAACTGAGGTTATTAAAGCGACAGATGATTGCCAAGCGCGATCTGCACACGCACATAATCCAGCGCCTCGCCCAGCTTCTCAAACAGCGGAATTGTGCTGCCCAGGTTCATTTGATTCAGCGTCGCCTGGCCGATTTTCACCCATTTGCCATCTCCCAGCATCACGCCTTTAATGCGCGGATCGCGGGTTGATCCCGCCTCCTCTCCGCCGGAGACGGTGCGAATGATGGTCAGGACGTTCATCAGATCGCTGTCGGCCTGACGAAAATCCGAGATGCGAAAGAAGGTTTCGCCGCTGGTTCTCATAATGGCCGCCGATTTCTGGTACATCGCCACAATATCCGCCGCCACCACATCGCCGCTGAAGGTGGCATGAATAATGGGTTCATTATCAAGCTTATACACGGTGACTGGCATATCTCTATCCCTCTGAGCATCCTGTTTTCGTTTGTATGAGCATAGCGAATTTTGATCGTCCTCACATGAGACTTTCGCACAGCATGAGCGAAGTTCTACAATATCCACAGATTTATATCGCAGCGCAGGAGAGAGACATGGACGCATTGACACTCACGCCGATTGGCGTTGTGCATAATACGGTGATGGATGCCGCCGATGCCGCCTGGGGGCAGGTTGTGACGGAGATTCATATTGAGCCGGAGCTGGCGGCGGGCTTGCAGGGGTTGGAGGACTGGTCGCATGTGATCGTGGTGTTTTACATGCACAATGCCGA
>Ga0105044_10009421_pt1 | contig 13357 bp, 9 predicted proteins | sample MAT01_FD_78092 | JGI IMG/M metagenome (GOLD analysis project Ga0105044, IMG submission 78092) | Freshwater microbial communities from Lake Fryxell liftoff mats and glacier meltwater in Antarctica - MAT-01 | ecosystem: Environmental > Aquatic > Freshwater > Ice > Liftoff microbial mat | place...
CAAAACTTCCGAGTCCAAAGCCAACCCGCTGACGGCGGCCTTCCACCAAACGTGCTCGGAGGGAATCGAACCTTCAACCTTTGGCTTCGGAGGCCAACGCTCTATCCAATTGAGCTACGAGCACACAGTTTTCGACGCCCGATGCTACGATCGCCGCCCGCTCCGGGCAACTCTCCACCGCAGCCTCCCCGAAGCCGGGCAAGCCATATCAAATGCCCGACCACGCCACGAAAAGCCCAACCCAGATCGCCGCCGACCGCACCCGCGCCCCCTTGGGCACGGCGTCTGCACCCACGCCAAGCCCGATCGGCCTGGCATCTGATGCAGCGCCGCACGCGTTTACATTCCTCAATAGTTTCTGCACGACGATTCTGACTACCGCGATCTTCTTCCTCACCAAAAGCGCATATGGCTTCACGCAAACCCTGAATCTCGCCCTCGCCGTGCTGCTCGGCGTCACCTACATCGTCGGGGCGAGGTTCGCCGGTGCCATCACGCGCCGCCTGCTCCGCACCTTTCCGGCCCTTTCATCCCGCGGCATCCTCGCTCTGCTCCTGCTGGCGCTCGCCCTGTTGTGCGCCACGCCCTTGGTCATCGTCCGTGTCTGGCCCGACACCGGCTCGTGGCCCATCTGGGTCGTCATCGGTCTCTACAGCCCGCTCACCGGCATCCTGTGGCCGCTCGTCGAAAGTTTCATCGCGGGCGGCAAACGTGGCGATCGCCTCGTCCGGTCGGTCGGCCTGTGGAACGTCAATTGGTCCTCCGCCGGCGCGATCGCCTCGATCGCCGTGGCCCCCCTCATCGCCAATTACCCGCTCGAAAGCATGGTGCTGTTGGGCGGCATCCACTTGCTTTCCGGTCTTTGTCTCCCGTTCTTCCCCGCGCACCCCGCACCCCACGCCGACGGCCCGCACGATCCGCATCCGGCCCACTACACCGCCCTCCTCGTCACGTTCCGAATGTTGCTGCCCGCCGCCTATGTCGCCTCCAGCACGCTCATGCCCTTGCTCCCCAACCTCACGGAAAGTTTCAACGTCGTTCCCGTGCTTTCCACACTCATCACCGCCATCTACCTCGCCACCCGCTCGTTCACGTTCCTTGGCTTCCAGTTCTTCCGCGGCTGGCACGGAAGGTGGTGGCCCGCCATCGTCTGTCCCGCCCTCCTCATCGTCGGGTTCGGCCTGGTGGTCTTCGCGAGCCGCATCGGCGGCAACCTCGGGTCCGGGGCGGGTTGGTTCGCGTTGGTCGGCGGCCTCGTGGGGTTTGGAGTCGGCATGGCGGGCATCTATTCCGGGGCCCTCTATTACGCCCTAGAGGTCGGTAATGCCCAGGTCGATGCCGGCGGGGCTCATGAAACCCTGATCGGGGTGGGCTACACCATCGGACCGGCCATGGGTCTGGGGGTTGCGCTCGCCATCGACCGTGGCCGCCTCAAGCCCACCTCATTTGAGCCTTGGGTGCTCTCGGCCGTGGCGGTCGTCGTTGTGGCCGTGGTGCTTATGGTCGCCGTCCGGGTGCGCCAACAGACCCGTTCGCCCCGCTGACCCAGCCCGCAGATCAGGGCTTTCACGCCCCCGGGCAGATGCCGACCCGACCGAACCGCCGTCCGAAAACAACCGTACCTGTCGGCAGGATCCCTTATGATGGGCGTTGGCGGCGGACTTCCGGCAGAAGCGCATCAGTGTGGAGTGCGGCGGATCCGATTGAAAACGGACCGCAGGAGCCAAGACGAGCGACGTTCGGTCAGATAACACCAGAGACAATCGTTTTTCATTCCAAGCGGCACGCGACACCGAGGCCGCCTTGGCGAGGAGATATGCGGATGAGCATGGACATGCGTTTCGGGGCTCGGCGTGGGGTTCGGCGGGGGGTTTGGCGTGGCTTCGGACGTCAATGGGTGCTGGGTGCCGCGGCTTCACTCACCCTGTGTGCCGGCCTCGCCGCTGCCCAGCAGCAACTCACCAAGCAAGACCCGCCCGCCGCACCCGCCGCGGCGTCGTCCCCCAACCTGTCTCCCGATGCCCACTCGACTGATTGGTCAAGCCGTATCTGGTCCGTCGCCCGCACGGGTGATGAAGCCGCGTTCCTCAAGGCTCTCGAAACGCTCTCGAAGACGCACGGCTCCGAGGCGGATACTTCGGTGGGGGAACTCGCCGTCTCCGGCGACCAACTCCGGTCCCACTTCGCGCAGCGAGAGACCGACCGCGCCGCCCGTGCCCTCGAGTTGCATGCCGAACTCGAGAAGCACCTGGCCGAACCCGAAGCCGACCTCATGCTCGCCAAGTGCCTGCGCTCCGCCATCGAACTCGAGATGATCGCCACGACCAAGGGCGAAGCGCTCGCCGACCCACGCATCATCCCGCTTATCGCCAAGTCCGTTGCCGCGGCCCACGCCGCCGAGGCCCGCGGCGAGATCCTCACGGCCAGTGAATTGTTCGTCCTCCTGAATGCTCTCTACGAAGAGCCCGGCACCTATCTGCCGGACGTTGATCGCCTCAACACCCGCCTCTCCATGCTTCGGCTATACGCCCCTGTCCGGCTCTATGACATGCGCGTCGCGCGATCCAAACTCATGGGCGAAGAGAGCAAGATGGCCCCCTACAACCCGCTCGGTGATGACTACACCGAGAAGTTGAAGGACGTCGATCAGACGATGGTCCTGCGGGCCATCGCCTATTCCATCCGTCACGTCGAGAAGCCGCGGCTCACTGACCTCTTGGTAGGCGGCTTGGCCAACGTACGCACGCTGCTCACGACCTCCGACCTGAGCACCACGTTCCCCACGATCGCCGACGACCGCAAAGTCAACGGCATGCTCGCGTTCCTCGATTCCGAAATCGCCACCCTGAAGGCGGCCCCCGCAGCCCCTGACATCGTCAAGATCGATGCCATGATCGACCGCATGAAGGAAGCCAACGGTGCTTCCGTCAATGTCCCCACGCCAGTGCTCCTGCACGAGTTCGGCAACGGCGTCATGTCCCCGCTCGACGACTATTCCGTCGTCATCTGGCCCGATGAAGTTCGCCGCTTCGAGAAGAACACGCAGGGCAAGTTCGTGGGCGTCGGAATCCAGATCGAGTACGACGAACTTTCGCGCATCCGCGTTGCCACCCCGCTCGAAGGCACCCCCGCACAGCGGGCGGGCGTCCATACGGGCGATGTCCTTACGTCGGTCAATGGCCAGAACGTCTACGGCCTCACGCTCGACCAGGCCGTCGATGTCATCACCGGTCCGGCGGGCACCAGCGTCACGCTCACGATGGAGCGCAAGAACCCCGAAGACGCGGAAGCCAAGCCAGAGTCGATTGACTTCAAACTCACCCGCAGCATCATCAACGTCATCACGGTAAAGGGTTGGAACCGCATCAACGCCCGCGAAGACGGCTGGGAATGGTTCATCGACAAGGACAACGGCATTGGCTATGTCCGCCTGCTCCAGTTCACCGACACCACCGCAGACGAACTCGCCCGCGCCATCTCCGACATGCAGGCGGTCGGCCTCAAGGGCCTCGTCTTCGATCTCCGCTTCAATCCCGGTGGCCTCATGGACCAGGCCGTGAAGGTCTCGCGCAAGTTCATCGCCGCCGAGGGCGACATCGTCATGGCCCGCAACTCGGCGGGCGTCGTCGAGAACCACGAGAAAACGCGCCCCGCGCAGGCCGTGCTCGCCAACACCCCCGTCGTCGTGCTCATCAACGAGGGTTCGGCTTCCGCCAGCGAGATCGTCTCTGGTGCGCTCGCCTGCTACGCACGAAACGGCGAGGCCGATGTCCTCCTCTTGGGCGAACGCAGTTTCGGCAAGGGCAGCGTACAGAACGTGTGGCGCCTCACCGCCGCCTCGCACCTCAAACTCACCGTCCAGTACTACATGCTCCCCGACCAATCCATCATCCACCGCCGCCCGGGCGCGAGCACCTGGGGCGTCCAGCCCGATTTCACCGTCGATCTGCTCCCCAAGCAGACGACCGATGCCCTCACCCTGCGGCGTGACGCCGACATCATCCCCCTCAACGAGAACGGTGTCATCGAGGGCCAACTCGCGGGCCGGAAAGACCCCAACGATCTCCTCTCCAAGGGCACCGACCTGCAACTCGAAACCGCGCTCTTCATCCTGAAGGCCCGCGCGATCGAACAGCCCAATCAGGCCTCCAAGACGGAGTGAAAGCCCGCCGGTCGCTGCCGAAGGGTCACGTCCCGCAGCACATCACGCAGCACATCACTGAGGCTTGACCGGCTCTGGCGTGCCCACCTGCGCGCTCGGCCCGGGCTCGCACACCACACGGAACCCCACAAAGCCGCAATCCGCCATCCACCATTTGCTCTTCGGAATCTGCGGGTCGCTCTCATTCCACAACGGGCTGTACTTCATCGCCGCATCCGGGCTCACCTCAGTGGGCCCATCCAGGAACGATCCGCCCGCGGCAACGCCCTTGCCCTTCGCGTCCACCGTCCATTCCGCGACATTCCCAAGCGTGTCATGAAGGCCCCACGCGTTCGCCGCCTTGGTTCCCACCGTGTGAGTCTTCTCACCGCTGTTGCCGTGGTGCCACGCCGCGGCTTCGAGCGTTTCGCCGGTGATTTCCTCCGTGCCCCGCCCGCCGCCCCGCGCTGCATACTCCCACTCATCCACCGTCGGCAGCCGATACGCCCGACCCGTCTTGGCCGACAGCCACCGGCAGAACTCCTTCGCTCCATTGAAACTCACGGAGATCGCTGGATACCCCGCGTGACCGAACCCGCGGTCCGCCGGCAGGTACGGCTTGCTCGGCCGCGAAACCGCATCAGGGCCCAGCGGCGCTGAAGGGTCGGCCTCATCCAGCCGGAACAGAAAAACGTCGTACATATCCCACGTCACTTCTGTCGTGCAGATGTACAGCGCGGCGACCGCCACCTCCGCGAGTTCAGGATCGCCTCCCCCCTGCCCGGCCACCGTCTGCTGCATGAACGTGCCCGCAGGGATCGGCACAAGTGTGAACTCCACCGTGGTCCCGGCGATCCGCTCGACAAACGGCGCAGGTGCCACGGGCCGGGCATCGGCGGGGTTCGCCGGAGTGGCCACCTGGGCCGATGCCGAGTAGGCGCAGCACACCGTTGCGGTTAGACTGTGACGGATGGAAAAAATCAAGGGAGGTGGTCTCATGGATATCCGATCATTGTTCGCTGCGGCGGCCTTGGCAGTCGTGGGGTGGTGGGGGTGCGGCGTTGTTTGGGCAGCCGCGCCCCGGCCCGTGCAGCCAAGCACGCATGACGTTCAGCGTTTTGAGTACACCACCATGGCGATGGGCGTTCGCACCCGCGCCGTCATCTATGCATCCGACGAAGCCCTCGCCGCCGATGCCGCCAAGGCCGCGTTCGCCCTCATCGCCACCATCGAAGAAGAAATCAGCGACTACCGCACCGATAACCCCCTGGCCCACGTCCACGCCCAAGCCGGTTCCGGTGTGCCCGTGCCCATCGGCCCGCACTTTGCATCGGTCCTTCGCACCAGCCTCGATATCGCCGAAGCCACCAACGGCGCTTTCAATCCCGCCCTCGGCGCCCCCGTCGGGTTGTGGCGACAAATGCGCGCCTCAGGCCAACCCATCCCCGCCCCCCAAATCGTCGCCGCAACCAGCGCTGCACGAATCTCCAACGTCCGTCTCAATGCCTCCGAAACCGTCGACCTCCTGCACCCTGCCACCCGCCTGGATTTCGGCGGTATTGGCAAGGGTTACGCCGCCGAATGTGCTGGCCACCTCCTTGAATCTCGCGGCATCCAGTCGTTCCTCATCTCTCTCTCGGGCGATGTCGTCGTCGGCGCTGCCCCGCCCGGTTCCGCTGGCTGGGAGATCGCGCTCGAAGGGATCGAAGGCCTTCCAAGCGGCACGCTCACGCTCAGCAACGCCGCCGTCTCCACCTCAGGCGATACCACGCAGTTGGTCACCATCGATGGCGTTCGATACTCCCACATCCTGGATCCCGCCACCGGCATGGGCCTCACCCAGCCCGTCGTCGCCACCATCGTTGCACCCTCGGGCACCCTCGCCGATGCGCTCGTGACCGCCGCGTGTGTGGCCGGTCCCGCGGCCATCGCGGCGTTCCCCCAAGCCCGCTGGCGCATCGAGCGTGGCACGGGCGTCGAAGCCTCCCCGGATTTTCCAAACCTCGCCAAACCCCAACCCGCCGCTCAAGACGACGTCACCCAACGTCTCGCCCAACGTCTCGCGTGGTTCAAGCACGACCGCTTCGGTATGTTCATTCATTGGGGCCTCTATGCGATCCCCGCGGGCGAGTGGAACGGTGAAAAAGTGGGTGGCACGGGCGAGTGGATCATGCACAACGCCAAAATCCCACCGGCCGAGTACGAGCCGCTGGCCGCCCGCTTCAACCCCGTCAACTTCGATGCCAAAGCGTGGATCGCCGCCGCGAAAGGAGCCGGGATGAAGTACGTCGTGACGACCACCAAGCACCACGATGGCTTCTGTCTCTTTGATTCCGCCTTCGGCACCTACGACATCATGGACGCTTCGCCCTTCAAGCGCGACATCATGAAGGAACTGGCCGATGAGATCCGCGTTCAGGGCCTCCGCCTCGGTTGGTATCACTCAATCTGGGACTGGCACCACCAAGATGGCAAAGGCGACCGCTTCCCGCTCTACGCGAAAGTTCTGAAGCAGCAGGTCGGCGAGATCCTGACTAACTATGGCAAGGTCGATGTCGTCTGGTTCGACGGTGAATGGACGGAAGAGTGGACCGAAGCCCAAGGCGTCGAGATGTATGCCTACTGCCGCTCGCTGCAGCCGGAGGCCCTCATCAACAATCGGGTCGGCAAGGGCCGCGACGACATGCGGGGCCTCACCAAGGGCAAAGCCGTCGGCGACTTCGGCACGCCCGAGCAACAGGTCCCCGGCGGCACCGTCACGGCCGAGGCCTGGGAATCCTGCATGACGATGAACGACACCTGGGGCTTCCGCACCGACGACCACAACTGGAAGTCCAGCGATCAACTCATCCGCACCCTCATCGATTCCGTCAGCAAGGGCGGAAACTATCTCCTCAACGTCGGCCCGACCGCCGACGGCCGCATCCCCGCCGAAAGTCTGGAACGGCTCGCCGCCATCGGGGCATGGATGAACATCAACAGCGATTCCATCTATGGCTGCGGTGAGGCCGCATCGGGTTCACCGCCCGCGTGGGGCCGCATGACGCGTCAAGGCGACCGCCTGTTCGTCCACATCTTTGATTGGCCCAAAGACGGTCGCATCCAACTCGCAGGCCTCGATGCCGACCTTAAAGGCGGACGGGTGCTCGGGAGTGAGGCCACCGTCCACCTCACAAAGTCCGATGGGGACTGGATTCTCGCGGCCCCGCACGTTGTGCCGCACACAGCCTCCACCGTGTTTGAGTTCCAAGTCCGGGGCGAGGTGACTATCTCCACGCTCCGATAAAAGCCGCTATATCCCCCGGCACATGGCAGGATCTCCAACCTCCTCAACCGGCCGACGGAACACGGCCTTCGCCGCATCACAACTCTTAAGCACGGTCCTCAATAACACGAAATCGCCCTCCGGCGCGCCAAAACGATTAAAATTCCGCAGATTCTTCAACTCGTTCGAAAAATCAAGGTGCGTTGTCCGCAATTCCGAGGTACACTTTCCATACGAGGGTTCCGTTCGGCCCCTTGTCTTCCCCCCGGCAGCGAATTCTCGCCTAGCCCATTCCCCGTAGTCGATCCCAGTTTTTGCGAGAGCCTTTGAGGAGCCCCGCCCATGCGCACTCGGCGTCCGATCCGTTCCGGCTTCACGCTGATCGAACTCTTGGTCGTCATCGCGATCATCGCGCTGCTGATCGGCATCCTTCTCCCCGCACTCGGCAAAGCCAAGGCCTCGGCCCGCTCCCTCAAAGAGCAGGCCGTTGCGCACAACCAAGTCAATGCGTGGGCCGCCTACTACACCGATAGCCGCGACAAGATTCTCCCGGCCGGTTGCCACTGGGCTTGGAATCACCAGCCCACGACCGTGTACGGCATGTATCCTGCCGATCCGTTTGATCGAAGCCGCTTGATGGAAGGCTCCATCACCAAAACCTGGCCTTGGCACTTCATGGGCAACAACTACTTCCCCCACGAAGCCATCCAGATCGACAAAGCCACCTATTCAACCTTCCTCGCCCGCAACAACACGCCCGGCGGCCGTGCTCAGGACCTTGGCTTCCCCTACAACGGCTACGGCTCTGCGAGCTACACCGCCGCGATCGGCTATCACCCCACACTCGGTTACAACGGCGTGTACGTTGGTGGTGCCTACCAGATGGGTGCTTTCCGCGGCCAATCGACCGGCGGTCAGTTTGATCGTGGTTGGGGCGACCCCACCCCCTCGGGCAACCCCCGTCCTTCTGGCAGCAACTTCTATCTCCGTCAATCTTCAGACACCCGCATCCCCGATCAGTTGATCGTTTTCGCCTCCTCGCGCGGCGGCGACGTCATGGACGGCGGATTTTGGAGCTGGGGTCAAGCCCGCCCCGATTCCGGCGTCATCCGCCCCGGCAACTGGCTGATCACGCCCCCAGCCCGTCACCCCTACGGCCGCGGCGGCTTCCGTGCGGGCTACACCCTCGATTGGGGCTGGGCCACCAACTCGGGCAACAACTTCGACCCCCGCCGCGTGCCCAGCACGTGGGGGTACCTCGATGCCCGCAACCTTGGCCGCGTCGTCACCGCTCAGGCCGACGCCAGCGTCAAACTTCAAAGCCTCGAACAACTCCGCGACATGCGGAAGTGGGCAAACATCGCTGGCACCTCCGACTGGACGTTCCCCGCCACCGCTGCCGGCATCAACTGGTAACGGCCTCTTTGCAGTGTGGGCGGCCTGCGCCCGTGCCTTAACGTCTTGGCCTCTCCGTGCTTTTCTGAGCCTCTGCGTTCAACCCGCCTCCAACGTCATCCTCCATGCCCCACCCGGTCGCAATCTTCCTCATCATCATGCACGCCCTCGTGGGTGCCCTTCCGGCATTCACACCCGCGGCGCTGATTCCTGCCATAACGGCGTGCGGATGCGGTGACGCGGGCCAATGCTGCTGCACACAAGACGAAGATTCACCCACCCGCCCCGCCTCCGTGCCGGTCCCCAAGCCTTCCTGCCCCTGTTCACCCGCGCAACCACCCGCGCCATCATCCACGACCGGTCCGACGCTTCCGCAGCCGCTGCTCGCCGCTGCACTTGCAACCCCGCGCTCGCTCGTCAACCACGACCGATCCTCGTTCACGCAGGTGCGATCGAGTGCGTCCGCCGCGGCATCGACGGTGCTCCTCCCTCGCCACGCCAACGCACTCCGCCCATCGCTGATGCGCCTCTGCCGTTGGCAGGTCTAGAACCGTCGGTAGGTCTAGAGGCTCGCACTCCCCATCACAGTCGCTCACCGCCCTTGCTCCGCAATTGGGCTTGAACGACCCACTCGTAACTGCCCCGTCCAGCCCGCATCGCCGGCGTTTGCGCGGCAGACACTCTCATGCACCCACCACTTTGGAGATCACCCTTGAAACTCAATTCCATGTTCACGCTGTTCGCCCTCGCTTGCCTTTCCGGTTGCGCCTCCACCCCCGCGACCACCGACGGCGAGCCCGAAAAAAACTACATCTATCACAACGTCTCCGCCGCCGACAAAGCCGCCGCGGCCAGCACCAACAGCGTCTCGGCAAATGAAGTGGTGCTCTGGGTCAGCGGCATGGGCTGCCCCCTGTGCGCTTCCAACATCGATAAGCAGATCGAACGCCTCCCCAACGTGACCTCGGTCAAGGTTGACCTCAGCAACGGCAAGGTCCGCGTCGGCATGCTCCCCAACAAGCCGCACCCCTCGCCCGCCACCTTCGGCGAGGCCATCGAAGATGCGGGTTTCACACTCGACAAAGTTGAAGAACTGGCGGGATAAGTCACCGCATACCGCGTCGATGCAACGTGTCGGCGGAATCAGTCCGCGTGTCCGAACCGGACACGTTCGCCATCGCGCAGCCCGGTTCAGCGGGCTTGCTCGCTTGTAGACCACGGCTTCAGCCGTGGGTTTCATGCCGCGCGACCATTCTTCAAGCCCGTTTCAATGGGCTTCCCCGCCCTCCTCGCCTTCAGACGATTGATCTTTTCAGGAAATCCTATGAAACCCATCATGTGTGCCACGCTCCTTGCACTTCTCGCACCTGCCGCGGCCATGGCCCAGGAGGCCATGTACACCGAGGCCGCCACCATGCCCTCGCCCCATGTTTCGGTGCTGCGTCCGCAGGTCAACTACTACCGCTTCGGGTCCGAACCCGACGGCGACAGGCAAGAAACCGAACGCATCGACCTCACCACCAGCATCCAGTACGGCATCGCAAGGGCCTGGAGCCTCCGCATGGAAGTGCCCCTGGTCATGGAAGACCGTGACTACAAAGACGGCACCGATGAATCCGATACCGGCCTCGAAGACCTCGACGCGATGGTCAAGTGGAGGGTCTACAAAAACGATACCGGCGGCGTCGATACCGTTCGCATCGCCCTCATGGGTGGTGTGTTCTTCGCCAGCGGCGACGACAAGGACTTCTCGTCGCAGACCATCAATCCCCACGTTGGCGCGGTCGTCACGATGGTTCGCGGCCGTCACGGCTTCAACCAGGAGTTCACCTACCGCCTCAACACCGGTCAAGACGACGTCGACAACACCGGCGGCGGCAAAGGCCCCGATGATGCGTTCTTCTACAACACCGCGTATCTCTATCGCATCGATCCGGCCAAGTACACCACCGAAAGCACGGGGGCTTGGTACGTCACCGCCGAACTCAACGGGCTTTACGAAACCAACGGAGACAATGAGATCCGCTTCGCGCCAGGAATCATGTTCGAAGGGTGGGAATTCGCCTTTGAACTCATGGCGCAACTGCCGTTCGTCAGCGACCTCGATGAACGGGCCGAACTCGACTTCGGCGTGGGTTTCGGCTTCCGTTGGACGTTCTAGTGGTGGGACCGCTCTCAATAAAGCGGTGATCCTTCAACCACCCTTGCGGGCCCCCGTCACAAACCCCACCGCCGCGGCACCCCCCGACGGCAGATACCCCGTGACAAACGCCTTCACGCTCGCAAACTGCGACGAGATCCACCCGCTCGCATCGTCGAACTGGCCCTCCATCGCGCCCCACTTCACATCCACCAGCCCCGCGTACTGAAGCCCGAAAAGAATCAGAGCCACAAACCCCGCAAAGATCAGCGCCAGTTTGAAGACCGTCCGCAACGCATACGCCGCCACAAACGCCACAAAGAAACTGAACCCGAGCCGAAACACCGCCGGTGACCACGCCGACTTGGGTTCGTCGCCGCCAGTCGCGAGACCAGTGCCGCCTTCGGAAAGTGTGTTGGAGAGTGCCGAGACGCCACCGCCCGAGGGCCGTGCTTCGCCCCCGACCAAGAAGGGCATCGCAAGCCCACCAGCCATCAGCACGACCGATGCCGCGAGCAGCAGTTTGATCCAAACAGGGAATCGGGGTTTCGAAGCCCCGGGGGCCGTGGTGTGGCTCATGCCCGTATTATTCGCACCTTCCGCAGGCCAAGGCCCTGGGAAGGCCCACAGCACGGGCGGAACTTGCCCGCGTGTGCGGCATCTAACTTTGCTGGGCGGAATGTGGTCCGATGGCCGCGCGCCGCCGAACGGTGAGTCGAACCCCATTCGGCCCGAAGGCAGGCCAATGTGCCGGGCTGGTCGTCCTTGGTCGGGCCGGGCTGATTGTGCCGCTTCGATTCCGTTTCCCCTGTTTCTTCTGTTTCTTCTGGAGTTTGAGCATGTCGATGAATGGTTTTGGCTCAGTTGGTCCTCCCCCGGTTGGTTCTGGTCGGTCCGCGGGTTTCCTTTTCGGTGCTGGCCTCATCAGCGGCCTCGTCTCCCTCGCCGGAGCACAGCCCGCGCCAGACCGCAAGCCCGACGCCCCGGCAGCCGCCGCGCCCGCCGCACAGAACGAGCCGGCACCCGCCAATACCGCCATGCCAAAGGAAGAAGGCCCCACGCTCAAGGTTGGTTCCAAAGCCCCCGGCTTCAAGGTCGCCAAGTGGATCAAGGGCGATGAAATCAAGGAGTTCGTGGCTGGCCGCGTCTACGTCGTGGAGTTCTGGGCCACCTGGTGCGGCCCCTGCAAAAAATCCATCCCGCACCTCACCGATGTCGCCGCGAAAATGAAGGACAGTGTGACAGTGGTGGGGGTCAGCGTCTGGGAAACACCGCCCGAAGACACCACCACCGAATACCTGCCCAAGGTCGAAGAGTTTGTCGCCAAGATGGGTGACAAGATGAACTACGTCGTGGCCGCCGACACCGCCGAACACGACATGGCCGATACCTGGATGGCGGCCTCCGGTCAGCAGGGCATCCCCGCCTCGTTCATCGTCAAAGACGGCATTGTGCAGTGGATCGGCCACCCCCTCGACGGCCTTGATGCTGCGCTCGCCGAGATCGTCGCGGGGACCTACGACCCATCCAAAGAAGCCGAGCGCAAGGCCAAGGCCGAGGAGGCCATGCGGGGCAAACAGGAAATCTTCCAGAAGGTCACGGAACTCGCGAACACCGACAAGAGAGCCGCCGCGGTGGAACTCGACAAACTGATCACGCTCGAGGAAGAAAAGGAAGGCAAGAAGTTCCTCAACCGCTTCAAGTTCGATCTCATGCTGGGGTTCGATGAAGCCGCGGCGTATGGCTTCGGCAAAGAACTCGCGGCTGGCATCCTCAAAGACGACGGCTTCAATCAGTACGTCATGGCCGAACGAATCTTGACCGACGATGCCCTCAAGGCCCCCGACTTTCCGTTCGCGCTCGCCCTGGCCGAGCGGGCCGCGGCGACGTGGGAAGGTGACAACGCGCCCGTCCTCGATGTCGTCGGCTACGCGTACTACAAACTCGGCAACGTGGGCAAGGCCATCGAAGTGCAAGAAGGCGTCCTCAAAGCAATCGAAGCCAACACCGATGCCGACCCCAACTTCCTGACCCACGCCAAAGAGAACATGGACCTCTACCGCAAAGCCAAAGAAGGCCAAGCCCCCGGCAAATAAAGACGGCCGTATACCCAGACAAAAGAACGCCGACCGTCAGAAAGCGGGCCGCCGAGACCGAACCCCTGCCGGGTGAGGCGGTGGCCCGTCTCTCTTTGTAGTGCGGGAAGACTGAGGACTGACGACTGAGGACTTGCGGCCACGCCGCAAAACCCAAGTCCGCTTCCGATTTTCTCAGTTTTTCTTCGCCGCCGCCCAACCCGCGGTCCGCCATCCCTTTGCGCCACCAAACACGCCCACCCAGCGCACGCCAAATCCGCGCCATCGCCCATCCGTGCGCTCACCAACGGGCACTGCACCCCCATCTACAGAGGCCCTTG
>Ga0105044_10009423_pt1 | contig 13357 bp, 11 predicted proteins | sample MAT01_FD_78092 | JGI IMG/M metagenome (GOLD analysis project Ga0105044, IMG submission 78092) | Freshwater microbial communities from Lake Fryxell liftoff mats and glacier meltwater in Antarctica - MAT-01 | ecosystem: Environmental > Aquatic > Freshwater > Ice > Liftoff microbial mat | place...
CTTCGCTCGTATAGGCTGTCTGATCCATCGTCACGGGTGGGTCGTTGACCAGTACTAATATACCAAAAATCAATGTAAAGCCGTGCTAAAAACACGGGGTTTCTACCCAATTTTTCGATGAACGTAATTTGTAAACAATCTATAGATGATGCATTAAAAGACGGAGTTAGCGGTTCAATGGAAAAGAGGATGAGGCTGGTTTATAACTCTTGTGATCCCAACGCTGATGATTTTTGATAGAAACTGAACGGATGACTCAATCAGCTTGCAGTCCTGCCTTCTCTCATATCGGCCTTCCGATAAACCCGGTTGATTGGAAGAGTTCGACCATAATTAATTGCAGCGATTAATTGCAGCGATTAATTGCAGATGTTCATACTGATCTTGAGTGTTAATGGCGGATGTTGATTCAGTTCATCGCGATGCGAATGCTAACAAGACCTCACAGAATGCGGAATAGAGTAAGGGCGATGAAGAGTCTGATCGGCTGTGTTGATTATTTAGGCGGAGCGCTATGACTGTTGCCCTACAAATTGGCGATCGCCAAATCTCCCCCGAAGAATTAGTGAGCTTTCTGGCCGGGTATCGGATGTTGCCAGAGCTGCTGCGTGAGATTTTGGTAGATCAGGCGATCGCCCAATGGGAAAAAACCCTTGAAGAACCCGTGTTGACGGAGGACGAACGCACCGCCGTCCGTAGCCAGTTTTTGGCTCAAAACCAGATCAATTCTGAAGAGGTCTATCAGGTGTGGCTGTCGCGCCATGGCATGACCGCCCCACAATTTGAGGCGTTGGCCATCCGCAGTGCGCGGCAAGAAAAGTTTAAGGAAGCCACTTGGGGCTCCAAAATCGAATCTTATTTTTTGAGCCGCAAGTCTAGCTTCGACAAGATCATTTATTCGTTGATTCGAACCCAAGATGTGGGGATCGCCCAAGAGCTTTATTTCCGCGTTCAAGACGACCATCAGTCGTTTGCAGAATTAGCCCGTACCTATTCCCAAGGCCCCGAGGCGCAAACCGATGGCTTGATTGGCCCCGTAGAATTGAGCGTGCCCCACGCCACCTTGGCGCAAATGTTGTCAGTCAGCCAACCTGGCCAATTGTGGCCCCCCACTCGCATCGGCGAGTGGATGGTGATTGTGCGCCTCGAACGCTTTATTCCTGCCCAAATGGATGAAGCAATGCGCCAACGTTTACTGAATGAGTTGTCTAGCCTGTGGATAGAGGAGCAACTGGCTGCGGCCACCGCAGCCATGGCTGCGGTGGATAGCTCCACAGAGGCACTCAGTGCTTCGCTGGTGCCAGAGACAATTCTTGCTGCTACCCCAGCCTTGCCCCCAGAACCCTCCCCTGAAGCCCCGCCTGTGGTATCTGACCCATGACCTATACGCAAAACACCATCCAAGAGTTTTTGGCAACGGTTGCTCCCTTTAGTAGTCTGTCCAGTTCGACGCTGGCGCGCTATGCCGATAAATTTCGGATCCTGCGCTATCGCATGGGGCAAGCGATTGTGGTGCGCGATCGCCTGCCTGGCCAAGTCACCGTTCTCTACGATGGCCAAGCCCGACTGTTGGGGTATGACCCCCGCACCAAACGCCCAGCGACGCTCAAGTTGTTGCGCCCCGGAGAAATCTTGGGCTGGCTGGGGTTAATTCGAGGGGTGCCCTGCGAAACGGCGATCGCCTCTAGCGAAACCCAATGCCTGGTGATCTCCTCCGCAGATTTCTTAGACATGCTGGCGCGTGAACCCCAGCTCGACCAAGCATTTCGCCAGCAAGCAGGTCAAATTGAGCTATTTGACCTGCTGGGCGAAGAACTCAACCGCCAAGCCGATGGCACCGCCAATCTCCATGAACTGACCGAAACTGCACAGTCCCAAGCGGTGGTTCGTACCGTTGCCCCTGGCCTAATCGATCTTTCCTCCCTCGATCGCCAATATCTTTGGCTGGTCAGTAGCGGCAGCATTAACAATTTTCCGGTGGGGAGTCGTCTATACCTCAGCGACGCCCTGCTAACCGTGGAGGTGACGGGGCGAGAACCTGCCCGATTGATTGGGGTGCCCCAAGCCTTGCTAACCCCAACGCCCTCCCGATTACAGGTTGAAGATGCCGTGGGTGAGGCGATCGACGTTGAGGCGACGGTCGAAATTCCCTATGCCCCCGATCGCCCTGCCGAATATGAACCAGCGGGCTACATTGAGGCCGATAAGGTTCCTAAATATCCCTTTGTGCGGGGGCGGGGCGAGCTAGATGAAGGCATGGCCTGCTTCCAAATGCTCTGCGAACATTTCAACCTGCCGTTCCGCCGGGATGTGGTGCGGCGGGTGTTGGCCACCCAGATTGAACGCTCCGAAATCCTATCGTTGGATGTGTGTGGCGCTATTTCAGAACTGATGGGGTTGATGGCGCAGTTGGTGGTGGTGCCGGGTCATGCGATCGCCCGCATCGAAGCCCCCGCCCTCGTCCGCTGGCGCGATCAGCTCGTGCTGATCTACAGCGTCACCGAAAAAGAAATGGTGCTGGCCCTCCCTGATCGGGGGATCCGCAAAATCAAACCATCCGAATTCACCGAAGACTGGGAAGAACAAGGGGAAGTGCTGTTGCTGAGAACCAGCAAACAGTCACCCCAAAAGCGGTTTGGTCTCGATTGGTTTTTGCCCTCGATCAAAAAACATCGGCGCGTCCTCATCGAAGTTTTGATCGCGTCCTTCTTCGTGCAACTGTTTGCCCTGGCTAACCCGTTGATGATCCAGGTGATTATCGACAAGGTGATCTTGCAAAATAGCATCGAAACTCTCCAGGTTCTAGGTATCTTCCTGGTGGTGTTGGCGATGTTTGAGGCCATTCTCACGAGCCTGCGAACGTATCTTTTTGTAGATACCACCAACCGCATTGATATGTTTTTGGGGTCAGAAATTATTGACCACCTGCTGCGATTACCGCTCAAATATTTTGAAAAACGCCCGGTGGGGGAACTCTCAACCCGCATCAACGAACTCGAAAACATTCGTAGCTTCTTGACCGGCACGGCCTTAACAGTGGTGCTAGATGCTGTGTTCTCTGTGATCTACATCGCGGTGATGTTTATCTACAGTTGGCTGCTGACCCTGGTAGCGCTGTCTACGGTGCCCTTATTTGTGGGTTTGGCGTTCATCGCCTCCCCAATTATTCGCGGCCAACTCCGCACAAAGGCAGAGCGCAACGCCGAGACCCAATCTTATTTGGTCGAAGTGGTGGGCGGCATCCAAACGGTGAAAGCCCAAAACATGGAAATGCGGGCCCGTTGGCAATGGCAACAGCGCTATGCCCGCTATGTGAGTGCGGGGTTCAAAACCGTGCTGACCTCCACCACCGCTGGGTCGGCCAGCAACTTTTTGAACCAACTGTCAGGCTTACTAGTGTTGTGGGTCGGTGCCTATCTGGTGATTAAGCAAGAGCTGACCCTGGGGCAGTTGATTGCCTTCCGCATTATTGCGGGCTATGTCACCAGCCCGCTCTTGCGCTTGGCGCAACTGTGGCAAAACTTCCAGGAAGTGGGGCTGTCGATTGAGCGCCTGAGCGACATTGTGGATTCTGCCCCCGAAGCGGATGAGCAAGATCGGCTCAACATTCCGATGCCTCCAATTAAAGGGGTTGTGACCTATGAAAACGTGTCGTTCCGTTTTAATCCTGGGGGCCCGCTCCAACTCAGCAACATTACCCTCGAATTTCCCCAAGGAGCCTTTGTGGGCATTGTCGGGCAGAGTGGTTCTGGAAAAAGTACCATGATGAAGCTGCTGCCCCGACTGTATGACCCAGAGGCAGGCCGCATCTTAATTGATGGCTACGACATCGGCAAGGTAGAACTCTACTCCCTGCGGCAGCAAATTGGGATTGTACCCCAAGATACCCTGTTGTTTGATGGCACGGTGCAAGAAAACATTGCCCTGAATGCCCCCGATGCCTCGGCGGATCAAATTATCGAGGCGGCAAGGGTGGCCGTTGCCCATGAATTTATTATGGGCTTGCCCAATGGCTATAACACGCGCGTCGGAGAGCGGGGCGCTTCGCTGTCCGGGGGGCAACGGCAACGGATTGCGATCGCCCGTACGGTCATGCAAAACCCCCGGCTGCTGATTATGGACGAAGCCACTAGCGCCCTCGACTATGACTCCGAGCGCCGGGTATGTCTCAACTTGGCCGATGCCTTCGAAGGCCGCACGGTGTTCTTTATTACCCACCGCCTGAGCACCATTCGCAGTGCCGACCTGATTTTGATGATGGATCAGGGTTCGGTGGTTGAAATGGGCACCCACGAAGAGTTGATGAAACTCCGAGGCCGATATTTCTGTCTGTTCCAACAGCAAGAATTGGGCAGTTAAGCCCCGGTGCCATCCCCTCTCGGTGGTATTCAGCGCGCTGCTCATCTGCTGTTCTGTGGAGATTATCTAAGGAGCGCAAAACCCAGATCTCTCCCCCAAAGCAAACGGTTACACTGATGGCATCGGGCTGTCTATTCTTTCTACCCCTTCAGAATCTGCGACCCCATGAAGCAACTATCTATCAAAAATGGCCATAACGGCTCCCAGAAAAATGGCTCCCAGAAAAATGGTTCTCAGAAAAATGGCTTGGGCGCACCCACCCCAGAGGTACCCGAACTAACGGCCATACCCGTAGAAGAAACCAGGGATCCAGCGGATGTGGCTCCCCAAAAGCGCAAGCCTGCTATGTATGACCAGGCTGTGATTTTGCAGCAGACAGCTCTGTGGTCACGGGCGATCGTCTGGACGATTGTGGGGGTCACGAGTTTTGCGTTGCTGTGGGCAGCGCTCGCCCAAATTGAAGAAGCCGTGCCAGCCCAGGGGCAGTTAGAACCCCAGGATTCGGTGCAGGCCATCCAAGCGCCCGTGGGTGGGGTGGTCGAGGAGATTTTGGTCGAAGAAGGCGAGCGGGTTGAAAAAGGCCAAGTGTTGATTCGCTTTGACCCCACGGCGGCTTTGGCGCAGCAACAATCCTTAGAGCAAATCCGCGATTCCCTCGTCCAAGAAAACGCATTTTATCGTGTGCAACTGGGATCTTTGGGCACCACCGATATTAGCGGGCTAGATATTCCTCCCCAAATTTTGGCGTTGACCACCAACCGTGCTGGGTTAGTGGAAGAAAATCGCCTTTATCAGGCACAGTTAGGCACGGGTTCGGGGGAAAGTTTGAGTGGGCAACAGCTCGCCCGGTTGCAGGCAGGGCAGCTAGAATCTGATTCGCGGGCGGCGGCGGCGCAACTCGAAGTCGCGCAATTGCGGCAACAGTTGGCCCAAGCTGAAGGCCAACTTGGGGTAGCGCAGCAAACCTCAGCCATTGATCAGCGCATTCTTGGAGACATTCGCCCGTTGGTCGAAGAAGGGGCACTGGCCCGCATTCAGTTTTTGCGCCAAGAACAAGAGGCCATGCAGGGGCAGTCGGAGGTGACCCGGTTGACCCAAGAGGTAGGGCGTTTGCAATTGGCGATCGCCCAAGCTCAGCAGCGTCTCTCTAACACGATGGCGCTCACCAGTAACGACCTGCTTACGCGGATTGCCGACAACGACAAGCAAATCGCCAATATCGACAGTGAAATCAACAAGCAAATCGTTGAAAACGATAAGCGCATTTCTGAGATCAACAGCCAACTGAGCCAAACTAACCTCACCCTCACCTACCAAGAATTGCGTGCCCCGATTAGCGGCACCGTGTTTGATCTCCAAGCCAAAGGCATTGGGTTTGTGGCAAACACCAGCGAACCCATTCTGAAAGTTGTGCCCGAAGATGCCCTCGTGGCCGAGGTTTACATTACTAACCAAGATATCGGGTTTGTAGAGCCGGGGATGCAGGTTGATGTCCGCATTGATACCTTTCCCTTTAGCGAATTTGGGGATGTGAAAGGGGAGGTCATCCAAATCGGTGACGACGCCTTGCCGCCTACGGATATCTACCCCTTCCACCGCTTCCCGGCGATGGTGCGGTTAGACGAACAAACGATCAATATCAATGGCCGAGACTTGCCGCTGCAATCGGGGATGTCAGTATCGACCAACATCATTTTGCGGAAACGTTCGGTCTTGAGCATCTTTACAGGGCGCTTTACCACGGGCTTTGATCCGTTCCGCAATGTGCGCTAAGGGCAAAGGTAGGCATTGGCTCCGATGACAGATTCTGCCACACTCAATTTTCCTTTCCAGTCTGGGCAGGTGATGCATCTGCCAGATTTGGCGGCGACCCTCGCCCTAGGGGAACAACTGGGGCGATCGCTCCCCCCTTCCAGCATTTTGCTTTTGCATGGAGATCTGGGCAGCGGTAAAACCAGTTTGGTGCAGGGCATTGGTCGCGGTCTAGGAATTGCCGATCCCATCCTCAGCCCTACGTTCACGCTCATTAATGAATATTACGACGGGCGGATGCCGCTCTACCACCTCGATCTCTATCGCTTAGAGCCAGTGGAGGTAGAATCGCTGTACCTCGAAGCCTATTGGGACGGCGAAGAGTTTCTGCCTGGCTTGGTTGCCATTGAGTGGGCAGAGCGGTTATTGGTCAAACCGTTGCACTATTGGGAACTAGTGTTGGCGATCGCCCCTACAACTGGCCGCCAAGCGACCTTCTCTCGGGTAGGTGGCTCCCTAGCCGGTGACGCGATCGTCTCTATTACAGCGGATCGGGGATAACATCTGGGGCATGAACCCCGTTCCTAGGGGCGTAGCCTGCGGCTAGGGGCTGGGCTGGAACGATGGAACCGCCATGTTCTGCCGACTTCATCCCATCCGGCTACTATCTTTATCAATTTATGTGGATTCGATAACGTCGGCCAGAACCCTATAACCTGTTTGGGTAAATTGTGCGTAATCTTATGGATAGAAATGGATAGAGGCTATTCTGGGTTGAAGATCCGCCCTTCAAACCCCAGACGCTCATGGGCTGAGAGGGGCGACCGACCGCTTGCGAGTTGGTTTAACGAGCCACTCAAAAAGCCAGCATTCACCCTTACGCGCTGGTCTCGTTTTCATTCTGGGTGTAGGCTACAAGCAGAGAGCTTCTTGAGGCTTCCCTGTGAGGGTCACCTCTGGCATCATCACGCCATGAACGGTTATGCTCCGACCGCTGAGGTGCGTGACTCATTGGAGTTACATACCCGCACAAGGCGCATGGACGACGAAGCGTATGAACTATGAAGCGCATGGACAGTGGGATTAGGCTCTTCCTCCGTGCAACTCGCCTGCGCAGGAGAACCTTAGCCAAACTGCTTTCCTTAGCCCTCTAGTGGGCAAGCCGTTTGGTGTAACGGGTCGATTTTATTTAAGATCACCCAAGATACTTTTTACACAACATACAGCCTAGATCCAGCGCCAAGCTATCTGGATGGATGGCATAGATACCGGCTACATTATCATTAACTTTTTTCTATCCTGCTTATCGTTTTGCCCCATGGCTTCACCGCTGTTCTCTCTTGCCCCCTAGACGCTCCCAAGTAGATTGGGACTTTAGCCATCCATCCTAAACATGGTTGCTTCAGCCCAAAAAAGCTCCGCTGCTTTTTTGGCTTATTGCCCAAAGTCGGTTAAACCACTTCGACATTTCAACTCCCCCGTTAGATCGCATGCAAAGCTGGGGTTATCGACTTGGCTGTCGTCGGTTTTGGCCATGGTTTCTTCTTGTACCCACTCGCCCTCTCGTCTCGCAATGGAAACTCAGATCAAGACCTCCACAGAAGCGCTCCATCTGCTCGAAAGTTCTGTTATTTATTTTGGCGATCGCCCAGTGGGTACTGTTGCGGCTACCGATCCTAGCGTCGAAGCGCTCAACTATGACCAATGCTTTGTGCGCGATTTTGTCTCCTCTGCCCTCGTTTTCTTGATCAATGGAAAGCCTGAAATTGTTCGCAATTTCTTGATCGAAACCTTGGCCTTGCAAAGCAGCGACAAGCGGATGGATTATAGCCACGCGGGGCAAGGGCTGATGCCCGCTAGCTTTAAGGTAATGAACGACAACGATCGGCATTACCTGCTCGCCGACTTTGGTGAACATGCCATTGGCCGTGTCACCCCCGTCGATTCTTGTCTGTGGTGGCTGATTTTGCTCCGCGCCTATGTCAAATCGACAGGCGACCTCGATCTGGCCTACCAGCCCGACTTTCAGCAAGGGATTGTCTGGATTCTAAAGCTCTGCCTTGCCGATCGCTTTGACATGTACCCCACCATCTTGGTGCCCGACGGAGCCTTCATGATCGACCGCCGCATGGGGGTTGATGGGCATCCGCTAGAGATTCAATCATTGTTTTATACCGCCCTCCGAGCTGCGCGCGAATTGCTGCTACCTGGCTACAAACGCGATATTTATCTCGAAGTGATCAACCAGCGCTTAGGAGCCTTGAGCTACCATCTGCGGCAATATTACTGGCTCGATCTGAAGCGGTTGAACAATATTTATCGGTATCGCTCCGAAGAATTTGGCGCATCGGCGATCAATAAATTCAACATTTATCCCGACTCTATCCCTGAGTGGATACATGATTGGATGCCAGAACAAGGCGGCTACTTGGCCGGAAACCTAGGGCCTGCCCGGATGGATTTCCGCTTCTTTGCCCTCGGCAACCTGATGGCGATCATGTCTTCCCTGGTCAATGACCAAGAAGCTCAGTTGATCATGACGCTGATCGAGCAGCGCTGGCAAGATTTGGTGGGGCATATGCCGATGAAAATCTGCTACCCAGCGATCGCCGATTTGGAATGGAAAATTCTCACCGGATGCGACCCCAAAAATGTACCGTGGTCGTACCATAACGGCGGTAATTGGCCAGTTTTGCTGTGGTTTTTGGTGGGTGCCGCCATTAAAACGGGGCGCTATGAGCTAGCCAATCGGGCGGTCGAATTAGCCGAGCGTCGCCTCGCCGCCGATGGCTGGCCCGAATACTACGATGGCCGCTTCGGGCGCTTAGTGGGCAAGGCCTCGCGCAAGTATCAAACCTGGACGATTGCTGGGTTTTTGCTAGCCAAAGCCTTGGTCGAAAACCCCGCCCATGCCGATTTGCTCTGCTTCCGCGAAGACCCCAATACCCTCGACTGGATCTACCAAATCCATGAGCTCTAAGGGATCTGCGGGTTAATGGTGTGCCCAGGGGTCAGGTTTCGACTGCGCTCAACTTCCGTGATCGAGGGCTGAGCGCAGTCGTTCGCACCGCGTCTCCCACAGAGAGAAAGTCCATCAGCGGGTATGTTATTTTCTAGCGAGTCCCTAAACTCTCTCTGCGCTCAATCCTTTTGATCAGCGTTCTGGCACGAATGATCACTATCCTTGGCGCAAACTCGGTATCCTTTTCAGAATTGTAATGGTGTGACGGGCAGGACATGGCAGATCGGATGGCAGCCTTGCGGCGAGTGCGGATTGTGTTGGTGGAGCCAGCCGGGCCGCGCAATGTAGGGGCGATCGCCCGGGTCATGAAAAATATGGGGTTGCAGCAGTTAGTGCTGGTTAACCCGCAGTGCGACCCTCTCGGCGAAGAAGCGCGGTTGATGGCTGTGCGGGGGAGCGATCGCCTTGAATCTGCCCAAATTGTGGCGACGATCCCTGAAGCCTTGCAAGGGTGCCGCCGGGTAATTGCGACCACAGGCCGCGAACAAACTGCTCTCAATATCCCATTAGAGCCACCCCGAGCCTGTCTGCCGTGGTTACTTGCCGAACCCGACAGTGACACCGCTCTGATATTTGGCCGTGAAGACCGAGGGCTGAGCAATGAAGAACTCAACTTGGCACAGCGGTTGCTCTACATTCCTGCGGAGGCCGAGTATGAATCGCTCAATTTGGCACAGGCGACGGGGCTATGTTGCTATGAACTCCGGATGGCTTGCCTAGAGCCGAGGGTAGAGCAGGGACAAGATCGGCTAGAACAAATGCCTGGGGTGCAAGGAGGGGCGATCGCCCCCCACGATCAACGCGAGGGCTTTTACCGCGACCTTGAAGCCCTCCTCCTCCGCGTTGGCTACCTCTACCCCCACACTGCCCCCAGCCGGATGGAAAAAATGCGCCAAATCCTCAACCGTGCCTATCCGTCTGCGAAGGAGGTCGCCATGTTGCGCGGGGTGGTTAGTCAGGTGACATGGGCCTTGGGGCGATCGCCCTCCCCTCCCAATGCCTCACCCAAGCAAGAGTAAGACAGCGTGAAGGCGACCCCCATATCGGCTGAATGCACCGATTCATTAAGCAGATCCATTAGACCGACCCCATTAGACCGACCCCATTAGACCGACCCCATTAGACTGAGTCGATGGAATCAGTCGATATTGGAGGTATCACTCTAAACTGCAAAGAGACTAACACTAACGCAATAGAAACGGCATGTAAGCCAACTAAAACTGGGAAAGCCGTATTCACGCCCCACCAATGGGGAACCGTCGTTTCCATCTGTTGCAAATTAGCATCTGTAAATAAATTAACGTATACCGTTTGAATGAACGAATAGCAAGCATTTCCTTGCTTAAAACCAAAGCAACTGGTTGGGCTAGCAAGAATCGCTAACCCCTGAAAACCCACTAGGCTATAGAGTAACTGAGGTTTTCGTAATCGAACGGTAGAGCCTCTTTTAGAAATCGCCAACGTGACAATATAGGCTAGACACAAACCATAGAAGGGAGCTAATAAAAATAGATAAATAATCCAAGCTGCAACTGTATAGCCTGTGATGAGGTAAGCAGCAAAGCTCAAAATCCCATATAGAAAAAAGCTTATGACAAACTTGTTGATCGCCATCACTTGCAGGAGATAGGGCTACTCTAGAAAACAAGGAGTATGTGTTGATTATACAAAATATTCCCAGATTCTTATCAACAAAAATCGGGTCAACAAAAATCTGGGAAGAGCTTGATCAGGCGACGATGCAAGCCTTAAAACCCTAGCAACTCGTCTAGGACGTCGAGGGCTTCGCAACCGGAGTGGGCGGCAGTCGATTTGGGTTTGGGGTTTTGGTGGGTAATCGACCAAGGGGTGGCGTCGGGGAATGGGAATGGATGATTGCCCTGGGCGATCGCCCCTAAATAATCATCGGCATAGCGGCGAAATACAGCCTCCACGGCGGCGCGGGCATTCTTTAGCCCCCAGGCGGCGGCGATCATCTGCGCCTTGTCCAGCACGTCATAGCTCAACCGCACCTTGTTATCCTTTGCCTTTGGGGATGATGTGGTTTGTGAGGAAATTTGCTGTAAGGGAATCTGTTGTGAGGGAATCTGTTGATTAGAAGGTGCTTGTACAGCTTGGGGTAAATCTTGTCTGATGGGACGAGAAGATGAGGTATTTTGCATCATTTCCAGGGATTTCCGGTGTCTGTTCTGGGGCAGGGTGGGGCAAAAACTGAGGACAGGGAACGTTCGTGGAGACTGCTTTGCGACACGTACAATTCTGCGGTAGGTATAGCTATAGTCACAAAGGTTAGGACATGCCAGCGTCATTCCCGTGGAAACGGGAATCCATGGGTTGCAAGACGCTCAAGATGGATTCCCGCCTGCGCGGGAATGACAGGTAAAGGTCCTATGGATCATGGCTACGGCTATACAACGCTGGGGCACATACAACTACTGTTTGGAGGAAGTTGGCTTGCCCCTGGCGAGTCAGTTTAATGGCCTTCGGTCATAGCCAGATCGAGCATAGAACGGCCTGTTGCCAGGTTTGGAGTCAGGCGGTGGCCATGGCGAGTTGGGTGTCTCCGGCGAAGGCATGTAGCCCCCGCACATTGGCAAATTGCGGGTCGCCCATCACAGTAAAGAGCTTCCGTCCGACGAGACGCTCTGAGATCAGATGGGTGCTTCCCCCGGTTACCAAAAAGCGCGTAACCCTTGGCATGTAAGGGGTATATTGTGCTCGCACGGTTTGAAAAATTCCTTTAAACCATTGTTCGAGGTGTTCATCTAACCAGGGTGCCCAAGATAGCTCGGTATCGGCGTAGGTATGCCCAGCCCGAAATCCATCCATAATCAGGCTAGGATCAGCGCTAGTGCCCAAAACGCTAGTGAGGCGCTTATCAAAGCTGATAGAAACGGCTAATTCGTAGGCACCGCCTCGATCCATCACATTTTCGTCAATGACTTCGCCTTCGGCATCGACTAAGCGCGTCAGCCAGGTGCCGCCGCCAATATCAACTACGATGGTGTAACCCGTGTTAGGGACGAGGCCGAGGTGCTTGGCGTAGTGGTAGGCTCCCATCCCCTCGCGCTCAACTTCGACTTGGGTAACCATGACGCGGTAATCTAACTCGTTGCGGCGAAATTCATGCATCCCTAGGAGTTGCTCGCGGATGGCCTCGCCGTTGCGGTCTGGGTCTGGGGTTGAAGCATAGAGTTGTACGGCAAATTCTGTGGAATCATTCCACGCTTCTAGGCAGGCGTAGAGGTGCAGCCGAGACAGTTCTACTTTGTTTTCAACGACGGTTTGTTGCTGGCGGCGATATTTATAGGCCTGTGCGCCAAAGTGGAAGCGGTTGCCATCGGGTAGCTCAATCAGTGGAGACGCATCGGAATAGCTCACGGCATCGCGGCCTTGGGGCAACTGAAACCGCACCGATCGAATGGCTTTGGGATGCCCCACGCCATCAAAAAACTTGAGGTCATAGTTCCCGGCATCTAAGGCCAGAAGGCGATCGCCCGTCGCTGCCGTTGCTGCGCTCCCTTTCCGGGTCTTTCGAGTTCGGGTCGCTGTATTCATGGTTTTTCCTGGTTACCACTTGTTTTGATGGCCTATTTTGATGGCCTGTTTTGATGGCCTATTCTGACTAGTGGATCAACCCCACGGGGGAATGACCGATCGGGGCACTTGTCCCCATTAGTACACAAGTACTGTAACATCATCTAACGGATTCTGCCGACGAATTCGGGGGCTGTCGGTGTTAACTTAAGTAAAGAAGGAACCTACGCTTTCTTCATCCGCTTTTCCGATGAGCGCGTTCTTAAAAAAGGGGTAGATGCCCTGTCTTTTCCATTTTTCGCCTTTTCAGCCCACGTCTTGCTGTGCCCAAAGCCATGACCCCAAACGTGATTTTGCCCAATACTGAAACCACTGGAGCCGCCGTTGCGCTGCAAAATGTGTCAAAAACTTATAACGACACCCCGGTTGTGAGTCAGTTGTCATTAGACATCCGGCCAGGGGAGATTTTTGGGCTATTGGGGCCAAATGGTGCGGGCAAATCAACCACTATTCGGATGATTACGACCCTGACCCAGGTTAGTGAGGGCAGCATTCAGGTGGCAGGCTATGATGTGGCGCGGCAGCCGTTTTTGGTGAAGCGCCAAATTGGGGTGGTGTTGCAGCAAATGAGTGTGGATGTGGATTTGAGTGTTTGGGAAAACATGGAATTCCATGGCAGAATGCACC
>Ga0105044_10009425_pt1 | contig 13355 bp, 12 predicted proteins | sample MAT01_FD_78092 | JGI IMG/M metagenome (GOLD analysis project Ga0105044, IMG submission 78092) | Freshwater microbial communities from Lake Fryxell liftoff mats and glacier meltwater in Antarctica - MAT-01 | ecosystem: Environmental > Aquatic > Freshwater > Ice > Liftoff microbial mat | place...
AGCCGGGTAGTAGGCGCGAGATGTAGTTTTCTTCGCCTTTGTTGAGTTGGACGATGCGGTATTCGGTCGGCTCGTTGTTGGCATCTTCATCCGTTCGGGCGGTGCCGTGGAAGGCGTTGGCGGTGGCGGCTAGCAGCGGCTGGCTCCAGGCCGGCGCGGGTTCGGCCAGGGCTTGTCTGGCGTTGGTGTAGGCGCGGCCGTCGCGTTGGGCGGCCAGCACCAGCCGCACGGATTGGGTTTGCGAGGTGACCTTGAGTTGATGTTGCGGGTCGGCCAGCGCCGGCGCGTGAACGGTGGCCGGCACCTCGCGCCGGCCAGTGAGACCGGCTTTGAGTTGGCCGGCAAACGGCGTGGTATTCAACACGGCGGCCGGGTTCACCTGCCGGTCGACATCGTGGATGAGCCATTGGGCGCCCTCGTGAATGGCGAAGATGGGGGCCTGGCCGTTGAGGTCGCGCCGGACGGTGACGGCGCGCACCTCGACCCAGCGCACCAGATGGCGGGCCAGCCCGATGGCCAAAATAAACGCGGCGATGACGATGGCCAGGCCGATGCCGCGCACGACATAGATCGAGACCTCGGTGTTCTCTTGCAGGGCGCGATATTCCACGTCGCGCTGGCGATCCTGGTCGCGCAGGGCGCTGGCCGTGGCCGTGACGCGCAGGGCGGCCTCGGTAGCGCGCAGGCTGATGGCCTGGCGCTCGTTCGCATCGGCGACCAGCGGGCTGGGCGAGCTGGGGCGGGCCGTGCACCCGCCGATGGCGGCCAACACAATGAGCCCCAGGGTCAGGAAGGCGGCTAGTTTTGGATTCATCGCTTGATTTCCCCCTTTTTTGCCGTTTGATGTAATGACACGTCACTACGAACTTGTGCATATGCACTGGTGGCATTACATGTAATTACGCTTCACTATAGCAGAGAAGCCGTTTAGTGTCATTACATGTAAATACGAAATTTTCGATTATGGGCGGGTTGGGCTCTGCTTCACGATTATAGTATCGAATTCGATATTTCGATAGTGAGGTTTCTAAATCGATATTTCTATCTTGATGTCTGTGCGCTATACGTGAGGGGATGATGCCGAAGGTGTTTGTCCGAGCGTATGCCGAGCAGCGAAATATGAATCTATCGAGGTTTCAACAGGCAGCGCGTTTGCCGATGAGCACGGCGCGCCGACTTTGGTATTCGACCAGCGATGGGAAGGCCGAGGGCCCTGCCCTACGCGCCGTCAATCTGGATTCGCTGGAGCGGGCGGCGCAGTGTTTGGGGGTGAGTGTGGCGGAGCTGTTTGTGGGGCCGGGGGGTGAGGGGAAGTAACTTAAGCATTTCAGTCGTTTGTCGTTAGTCAAGATAAAGCATTACTAAATTTGAAATGCCCTAGCAGATTTTGAGCAAAATGAATGTGCAAATGAAGTTGATCGGTTGGGTTGGAAGCTCATTGTGATACCATCATTTGGCTCTTAAATATGGATTATTCTCCGACCGTTTTGGACCTGTTTTGTGGCGCTGGTGGTCTAGCTCTAGGCCTTTTTGATGCTGGATTTAATGTAACGTGTGCAGTTGACAATTTCCCAGCCGCTGTTGCAACTTATGGGGCAAACTTTAGCCACAAGCCACTTTCACTTGACTTAGCCCAATCCTTCTCTTTCCCTGCTATTGACGTTGTTGCAGGAGGCCCTCCATGCCAGGGATTCTCATCTGCTGGTTTGAGACAAATGGGAGATGCTAGAAATAGCTTGGTTAGCCATTTTGCACAGATTGTTGTATCCCTCAAACCAAAAGCTTTTATCTTTGAGAATGTTGAAGGCTTTTTGACCGCAGAAGGCGGGATCAGAGTTCTAGAATTACTGGAACCTTTGGTGGGTGCCGGTTATCGAATTCATCTGCGCAAAGTTAACGCTGCAAACTATGGCGTTCCTCAACATCGAAAGAGGGTTATTGCAATTGGTGCTTTAGGATGGGATCCTCATTTCCCCGACCCGACTCATACAGCCTTTGGTGCTCCTGGCGCGCATCTGGCATCGCGTATTCTCCCTTTGTCTCCTACCGTGATGGATGCTTTGGAAGGTTTACCAGAGGCACAGATAAGTCCACCTGGGGAAGTACAAGGACATTTTTATCGACCTTTATCTGCACTTGATCTTGAGAGGGCTAATGCTTTATTGCCGGGCCAAACGATGCGAGATTTACCTGACAGACTACAACATCAGAGTTATCAGAAGAGAGCTTTTAGACGTGTGAAGGATGGAATGCCGACCGATCGCCGTGGTGGAGCACCTACAGGGGTTAGACGTTTGCGACCTGATGAACCTTCAAAAGCTATTACGGGAGGGGCTCTTTCGGAATTTATTCATCCGATGCAAAATCGTCCATTAACGCTTCGAGAATGTGCGAGGTTACAGACCTTCCCAGATAGTTTTATTTTTCATGGCAACTTGGCAGATCAGATTCAACTCGTTGGTAATGCTATTCCACCCTTGTTTGCAACTGCTTTAGGAAAAAGCTTACTGAGGGATTTGATGAATGACAATCATCAAGTGGACGGAGGCGCACTTCTCAGCTTTGTCCCAACCTTGTCATCTGGTTTGAGTCCTGCGTTACGACGAGTTCAGGAGATGGTTGTGTCTAGTTTTAGCAAAAAGCAGCAAGTTAATTGGGAGACACTACCTTTATGGCCATAAGAAGATTCTTGAAGCAATCGCAACTGTCTGTGGCACATAAGGCCGTTATTACTAAAGCCATGACAGGTGGAGGTGATTTAGATGTGGGTTTAACCTTTGCTCAAGGTGCATATCTTGTAAGCTTGATTGCGTCTGATCTGGGTATTAATCTCGGAATTCCTGATATTCCGGCCACGCCTTCTGCATTTTTTGCAACGACTAATCCAGCCGATTTGCAACTTGATCAAGTTGACTTTATTGTGGCATTTGAACGTTTAGTTTCGCAGGTTTCGGATACTGACACATATTTTGACTGTTTAGCATCCTTGCAGAAGCGCCGAATCAAGTATCAGAGAATTCTTGAAACTCAGCCAATACCCACGGTTAGTCAAGTAGGTCCACGAGGGTTGTTGCAGTATGGCTATCTAAGCTCCTCGTCACTTGCAGCATTTCTGTTTTGGCGAAAGTGGTTATTTGATATTGATAATCGAGCAGGTCAAGAAACAGGCTATATTTTTGAGCCAATAGTTGCCCGCTCTATTGGTGGGCAGTCTTATCCAGCCAAAAAGTCACCTATTCATAGACGTAATCGTCCAGCAGAGGGCCGTCAAGTTGATTGTGTCTTTGAGAATCGAGCCTATGAAATCAAATTGCGAGTCACCATTGCGGCATCTGGTCAGGGGCGATGGGGAGAGGAGAAAGATTTTCCTGCTGATTGTCAATTTAGTGGCTATATTCCAGTATTGATCGTTTTTGACGATACACAAGCTGACAAGCTTGATGAATTGAGCCGGCTATTTAAAGCAGCGGGCGGCGAGGTATTAGCTGGTGAGCAAGCATGGAATCATTTAGAAGAACTTGCCGGCAAAACGATGGGTGTATTTCTTGATAAGTATGTGCGTGCCCCCATTAAAGACTTGCTTTATAACGCTCCCTTATCTGAGAAACTGCCGAATCTTACTCTTGCGACCGATGGATCTACAATTACTATTACTGTAGGAAATGAGTCGCTAATCATCAATCGGCAAGCTTCTGAAAATTTGGAAGAAGGCTCTGATCCAATCCCAGACGATATGCTAGAGTAGTGTAGCGAATTAATAATTTAGCCTGCTCCTAATTCTCGAAAGTCGCATTTCCCCTTGATTCGGCAACCCACTCGGCGCTAAACGCACACCTAGCCCAGCCCCTACCCCGCCGAACCCAGCGAGGGCACCGCGGGGTTTGGGTGCCGCTTCTGCTGCGCGGCGAGGTTGAAGGGCGGTGCCGGCAAAAGAAACATGTGTCCAGGCGAAACTGGAGCTTTCAGAAAAGCTCAAAGCTCCGCACCCCCGATGGCAACACCACGCTAAATAGTCCGTCAAATAAAAGACTTTACGTAGCCACGTCATTCCCGCGGAGGCGGGAATCTAGGCTTAACCCCGACGCGACAGTCGATTTAGCACTGGATTCTGCCCCGCTGCGGGGACGCCTCCGCGGGAATGACGGCTTAGGCTAATCGTTTCATCAAGGCTCAGGTTCGCCCTTGGACTAACCTAAAGTCTTTTACTTGACGGACTACTAAGTTAGTCACTGATGTTACGCAGTTTGCGAAATTTCCTGCGCAAAAGCCGTGCCCATGGGACGCAGCATGCGGGCGGCTACCGCCACGCCCCTACGTCACTCTATAAAACATCCATGCGTAACGTCAGTTAGTCATCAAAAGAACTTGACGGCCCAGCGAAACTAGAGCTTTGAGCTTTTCTGAAAGCTCAAAGCTCCTCACCTCTCACTGCAACAACCGGCAAAAACTTTTGGCGACTTACTTAGACCCTAAGGGTCTGATCTGTGTCGCCGCGTAAGTCTAGGAATGCTACTTCGCCGCCGGCACCTCCCGCGCCTCCGGCCCATCGTAAATAATCTCGTCGAACTCGGCCGCCTTAAACGGCTTCTCGCGCGTCACCTGCTCCAGATAGTGCGCCGACAAACCGGCCGCGCGCGAGATGAGGAACAGCGCTTTGCCGGCTCGCCAGTCCAGCTTCATCTCAAGTAATAAGGCCGCAATCGCACCGTCCACGTTCATTGGCAATGCCTTGCCGGTCTGCGCCCGCAACGCCACTTCCACTTCCTGGGCCAGTTGCACCCATCGGCCGGCCAATCCCAATTGCGCCGCCAACGCAAACAGCGGCTTCACCCGTGGATCTTCGGTGTGTACCGGATGGCCGTAGCCCAACACGCGCTCGCGCCGTGCCCGTGCTTGTGACACGATGAGATTGGCCGCGCCGGCAATATCATCGGACTCATCCGGCAACGCTTCCAACATCACCTGCGCGCAGCGCTCTATGGCCCCGGCGTGAAACTCACCAATCGCCAGCAATCCCGCTGCCACCGCCGAAGGCAACGGCACGCCACCCGACGCCACCAGCCGCGTCGCATCCGTCGAGGGTGCGGCCAAGCTGTGCTCGCAGCTCGACACCAATATTGCCTCGATCAATTGGCCCTCGCCGCGCTGCGGCCATTCGCCCTTCAACAGCAAAAACACCATGTCGCCAAACGAGGCGCGGCCGATCAAATCGGCAATGGCATAGCCGCGAATGTTGATCTGGTTGGGTTGCACCTGCGAGATGCCGGTGCGCCATTCCAACTTGCTCAGCGGGCCGCTCCTTGCGAGACCAGTTGCTCATCCTTATAAAGTTTTTGGATGGTGAGCGCGCCGGCCGGTGCCAGCTTCAAGCACAGCCCACACAGTGTGCATTCGTCCACTTCGTCCTGTTGAACGATGAGTCGCTCGCCGCTGTCCATCGCAAAAATATCCACCGGACAGGTCGTTGTCAACTGGCGCGCCAGTGCCGGCGAAATCTGGTCTGTGTTGTAAATGATGTTGATGAAAATGCCCATTGTTGTTAACTCGCACGAAATTTAGATTCGTGTTGAGTTGTGTAAATGACCCCCGACCCCTAAAGGGGAGTCGCTGATGAAATCTACGACTCCCCTTTAGGGGTCGGGGGTCTCCGAAGCAAAACTCACTTAAACCCTTACTTTGAAATGCGCCTATCCAAGCGGCACCACACTCTCCGCCCACACCAACCCCGGAATCTCCGAAAACTTCTCGGCCACCCGCACGCCAGCCTCACGCAACAAATCCATTTTGGCGGCGGGGCTGCCCTTGCTGCCCTCCACGATCGTGCCGGCATGACCAAAGCGCATCCCCTGCATTCGATCGGCAAACCGCCCGGCCACAAATGCCACAATTCGCAACCGGCTCGGCTGGGCCATCAATCGCTCGGCCAGTTGCTCCTCCATCACGCCGCCCGGCTCGCAAAATAGCACCAGCCCGTGCGTGTCGGGGTCGGCCTCATACAGCGGCAATAAATCCAGCGTCGTGGTTCCAATGATGGGATCGCCGCCGATGCTGACGCAGGTGCTCTGCCCAATGCCGGCCTGGGTCAGTAAGTTCGCGATCTCGGTCATCATGCCGCCGCTGCGCGAGATGACGCCGACATGGCCCGGCTTATACGCCAGCCGCACCGCATCCGCCGAACCGCCGCTCATGCCGATGCGGGTTTGCCCCGGCGAGATGACGCCGAGACTATTCGGCCCCACAACACGGGCACCAGCGCGCTCGGCCCGCTCCACAATTGCCACCGCGTCGCGGCGTGGAATGCGCTCGGTCACGATCACCAGCAGTTTGATGCCGTTGTCCACGGCCTCGGCCACAGCGTCTTGCACAAAACGCGCCGGCACCGAAATCACCGTGGCATCGCACGCATGCGCGCGCACGGCTTGCGCCACGCTGTCATACACCGGCACGCCGTGCACGTTCTGGCCGCCCTTGCCCGGTGTCACGCCCGCCACAATCTTGGCCCCATATTGCAGGGATTCAGACGTAAACGTAATCGCCTCGCGGCCGGTGATGCCCTGCACCAGAATGCGCGTCTCAGCAAATGCTAGGATGGTCATGACATCTCCTTGATGGCGGCCACGACCTGATCGAACGTATCGTTGCGGTCGTAGAAGGCGACGCCGTAGTGCCGCAAAATGGCCTGGCCTTCCTCCTCCCACGAACCTGGAATGCGAAAGGCCGTGATCGCTTCGCGCGGCACCCGCCCCAATTCCAGCGCGCCCTTCACCACGCCGCGCGCCACCAGATCCACGCGCGTGTTGCTGACCACGTTCATCATCACGGCCAGCCGGCGCACACCTGGCTGTTGCAAAATCAGCTTGGTCAATTCCTTGATCTTCCACACGCTGGGGTTGCCGCCGATCTCGCAATAGTTGGCCGGCTTCAACCCCGCATCCAGCACTGCATCCATGATGGTGAGGCTGGCTCCACCGCCGCCAATCAGCAAACCCAGATCACCGCCAAACGGCACCAACCGCCCAGCCACCCCGCGATGATCCGCGCTGTCGATCTCGGCCGCGCGTCGCTCAAACTCCGAGCGTTGATCAGCGGCCTGGCAGCTCAACGGCAATTGCGCCAGCAGGTCTTTGTGGCGATAGGCCGCGTCATCGTCCAGTTCCAGATGCGCATCGGCCACCACCCACTGCCCATCCGCGCCCAGCAGCAACGGGTTCACCTCCAGCAGAATCGCATCCCACTCCAGAAAGTGCTTGATCAGCAGGGTGAGCACGGCGCTGAGCCGCACGAACGTCTGTCCCGTGAAGCCCAACTCGGCCGCCACTTCGCGCCCCACATATTCAGGCACTTCGCCATCGTTCAGCAGCGAGAAGTTGCGCTGCACCGTGCTGTGGTTGCTCTCCAGGTTGCTCTCTACGTCAATGCCGCCCGCTCGCGAGGCCAGCACCGTGGCGCGGCGGGTTCGCCCATCGTAGGTGACGCCGACAAAGACTTCGCCCACCTGCGGCTCGGCCAGCGCCAGCTTCTCTTCGACCAATACGCTGTCCACCGGAAAGCCCAAAATAGTGCCGCCGAGCAGCGTCTGTGCAACGGCTTCGGCGGCTTCGGGAGTGTCGGCAAATTTCACGCCACCGGCCTTCATGCGTCCACCGGTTGGGATCTGGACTTTGATGACGACGGGACCATTCAAATCTTGGGCAACTTGACGAGCCTGCTCGGCCGTGCTCACCGTCTGCCCGCGCGGCACCCGCAAGCCGCCAGCCGCCAGCAGCCTCTTCGCCTCCGCCTCCAACACCTTCATGCCTAGTGCTCCAATGCGGTCTTGAGCGACTCCAGAAATGCCGCTGCATCGCGGCCATCCACCGCACGATGATCGACACCCAGGGTGAACGTGGCCGATTGGCAAATCTTGACTTCGTTGTTCGCTACCAGCGCGCGCGGCTGCAGGCTGCCCACGGCCAGAATCGCCACCTGCGGTGGGCTGATGATGGCATTAAACGAATCCACATGACCCTGACCGACGTTGGTCAGTGTGAAGGTGGGCTCGGCCATGGCCGATGCATTCAACGCACCCGCCAAAGCCTGCTTCACCAGCGGCTCACGCTCGGCCGCCAAATCTTCGAGTGAGCGATTGCGCACATCGCGCATGGCCGGAATCACCAGGCCGCGCTCGGTTTGCACCACGATGCCCAGACGAATCTCCTGGGCCGGCGCGAACGCATCGTTCAGCCAGTGGCCGTTGAGCAGCGGATGCTGCGGCAAAATCTGGGCCAGCGCTTCGGCGAAGAAATCGGTGTAGGTCAACTTGGTTGCGCTACCACTTGTCTTTTTGCGCGCCACCACGTTCGACAAATCCACCGTGATGGACATGTGAAAGTGTGGGATGGTGCGCCACGATTGGCTGACGCGCTCGGCCTTGGCCCGTGCGACGCGTGAGGCCAGATCGCCGGCCGGCTTTGCCGTGCTCGGTGTGGCTTTGCTGGCAATCGCCGCCTTGATGTCATCCTCGACAATGCGACCCTCGGGGCCGCTGCCGTTCACCATGGCCAGATCTATGCCGTTGTCCTCGGCCAGCCGTCGTGCGCGGGGCGAGATTCGCACTTCCTTGGAGGGTGCAACAGTTGTTGTAGCCGGAATCGTCGACGACGACGTCGTCGTCGAGCTCGACGTCGACGATTCTGCGGCCCGCTTCTTCGGCGTTTGGTAATACGGGTCCAAATCCGGTATCGGCTCGCTCACCGCGCCCACCAGTGCCACCACCGTGCGCGGCGGAATCTGTGTGCCGGCCTCGATGAAAATCTTGCGCAATGCGCCGTCGGCACTCGCCTCAATTTCCACCGATGCCTTCTCCGTCTCGATCTCGCAAATGACCTCGCCCTTCTGGACGGCGTCGCCCTCCTGCTTCAGCCAGCGCGAGAGCAGGACGGTCTCGGTCGTCTCGTCCATGACGGGAATAATGACTTCGTTCAGCATATGTTGACTTGCTTGGAGACGGGGCGGCTCAGAAGCCGCGACGGGAGACGGAGGACGGTTTTCCGTCTCCCGTCCATCGTCCGGCTTCTGAGCCGCCCCGTCTCCGATCCTTCGCCTATGCAAAAATGTCCGTGTGCAACTCTTTCAGCTCAGGATACGGGCTGTCGATGGCGAACGTGGCCGCGTCATCAATTTCCTGTTGCGCGGCGGCCTGAATCTCAACCGCCTGCGCCTCGGTGAGGATGCCGCGCTGAATCAGCTCCTGCTTGAGGCGGGGTAGCGGGTCGGTCAACTTCCAGCGGTCGGCCTTCTCGCCACCAGCACCACCGGCGGCCACGGCACTGTGCCGCGACCAGCGCACGGTCTTGGCCTCAATAAGCGTGGGGCCATCGCCGCGACGCGCGCGGGCCACGGCTTCTGAGGCTGTGTCGTAGACCGCGTAGAAATCACGGCCGTCCACGATCACGCCGGGCAGGCCAAAGCCCAACGCGCGCGTGGCAATGTCGGGCACGCTGATCGACTCGCTCACATGGGTCGAGATGGCGTACTCGTTGTTCTCGACCACCAGAATTAAGGGCAGCTTCCACAACGTGGCCATGTTCATCGTCTCGTAGAACACACCCTCGCACGATGCGCCATCGCCAAAGAAGGCCACGGTCACGGCGTCGCTGCCGTCGAGTTGTTGCGCCAGGGCAATGCCGCCGGCGATGGGAATGTGGCCGGACACGATGGCGTTGCTGCCCATAAAGCCGACGTCGTGCTGGCTCATGTGCATCGAGCCGCCCTTGCCTTTGCATAGTCCGGTGGCCTTGCCCAACTGCTCGGCCATCATGGCATTGACGTTAGCACCCTTGGCAATGGCTGCGCCGTGGCCGCGATACGTCGCCAGCACCTGGTCAGTCACATTCAGGGCCGCGCACACGCCCAGCGCCGTGGCCTCCTGCGCAATGTAGGGATGGGTAGAGCCGCGATAGCGCCCCTCGCCGTAGAGCCGAATGGCCGCCTCTTCATACAAGCGGATCAGCCACATGCGCCGATACGCTTCGATTTGTTGTTCCTTGCTTAAGGTCATGTAGGTTCTCCTTCACCGAAACGATCGGCAGGCCTTCACAATATCGGCCACATCGGGCAGCAGCGCCTTTTCGAGGAACTGGCTGGCCGCCATCGGCACGTCCTGAGCGGCCACGCGCACGGGCGGGCCGTCCAGCGAGTCGAACGCGCGCTCGACCACTTGCTGGGCAATCTCGGCCCCCACGCCGCCAGTCTTGTGCGCGACATGGGCAATCACCAGCCGGCCGGTCTTCTTCACCGAGGCCACAATCGTGTCAATATCGAGTGGCGCAATCGTGCGCGGGTCAATCACTTCGACATCGATGCCGAGCGCGGCCAATTCTTCGGCCGCCTTGAGCGCTTTGGGCACCATCAGACCCAGCGCCACCACCGTCACATCAGCGCCTTTGCGTTTCACATCGGCCTGGCCAAAAGGAATGGCGAAGTCGTCGTCGGGCACCTCGCCGCGTGCCGAATACAGGCCCATGCTCTCGGCAAACACCACTGGATTCGGCTCGCGAATGGCGGTTTTGATGAGGCCCTTGGCGTCGTAGGCCGTGGATGGCATGGCGATTTTGAGGCCGGGCACGTGCATCAGCCACGCCTCCAGGCTCTGCGAGTGTTGCGTGCCGAAGCCGAGGCCGGCTGCAATGGGCGTGCGCACCACCAGCGGCACGGTGGCCTGGCCGCCCCAGAAATAGCGCAGTTTGGGGGCCTGGTTGGTGATTGGGTCCATGGCAAAGGTGGTGAAGTCCATGAACTCCAGCTCGGCAATGGTGGGGCGGCCGGATAGGGCCAGGCCGATGGCGAAGCCGACGATAGCGGCCTCGTTGAGCGGGCAATCGCGCACGCGTGCGCCGCCGAACTCATCGTAGAGCCCGCGAGTGACGCCGAAGACGCCGCCATATTTGCCGACGTCCTCGCCCATCACCACAATCTTGTCGTTGCGGCGCATCTCTTCGCGGATGCCTTCGTTGATCGCCTGTGCGTAAGTCAGTTCGTGCATGTTTTTAGTTGTTAGTGGCTAGTGGCTGGTTGCTGGTTGTGTAGCAGTGACTCATCACCAGCAACCAGCAACCAGCCACCAGTTACTTAGCCATACGGTCCGTGATTGAGGAAGCCGAGCAACCGCTTCAGGCGCGGGTTGGCATCTTTGTAGACGTGCTCGGGCATGACGTAGTTCATGAATGGGTAATACATCGAGTTGACCATGCGCCGGCCGTAGGTCACCTGGGTGATGTAGCGGGTGGAGTCGCTGTTGTTGGGGCCGCCGCGGTGCCACACCTGGTTGTTGAACAGCACCACACTGCCGGCCTTGCCCAGACACGGGTCCACCTTGGGCTCCATCTCGGCGGGAAATTCCTTGGGCACCGGCGCGCCAAACAGATGCGAGCCGGGCACGCATTCGGTGCCGCCGATGGCGCGCTCGGTCACATCGGTCAGGTAATAGTTGGCGGTGAAGAACAGCACCGGCAGACGCACGTTGGTGGGCGGCTTGCCGTCGAGCACCAGATAGTGAGGCGGGTCGTCCTGGTGCCAGGTCGAGATGCCGCCGCCGCGCACGGTGGTGAACGAGTTGTTGTGGATGACGTGGCAATCTGGCGCGATCACCATCTCGGCCAGCTTGGTGATGGGGTCGAGATCGAACAGTTTCAGGTTCGCCTGGCTGGTCTCGAACAGCCGCACCCGAATGCGGGTTTTGACATCAGAGTCATCGTGTCCATTTCCCTTGCCGCCATAAGTCTGAGCGTAGGTGGGGTCGTTGAGCGCGAAGTCGAGATCGCTCTTGAGCTCGGCGCAGAACTCGGGGGTTAGATACTCTTGCAGGAACAGGTAGCCGTCGCGGTTAAATTGTTCGGCCCACTCTTTCAATGTCGATTCAGGCAGGTTGCGATATTTCTCGGTGACGAGTTGTGTAGGTTCGGTTGATTCAGTTGACACAGAAATCCTCCCAAAAAAGTTACAGACTTTCGAAAATGCGATTCACAGTTTACGATTCAAACGATTTGATGATGAGATCGCGCATCAGAATCGTTTCAGAGACATTATCAACTTCGTTGCAGTGCTCCCAGTCTTGCCACACATATTCCACACCGACATAGCCGGGGTAGTCAGTGGCCTTCATGGCGCGAATGATGCGCGGATAGTCAATCACATTTTTGTCGATGGGCGCTTGCAGGCGAGCCTGGCGCGCGCCGCGCGCATGAAAGTGTGAGGCGTGTTTGACCAGCGGCTCGACCTCATCATCGGCAATGCCCTGATAGGTGAAATGCGTGTAGTCCAGGGTGAGGGTGAGCTCAGGGGCCAGTTGCAACAGTTGCAGGGTTTGCGCCGGCGTCGGCACCACCGAGCCCAGGTGCGGCTCGATTGAATAGACCACGCCGACTTGTTTGGCCTGCTCGACCCGCCATGCCAGCTCCTCGGCACAGCGTCGGAGCGAGGTGTCATAGGGCTCGTCGTCCCAGGTTGCGCCGGGCAGGCCGGTCATATGCCGCGCCTTGCACAACTGCGTAAACTCCAGCATGTGCAGGAATAAATCCCGCCCCTTGCTTTGCTCCTGTGGATCAGGATGATTGACGGCCATCGTTTGAAAAGTCGGCGCCTGGAAGAAGATGTCGGCCAACTCCAACCCGTTGTCCGCGAGCTGGGTCATCAGCGCCTTGGCCGAGGCGGCCAGATGGGGGATCACATGGCCGGGCTGCAACTGCGAGCGGCCCTCGAACAAGCCGATGTCGATGCCCTGAAAGCCGAGTAGCGCGATGAGCTTGAAAGCATTCTCCTGCGGCAATAGCGGGAAAGTAAAATCGGCACAGGCGAGTCTTAGCTTCATGGGTCAGTCTCCTCGGTAATCTTGGCCGGTCATAGCTGCGAACTGTAAGAAAAGCGCAATGCCTTTCGATGGCTGGGATTATATATAATTTGACCAAATTTACATACATTGCTGGCCAATTCTGCCCAAAAGTGGCTTTCGTGTATGATTATGAGCTGAGAGCTGAGAGCCGAGAGCGATGAGCTCAGAGCTGAATCACGAGCGATTCCCTCTGTGCTCATAGCTTATCGCTCTGAGCTTTCCGTGGAGAACCGTGTCGATGGAAACCCAGCCAACCAAGACCAAGAAAGACACCATTGTTGAGATGCTCCGCGAGGCGATTCTCTCTGGCGAATTGGAGCCAGGCGAGCGGCTGCATCAAGACCGGCTGGCGGCGCGCTTTCAGGTCAGCTCCACGCCCATTCGCGAAGCGTTGCGAGAGTTGGAAGCTGAGGGTGCGATTAATCACACGCCGCGCAAAGGCGTGCGAGTAGCCGATGTGAATCAGACCACCCTGCGCGATATTCGC
>Ga0105044_10009426_pt1 | contig 13354 bp, 9 predicted proteins | sample MAT01_FD_78092 | JGI IMG/M metagenome (GOLD analysis project Ga0105044, IMG submission 78092) | Freshwater microbial communities from Lake Fryxell liftoff mats and glacier meltwater in Antarctica - MAT-01 | ecosystem: Environmental > Aquatic > Freshwater > Ice > Liftoff microbial mat | place...
AGAAGTGGGAAGAGGCGGTGGAAGTGTATGGAAGTGCGATCGGGCTAAATCCAGGCTTCCATTGGTCTCACTATAACTTGGCGGATGCTTTGGTGAAGTTGGAAAAGTGGGAGGAGGCGATCGCAGCTTATCGGTGTGCGATCGAGTTAAAACCCGATTTACCACAGGCCAAAAACAAATTAGCCTCTACCCTGCAAGCACAAATTAAATATTTGTCAGAAGAATCTTTCTACTTGTATTATCAGGAAATCGAACGCAATCCCGATAATTTATCGGCTTACTATAATGCGCTCTCCATCCAGCCTAAGAACTATAAACTCTGTTTGCGCTTGGCTGATACTTTAGCAAATCAGGGAGATATTGATAGGGCTATTGTATTTTGCCAAACAGCATTAGAAATTCAACCAAATTTTCCGGAAAGTCTTTTACAGCTTGCTAAGTATTTAGAAAAGCAGCAGAGCTTTGATCAAGTGGTTTCCATTTACCATCGCTTGACTGAGATGGAACCGGATTCCTGGGAGTCACATCTAAAATTGGGGGAAGCACTAGAAAAAACGGGTCAATTCGATTTGGCAATTGATGGCTATAGCCGTGTGCTTCAAATCAAACCCGGTTTGCTTGAAGTTCAACAAAAATTAGCGGCTCTACATCAAAAAGTTGATCTATCTACTAAAGAGAGGAGTCAACAAAGTAAAACTAGCCAGCCAGATCCTAGATCGGTTTCATACTACTGCTCCTTGGGGGATACCCAAAGCAAAGAGGGAAAACTTAATCAAGCTGTGCTGTCTTACCGCAAAGCGATTGAACTTCAGCCGAACTTTTGGGAAGCTTACCAGAAATTGGGAAAGGTTCTGCAACAGCAAGGAAACATAGAGCAAGCTGTTGTAGCCTATTTCCAAGCTGTTCAGTTGAAGCCAGATAATACAGACCTCTTGCTTGATTTAGGACAAGCTTTGTCTAAACAAGGAAAGTGGGAAGAAGCGATCGCCCATGTCCGCCGCGCTAGTCAGCTAAAGCCAAAGCATCACAGATTTCAATCCATGCTGGGAGATATGTTGCAAAAAATCGGTCAGATGGACGAGGCAGTTGCTTGCTACCGTCGCGCCATTGAACTCAAGTCGGACGATCCTTGGTCTTATTACAATTTAGGAAATGCTCAAGAAAAGAAAAGTCAACTAAAAGAGGCTGCCACCAGTCTCAAGCAGGCCATTCAACTCAATCCAAATTTTGCAATGGCTTACAGAGATTTGGGTCAAATCCAACAAAGATTAGGTAGTTTGGATGAAGCCATCCTCTGTTATCGAAAAGCCATCAATATCAGTCCGGATGTGAATCTCGGAGTCTACCGGAATTTAGGAACCGCCCTCCAGCAAAAAGGGTAAACACTCAGCGATCGTCAACTCCACCTTTCCTCAAACTACTATGAACCATCAAGAATCCTTGAAATCTCAACAAGAAGAGAGCCATAAAAGCTCTTATTCAGAAATTGTCAATAAAGACAAGTCCAAAAGTTACTTATCCATTGATAACACTCACGGCTGGGCAAGAAACTATCCCTTCTACCAGCTAGAAAAATTTTTCAGAAATCTACCCAAGAGCGAATTTCTGACAATTGGTGACGGGAAAGGAGGGCATGAAGCTCAAATATTGAAAAGATTCGGTCATCTAGTAACAGGCACCGACATCGCCGCTGAAATCCTCGAAGTTGCCAAACAGGAAAATCTGATTGATGAATTTTTCAAAGAAGATGCTGAAAACTTGTCATTTAACGATAGTTCCTTCGACTATGCTGTCATCAAAGAATCCCTGCATCACTTGCCGAGACCTTACCTGTGCATCTATGAAATGCTGAGAGTAGCCAGAAAGGGTATTATACTCGTTGAACCTAACGGCGATCGTTGTTATCAAATAGGCAACGAGCAGTATGAATCCTGCGGTAATTACAAGTATCAATTTACGCTCAAAGAATTGATTCAGTGTGCTGCTAGCTTAGGGTATAACAACGTCGCCTATGGATACGCGCCCAATGTTAATTACATTTTAAATTGTCACTGCTTTCGGAAAGATTTTCCCGAACAATGGGCGCACAAAGATACACGACCAACTCCACAAGAATTAGCAGGTAAATTATTGCCTTGCTCCCTCAAGTACAAAAAAGATTTCTACGCGATTAAAGAAGAATTTCATCAGGCAGTTGATGAGTGGTACGCCAGCCATGAAAAACATATAAATCCGCTGCTAATATTTATGATTTTCAAGGACAAAGTAGATGAAAATCTTCAGCAATTATTGCAAATATGTCACATGGAAGTCCCCCAGATTAAACCCAATCCTTACTTGAAAAAGTAAGCAAAAATTACTGTCAAATTTCATCAACATACATCAATTAAATAGAGGCTCGTTATATATGCTCGCTTCCGAAAAAAACTGCAATATTTGTGGCAGTAATGAATTTAGCGATAAACTTCGCAGCTCGCGCTACGGTTTGCCGCCGATTTGTATCAAGTGCGGATCGGGGGAAAGACAGCGAGTGATTCGCAAAATCTATGATAAGATTCCCCCAGAAATGCTTAAGGGGCGTAAAGCTTTACAATTCAGTAGCGATAACAGTGTCAATCGAGAAGCATTCGCTAGTTTTGAAGTTTCCTTGTATGGCAGAGAAAACTCTCTCGATATGATGGCAATCGATCGACCTGATGAATCCTATGATTGGATAATTTCTAATCAGGTATTAGAACATATTGCTGATGATTCCTTAGCATTAAAAGAAATGTTAAGAATTTTAAAACCTATGGGAGTTATTCACATCAATATGCCCAATCCAGCCTACAATTTAGAAACCCGCGATTGGGGGTATCCAGATCCCAAAGTATACGATCATTACAGACACTATGGCAGTGATTTTCTGCTGAGGATGGAGTCTGTTTTACAAAACGCCTATGCCTTGCAAATCATTGATATTGATGATGTTACAGAAACCATAGAAATGGTCTATTTCATTGCCAAATCATTCGTGCCACTGCGTCTCATTGGTCTCCAGCTTCAGAAATCACGATGCGTAGTGATTCGGGGGCGATAGGTGTATTTAAATTGTTCAGCAATACCCTGACTAAATCCGGGTTTGCTACCCCTTTTATTGTTGAAGAGGGAGTGGGGAGGGGAGATGGGGAGATGGGGACAATATTTGCTCTTCTTCCTTCTTCCTTCTTCCTTCTTCCTTCTTCCTTCTTCCTTCTTCCTTCTTCCTTCTTCCTTCTACTTAACGTCTAGAAAAAACTGAGGACATAAAAACATGGATACATCTATCTTAGTTCCCAACTACCTGAAAAATAGATTATTTTCAATTACCAATGATGAGGCAATCCGCAGGATATTTATTCAGGAGTATTATGCAGGAAACGATACATGGCATTCTGATATCCTCGCCGATGAGACAATGAGCAAGATAGCGATTAATCTTGGCTATTACTTTTGTAATTATTATATCAAAAACGAAATGCTGTCTCAAAAGCCAGATTTTAGCGAAAAACTGGTTCGCTTTGGCACGCAATACGGCGGTTGGTACGTCCTCCCTCAGATGCTATCTGAGGAATCGATAGTGTATTCTGTTGGAGCTGGTACGGATGTCAGTTTCGATCTGGAAGTCATTGAAAAGTTTAATTGTTATGTGTATTCGCTCGATCCAACGCCACAGGGAATGGAATACGTATTTAAGATTGCACAGCAGAATAAAAAACTTATCTTTTATCCCTACGGAGTCTTGTCCAGGGATACTATTCTACGCTTCTACCGTCCAAAAAGTGCGAATGAAGGTTCGCTGTCAGCTACCAACCTCCGTCAAACAGATTGGTTTACCGAAGCACCAGTTCGGCGACTCAGAACCTTGATGAAACAGTTTAAACATGACCGTATTGATATCCTGAAGCTGGATATTGAAGGAGCTGAATATGATGTCATTGAGGATATGTTTTTTGAGAGATTGGATGTCAGACAAATATCTGTTGAATTCGATCAGCCGACCCCTCCTTGGAGAACTGAAAAGTGCATCAAAAATATTCTCTTCAATGGTTATACGCTGGTTCACGTTGACAGTTTAAATTTCATGTTTGTCAGGAATGACGTTCTAGCAAAATATTTGTAAGGAGTGTTTTCAAACAGCTCTTTCAGATTTCGATCTCCCTAAATCCCCCTTTTTAAGGGGGATTTTAAAGCTCTTGCTGCCTCGCTCTCTTTCCTCCTCTAGTCTCTCTCGTGCCACATACAATCTAGATGCAAAAAAGCTTATGTAGCAGTAGTTTTCTGCGATGGGTATCCTGCCCGTCCCAATTATGCTCTATTACTTCTACAGGACTTACATAGAAAGTAATTTGATGCACTATATATAGCTGTAATGTGTGCAGTGCACACCCTACATACAGTGTGGGTGCGTAAGTCCTGCTCTCATACCAAATCCGGGTTAGCCACCTCCTTGATGATAGGGGATATCTAACCAGAATTTGGTATTAATCATCGATCGACTGGGTGCAAATCACTTTTTTCGCCAAACTTTGGGGATGCCGTGAATTTGAACTAAATCTTCGAGATCGGGTTCAAACTCTAATTCAAATTTGTAACTGCGAATCAAATTCTTGATATCGACCTTGTTCGGATTGTGCCGGTTGCCGTGATCTCTGACGTAGAGTACACCTCCTGGTGCTAATATTCTTTGGAATTGAGCAATTACATAATCGGTCATTTCCGGGCGCAATTCTCCCAAAACTTGAACGGCAATCACCAAATCAACAAAATTATCTGGGATTGCCTCAAGTCTCCAAGAAGGAAGATGAAAAACAGTTTTATTGGGATGATTTTTGACTTCAAATTGCTGCTCTTGCCAGAGATATTCAATTAGATCTAGACCAATTAATTGGTAATATACATTCTGCATGCAATAGTTTTGTGGCATTGCATCAACAGATATAAAAGTCTGTAAATTTGGGTCTTGAGACCAAAGATTGAGTTGACGGCCTGAACCGGAACCAAAATCTAAAACATTAGAGATGTTTTTGCCAAACAGATGGGAAGTAAATGTTTGGAAGAAATAATCTTGTGCATTGTAAGTTCCGTAATTTTTAAAGCTCAGCTTTGTTCTCTGTTGCTCGTATTCTAAGAACAGCGGGTTGGCAAATATTCTTTGGTCTAGAGCGATACTTTTTTCTAGAAGAGTGTCAAAGTTTTTGTCGTTAATAAGATTGGGATAAGTCCGAGAAGATGATTGTCCCACATACCAATTGAGTAATTCGATCGGGCCGGTGTAGCCTTTGCTAGAACCAAATTGCGGATTCAGCTCTTTCCAATACCAACTGTAAGTCCACTCGGGTATATTATTTTGCTGCTTATCTTCATCAAACTTGCGGACAAAATGCTCAAAAATATCTGTCTTAACCATGTCAATATCTCCAAGAACGATCGGGTTGTTGAGAAGCGAGAATTAGGTTTGAATCTGACGGCAGGATGTTACAGTTTCGCGGTCACTAAAGCTTGCAAAGATTGAGGGTTGAACTCGCAGCCAGAATCGCGAGCAAATCTCGTAAAGTTATCCACCCAATCCAAAGCAGTTTCTTGGGTTAAGTAAGGAGTGTGTTTTAGGGATTTATTCAGATACTTAGTTGTGCGATCGGAGTCGCCAGTGCGATACATAAACCAAGCTAAAAACACTAAGGTGTTATATTGAGCTTGAGGTTGCAACAAGTGCATCCAATCGGGAATCTCTGGACGCTGGAAAAAGCCATCTAACAACCGTTCGCAACTCTCTGCAACGCGATCGGGAGTCTCTACTTTGTCAATTTCACGTTGTTGACAGCAATAGGTTGGCTGGCGCAACCAAGCACCCAAACATCCCTTTAATGCCGATCGCACTATCAAGTCAATTTCTGCAACATCCGGCTGTAGTAAAGTGTCAAAGCCACCCATTAAATCTAACCAAGTGCGACGAAACATCATAGCGCTCATCGGAAATCTTTGCCATAGTTTATATAACTTCCAAATGTGCAACTCGTCCGGATCTAAATTGGGCAAACTGCGCCAAGGTTCCACTGTGTTAACGATGCCGTCGCGCGAATTCTCGATTTGCCAGCCACTATGCGTCATCTCTAGACAACCCCTGCGATCGAAACAAGCAACTTGTTCCTCCAGCTTATCGGGCAAGAACCAGCAATCTGCTTCCAGAAAGCCGACAAACTCTCCCGTCGCTGCTTGAATACCGCGATTTCGAGCGACTAATTTGCCTTGAGGATTTTGGTAAATGTAGCGGATGCGATCGTAGTAAGGTTCAAGAATATGCCGGGTATCGTCTTCTGAACCATCATCAACCACAATGATTTCATAATCCTTGTAAGTCTGACCTAAAACACTCTCGATCGCTTTCCCCAGAGTTGCAGCTTGATTGTGGGCAGTAATAATGATGCTAACTCTTGAGAATTTAGGCGGTCGCCGAGGTATAAACTGCTGCGTAGCATCAGCAATTGTGCCTGAAAAAGCATAACCGCCCGCCACTTTATTCTGTTCAGCTTCTTTACCGCGACTTGATTCTAATTTCCCCCCTTTGAGATGAGCATAATCATGGTTTTGGTGTATCGCCATTACCCCCTGAGTAGCATCAATTAGAGAATACTTGCGATTAAGAGCTTCCTGTACCATCCAATTGTCCCAAGCAGCACGGCCCACAGCAAACTCAGGAATTTTTGGATATAAGTGCTTGGGGAAAACAAAGTAATCCTTGCCGTGAACGCTATGGAGTGTTCCAGTCTTCAACGTTAGCTGGCGCAAGGCATCTGACCAGTTACTATCAGCAAAATTTAATGGTGTGGTAATGTCCATATTCCACCGCCGACCAATCATCACAAACTCATCTTGCACCTGCGATATCTGTTGCACTGCTGCGAGCAAATCTTGCAGAAGAATCATGTCAGAATTTGCATAGACCACAATCTCGTTAACTGCAAGTTTTTGAGCTTGGCAAAAAATATCGCTCAGCAAAGGAGTGCCATATTCATTACATTTAATCTTTGGCACATAGCGCACATTCAATTCTTGAGCGATTTCTGCTGTTCCTTCATCTTCTCCAAACAAAATAATTTCTGGGCGCGGCTGTAGCTTTGTCCAGCTTGTAATTGCATTGCGCTGGATAATTCCAATATGACCTTTAAAGGCTTTAGGAATAGCAAAAATAGTAATATTCTCAGTCCTTGATTTAGCGATCGCCTGCTGCACAGAAGTTTGCTGAGGAACAGTCGGTAATTGATTAGACAAACGGCTCAACATCCCCTGAGCCTCAGCAAAACCCGGTACAGATTCAGTTACTTCTCGGACAGATTTCTCAGCGAGTTGAGCCTGTGCTTGTGCCAAATACCAGGACACTCGCCAATGATCGCAGCCTAACTTGATGGCTTCTGTAAACTCAGCAATTGCCTCGCTCAAATTCCCCTGCTCTTGCAACACTAATCCTGACCACAACCTTAAATAGCCATCCTGAAAATAATCATTGCGGTAGTGGAAAATTCCGCCCCCGCCCTTGCTATATAAAACTGGTGAGGAGCAAGCAATTTTGCGATCGGCTTCAAACAGTTCAGCAGGATTGTGGGAACTCATGCTAATCTCAAATTGGGGAGCAGCATCTCCCAAAGTTTCCCTAAACAATTCTGCTCCTGAAGCTTCTGTATAATTAGCAATTAAATCCTCAAGCAAAACAGGTTGATTAATTAAACTCGTGCCGACAGGAATACCCCAGCTACGCCTGCGCTTTGGCAATGCCATTAACTTGTTATAAATGGGATTAATTTGCTTGGCTGCATTTTCAGCACCAAAAAACTGTTGAGCATACTCCCGTGCATTCCGACCCAGCCGGAGTTTTTCTTCAGGATGATGGTACAGATATTCCATCGCCTGCTTGTATTCCAACTCATTTTGAACTATTAAACCAGTCTGGTTGTGTATTACAGTATTTTGCGCCCCTCCATAAGGAAAAATTACTGGTGGGATCTCTGCATACATGACTTCGTGCAAAACCAGTTCAGCAGTTGAATAATTATCTTCACATAGAGGATAGCCAAACACGTCCAGAGTTTCTATGACAGGCTTAATATCTTCAACATAACCCCGAAAGTCAAACTTATCAGCCACTCCCAGCGCCTGCGCCTCCTGGTGCAGGATTTTTCTACTGCTGCCATCACCGCACACAATAAACTTTACATTTGGAACATCTATTTGTGAACTCATCTTCACATAATTAGGGTGCATCTTGACAAAATCTACTGTGCCAATGTACCCCACATTAAATGTACTGTGTTGATGTTTCTGTAGATTAGCTAATCTATCAAAGTCACATGAACCGTAAACCACGCCAGTTTTTTGCTTTTTGACCTCAGATGGCAAATTTTGAAATGCGGGTATCTCCATTGTACGCGGACTGGTTGCCAAAGCAAAATCCGCACAATCAACTAACTTTGGGGGAATGATTTGTGGCGATGTTTCTCCCGCAATATGAAACCAAATCAGCATTCGTATTGGGGGCAGTTCCGAGCGCAGCAACTCATAAACTTTAGGATTATTCCAAAAATGGACGTGAACAATGTCAGCCTCTTCCATTTCTTTGATAATCGCAGCTCTATCTTGTGCGGAACGCACAGCAATCCCAGCTTCCTCAGCTAGTTCTACCATGTACTGCTCTGTTATAGGTAGCAGCGACAGGATAGAGTGCTGAAACGTATCTAATTTGGCTGAATGCTTGGCTGTTGCTATCAAAGCACGAGCAGCACCACCGCGAGAAAGTCTTTGGATAATGTGAAGTACCTTAGTCATTGTTTACCTGCCCTAAATTATGTTTTATTTACAATTAACTTGATATAAGTCATCCACCGAAACGTGTTAATTTCATCTTTAAGTATCTCAATTTGAGGTACTTTCGAGAGTTTTAGCGCTTCATTTGGAACATACTTTTTATTGCTGGCAATTTGTTCCATAGAGATATTTTTCGGTTTAAACAGAGGTGGAAATACAATATATTTGTCAATCATCTTTTGCAGATTTTCCGCTTCGGTTCCTCCTTGATACAAGTAAGATTGCAAACTGTTTTTGTCCGGCGGTGGACTTAAATAGTTGTTATTCACAATGAGGCTAGTAAATCCCTTCTCTTTAGCCTGCAAAGTTCTGTCATAAATATTTTGACCGTCGTCAAAGAAGGCTAAAGATTGGGAAAGATCGAAATCAGCAAAATTGAAATCTTTGAAATCACCAGATTCGTAAATTGCCACCTGTGAATTATATACTCGCTGTTTAGGATTGGGATCGAAACAGATAATTTTTGCTTCAGGTACAGCCTGTTCAATTATCCAGGTAGTCAAACCCTTAAAAACTCCACTTTCAATCACCAGTTTAGGAGCGACCATTTTCAAGAAAAACCACAACGTAAAAGCGCCAATAGACTTGACCCCACCCTCATTATTCTGAATGGGTCGCTTCTCATAAACCTCCAAAAATTCTAATATTTTTTTTTCAAATTCAGATTTAGGTGGCAACCAAGCTGGCCAAAGATTTTCTCTTAACTCCTCTAACAAAAACTTAGCTTTTGTGTGCTTCGGTGCAACTTTTACCAACCGATCGAGCACTTCAACAGCTTCACTCTTGCGCTCTAGTTGGGCCAATGCGATAGCTTTTCCGTAATGCAGTTCAGGCAATTTAGGTAGAGATTCGATCGCTTTGTTAAACAGACTTAGTGCCTGCTTGCTCTCCTGTTGGTTCAATTTTTCTAAAGCCTGCTTGACAATAGCTTGAGGATCGCCACTAAATATCACTTTTTCCATTAAATCCTCAGCTTGTAAATCGCGAGTTACTTGCGGTGGATGATAAAGGGGAAAATACATCTCTTCTGTAGCTGCGTAAGCTCGTTTATTACTTTTAGAAATAGTATGGGTAGAATGCTCGTCAAATCCAATATTAGAAATTAAATTGATGCGCGGAACAACACATAATCCTTTTCTAATCCAACAGGCAAACATCCAAGCCCTAGCCCAGGAACTATAACCCTCATAGTTATCTTGCATAATTTTTGTCCAATAATCAATCGCCCGCTGATTTGGCAAAAATGTCGATAACCAATTCTCGTCCCGTAATTTTGGCCATAACGCCATGCTGTTATCATAATGTTGCCAAGCACGTCGCCAAGTTGCCCAGCCCCAAATCAAAGCGTATTGAGAGAAGTAGTAACTGTATTTAGTAGCTTGATATTGATGAGTATTATCACCGCCGATCAACATAACTCTGTCATCGTAGCGATATCGTTCTAGCAACTCTTGGCAGAAGCGGAAGAAACTTGGATCAGCCACACAGTCATCTTCAAGAATGATGGCTTCCTCAACATTCTGGAAAACCCAATCTAATCCTGTATAAACACGAGTTCTACAGCCTAGGTTAACATCTGAATAATTTTTCAGAACTTCACAATCCCAATCTACTTGGTCAACTACGGCTCGGGCTGCGGCACATAGTTCAGCTTCTTCTGGTCTATCTTGACGTGGACCATCAGCAATCACAAGCAGCTTAGGAGGTTTCACTTGGCGAATTAACTCAAAGACTTTCTGAGTCATGTCTGGTCGCTTGAACATCATCAAAACGACGGGTGTGTTTAGTTGCCATTGATTCATTTTATTACTCGCTGTCTAGATTTAGTGCAAATTTATACTGCTGCGGTAAGGTTAAGGACATAACGTATAGCCTGCTTCCATTCCGGCAAATTGCTGAGAGAATAGGTATCGTGTCTGTAGCCCCTATCGGAGGAGAAAGTCCTAAAACAAATGCTCCAATCCGAGATAGTTTCCATTGCTGAATAAGGTGTATAGCTAAAGGATTCCTGCAAATATTTGACCATCCGGGAATAATGACCTGTATAATACTGATACCAGGCTATCCACACGAGTGTACTGTAACGGACTTGAGGCTCTATCTGACGTATTCGCTCTGGTAAATCAGAGCGGGAAAAAAACTTGTTCAAAACGGCTTGGACACATTCAGCCTGTTTGAGAGCATTGCGCATTGTATTTCTGTCATGCAGTCTATAGCACACAGTTACTTGAGGCAGCCAAGCTGCCTCACAACCCATAAGAGCCAGACGCAATACTAAGTCTACATCATGGGATTGACGAAGCTGAACGTCGAAACCTTCAGCACGCTCCAGCCAAATTCGGCGGATCATTATTGAACTGGTGCGTATTGGCTTCCATCTCAACCAAGTTTCTAAGTTAAGTTCTGGTATTTTGTGCCAGGGTTCAACCTCTGATAGGGTTTCACCTCGCTGGTTGATTATGCGCCAGCCTGTATGGATGCTACCTAACGATGGTTGAGCGTCAAAGCAAGCTACTTGTGCTGCCAGTTTTTCGGGAAGTATAAAAAAATCATCAGCATCTAAAAATGCAATCAACTCACCTTTTGCCTCACAGATACCCCGATTGCGAGCCGCCGCTGAACCTTGGTTATCTTGATACACATATTGAATGCGATCAAGGTAAGGCTGTAATGCGGTGCAGGTGTTATCTGTTGAGCCGTCATCAACTACAATTATTTCGCAGTCACGATAAGTTTGACTCAAAACACTTTCCACAGCTTGCCCGACATAATCCGGAGAGTTATACACGGGAATAATCACACTTACTATTGGTTTTCTAGAAGCAGTTGACATCAGAACCTCCTTAGCATATATATTCTCTGCTAACTTTAAAGGATCAGGATAAAAATATTGGAACTCTTGATTGTCTGAATAATTAAGGGGGGTATATAATCCGGTTTTGATATTCCTCTTTCCCTACGCCGGAACTCAAGGGGGCTATTTGGCTAATTCGCCTTAGCGATGGGTTCATATTTCATTGAAATATCGCCTGCATGCCACCTGTTAAAAAATAATTAAAATCTACAATTTAGCAAATTTTAATCCGGAGCAGAGAACTGATCTCCCGAATTATTTTGATAAATTGACTGCTAGCTAGTCTCCTCAATATGCCACCTCCAAAACCTTTCGTACCCAATCCAAAACCTTTAGGTTCATCTCCAGACCACTACAAATTCACTGGTCAACCCCACAACAGCACTACAGTCAAGATTAAGTGGACGCCCTTAAAATTCCTAGGAAGTGTAATTGTTTTGGGAAGTCCTTATGCAGGGTTAATTCTGATGTTATACTCATCGGGTTTAAAAATAATAGCCGCTATTCTGGTAGTAGCAGGTCTCTTCATAGGGGGGTTGGTGGGGCTTTTATACTACTTAAACAGAGAAGAGCCTGTCAAACCGCCTTCAAATCAAAACAAGCGGCGCTAATACCGAGCGATCGCCCCACTGAATCCCGGATATGACGGCGCTCGGTCAATTCATCCGAAATACGATCGCCCCTCCCGACTGAAAAATTCAGATTTTGCCTGTCCTCAAGCGATCGCCCTGTTGAAAAATTTGATGCGACTGTCCGGATTGCGATCGAACTCCCAGGAAAGTTAATTGGTAGATGCACCCTGATTAATTAACTCCCGACCAATGAAGGCCGGGTTTTTTTTGGTCGATCGTCCTTTCGCCACAAATTCCCGCAAATTTTCCCAAACTGTCTCGAAAGAGGTGCGGTGCTACCGGAGACTAGATTAGTAGATGCACCCTGATTAATTAACTCCCGACCAATGAAGGCCGGGTTTTTTTTGGCGATCGCACTTTCGCCACAAATTCCCGCAAATTTCCCAAACTGTCCCGAAAGAGGTGCGGTGTTACCGGAGACTAGATTAGTAGATGCACCCTGATTAATTAACTCCCGACCAATGAAGGCCGGGTTTTTTTTGTCGATCGCACATCCAGCCATAAATTCCCACAAATTCTCGCAAACTGTCCCGAAAGAGGTGGTGTGGAGGCGGAGACTTAATTAGTAGATGCACCCTGATTAATTAACTCCCGACCAATTTTGGCCGGGTTTTTTTTGAGAGATCGCACTTTCTGGGCAAATTCTGGCAAATTTCCGAAATTGTCCCGAAAGAGGTGCGGTGCTACCGGAGATTAGATTAGTAGATGCACCCTGATTAATTAACTCCCGACCAATTTTGGCCGGTTTTTTTTTGCGTATTGCAACCCAAAATCCCAAACATCCGCGTTAATCTGCGTGAATCAGCCTTGATCAGCGGTTAAAAATCAAATTCATCCTGAAAGAGGTGTGGAGATACCGGAGACTAATTTAGTAGATGCACCCTGATTAATTAACTCCCGACCAATTTTTGGCCGGGTTTTTTTTGCCGATCGAACTTTCGCCACAAATTCTCGCAAATTCTCGCAAACTGTCCCGAAAGAGGTGGCGTGG
>Ga0105044_10009428_pt1 | contig 13353 bp, 4 predicted proteins | sample MAT01_FD_78092 | JGI IMG/M metagenome (GOLD analysis project Ga0105044, IMG submission 78092) | Freshwater microbial communities from Lake Fryxell liftoff mats and glacier meltwater in Antarctica - MAT-01 | ecosystem: Environmental > Aquatic > Freshwater > Ice > Liftoff microbial mat | place...
AGAAAACAAACCTGAAGTTACTAAGTTTGTACCAGACCATGATTTTATTAATCTCCAGTTTTGACCGCAATTTATAGAATAATAAACGCTTAACATATCTGATGGGTCACCACCACGCTCGGCAGCCGCTACCCTAAAAGTTAAAGCGGGTGAAGTAATTCCGACCAATGAATAAGCAGGAGAAACAATTCTATCGGCTTCACTGTCAACATTATTAAAGTTGCGCATTCTTAAACCACTTGTACCTCCGAAAGCTGAAAACTCTGCCCACTCCCACTTATTGATTCTGTTATCAGGATTGAATACAATCCACGATGCAAAATCTTGAGGTTCATTGTAATCTTCCCAATATTGACCATTTGAAGAAAGTTGCTCTGGAGCATCTGCAAAAACTCTAATTGTATTATCGTAACTCACCGCATTTGAGCCAGCGCTATTAGTTGCTGTTAATGAATAGTCGTATAAACCTGCTGTATTGTATGTAATTGTTGGCGTTGGAGCAGAAGAAGTAGATGGAGTTCCACCTTCAAATGACCATTGTTGCGTGAAAGTAGTTGTATTGTATATAGATTCATCAAATCGAATTGCACCACCTTCACAAACCATTGTTGGTGTTTCACATCTATTAAAAGGAGCAGCACATGCTGTAGTTATTGCACTTTCTGCTATTGGTGAACATGTTATAGGATTGGCAATATCTTCATCTCTTGTGCCAGTAAATGCAAGATTTTCATCAGAAATTAAATAAAATCTAAAATTTGCAAATACACCATTCATGATTGCTTTTTGCCCTTGAGAAAACATTGCCATACAAGCATCGTCAGAATAATCCATATAATTAGAAAACATTTCTCCACAAGCAGCATCCGTATTGCAAGTTGCAGTATCTCCTCCCGCTACAATAAGTGGAATATAAGGAAAGTCAGAGTAGCAGATACCATAATTAGGACCATAAGCAGGAGGTGTGTCTTCTACCCCATCACTTCCACAATCCGCATCACCCCAAATGTGTCTTAATCCCAACCAATGTCCAACTTCATGTGTCATTGTTCTTCCTAGTCTTGGACCAAAAACACCATTTGCAGCAGTACCAATACTTCCTATACAATCATGTCTTATAACAACACCGTCGGTTGAAAGTAAACCACCTGCAGGAAACTGAGCATATCCAAGAACTTCTCCAGCCACCCCACCTAACGATCCTATAGATTTAACTACCCAAACATTGAGATATCTAAACGAATCCCAGTGACTTACACCTTTAACTCCGTTTTGGTTAGAAGCCTCATTTGTTTTAGAGGAATATACTCGAACAATTCCATCAGTGCAATTTCCTTGAGGATCCTTTGTAGCTAACCTAAATTCAACTTCACAATCCGCTGCAACCGCTGCATGGCATGCAGGAACTTGAGAAAAATCAGCATTTGTTAAAGCTAAATCTTTATTCAACCTAACTAATTGATCCAAAATTTGAGCTTTAGAAATATTTTCAACTCCTCCATCATGAATTATATGGAATACAACGGGAATAATTCTTTTTGTTCCAGCGCGTTGCTGAGATTGATTTTGAGCTAGATAATTCTCAATTTTAGCTTGTTGTTCTTGATATTTAACAGCTAATTCGGGGTGTTTCTGGAAATCTTGGTTCATAGATTCCACAGCATAGCATTTCTTTGGAGCGTGATTCTTTTGAGCAAAAACATTTCCAGTCAAAAGCGCGAAACTCAAAGCGGCGACAAATGGTAAAATTCTTTTCATTGATATGATTTCAAAGGGTAAATATTAAAAAGAGCACAAGTTTAGTAAATATTCTTAATGGAATTGCAATCTTGTCATTAAGAATTTATAAAGCAAATCTAGACATTGGATACTTAAGAAGCAAGGACACATTTTTGAAGATATCGGAAATAAAATTTTCGAGTTGGATTCGTAGAATGAGAATCTATCACAACTATGCTATTACTGGGCAGATTCAAATGATTAGCAAGTTCCAAAGTGCTTTTGTCAATATATTTAAATGTTTTAGATTTCCCTAAATTAACAACAATAAATTTTTTTCCTTTAATAATGATTACTTGATTTTTAGAAGTGTTAGATAATATAAAATACTGAATATTTGTCGCAGTATAATATGACTCACTTGTTTGAAATACAGAAAATATAAGCCAACAAAAAAGCAACAATTTCAGCTTAATACTATTAAAATGAATGAAGACCATTGAAAAAATAAATATAAATAGGGCTAAACAGATTGCTTGATTGCGGGAAATAAATATATTTTGAATGATAGCATAAGGCAAAGAGCTTACGAAATGAGCAAAAGAGTTCATCCATGAAATACCAATTTCTAGCCACTTAGCTAATAAAAAACCTAAGAAAGGTACACTTCCGAGTACCATTGCAGAAATACCCAAATAGGTTAATAGGGTAGATAAAGGAACTGCGATTAGATTCGCAAGAAGAAAATAACTTGGGAAAGTTCCAAAGTAATACGAACATAAAGGAAATGTAGCCAATTGAGCAACAAAGGAAAGCGCAGCTGCTTTATATATATTTCTAATAAACCAATTTTTAAACTTGTTACCGAAATCTAATATTGGTTTGAATGCAAAAATTGACCATACTGCGGCAAATGAGAGTTGAAATCCAAGTTGCTTCCATATGGAAGCATCAAATAAAATCATAAAGAATGCAACTGAAGCGAGTAAATTGAAATTTGTAATCTTCAAATTATAAGTAGTTGCAATAACAATAAAAGTGCACATAGCAGAGGCTCGCACAACTGAAGGAGACAGACCTGTAAGTATGGCATAGAACCATAGAAATCCAATAACCGATAAGACAAAGGCTATTTTAGGTAAAAATTTTTTAAAAGGGTTTAAAAGAAATAAAAATGCAACATATATCAATCCAACATGAAGGCCAGAAACAGCAAGGATATGCACGATTCCGCATTGCGTATAATCTTTTATCAATTGTTTATCTAATTCTGACCTAGTTCCTAGAATCAAAGCAGAAACAACAGCTAATAAATCTTTTTTTATGTTATGTTGCTCAATATTCTCAATACAACGGTCTCTAATTTGAATAGCAAATTTTGATAGATTAAACTGACTATTATTAATAGTAGCAATTTTTCTTTCATCTGTTTTTAAAAAATAATCAATACCAATTGTTTCCAAATAACTTCTATAGTCAAAAAGCTTGGGAAACAGATTTGTTATTGGCCTTTCAATATTACCATAAACAAGAAGGTAATCTCCCGTAAAAAGTGACATAGATTTACTCAATTCAATTTCGATTCTAGCTTTTCCATTTGTTTTTGCCCATTTACCCTCATTAAAAATACCGATTAATTTGGCGTCAATTATGACTTTACCATTTTTATAGCTTGGCTCTGGTAATATTTTAAGGATGTGATAAGTAGTTATGAATTTCTTGATTTCTCTTTTTTGAACCATAAAATTTAACATTCCATTGAGTAGAATGAAAAACCCTATTAACAATCCGAACTTATTACTTCGTTTAATAAACAATAGAAACAATCCTAATATGAAAATACTTAACCAATAAATTATTGAAGTATAGCCTGCGGATTCTGCTAACAAATTGCCAGCAAAAAAAATAAATAAAATTCTCGATAGTGGTTGAATCTGCCACTTAATAAAGGTATCAGCCATTGTAAATATAATGGCTAAAAAACAAAATAGCCCCTGAATTTGGGGCTATTTAGACATTTATAAACGTTTAATAAACGTTTAAATTATTTTATTACTTTAAAAACAGTTCTTCTGTTAGACTGATGTTGTTCTTCTGTGCAGCTTTCACAAACACAAGTTTCTTTTGGCTGTGATTCACCGTAACCTTTAAACGATAATCTTTTCGGATCAATATCTCTCAAAGTACAATACTTCACAACAGATTTTGCTCTGTTTTCAGAAAGTTTTTGATTGTATTCATCTTGACCACGACAATCTGTATGAGAACCTAATTCAATTTTAATATCTGGATTATCGTTGAGCAGAGTCACTAATCTGTCAAGAATTTGCATAGCATCTGGACGAATATCCCATTTGTTGTAATCATAATAAATATCTCCAAGACCGTATTCCTTATCAGCTAAAGCCGGATCAAGTTCAATTACCTTAGATTCTTCACATGTAACAATAATTGAAGAGCAAGGTTTCCCTTTAGTAGTAATTTCAATGGAATTCGTAAAGAATTGTTTGCTTCTTGCATTTATCGAATAATCTGCTTCTCCTGCTAACCTAAAACTGGCAATACCTTCGCTATTCGTTACAGCACTATCTTGAATACCAGTTGATATATTCTGAGCATATACAGTAGCTCCTACATATGGTTTTGTAGAACCTTTCTCTCTCACGCAAACTTGAACTGGAATTATTGGATCTTTGTAAATAACTTCATACATCTGATCTTGAGCAGCAAGAGCACTTTCTGCAGAACCTCTAGAAGAAGAAACATTACCCATTTTACCGTCATCATTCAATACGAACGAGAAATCATCTTTATTTGAATTGATTGGTGATTTAACGTTAGAAGGTTGAGCCCAATTAGAACCATCTTTGGTTGTGTAAAAAACATCAAGACCACCCATTCCTGGATGACCATCAGAAGAAAAATGCAATTTTTCATTAAAACCAAATACAGGAGCTACTTCTCTTCCCGCAGTATTAACCATAGCACCGAGATTAGTTGGTTCTCCCCATTTAGAGCCATCCCAAACGCAAACATAAATATCACTTTGACCAAATCCTCCAGGACGGTCTGAAGAAAAGAATAACATTTTCCCATCACTACTCAAATTCGGATGGCTGTTAGAATACTCATCACTGTTATATGGAAAATCTTCAATATTCGTCCATTCTCCTTCTAAGAAAACAGCTTTTAGAATTCTAAGTGTTGATTCGTTTTTCTTGTTTTTCTTTAATTTTCCTTTGGATTCATTGGTTCTGGTAAAATACATTGTTTGCGCATCTGCTGAAAATGTAGCATAAGCATCGTGATATTCAGTATTAACACCACCTTTCAAAGGCTCAGGAGAAGACCATTTCCCAGTTGATTGATCTTTTTTACTGTAATATAAGTCTAGAAATGAAGCTCCGTTGAATTTATCTCTTTTGGCTTTACCTTCAACGGGAACATCCGCGGCGAAAACATATCCAAAATTATATGGGGTCGCACCATATGAAGATGATAAACCACTTAATTCAATTTTCTTAATAGAGTAAGCACAAGTATCAAGAGTGTTATCAAACATCTTTGGGTTTGCGCACGCTTCAATTAGGCTTTTGGTAATTTTATCGTCTGGTACCTTTGCTGCATAGGATTCAAAAGCTATTTTAGCTTCTGCGTATTTCCCGCTTTGCATCAACACTTTACCATAGTTAAAGAAATTAATTGGAGCAGCTTCTGTATCAGCAATAACTTCTTTATAAAGTGGTTCTGCTTTCAACGGATTATTCATTAAACGATACGAATCAGCAAGCTTTTGCTTCGCAATTGTCAGCGGTTTTTTCTCAATTGCTTTGTTATAAAGTGGAACTGCATCTGCATAAGCTTCTGCATCAAACTTTGTGTTTCCTTTATTAACAAAGTAATTTGCACCACAACCTGCTAAAAAAAGGCTGGCACTTAATAAAAGTATAGGGTATGTTTTTTTCATTTTGCTTATATCTCTAGGTCCCTTTTATTAGAAGTAACGTGGATGTTTAATTTTTACGAGTTTTTGAGTGAAATCATACCCCACCATAATTTCGTGGGATCCGCTTTGATAAGTTCTTATAGCCGTAGTAGTAGCATCGAAGGCATAACCTACTCTCAATTGCTGAGTAATTTGGAATTCGGCCATCATAACAAAAGCAGAATTAGTTCTCCATGATACTCCGAGCCAAAATCTATCATTAAACAAGAAATGAGCGTTAATATCTGCTTGAATAGGAGCGGCCGCTTGGTATTTTACTAAAACTGATGGCTTGAATTTTACAAAGCCACTTTTTGTAACATTTAAAACATAACCTGCATTTAAGAAATAATGTCTTCTAAGTCCTGCATCAGAATTAAGATTTCGGCGCTCATCCACCGATAACATATTATGAGATGAGAGTCCGATGTATGCTTTGGGTGTATAATAATACACTCCTATATTAACACGAGGAATCCAAAAACTTTGATTTCCTTGGTATAATGGATCTGATAAATCTACGTTTTCTAGTCCGTTAGCGTTAAAAGTTTCATTTCTGATTCCTGCTCTAACACCGAAAGCTAAACGATGGTCTTTATCGTTCAATTTAATATAGTAGGAATAATTAGCCGCAATTTCATTTGTTGCCAATAATCCAGTAGCATCGTTAATGAACTGAAAACCTAGCCCCATGTTTTTCCCCTTGATTGGACCATCAACCGCGAGCATATTAGAGCGTGGTGCACCAGGAAAGGAAACCCATTGGGAACGGTGCAATGCTGTTGCACCCCAGTAGTCATGACTTCCTGCATATGCAGGATTCAGAAACAGTCCATTGAACATGTATTGACTAACCTGCAATTCCTGTTGGGCTTTTCCAACAGCTGCTAGCATTAGTATACCTATCATTGTAGCTATTCTCTTCATTTGTTATTGTTTTTGGTTGAGAGCGTTATTTATTATTTTCTTAAATCAAAGTATCCTTTAATGTTTTCTTTTGAAGCATCGTTTAATTCCACAACGATGTAATACGTGCCATCTGGTAAAACGTTACCATCATTTGAAATTCCTGTCCAATCGTTGGTATAAGCGCCTTTGCTATAAACTAATGAGCCCCAACGGTTCCAAATAATCACTTTGTTATTTGGATAACCTTGAATTCCTTTAATCACAAAAACATCATTAAATCCATCACCATTTGGAGTAAATCCATTAGGTAATATTATATCGCCAGGCTCTTTAAGTACTATTGCTCCGTTTGCAAAGCATCCATTTGCATCCGTTACTGTAACATAATAGTTGCCGGCAGTAAGATTTGATAAATCTTCAGAAGTTGCTCCAGTCGACCATAAGTAAGTATAATCAGGTGTTCAGTTAGATACAGTTAGATCTATAGTGCCATCGTTACCGCCTTGCTTAGAGATATTAACATCATCAAAGATAATTGGGCTAACCAATGAAATAGATGGTCCAGTTATTCCAACAAGTGTAATCGAACTAGAAGTACTACAACCATCGGCGTTAGTACCAGTTAAGGTATAAGTTCCTGGATCAATTGCGAGAATTGAAGTACTAGTATCTCCAGTTGACCAAGCAAAAGAAACAAACCCAATTGTAGGTTGCGCCGTTAAGGTAACTTCTATTGGTTGATTTGTACAAACTAGAGTATCCTTATCAGAGATAATATCAATTGGCGTGATTGGTTTAATGATAACTACAACAGGTTGAGAAGTAGATGAACAGCCTTCAGGAGAGGTATATGTGACACTAAATGATCCAGCTAAGTTTACAACAAAACCATTTAATGTTGCACCGATAATGGGTATACTATTTAAATTCCATTGGTTTCCAATATTATAAGAACTCACCAATGTTACAGATGAATTTTCACAAATTGAAATAGAACCAGAAGGAGTAATAACTGGTATGGAAGGTATAGGAGCTACAGATATTGATGTAGTATCGGATGCAATGCAACCGTTCTGGGTAATAGTTAGGATATATTCTCCAGCTTCGCATGCCGAAATTGAAGGAGCATTGCCTGACCCTAAACCGCTCCATACTACACCTGTAGAGGAAAGTGCACCTAAAGTAGCACAAGAACCTTGACAAACAATATTATCATCTGCATTTTGAATTGTTGCATTTGGTAGAGGATTTACTACAACTTCAATTGTATCTGAATAAGCTGGACATTGGCCAGAAGTTAAAGCAACAAAATATTGACCAGATGTTGTAACTAAAATTTGATTCACATTTAATAATCCATTACTCCATTCTACAAAGTTCCCTGTAGAAGAAGCTAAAATTACACTTTCTCCTTCACAAATTGTGGTTGGTCCTTGAGCAGTTATAGTTGGAGCATTTTGAGGAACCACTACATTAATTGTAAGGGTATCAGTATCTATGCAACCATTAGAATTCGTAGTAGTTACAAAAATTGTTGTGGTGGAGCTTACAGAAACTGTTGCTTCAAATGTGTTAGTTGCACCAATAAAAGCAAAAGCAGGGCCCCATTGATAAGTTGAAGTTGAAAGATTTTCTACAGCAAATTGTAATGTATCATTAGCACAAACCGTTATATCTTGACCTAAATCTGCAAGTGCGCTAGGATTAACTGTAATTACCAACGTATCAATATCAACACCGCAAGCATTTGTCCCTGTTACAGTATAAACTGTAGTTTCGAGAGGAGCAGCAGTTGGACTAGAAATTATAGTACCTGAAAGTCCAATTGAAGGGCTCCAAACATACGACGATGCTCCTGTAGCTTGAAGTTGAGTAGTCTCTCCTTTACAAATTGTAACATCATTACCTGCAGCAACATCTGGGGAAGTAATAACCGATACATCCACAGTATCTGAAGTTGCGGCGCAACCAAATTGATTGGTGAAGGTTACCGCAAATTGGCCAGAAGAATTTACAGTAATGCTTTGATCGAATTGGTCAGGCCCTACAAAATTCCAAATATTTCCCGTTTGATAACTTGATGTTAAAACAACACTTCCACCAAGACAGAAATCTAAAGGGCCATTTGAAGTAATAACTGGTTGCGTAGGTACAGGATTAGCTTGAACTATTACACTTGCAATAGGGAAGTTTCCTGGACAAGACGGATCACTTAGGGAGATTAAAGAAACAAGCGAGTATGTTGTTGTTGTTGTAGGATTTACAGTTGTTGTGAAACTATTTCCATCAAAATTAGAAACTACTATATTGTTAGTTCCATTTGAGTAAGAGAAATTAAAAGGAGCAACACCAGTAAGATTAATTGATAAAATTACTATCTCACCAGCACATATTGTATCATTAGAAACACTGATTGAAGCAGCAGGAGCATTTGAGTTAATTATTGTTGCTGAGTCCGTTACAATACATAATCCAGAAGTTACTGTAACTGAATAGGTACCCGCTTCAACATTGGATATATCTTCGGTTGCAGCAGAAAATGAATTAGGACCTGACCAAGAGAAAGTAGGTGTTCCATTAATACCCGCAACACTTAAATTGATACTACCAGCAGGAGCTCCGCAAGTTGCATTCGTTATTACAAAACTTAATAAAGGTTGATCAGAATTAGTAATTACAACAGTAAGAGATGCAACACAATCGTTAGAATCTGTAACTTGAACTGTGTATGAACCAGCAGCTAATCCTGAAATATCCTCAGTAGCAACATTTGTTACTCCAGGACCATTCCAATTAAAAGTAAAGGGATCATTACCATTAGATACGTTAAGATTTATAGAACCTGTAGCATTACCGCAAGAAGTTTGTGTGGTATCAGCAGTTAAAGCAATTGAAGGAGAACCAGGCACTATAAAAGAACCTTGAACCTCACAACCTGAATCATCTGTAACAGTCAGACTAAAGTTTCCGGCACAAAGATTTGTTAGACTTGAAACAGACGCTCCATTGCTCCAATCAAAAGTAAAAGGATTTGTTCCAGCATTTACAGTAATGGAAATTGCTCCGTTACAATCTCCGCAAGCAGCTGGAGTAATGACTGCAGTTAAAGTTGGAGCTGGAGTTGAAAGAATTATGAATGTTTGGGTGAATTCGCATCCTGCAGCATCGGTAATGGTCACTTCACAATCTCCAGCAGGTAAATTAGATACAGAAGGACTAGAAGCTCCATTGCACCATTCATAAACAAATGGGTCTGTTCCTCCTTGAATTTGGAAAGAAACTGCACCATTGTCAAGACCACAAGTTGCATTAGTAATAGTTGGAATAACAGAAAAAGAATTAGAGTTCGTAATAGTAATCGTAGTAGAATCTGAACATAAACTAATAGCATCTGTAACAACAACAGTATACTCACCCGCAACTAAAGCAATTTGATCTTCATCGCTAGGATTAACTCCCAGACCAGTCCAAATATAGCTATACGTTCCTGAACCACCAGAAACTGAAATATCAATTGCTCCGTTTGCAGTGTTGCAAGTAGCATTATTTTGTGTAAAAGTTATTGCAGGAGCATTTCCATTGATGATAATAAAGTCACCCGTTACTTCGCATCCAACAAAATCAGTAATGGTAACAGAATAATTTCCTGCTGCAATACTATTGATGTCTTCCGTTATTGCTGTATTTGACCATAGATAACTATAAGGAGAAACACCTCCAGATATCGTAATATCAATTGCACCATCAGAATTACCGCAAGATGCATTTGTTTGATTTGCAGTTATCGAAGGAATTCCAGTATTTGTTAACTCAACAGATTCAATAGCTTCACAACCATTGTCATCAGTAACAGTAAGCTGATAAGTTCCACTTCCAACATTTGAAACAGTTGCTGAATCTGAAGAATTACCCGTCCAAACAAAAGTAAATGGAGCAACTCCACCTTGAAGGTTCGCAGTAATTGAACCATTATTTAAATTACATGAAGGCTGATTTAAGTCAAAAGTTATTACTGGAGCATTTTCATTTAAGACACAAGCTTGTGCAGAAACTTCGCACCCATTTTCATCAACAACATTAACATTGTAACATCCAAAAGCCAAATTAGAAATATCCTCAGTAATCGAAATTGTATCTCCTTCAAATGTCCAGAAATAAGAAAAATCAGGAGTTCCATTCGTTACCGTAAGATTGATTGACCCAGTGCTCGTGGCGCACTGAGTATTTGTTACAGTTGTAGCTAAAACTGGTTGATTTGGATATACTAATGTTGCAGTATCTCTAACAATACAACCAGCGCCATCTGTTGCTGCTAGAATATAAGTCCCTGCAGCCAAATTTGCAAGATTTGAAGTATTAGAGAAATTAGCACCATTAAAAGTCCAATTGTAAAGAATTGGGTTAGTCGCATTAGAGATTATGATTGTAACACTACCTGTATCGTTTCCACAAGTTGGGTTAACAGAAACGCTAGAGATTGTAGGTTGAGTGCTCCCCAAAATTTCGTAATTACCTGTAACAGAACAATTAGCTCCATCAGTGACTAAAACGGAATAAGAACCTGGAGCTAAATTTATTTGGTCTTGAATAATTGAAAAATTATCCCAAAGAATAGAAATTGGCTCAGTTCCTCCAGTAACAGTTATATCAATTAATCCATTGTCTTGTCCGCAAGATGTATTTACAACAGATGCTGTTAATAAAGGAGCTTGATTTAACAACACATTTACTGTATCGTTTAAAACACAAGTTGTAGAAGTATTGGTAATTATAACTGAATATTGCCCTGCGGCTAAACCGGTTAAGTCTTCTGTAGATTGATTAAATCCATTAGGGCCTGACCAATCGAAAGTATAATCATTTGAAACGGGTACAATTGTTAAATCAATAGCTCCATCATTTGTAGTACATGAACTATTAGTAATTGCATAAGATGTTTGAGGAAGATTGCCATTTACAATTGTAACTTGAATAGATGCTGAACAAGTCGTATCAGATGCGTCTTTCACAATTACTGAATATTGACCAATTGCTAAGCTAGAAATATCCTCAGTAGTTGCTCCATTTGACCAAACAAAAACATAATTACCTGCCCCTCCTTGAACTGTTAGATTTACACTTCCATCATTATTTCCGCAAGTGGCATCTACTTTTGTGGTAGTTAAAGATATGTTTGGTAAAGGAGCAATGGTCGTTAGTATTGTATCAATGCAACTTGCATTGTCTGTAACAATTACTTGATAAGTACCAGGCGAAAGATTTGAAACAGATTGTGTAAAATCTGAAGTATTTGGTGACCAGCTATATGTAAAAGGCTGAGCTCCTCCGTTGTTTATAAAGGAAACATTAATTGTTCCAGAAGAAGGTGCTGAACAAGTCGGATTTACAACACTAGTTGTTGCTGTAAATTGGTTTGAATTAATGATATTTCCTGTGATGATAACTAGGCAATTTTGATCAGAAATAGTATCAGTGTAAACACCTAAAGGAATATTTATTAAATCTTCAGTTGTTGCTCCGTTGCTCCAGCTATGAGAAATAGTACCTGTCCCTCCAGAAACGGTAACGTCGATACCTCCTACACTTTGTCCACATAAGGAAGGAGTAACAGTAAATGTAACAGAAGGAGCATTTTCATTCAGAACGGTAGCTGTGCCGTTTACGATGCATGTTGTTCCACCGTCTGTAATTTGAACGGTGTAGTTGCCAGCAGCTAAATTTGAAATATCTTGTGTGGTTTGACCTCCATTACTCCATAAATATGTAACTGGACCAGTTGTGTCAGAGACAGATAAATTGATTATACCATTTTGATTTCCACAAGTTGCATTTGTTACATCAAAGGAAAACAATGGTTGGTTTGAATTAATAATAGCAAAAGTACTATCATCTGAACAACCGTTAGTATCTGTCGCTGTGAGCGTATAAGCTCCAGCTGCTAAATCAGAAATATCTTCAGAAGTAGCGTTATTTGACCATAAAAAAGTAAAGGGAGTCGCAGCTCCTGTAACAGTGGCGTTTATGCTACCAACACTTTGTCCGCAAAGGGTGTTAACAACTGTACCATTTATTATTGGGCTAGCAATGGTTGTTACGGATGTTGAATCTGAAGTTTGACAAACACCCGCTGCCGAAGTGTATACTATGTTATATGTAGTAAGTGGTGAAGCATTTGAAATAATACCTGTGGCACTCACAATTTGAGCAGCGTCAATTGGGGCAGGACTGAAAGTAAATGAACCTCCAAATGCAAAACCAGCAGATACAATTGGACTTGCTGATGTTGAATTGGCACAGAAAGGATCAATAGTAAAAGAAACAACATCAACAGAATCTACCACTACAGTTGCTGTAGAACTTGCTTCGCAATTAGGACCTTGAACAGTATATCTAACTAAATATGTTCCTCCTATTTGAGTATTTGAAATAACTCCTGTCGTTGGATTTACAGAAGCATCAATATTAGGAGCAGAATCGATTGAAAAAGTTCCACCTGTTAAAAATTGAGGAGCTAAAACAGGAATTTGAGATTGAGTTCCGCAAAAAGCATTGTAAGAAAAGTCTGTTACCGGACGAGGTGCGGTTTGTAAAGTAAAAATTCCTAAGCTACTATTAGCACCGCAATTTGTTGGAAAATTATCTGTAATACCTATCAACTGATAAATGCCAGGTTCTGTAGTATAGAAACTATAAACATTAGAATTCGGTCCAAAAGGAACTCCTACATCATTGACTGTTAC
>Ga0105044_10009430_pt1 | contig 13352 bp, 8 predicted proteins | sample MAT01_FD_78092 | JGI IMG/M metagenome (GOLD analysis project Ga0105044, IMG submission 78092) | Freshwater microbial communities from Lake Fryxell liftoff mats and glacier meltwater in Antarctica - MAT-01 | ecosystem: Environmental > Aquatic > Freshwater > Ice > Liftoff microbial mat | place...
CGCGCAACCCTGGGCTGAAGGATGGAACGCCGTTGGCGTTTTCGCGGACCTTTGTGCAGTCGGACTGTATAAATCGTATAAAAACTCACCTCACGTGTCATCCTGAGCGGAGCGGAGGCGGAAAGGCGGGCGCAGCGGAGTCGAAGGACCCCGGCGGTTCATTGACGGAGAGCGCTGAAACGGACCGCCGGGGTTCTTCGACTCCGCGCCCCAAGCGGCGCTCCGCTCAGGATGACGGACTTTTTCGACCGTCTCTCCGGATGACACGCTGTGGAAAAGGAAACTCCTTTTGGCTTTCACTCCATCCCACCGTCTCCAAAGGCGATCCGCCTCACCACTTCTCCCGCCGCTGCAAACCCAAACGCGCCGGTGACAAACGCCGCCGTCCCAAAACCCGTCGCGCAGTCCAGCGTCAGACTCCCGCCCGGCTCCGGCTCGCTCGCGCAGATCCCACTCGACCACGGATACACCGGCCGCTCCGGCGAAAAGACGCACCACACGCCGAAGTCCATCCGCACGTCGCGCGGGAATCCATACTCGCGCCGCAGCTTCCGGCGCACCTGTCGGAGCAGTTCGTCCTGCACCGAATGCGCGAGGTCCGCCCCCCGGACCGCCGTGCCCTCGCGCTTTCCACCCGCGCCCCCCACCGTCAGCACCGGGATGCCGCGCTCCCGGCACCCCACGATGATCGCGCACTTGTTCGCCAGTTTGTCCGTCGCATCGATGACGAAATCGTAGCGCACCTCCAGCAGCCGCGACGCGCTTGCCGCCGTGAAAAACTCCCCGATCCCCGCCACGCGGCAAGCCGGGTTGATCAGACCCACGCGCTCTGCCAGCACAGCCACTTTCGCGCGCCCGATCTGCCCGTCGAGCGCAGGAAGCTGGCGGTTCACATTCGTCACGCACACGTCATCCAGGTCGATCATTGTCACCGCACCCATGCCCGAGCGCGCGAGTGCCTCCACCGCCCACGAGCCCACGCCGCCGACACCGACCACGCAAACGTGCGCCGCCCGCAGCCGCGCGAGCCCTGCGTTTCCATACAGCCGCGCGATGCCGCCAAAGCGCTGCTCATAGTCGGCCGCCGATGGGATGGATGGATTCATGGAAAGTGGGATGGCTAGAGGCCACGGAGGCGCGTCCGCCACCGATCGATCAATCCTCGCTCCCTGCGCGCCCGACGTAGGCCTCCAGCGCCTCCCGCGTGATCGTATGCCGCACCCCGCACCGCGGGCAGCTCATCCGCAGCGACTCCCCTTCCGCGAAGAGCCCCTCCGGATCCGAGCGCATCACCTGCGCGAGCACCGCAAACATCCGCGCCTGCGTGCAGCCGCATTCCCAGCGGTAGCGGCGCGTTTCCAGCAGGCTCAGCTCCTCCGTGTGATCGAGCGTCAGGATCGCCGCGTCATCCATCCCCTCCAGCCAGGCCAGATCGCACTGCGGCTGCGCGGAGAGAAAGACGAAATCCTCCTCCCCATAGTGGAAAAACCGCGCCGGCCGCTGCTCGCTCTGCGCGTAATACTGCTCCACCGCGTGGAACGCATCCGCACCCGTGAACTCCACCGCGCTTCGCCGCGCCTCACCGCGATCCCGCACGACGTCCGCCACGAAAAGCTGCCGGCCATCCTCTTTCACCCCGTCGGTAAAAAGCTGGCCGACCACCGTGCCGAGCCGGTTGTCCCCGGCCACGAATAGATTCAGCAGAGGTTCCTGAAAATGGATGGTCCACGCCACCGACTCACTCCACGGGCGCGATGCCGCGTGGAGCGTCACCGCCGCGAGCGCCTGCTTCAGCAGCTCATCGTGCGCCGGTTCGTGGTGCATCCCGCGCTGTCCCTGGTGCAGGTAGTAGTCCACGTACAGCTCGCCGAAATCCGCCCGCGTGAGCAGCGCATTGCGTCCGCGGACAAAGTAACTGCGCACTTCGAGCCCCACCTCGGCGCGGGATATTTCGGAATCATTCACGCCACCGACCATGCCGCGCGTTGCCGCGTTCCGCACCTTTTTCCTGCGGCGCAGGAGCGCCGGCACCGCTCATGGCAGACCTCCGCGTTTTGCCCGATGCGGTTATTTGCGCCGCTCCCGGCCCGCCACCCATTCCTCGGGAAAAATATCCGCCAGCCCGACACCCAGCCGCGTCATGAGCTGCTGCAAGCGTCCGAGCGTCAGGCTTTGCTCTCCTCTTTCCAAGCGGTGCAGCGTGGAAGGCGGCAGTCCGGTCATGCGCGCAAACTCGGCAAAGGTCATCTCTCCGCGCTGCTTGCGGAGAAACCGGCCAAGATGCTTTTCGAGCGAACTGCGCACCCTCCCGTCATGCGCCACACTTCATCCCGGATGCGGAATACTTTTGCCTGCGGCCTTGCCATGCTTCGGCGGAAAAGCCCATGGTGCCAGGATCAAGGTTTCCCGTGCTTTTTCCCTCGCCTGTCTCTCTCGCTTTTGCCGCCTCAGCCTGCGCCCTGACGTTTGACGAATGGCGCGCCGCTCATTTCCCGGCGGCGGAACTGGCCGATCCGGCGGTCAGCGGGCCGGACGCGAATCCGGCAGGCGACGGCCTCAGCAACCTGCTGAAGTACGCCTTTGATCTCGATCCGCACGCCGCGGCCATTGCGGGTGCGCCGGTCGTAAGCCGTTACGCCGGGCGGGTGGCGCTGAATTACTTCCATCGCACCGATGCGTCCGATCTTTTCTACCAGCTCGAAGTCTCGCCCGATCTCCATGCCTGGAGCATCCGCAACACCCATGCGCCGGCGGTGGTGCTGCCGCTGGGCGCGGTCGAGCAGTGGACGGTGCCCGACACCGGGCCGTTTCCAGCGCAGGCCCCGAATCATTTTCTGCGGCTCCGAGTCTGGCAGGGGAACGGCCCGGTCGAACTCTGGGACGGGCCCGAAGCACTGACCGCCACTGCGGGGAACCCGCTCATCGCCGCGGAACTGCTGTGGGCGGATCGCTCGAATCTCGAAACCGGCTACGAAATCCAGCGCCGCCAGCCGCCGGACACGGTCTGGCAGTCGCTGGCTGTCACCCCCGCCGACACGCTTTCCCACCGCGATGCGGCGGTCACGGGCAGCGCCGCCTATGCCTACCGCGTGCGCGCCCGCTTTCCGCAAAACGCGGTCTCGCCATGGAGTCCGGAGGCTGCCGCGACCATGCTCTTGGACGCGGATGGCGACGGGCTGGCCGATGTCACGGAAACGGCGCTCGCGCTCAATCCGTTCCTTTTCTCCACCGGCGGCAGCGGCCTGCCCGATGGCTGGCTCTGGCTCCATCTCCTTCCCCTTTCCGATCCCGAAATCGGCGAACTCGACAGCGACGGCGACGGCCTGACGAATGCCCAAGAATACACCGCCGGCACCGACCCGCACAACCCCGACAGCGATGCCGACGGCATCCCCGACGGCGCCGACGGGCGCCCCGGCGATCCCTTGCGCTCGGCCGACATCCCCGTGCGCTATTCCGGCGTGATCGATCTCAGCCAGGATTTGGACGAGCCGTTTCCCGTTGCCCATGTCGCGCTTGGCGACGACGGCCGTGTCGCCTTTGCCGGGCCGAATGGTGCTGCCGGGCCGATGGCCGGAACCCGCGTGGTCGTCTGGCATGCGGGGGAGATCGAGAGCGATGAAACCCAGCCTGAGAATGAAACTCAGGGTGCGTACGAAAAACACTACGACCCCGCGGGCGTGACCAGCGCCGGCCTTCTTTTTGGCACTGGCACGGCCATTTTCAACGGGACGCCCGGCGAGGAGACCGGGCAGGCACCCGAGTTTGGATTCACTTTCGAGAGTGCAGGCACGACCGAAGTCTCACCGACCGCCCCCGCTTGGCGACTGTTCCTGCAGGTCGTCACGGAAAGCGGTCTGCAATTTGGTGCAACCGCCCGCACCTTTGGCGAGGATGAGCCCGAAACCTTTCTTGGAGTGAAGGACAACAAACTTCCGGACCACCTTTATCTTCATCGTGGCCCGGTCAGCCGGAGCGGCACGGCGCTGGTCAGCGAGACCGACAGCGAAACCGGAGCCGAGGCCTTTTATCTCTGGGATCCGCAGAGCGTGGCGGATCTGACCCCCATCTTCCTGCCCGGCGTGGGCTTCGGTGGGAGCCTCGCGATCAATGACGACGGCCAGATTGTCGGCGTGTTGCAAGACCCGGATGCGGCCGGGTATCCGCAAGGCTTCTTCTACGACGGCCAGTTCCACACTTTCCAAGATTTGCTCCCGGAGAAATTCAAAAAACAGATTCGGTCAGCCATTCCGTATCTGATCACCAATCCTGATCCCACGACTGCCCCATCCACGATTTACTTCACCGCGGAAAGCTACGAGGGCTCTCCCAACCCCACCTGGGTTAGTGGAGAGTTTGCCCTGGAACTTGCGCCCTCCGCAACGGAGGAAAGCCCGCTCTATGCCACGCCCCCTCCGCCCGGCCAGCCATTCAAACCCAGCACCGTCAACAAGCACAAAGTGCAGGCCGGCACCGTAACCGCCACGCCCGCGCCGGGCACCCCGGCTCCGCCACCAAAAGCCGCGGTCAAAGTAACTTGCGAGTTTATCCCGCGCACCGACCACCCGCTGGGTGCGATCAATTTCGGCTTCGACCCGCCAATCAAAGGCGATAGTTCCCGCTCCTCCGGCGATGGATCCACGAAAGACGAGCAACTACAGGAATTCTGGGCCAGTGTCACCAAGACTGGAGCTACGGATGACCCCGGCTACGACCCGCACATCAATACCAGCGTCGCCGTGCGATTCAGCTCCGCCGCCGTCGCCACGGATTACAAGCTCGTCGTGCCAACCACCTTCAGTTCTGTGCTAACGGTGGCCCCAGCCGAACTGACGGCTAAAAACACGCCCATCACGCTGACAGGTGCGGCGGGAGGCGGAAGCCTGCTGCAACAGGTAGATGCGCGAGTCGAGGTGCAACACAAAGTCACCGGGCAAGTCATCCAGACCTTGAAGGTGAAGGTGCTCCCGCTCATCACCGTCGATCTCGGCATTTTCCGGGTTGAGGACTCCGTTGATCTCACCCACACCGACCCAAAATCCAAACTCGATCCAGCCCTGCCAGACAATCCGACGATCATCAAGGATTTGAACCGCTTTTTCATCCAATGCGGCGTCCGTTTCACGCTCAATGTCGGCTCCCACAACTACATCGCAGCCAATGTGCTTCATTTTGATGTCGGCCAGCCCAATGGATTTCTCGACAGCGGCAAGGAGACCGACCCGGAACTGATCTATCTAAAAAGTCAGTCGATTATCAAGACGGGAAAGTTAAATCTGATCATCCTGCATGGGATGGCGGAAAATGGCTCCGAAAGCAACAAAGCCGGCTTTTGCCCGGTGTCGGACACAGACCCAAGCATCATCAACGGCAATCAGGTGTTTGTTTTGAGCACATACTTTGAATCCCTTGCCTCCGGTGATCGCACCAGAGCGTTTGCCGGTTTCCAACAGGTCTGCGCGCATGAACTCGGTCACGCCCTCGGACTTTCCACACGTCAGAATTTTGAACCGCAATCTGGCACCACTAATCGTCGTTGGACTCGAAACCATGACCTGGGATTTTTCCCGCTCGAAGTGGATTTGCAAGGAAACCCAAAAGAAGGCCCGCCGGAAGAAGGACTGATGTATCCAGAGGCTTCTCACGAGCGCCGCTGGATCCGCCATGAGGATTGGGTGCAAGCCAACAAAAAGGCGCAGGATTTTCGCTAAACTATGAAATACGCATTTTCAGCCAGGAGAAACTGTCTTTATACCTTGTTATTTTGCTGGCTCTTAAGCAACGCTTTTGCCGAGGTGTCAGATGCTAGGAAAAAGCAGCTAATGCAACTCGTCGATGAGCCCCGCTTTGACTGCAAATATCTATCCGCCGACGAGAAAGAGTTTTTGAAGACCTATTTCTACGACGTTAAGAAGCGAACTAACCCGGAAGCACATGACAACCAACTTCTCCAAGTAGGAGACGAGGCTACAATCGAGCGCTTCATCAAACGGTACCAGTCGGGTGAGTATGTTACCGATGAGATGATCCATTCTGGGCAGGCCATTTTTATCGAGGTATGCGCCCCAAATATGTTTAGGGATGAGCCGCTGGTTTTTTCCGAGGGAGACACGCCCGGATTGGCACCGCTTTCCTACGGCACCGCCCACATTCTTATCCTGCTCCTCCGAACATCCCAGCAACTTAGCCCAGAAGTCCGGCATTGGGCACTCTCGCTCAATGAAAAGGAACTGCAGAAGAATCGCGCCCTTCTCCAGAAATGGTGGCGGGCCAACGAACGCCATTTCCGCGAACGCAACTACAGCGCCGCGAAACCGCCTACCGATTCCGCGGCACCATCTCCCACCGCCGACACTCCTCCCCCTTCCCCAGATACCGCTCCGTCAAAACCGGCCCCGGCGGCGACCTCCCCACGCGAACCCACGGAGCAAAGCTCCTCACTCCCCGCCGTCCTCATTACCGCCCTTTGCACCAGCCTGTTAGCCCTCGCATTGTGGCTTAATACTCGTGGCAAAGGCCCCGACTAGTCACGCGACCATGAATTCTCTAATCATCTCGATAATCCTTAGCGCTATTTTCCTCACCCTTTTTGCCATTCCCGTATTTGGAGAGGGACAAACTATCAAGACGCTCGACGGCGAGACTTATACGAATGCCAATATTACCAGGCTACGTCCAAACGGTGCAGAGGTGCATAGCGACATTGGCATCGCTACCATCCCGTACGCGAAGCTTCCCAAGGAGCTTCAAGCCCGCTATGCCTACGACGCCGAGGAACTTGCGACGCACCTCAAAAAGGGATTCGAAGGCATCTATACCTATCGCGAGGACCAAGCAGCCCTCTCCGGAGAAGTCATCGAATTCAAGCAGGGCCGGTTCACCTACTCGACTTTTACCGACACACCCACTGGTTTCGAGGATCCAAGACCTTTGCAAGGTCGCTACACGGTAGCTGGCAATTGGCTCATTTTGCATCATCCGAAACTTCCGGATTACGCCCGCATCATAGTCATCATCGACGGTCGTCTTGCCCTCATTGAATCACACCATTACAAAGACCAGAAAGAGACAGGCAAGCCATCGAATTACTCGATGCCTCTCTACCAACGAAAACCGAAATGAAGCTGTGATCGCAAACCTGCGCTAGGCAGCCTCAGGCCAGCAGCAGCGGCTTCACGAGCCCGCCGTGGATGTCGGTGAGCCGGAAATCGCGGCCTTGAAACGGGAAGGTCAGCTTCGTGTGCTCGATGCCGAGCAGGTGGAGGACGGTCGCGTGGAGGTCATGCACATGCACGGGGTCGCGCACGATGTTGTAGCAGTAATCGTCGGTCTCCCCGTAGGTCTGCCCGACTTTCACGCCCGCACCGGCGAGGAACATCGTGAAGCAGCGCGGGTGGTGATCGCGGCCGTAGTTCGTCTCGGTGAGCGTGCCCTGGCTGTAGATCGTGCGCCCGAATTCCCCGCCCCAGACGATGAGCGTGTCTTTCAAAAGATCGCGCTGCTTGAGGTCCTTGATGAGCGCGGCAGTGGGCTGATCGGTGTCGGAGCACTGGCCTTTGATCGCTGCGGGCAAGCCGCCGTGATGATCCCAGCCCATGTGGAAAAGCTGCACGAAGCGCACATCCCGCTCCGCGAGCCGGCGCGCGAGCAGGCAGTTGGCGGCGTAGGTGCCGGGCTTCTTCACGTCGGGGCCATACATCTCGAGGATGTGCGGCGGCTCCTTCGAGAGATCGGTGAGATCCGGCACGCTCGCCTGCATGCGAAAGGCCATCTCGTACTGCGCCACACGCGTCTGGATCTCGGGATCGCCGAGCACGTCGAAGCGTTTCTGATTCAGCGCCGCGAGCTCGTCGAGCGTCTCGCGGCGCGTGTCCCGATCCATGCCGGGCGGGTTCGAGAGATAGAGCACCGGATCTCCCGTGTTGCGGAATTTCACGCCGGTGTGCTTCGCGGGCAGAAACCCGGAGCTCCAGAGCCGGTCATAGAGCGGCTGGTCGTCCTTGCGCCCCGTGCCGAATGACGTGAGGACGATGTAAGCCGGCAGATCCTTGTTCTCGCTGCCGAGTCCGTACCCGATCCACGAGCCGAAACTCGGCCTCCCGGCAAGCTGAGAGCCGGTCTGCATGAAAGTGATCGCGGGGTCGTGATTGATCGCCTCGGTGAAGACCGAGCGCACGATGCAAAGATCGTCCGCCACGCCGGAGAGATGCGGCATCAGCTCGCTCAGCCACGCGCCGCTCTGTCCGTGCTGCGCAAACTTGAAAATGCTCGGCGCGACCGGAAACGTCTTTTGCCCCGAGGTCATCGTGGTCAGCCGCTGCCCCTGCCGGATCGAGGCTGGCAGGTCTTCGCCGCGCCGCGTCGCGAGTTCTGGCTTCGGGTCGAAGAGGTCCATCTGCGATGGCGCGCCGGATTGGAAGAGGTAAATGATTCGCTTCGCCTTGGGCGCGTAGTTCGGGAAGCCCGGCAGGCCCGCATTCGCGACATTGCCGGCGGCTAAAACTTTGTCGTTCAGCAGGGATCCGAGCGCGGCGAGTCCGAGCCCGCCCGCCGCGCGTTGCAGGAAAGTGCGGCGGGTGACGGCGCGTTGGGCTTCGCGATGCAGGGAGAGAAAGGCGGGATCGTTGCAGTTCATGGCGCTAGTTGCGGGTGACGACTTCATCGAGGTTGAGCAGCACGTTCGCCGTCACGGTGTAGGCGGCGAGTTCGGAAGCGTTCGCCTTTGCGTCCGCGGGTGCGGCACCTACGGCGATGACCCGCTTTGCGGCGTCGGCTTGCTGCTCATACTTGGCGAGCCGCTTGGCGAGGCCGGCGGTGAGCACCTGCACTTCGTCCGCGGATGGCTCCCGGCAGGTCACGCGCTTGAAGGCCCAGGCGATGCGCTGCTCGGGCGTCGCGCCGCCCGTTGAGATCATCCGCTGCGCGAGGACGCGGGCGGCTTCGACGAAGGTCACCTCATTGAGCAGTGCGAGAGCCTGCAGCGGCGTGTTCGTCCGCGAGCGCTTCACCGTGCAAATCTCGCGCGTCGGCGAGTCAAACATCGTCATCGAGGGCGGCGACGCCGTGCGTTTCCAAATCGTGTAAAGGGAGCGGCGATAGAGCCCTTCGCCCGTGTCGGTCTTGTAGCCCCGCATGTCGCCATAGACGCTCGTTTCGTCCCACACCCGGTCGGGCATATACGGCCGCACGCTCGGCCCGCCGAGTTTTTCGACCAGCAGGCCGCTCACCGAGAGCGCCTGGTCGCGGATGATCTCCGCGGGCAGGCGAAAGCGGGGCCCGCGCGCGAGCAGACGGTTCTCGGGATCGCGCGCCATGAGTTCCGGCGTGACCCGCGACGACTGCCGGTACGTCGCGCTCATCACCATCGTCTTCTGCATCGCCTTCATGTCCCACTTCAGCCGCACGAATTCCGTCGCCAGCCAGTCGAGCAGCTCGGGATTCGACGGCCACTCGGCTTGCGACCCGAAATTTTCCGAAGTCCGCACGAGCCCCATGCCAAAGAACTTCTCCCACGCGCGGTTCACCCACACGCGCGCCGTCAGCGGGTTCTGCGGCGAGACAATCCATTGCGCGAGCCCGAGGCGATTCAGCGGAGCGCCGGCCGGCAGCGGCGGCAACGCAGCCGGCAGCCCGCGCTCCACCTTGTCGCCCCGCTTGTCGTACTCGCCGCGCTTGAGCAGAAAGGCTTCGCGCGGCTGTGGCAGCTCGCGCATCACCATCGTTGTCGGCAGCATCTTTTGGAAATCGCCGAGCTGCTTCCGCGCATCGGCCGCTTCCTTATTCGCGCGACTGGCGGGGTTGTCCGTGGCCTCGCGGAAAAATTTCGCGAGCGCCTCGCGCTGCGGAGGCGTGCGTTTCCCAGCGTCCAGCGCGAGCGCGGCGCGGATCGCTTCGGGCGTGCCGCTGCCGTGGAGTTTCACCGTCGCCGGCGGGAGCGACGTCATATCGAGCCGGAACCGCCCGATGTTGTGATTCGCGTGAATCGACTCCTGGCGCAGGCGCACAATCATCGTCGCATCGGCCGGGACAGTGACCGGCGTGCCGACGACGAACATCGCCTTCCGCGGCACGCGGTTCGCAGCAGCGCTGCCCTCGATCGCCCAGCCACGCTTGATCTTCGGGTCTTTCGCTTTCTTCGCCGTCTGATCGAGCAGCGATTTCACCTCCCAGCCCTTCTGCTCGAAGTCGGCCTCCGCCTTCACGAACTCCGCGCGCACCTGCTGCGGCAGGCTCGCCGCGGTGATCTCCGCTTCCACGTCCGTGAGCACGAAGTTGCCATTGCTCGCGCGGCCCAGGCTTTTCTCTGGCAAAGCCGCATCCGGCAGCGCTTCGATGCGCAGGCCGGTAAATTCCCCCGCCGGAATCGGCGCGGTGATCGTGTAGGTATCCGTCGCCGGATTCTTGCCGCTCGCCAGCCACGAGCCGTCCGACTGCCGGGTCAAAGTCGCGCCGCCTTCGCTCACCGCCGCCGTCGCCGGCAGCGGCCTCCACGCTTCCGCCTGCTGTCCGAGTTCCGCCCGAAACTTCGTCTCCCACTCCTGCTGAAGCTTCGGCAATTGCTTCTGCGCCTCCGCCACGCGCTGTTCCGCCGCCTTCACCGCCGCCTCGATCTTGTCCTGCTCTTTCTCCTGCTCCGCCGTGGCCATCAGCAGCACCGGCTTCGAGTTGCCGCCGCCGCGCTGGGGGCCGGCACCGCCGAACTCATCGAGCACGCCGGTCTCATCGTTGGAATTGAAGAACGCGAACATCTGGTAGAACTCGCGCTGCGTGATCGGGTCGAACTTGTGGTCGTGGCAGCGGCAGCAGTTGAAAGTGAGCGCCAGCCACGTCGAGCCGGTCGTCTCCACGCGATCGATCACCGACTCCGCGAACCATTCCTCGACGATCCGCCCGCCCTCGCCGTTCAGCCGGTGATTGCGGTTGAAACCCGTCGCCACGATCTGCTCGCGCGCCGCATTTGGCAGCAGGTCTCCCGCGATCTGCTCGATCGTGAATCGGTCGAACGCCACGTTGCGGTTGAACGCATCAATCACCCAATCCCGCCAGCGCCACATCTGCCGCGAGGTGTCGCTTTGAAAACCGTTGCTGTCCGCATAGCGCGCAAAGTCCAGCCACTCGACCGCCATCCGCTCCCCGTAACGCGGCGATGCGAGCAACCGGTCAACCACCTTTTCGTAAGCTGCCGGCGTCTTGTCCGCGAGGAAGGCATCCACTTCCTCCGGCGTCGGCGGAATGCCCGTGAGATCGAGCGCCGCCCGGCGGATGAGCGTCGGCTTGTCCGCCTCGGCGGTTTGGTTCAATCCTTCCTTCGCCAGTCGCGCGAGGACGAAGTTGTCGATGGGATGTCTCTCACTCTTTCCGGTAGGAGTGAGCGTGAGAGGAAGAGGCGGCACTGCCCGAACCGGAGCGACGAACGCCCAATGATTCTCATACGTCGCGCCTTCCGCGATCCATCGCTTGATCGTCGCCACCTGCACCGATGTGAGTTTTTTGTGCGTCTTCGGCGGCGGCATCACCTCATCGCGATCCTTGCTGGAGATCCGCACGAACACGTCACTCTCCTCCGGCTTCCCCGGCACGATCGCCCGCACGCCATCCCGCTCCTTCAGCGCCTCCTCACGAAGATCGAGCCGCAGCCCCGAGTCGCGTTTTTTTTCATCCGGCCCATGGCAGGCCAGGCAGTTGTCCGAAAGGATCGGCCGGATGTCGCGGTTAAAGGTCAGTGGCGCGTCCGCACCGATCATTGTGGCGGCAGGCAGCGCAGCGGCGATAGCGGTGAGGAGCGGGCGGAATGAAAGCATGAAGGGGCGACAGTCTTCCGCCGGAGCGGTGTCATTTCAACCGATCTCGTCCGCGCCGCGGAATTGGGATCAATCGATCTCAGGCCGAGGACGCTTGCCGGCGTAAAGGACAGTTAGTGTAGGTGTGGTCGCGAGTTGAAGCCGGGGTGGCGAAATTGGCAGCCGCGCGCCAGACTTAGGATTGCGTTTTTGGCGGTCTCTTGGCGTGCGTTGGCATTGCTTTCATCACCTACAAATCAAGTATCCATGAGGCTTTCCCGCTGATTTTCGTGATTCAATCGGTGCCGGGTAGAAATCCGCCCTTGTAGCACAATTTGCAGCACACGCTCCGCCTTCACTTGACCACGGCAGCCGCCTGGCACTGCGGGGCCGCAATTCGGATCGTCGAGCCCGCTGGCGAGCATCCTGACGCAAACACGGGGATTTCAGGCGCTGCCTCCTCAATTGGCAGTCCCGATGCGGCATATCGGTGACGCCTCGATTCTGAAAATTCCGCCCGGGACTTTCTTTGCAAAGTCACCCGGTTCCAACGCGGCCGGCTTCCGGCCCAAACGCTCAGCGGCGCGGAGGTGAAACGTTCGCATTAATGCAAACTCCAGGCGTTGACGGACGCAAAACGCCCGTTGCAATATGCGCGACGGGTTTCCACTTGTGAAACTTGTAGCCGGTGAGGCCAAAAGGCCCGCAGTGTGCTACCGAATCAAACGAATTACCTGAACATGAGCGCCATCGCAAAACGTAAAAGCGTCGAGCCGAAAGCCGGGCATGAAGGTGTCACGGTTCACGACCGCCAAGGGCTCGTCATCGTCCGGGGAGCAAGATGCAAGGCGCGAAAGTTGGCGGTTCCCGCAGTCGCGGCAGCTATTGCCTACGATGCCGAAGACATCGAAGAGGCAAACCGCATCGGCGCGGCGCTCTGTCGGCAGCACGCCCGGTGAAGCAGTGGGAAATTTACGACTACCCGTTTGCGGAAGAAGGTAGTCACCCGGTTCTGATTTCTCGAATCCGCCGCGGTCGCAAAACGAGGCGATTGCCGAATTGAACGGGCTTTTCTGCCGTTCCGTGCGCCCGCATTTTCAGCCAAAGCAATACCATTTCGTGCTGGATGAAGCGGACGGCTTGGACAACGCGACGGCGGTTCGTTGCGACCATATTTATATGCTAAGGCGCGAGTTCATCGGCGCTCGCCGGGGTGCCGTTTCCATTGCGAGACGATTCCCGCTTTATCGGAAAGTGCTTCAGTGTTTCCAGTGCCCTCCGTGTTGAGACAATTGCGGGACTTGGGAAGTCCGCATGAGGTGCGCGAAGATTCTGGACCACCAAATAAAGGAATCAGCGACCATGAAAGCAGTGACCAGAAAACGATACACCGCAGAGTTCAAAGCCCAGGCGGTAGCGCTGGTGGGCTTGGGAAAACCGGTGCCCGAGGGTGGCCGCAGAGTTGGAGATCGGCACGAGCATCCTCTACGGATGGATTCGCAAGGGCTCGCAACCTGGGCACCTCGGGAGCGGAGGGTTGCGAGCCGGAGGCGAGCCGCCCGGAGCGGACGA
>Ga0105044_10009432_pt1 | contig 13351 bp, 8 predicted proteins | sample MAT01_FD_78092 | JGI IMG/M metagenome (GOLD analysis project Ga0105044, IMG submission 78092) | Freshwater microbial communities from Lake Fryxell liftoff mats and glacier meltwater in Antarctica - MAT-01 | ecosystem: Environmental > Aquatic > Freshwater > Ice > Liftoff microbial mat | place...
CAACAAGTAAAAAGCATTACCATTTCACCTGATTTTTCAACAGAACTCAGCATAGAGGATCTTGCTTCGGGTATTTATCTTTTGAAAATTAATGGTGAAAATAATTTTGTAAGTAAAATAGTGAAATACTAAATTCCATGAAAAAATTAATCGCTTTCATTTTTGTGCTTTTTTCGACTTTAACCAATGCTCAAGAAATTGAGTGGCAGAATACCATTGGGGGGAGTGGGTGGGACGAACTACGTAGTGTCATCCAAACTAACGATGGTGGTTCTTTAATTGGGGGGTATTCTAATTCCAACATATCCGGAGATAAAACTGAAAATTGTTTAGGTGATTATGATTTTTGGATTGTAAAAATTGATTCAAATGGCAATATCCAGTGGCAGAACACGATTGGTGGAAGTGATAATGATTATTTGAATTCAGTTATTCTAACGTCTGATGGTGGATATATGCTTGGAGGGACCTCCAGATCAAATAGTTCTGGTGATAAAACTGAAAATTCGAATGGATTTATAGATTATTGGATCGTAAAGATTGATTCAATCGGTATAATTCTATGGCAAAATACAATAGGCGGAGCTGGATATGAAATGTTACAATCAATTATTCAGACATCTGATGGGGGCTATTTGTTGGGTGGAGATTCCTTTTCAGATATCTCTGGAGATAAAACCGAAAATTCTATTGGAGATAATGATTATTGGGTAGTAAAAACCGATTCCTTGGGAATTATCCAATGGCAAAATACTATTGGTGGAAGTTTGCATGATTATTTCTATACACTGCTACAAACTATTGATGGGGGATATTTGCTAGGTGGTTTTTCTCAGTCCAATATTTCTGGCGATAAAATCGAAAATTCAAATGGAAACTATGATTTTTGGATCATCAAAATTGATTCAATTGGCAATTTAATGTGGCAAAATTCAATTGGAGGGAGTAATGATGATTATTTATACTCAGTTATTAAATCCACCGATGGAGGTTATTTTTTGGGTGGCTTATCCAATTCAGACATTTCTGGCGACAAAACTGAAAAGTCTAAGGGCTTTAGCGATTTTTGGATTTTGAAAATTGATTCTTCTGGAAATATCCAATTGCAAAAAACTATTGGGGGCGATTCCGAGGATCAATTACATTCAATGACTCAAAGTCCGGATGGAGGTAGTTTATTTGGAGGTTGGTCAAGATCTAACATTAGTGGAAATAAAACTGAAAATTCGTATAATAGCTATGATTATTGGATTTTAAAATCTGATTCCCTAGGAACTTTCGTTTGGCAAAACAATATTGGTGGAAATTTTCATGATTATTTGAATTCAGTTTTACAAACCGCATATGGTGGATATTTGCTGGGAGGATCTTCTTCGTCTAACTTATCAATAGATAAAATTGAAAATTCAAATGGCGGTAGTGATTATTGGATCATAAAAATCACCGAAAACTACAACCAAATCCAAGGCAAAACCTACGCCGATTTAAACTCCAATCAAACACAAGAACTTAGTGATCCTGCTATTCCTTATTTAAAAGTAACAGAAAGCACTACCAACCGCTTCACATTTTCTCAAGCCTCCGGATTTTATAGTGTTGCAGTGTTGGATACAGGAAACTTTGAAGTTGCTCCTGATTACGTCAATCTTTACAACCCAGTTCCACTAGTGCATTCGGGAAATTTCTCTGCAATTCAACAGATAGATTCTTTAAATGATTTCGCCTTCCAGCCAACCGGAACTTTTAACGACTTATGCTTAACTATCACACCAACAAGTCAGTTCCGCTCTGGGTTTAATGCGAGTTATATGTTGAGTTATTCCAACCAGGGAACAACTTCACTCATTCCAACAATTGTTTTTTATCCGGATACGAATGTGAGTTTTGTTTCGGCAAGTATAGCTCCAACAACCATCACTCAAGATTCGGTGGTTTTTGTTTTGAGTAGTTTATCGCCCTTTCAATCCGGACAGATATCCACAACCGTTAGTGTTGATTTAGGTGTTCCAATTGGAACTCTAATAAACTCCGGAGCCATGATACTTCCAATTGCCAACGATGCCAACCCGGGATGTAATTCGAGTTACTGGGAGGTTTTTACAACAGGTTCTTTCGATCCGAACGATATTTTAGTGAATAGAAGTTTCATTTATGATTATGAAATGGCTGCTCCGCCAGATTTGGAATACATCATCCGTTTTCAAAACACCGGCAATGATACAGCATTTACAGTAAAAATTTTAAACCCACTTGATACAACCAGACTTGATTTAAATTCACTTGATATTGTTGCTACTTCACATAATGCCGATATTCGTTTTGTTTACCACGAAAGAAATTTGGAGTTTGTGATGAATAACATTTTACTTCCCGATAGCAACACCAATGAAGAGATGAGTCATGGTTTTGTGCGTTACCGGATAAAACCCAAAACGACAGTAGCAGTTGGTGATTCTATTCAAAATTTTGCTGCTATTTATTTTGATTTTAATGCACCGGTGATTACTAATACGGCTGTCACTCACATCATAGTTCCAACCGGTATAAGCCAACCAACGGCCTCCGGCACACGGCCAACGATTTTCCCCAACCCAGTTAATGATCAAATTAATGTGGAGTGGAATAATGTCACGAATCAAAAAGTTACTATAGAACTCTACAACATCTACGGCCAAAAAGTTCGTGTTTTATTTTCAGAAAATGTTGATTCCGGAAAGTGGAGTCGAAAATTCGATGTGAGCGATTTGAGTCAGGGTGTTTATTTTATTAAGTTTAGTTCCGGGATAGGATTCAAAGTAATTAAACTGTAATTGATTAGGGAACGGTTTTTACGATCGATTCAAGTTTTTCAGTTTTTTTTTGCAGAATATCCTATGTGGCTATTCTCAATCTTTAAAGCGGCATTTTATGATAATTCACCAATATTGGCGATTGCGCTGTTTTGTTATTTATGTGATATTTGGAAACACTGTATTTTAGGGTAAATCATACTTAATGTACTAAAAATCATGAGATTAGTTGGACTATTTGCTATAATTATTTTTATTGCTTCCTGCACTAGCAATAAACAAACTACCATCGGCAAAGCTGTTTCCCAGCCCAATCCTAAACCTGTTATTACTGATTCCGCATCTTATTTTACCCTTCTGCATGCAACCTCAGAACCATGGGTTTCCGGAATTAGGGGAGGCGGAAGTGGTATAGAGCACTCGTTTGAAATTTTTATTATAGGCGATCAAAAGTTGATTTTTGAAAAGGTATGGATGAAAGATAAGGTATTTGATGTTTTTGTTTCAAAAGGACAGGGTGCCGTCACCAGTGACCCTGTACAGTATTCTAAGAATGATGTTATCTCAGTGCGTGTTTCTGAATTCCAAATTGGGAATACCGAAAAAATCCTGCCTCCTGTGAATTATGAGGGGGAAGCATTAATTGGATTTACGGCGAATGGAAAACAGGAATATTTTATAGTTAAAGAAATTAAAAAACTTCCCACACTGTACCGTCAATAATTAATCCACCCTAAATAAATATATATGAAAAATTTAAAAAAGTTTGCCCTGGTAATTTTTACTATGATGATAAGTCATAGTATTAATGCACAAGAATGGATCACCTCCATCAAATCTGACAATCCTACATTCTTTGAAATTCAAGAAGCCTTCAACAATTACTGGGAAGGAAAAACTCCTGAAAAAGGAAGCGGTTACAAACAGTTTAGAAGATGGGAATGGTTCTGGCAGCAAAGAGTTGGAACATCAGGAACTTTTCCTCCCTCCGACATTCTGATGACTGAATGGAAAAAATATAATGAAACACACGGAGATGCATCCAATGAAAAAAATGCTCTTGCTGCTAATTGGTCCTTTTATGGTCCCTCCAGCAGTACCGGCGGATATAGAGGATTAGGAAGAATTAACTGCATGGCTTTTCATCCTACTAATGCAAATACAATGTGGGTAGGCACTGCCGCGGGTGGAATATGGAAAACAACTAATGCTGGAACATCCTGGTCGACTAATTCCGATTATTTGCCGGTTTTGGGTGTGAGTGATATTGCCATTTCTAACTCCAATCCGAATACAATGTATATTGCTACCGGTGATGGTGAAGCGGCTCTTAGCTTGTCTAGTGGATATGGCGATACCAAAAGTGTTGGTGTATTAAAATCTACCGATGGTGGAAATACCTGGAATACTACTGGTTTAAACTGGAGTGTTACCTCACAAAAACTTATCAGAAGGTTATTGATAAATCCTTCAAACAATAATATTCTAATCGCTGCAACTTCTGATGGAATTTACAGGACTACAGATGGTGGAAATACCTGGAATAATCAACAATCCGGCTGGTTTATGGATCTTGAATTTAAACCGGGTGATCCTAATACCGTTTATGGAACTACGTTTACTCCGCAATCCACCAATGCTCAAATTTATGCATCCTATAATGGCGGTGTATCGTGGAATCAAATTACTTCTTTCTTTGACTACAATCGTATCAACCTGGCGGTTTCTGCAAACTGGCCGGATTTGGTAGATGCATTGTGCTCTAATGCGCAAGGAGGTCTTGGTGGATTATGGTATTCTTCTAACAGTGCAGGTTCATTTAATCAGTATTTTTTTGGAACTTGTAGTAATAATTTATTACATAATTCCTTCAATGCTTCCGGTTGCGGAGGACAAGGAAACTACGATCTAGCATATGCTATAAATCCAAGTAATGATTCAGAGATTTGGATTGGAGGAGTGAATACCTGGAGATCTACCGATGCAGGAAATTCATTTTTTCTTAACAATATTTGGAATGTTTCTCAAACAAATACAGTTCCTGAAGTACATGCCGACAAACACCTGATTGCATTTCACCCTCTTAATAATAGTTTAGTTTATGAATGTAACGACGGTGGTTTGTATGTGACTAATAACGGTGGTACTACATGGACCGACAAATCAAACGGATTGGGAATTTCACAGATTTATCGCATAGGAGCAACTTCTTCAACTCCCAATAATGTAATTTGTGGATTACAGGATAATGGATCAAAGGAATTATATAATGGAACCTGGTATGAAGCAACCGGCGGTGATGGTATGGAATGTATTATTGATCCTTCAAATTCAAATATTGAATATGGATCTTATTCTTACGGAGTGATTTTTAAAACTACAGATGCCTGGAATACTCAATCAACAATTGTCAATTCTGGCGGATCAGGACCTGATGAGAATGGGGAATGGGTAACTCCATTTGTTATGCATCCTACCAACCCCAATACTCTTGTAATGGGGAAAACTCAAATTTATTACACAAATAACGGAGGCTCGTCATGGAGTCAGATGGGAAATATATCCGGAGCTAATTCAAAATTTGTTGCTATCGCTATAGCACCCTCTGATCCGCAGACTTTGTATGCCGCCACTAAACATGAGTTTTTTGTTACAACTAATGGAGGAGGGTCCTGGAATCTTATTGCTACTTCAACAGATGCAATCACATATATTGCAGTGTCTCCAACAAATCCGCAACAAGTTTGGGTAACAAATAGTGGCTATACGTCAGGTGAAAAAGTTTATACCTCTAATGATGGTGGAAACAATTGGTTTAATTTTTCCGGGTCGCTGCCCAACATTCCTGTTAACTGTATCGTTTATCAAAATGGTTCTAACAACGGACTCTATATAGGAACAGATCTTGGAGTTTATTATCGTGATAATAATATGAACGACTGGATTCAATATAATAACGGCTTACCAAATGTAATTGTTAACGAGCTGGAAATTTCTTATAATAATAACAAGTTATGGGCAGCAACATTTGGCCGTGGCTTGTGGAGATCTGATTTGTATAATTCGGTAGGTGTTGAAGAAAATGAAGTCTTTAATAATTTCATTATTTCACCTAATCCTACTAAAGATATGATTAACATTAGCGGTGAATTGAAGAATGCTAAAGAAGTTAAAATAAATTTAACTAATACCATTGGTCAAGTTGTTTTATCTAAAGAAATTAAAGTAGATAATAACTTTGTAAACGAACAATTGGATTTGAAATTTTTAAATAATGGTTTTTATTTCTTGAATATTGACTCTGAAAATTCTCGTCATACCTACAAAGTTCAGAAACTTGATTAAATAAATTATTAAGGTACTTCAGTAAAAAAACAAAAACCGCTGTAAAAAGCGGTTTTTGTTTTTTAATAGTAATATTTCTTTATTAAATTAAGACTTAGAGCAATTTTATAAGAGAAAATATATCATTTTTAATTCTACATTCTACATTCAAAAATTCTACATTCCCGATCTACGTCTTCTGCTTCTTCTTTTTTGCAGCAGGAAAGAGTACATTATTCAAAATTAATCGGTAGCCGGGCGAGTTAGGGTGGAGGTTTAAATCGGTTGGAGGATCGCCTACCATGTGTTGGTAATCTTCGGGGTCGTGGCCTCCGTAAAAAGTCCAGGTCCCTTTTCCATATTCGCCGTGGATGTATTTGGCCTCATTAACCGATTTGTTTTCGCCCATTATCAATACTCCGGGTTTAATAACTTCCTTGTTAAAAGCAGTTGTTTGACCCATATAGGAAAAAATAACTTGCTCGTGATTTTGACACAACATAGTGGGTACAATATCCCATTTTGCGGAGAAATCAAATAGCGTAAAAAAATCCTGATCTCTGGCAACACGCCGTGGTTGTTTTACATCTATGTTGGAAAATTCATATTCCAGCGGATTCGTGCTGAGCTTAAAATTTTGGAAGGCAAAAGTTTTGCTGAAATCCAATTTCGAATTATAATCGGGAGTGGTGCCGTCGCCATCATACATGTTCTCGCAAATATCAAGACCTTCTGCTGCCAAAGCAATGTCGTAACTATCGGTTCCCGAACACATGGTAAATAAAAATCCTCCTCCTGAAGTGAAATCGCGGATCTTTTTTGCCACCGCCAATTTCAGTTGAGATACTTTGTTAAAGCCTAAACTTTTCGCAAGCGATTCCATACTGCGCACCTGTTCCTGGTACCAGGGAGCATTTCGGTACATGGCATAAAATTTTCCATACTGACCGGTAAAATCTTCGTGATGCAAATGCAGCCAATCGTATAATGGGAGTTTACCTTGTATAATTTCTTCATCATAAATTATCTCATAAGGAATTTCGGCATAGGCGAGCGCCAGTGTTACGGCATCATCCCAGGGCAATTTATTTTTAGGAGAATACACCGCCATTTTTGGAGCCTTCTCCAACTTCACCACCTCCATGTTTACTTCCGGATCGGCTATTTCCTGACGGATTTGCGCGGCTTGTCCATCAGCAATAACTTTAAAAGACACCCCTCTGATGTTGCATTCTTTTTCGAGGCTGGTAGAATAAACAAACAAAAAACTTCCACCCTGATAATTTAAAAGCCATTCCAGTGTTCCTCCCTGTTTTGATAATTCCCAATAGGCAATGCCATAAGCCTTCAGATGATTCTTTTGAGTCTCATCCATGGGTATTAAAAGGTGAGAAGCAAAGGTCGAAAATGAACCTGTAATGAGGGTAAGAAACAATAAGAGTTTTTTGATCATTTGTTATTAGAATGGTGGCTCATCTTCAATGTCGTTAATCCTCGACTTGCGGGTAACCCTTTCAGGTTCTATGTTCCGTGGGGTCATCGATAACGAATCATCCACAAACTCATAACTATCAAGATCGGTGAACTTAGTGAGATGGCCGATAAATTTAAGTGAAACAGTCTTTAAGGCACCGTTCCTGTTCTTAGCAACGATAACTTCGGCAATTCCTTGTGTTGATTGTGCACTTTCGTCTTCTGTGAGGCCGTAATATTCGGGACGATAAATGAATAACACCATGTCGGCATCCTGCTCAATAGCTCCCGATTCCCTCAAATCTGAGAGTTGCGGCTTCTTGGTGCTTCCTCTGGTTTCAACGGCTCTACTCAGCTGAGAAAGGGCAATAATAGGCACTCCTAATTCTTTGGCTATTGCTTTAAGCGATCGCGAAATAGTACTAATTTCCTGCTCCCTGTTCCCTTGTCGGTTATCAGTACCAGCAACCATCAACTGTAAATAATCAATAATAATCATCGATACTTTTTTCTCCGCTACCAACCTTCTACATTTAGCTCTTAATTCAAAAATTGATAGGGAAGGGGTATCGTCAATATAAAGTGGAGCTTCGGTGAGCGGCTTAATTTTTGCATTCAACTGTTCCCATTCATGATTCGCCAATTGACCTTTTCTAATTTTCTCAGAAGTGATTTCTGTTTCACTCGATATCAAACGATTTACTAATTGAACCGACGACATCTCTAAAGAGAAAAAGGCAACAGGTCTTTTAAATTGTACTGCGGCATTACGAGCCATGGAAAGTACAAAGGCCGTTTTTCCCATACCGGGACGAGCTGCAATAATAATAAGATCTGATTTTTGCCAGCCCGCAGTTACTCTGTCGAGTTCGGTGAAACCACTTGGCACACCGGTGATACCTGAAGTTTGATTACTGGCAACTTCAATCTCTTTAATCGCTTTGGAAATGAGCGATTGCATATCTTCAAAATTTCTTCTGATGTTTCCTTCTGCTATTTCAAAAAGATTTTTTTCTGCTTTGTCGAGCATTTGAAGAACATCAATATTATCTTCATAAGCATCTTTAATTGTTTCGCCGGAGATGCGGATAAGTTCACGTTGAATATATTTTTGCAGAATAATTCTGGCGTGATATTCAATGTTTGCTGCCGAGGCAATTCTGCTCGTTAGCTGTGTAATGTAATAGGCGCCTCCTACAATTTCAAGATCACCACTTTTCTTCAAAGCATGAGTAACAGTTAAAATATCGATGGGCTCGGCTCTGTGAAATAAATGGTGGATAGCTTCAAAAATTTTCTGATGAGCATCTTTATAAAAACATTCAGGACGCAGCACATCAATCACAGCAGAAAGGGCATCTTTTTCAAGCATTAAGGCTCCTAAAACTGCTTCTTCTATATCAACAGCCTGGGGCGGAAGCTTGCCCAATTGCTGATTTATTGCTGAATTACCTATATTTTTAACCAACGTCTTTCTTTTAGTTGCGCCGGAGTTTTCTTTATTCTCAATCATCTTTCAAAATTACTTAATCGTAACAGCTAAGGCCGTCATTGAATCATAAATATTTATAAACAAAAGTGGTTCTAACTCTCTGCGTAAGCACCCATAGAGCAGAATTTTTCGATCCGCTTGTCAATTCTTTCCTGCGGCGTAGATTGTAAAAGTTTGGTTAGATGCTTTTTAATCTCGGTTTTCACTATTTGAAACATTTTTTCGGGGTTCGAATGGGCTCCTCCTAAAGGTTCTTTGATAATTCCATCCACCAATTTCAAATCGTGCATATCGGTAGCAGTAAGTTTCAACGCCTCTGCAGCCTTCTCCTTATTATCCCAGTTTCTCCACAGAATAGAAGAACAAGATTCAGGTGAAATAACTGAGTACCAGGTGTTCTCTAACATCATCACCTTATCTCCAATACCAATTCCTAAAGCGCCACCGGAGGCACCTTCGCCAATTATGATACAGATAACAGGGACTTTCAAAATAGACATTTCATACAAGTTTCTGGCAATAGCCTCTCCCTGGCCACGTTCCTCGGCTTCGAGACCCGGAAAAGCACCGGGAGTGTCGATGAAGGTGACAACAGGCTTGTTGAATTTTTCAGCCAACTTCATCATACGAAGTGCTTTACGGTAACCTTCCGGATTAGGCATTCCGAAATTCCTAAATTGCCTCATTTTGGTATTATTACCTTTCTGTTGTCCGATAAACATAACGGTTTGACCATCAATGGCGCCAAAACCACCTATCATTGCCTTGTCATCCTTCACATTTCGGTCGCCATAAAATTCGATGAATGTGTTGTTGGTGATGCTTTTGATGTAATCAAGAGTGTATGGCCTGTCGGGATGGCGCGATAACTGCACCTTTTGCCAGGGAGTTAAATTGGAATAAATATTCTTTTTGGTGTCTTCAATTTTTTTCTCAATTTCCTCAATGAGGCTCTTCACATCTACTTTTCCCTTTTCAGCAATTTGCCTGGCTTTTTCAAGTTGGTCACACAGTTCTTCGAGGGGTTTTTCAAAATCCAAATAGTTCATAATTGCAGACTAATTTAATCACAAATATATCAAGATAATCATTGCCTGTTCCCGGGAATTTCCATTCGAGCAGCTAAATCCGTATTTTCGCCTGAACTTTAAGGTATTATGATTGTATTTCCGAACGCTAAAATAAACCTTGGTTTGAAGGTTCTTCGCAAAAGAATCGACGGATTTCATGATATTGAAACGATATTTTATCCTATTCCTATATGTGATATTTTGGAAATCGTTGAAAATGAAATTGATGAATCCGGAAAGAATTTGTTTTTACCATCAGCAGAAATGCCTGCCCAAATACTTACCCTGAAAAGTGGCAAAAGGGTGAGTTTTATTAGTTCGGGCTTGAAGATAGATGGCCTTTTGGAGAATAATTTGTGCATCAGGGCGGCTCAACTTTTCGATGAACAATTTGGGATTCCTTTTGATACCCTTATTCATTTGCATAAAATTATTCCAATGGGCGCCGGCTTGGGAGGAGGTTCTTCTGATGCCGCGTTTGCACTGAAAGTAATCAACCATCTTTCGGGAAACAGAGCAACGGTGGATCAGCTTTCGGTTCTTGCAGGAAAATTGGGTAGTGATTGTACTTTTTTCATTGAAAATAAAACCGCTTTCGCAGAAGGCAAAGGTGAACTGCTCACACAAATGGATATAAATATTTCAGGCTATAAACTTTTGGTGGTCAAGCCGGAAGTACATGTTGCTACAGCTGTTGCCTTTTCGGAAATAGTGCCTGTAAATGATCCGGGAAAATTGAAAAATAAAATCAAACTACCAGTGAACACATGGATGAATTTAATAGAGAATGATTTTGAAAAGAGTGTCTTTAAGCAGTTTCCTGAAATTGCAGAAGTAAAAAGTCTGATGATTCAACACGGTGCTGTTTATGCAGCTATGAGCGGAAGTGGTTCGGCTGTTTTTGGACTTTTTAATTCGACTGTGCCTGAAGAAGATGTATTCAAAAGATGCATTTACTTTAAAAAAGTATTGAATCAATAAAACTCAATTGATGCAACATAATTCAAAATAATCTTTATTTTTTTGAATTGAACCAGGATGAAAAATCCTTTCCGGTTAGTTCAGTGAGTTTTTTGACATCAGGTCTGAAAAATTCATCATATTGTACCCTAATTTCCGGTTTCAAAGGCGGAATTAATTTATTTTTAGATTTATTCATATCAAGAACCAAATAGCCTATTTTGGTATAGGCATCCTGAGGTAAAATGGTTTTAGCCATTTGCTTCAAGGAGTTGTCATTGTTTCGCAGCATTTCAATTATTTTGGCTACCACAGGATTTTTGGTTTTTGCTGTTTTATTGTGTATTATTGAAGTATCCGGGACAAAATCAGCATCAACATCAATCCATTTAAAGACATCCCGGCAAACATGAATAGCGTTCTTTTTCAGATCTTCAAACAATACAATTTTCAACTGGTTTTTAGGAAAAATAGAATAAATTGTTTCAACAAAATTCGCATACAATCCCATTCTGATAAACAGTTTATACATTGGGTTATTGACATCATTTTTTCTGGCAATATCAATCATGCCTCCAAAGTCTGTTTTCATCCAATCTGTATTATAAGTTTGCTCCATATTGTAAGCCGAATAAGCTCTATCAACAGGATTTCGCAAAATGAGGACCATTTTTACGTCAGGATTGTGCTCATACAGTGCATTTAAGGCGTAGGTCTTAGCATACAAACCAGCATACTTTGCAATCAGCTTTTTTCCCTCAGGAACATCGTTTTTATCAATAAAATTTACAAACGCTGAATCATAACCCTTCTTATAAACTTCCGGGTCATTAAAGTAGGTGAATTCTGTTTGGTAATGACTAACGATTTCCGGATGTTGCGAAAGGTAGTTTTTTAGCGATGTAGTCCCTGCTTTTTGAGCACCTATGATAATCAAATCAACTTTTCTCATCTGAATTTTAATAACCTGAATATGCAAAACCAATACTCGCATGAGTATTAAAAGTCTGAATGACCCAGGTGTTGTAAACGTACCGCCCAATGAATGAACGGATGGAAATTTGGAGCGATAAAGATAAGGCATTTTAGGCATTCGCTGCAAGTTTATGGTAATACAAAAGTTTGAAATTTGTTTATTTATCAGGTAGAGGTTATACATAAATCCCAAATTAGAGGATCTGTAAGTATTGATAATAAGAGAGATATGAGTAAAATTAGCTTTTGATTGGGTATTACATACAATATATATTTATCTTTACAAAAAGCAATCTCCGGTTCCAATTGTGCTATATTTCTCACGAACCGACTGCCGGTAAAATGTCTTAATTCATTTCAAATATGCCATTGCCAATATATAGGATGGTCAGGTTATTTCTTATTTCAGCTTGGTTTTTCACCTGCATCATAGGTTCTGCATCAGCTAATAGTTGGAGTTATTATTTAGTTGGTGATCCGGAAAAGGCTCAGGAGGCTTTAATGGTTTATGATTATTTTCAGGCTAAAAAATTATATACCAAATGTTTGTCGAAGCAACCGGTTTTTGGTTCCTACGGACTGAGTATAATTTTCGCTCGAAACGATAATCCTTTTTATAATATCGACTCCGCCTATGTGAAAATACTGGTCGCTGAAACCAATTACGGGGTGCGTAGTTCTAAAGATGAAAAAGTGCTGGAGAAATTTGCAATTGATTCACTTTCAATTCACACTCAAAAAGGTAAAATTGAATCACTGGCATTTGATGCTGCTCTAAAAGAAGGCGGTGTAGGTTCCTTCCAACATTTTATTGCTTTATATAACATGTCGTCACTCGTACCCAATGCCATTCATAAGCGCGACAGTATTGCGTACCGGATGGCTCTCGCTCATAATACCGCAGAAGCATTCAAACTATACATGACTGATTACCCCGGATCAACTTATATATTTGAGGCAAGACAAAAATACGACAAAGCACTTTTTGTGGAAGAAAACAAAGAAGGATCGGCCGCTTCCTTCGCATTGTTTATTGTTAAGTACCCACAAAGTCCCTATCGTGTGCAAGCTGAATCGAAACTCTTTCAACTAGAAACCGGAGGTAAAAATGATATCAATTCTTATTACGCCTTCATTAATAATTATCCCGAAAATTCGTTTACCGATGAAGCGTGGCAAAAAGTTTACAGCATTTATCGTTCGGAAAATCCAGAAAAAACAATTCCTGAATTTTTAAACAGTTTTCCAGATTACTCATTTAAAGAAAG
>Ga0105044_10009434_pt1 | contig 13350 bp, 11 predicted proteins | sample MAT01_FD_78092 | JGI IMG/M metagenome (GOLD analysis project Ga0105044, IMG submission 78092) | Freshwater microbial communities from Lake Fryxell liftoff mats and glacier meltwater in Antarctica - MAT-01 | ecosystem: Environmental > Aquatic > Freshwater > Ice > Liftoff microbial mat | place...
GTGTGCGGCCGAAGACCGACTACACTTATTTCATCCTCCTCACTGCGATCCACACGGGCCGCGAGAATTTCCGCAAGGCGATGGATGCGGGCGTGGACGACTTCCTGCCAAAGCCGCTCGACCGCGAGGCGATCATGATGCGTCTGCGTGTCGCGGAGCGCATCGTCGAGTTTGCGAAGCAACTCCGGCAGTTGAAGGAACTGCTGCCGATCTGCATGTACTGCAAAAAGATCCGCGACGATGAGAACTACTGGCACGCAGTCGAGAGCTACATCTCGCAGCAGACGGGGAGCAATTTCAGCCACGGCATCTGCCCGGAGTGCTTCGAGAAGCACGTGAAGTTCCGGCGTCCGGCTGCGCTGTAGCGGGGCGATCTAGGGCTGAAGGCGCCCGGTGGATGACAGCACCTTCCAGCACTCGATGAACCCGGTCGCGAAATCCTGGGGCCGCGCATCGATCCAGCGCTGGATCTGTGGAATCGAGAAGAACGCGCCGCATTCGATCTCCGCGGGCGGCAGGCGGAATGGTCCTCCGTGAACCGCGCGGTAGATCCGCACGAATTCCCATCCCGTCCCGCGGCCCGCGGGCAATTCGCCGACGCATTCCAGCGGAGCGGAGACGCCGAGTTCCTCGACGAGTTCCCGCGGGGCGGTGGCATCGTAGGTGTCGCCGGAATTCACGTGCCCGGCTGCGCTGCTGTCCCATCGGCGCGGATGCGCATCCTTCCAGCGCGAGCGGCGTTGCAGGAAGAGTTCGCCGCGCTTGTTGAAGACGAAGATGTGAATCGCCCGGTGCAGCAGCCGCTCCTTGTGTACCTCTCCGCGAGGCTTGCTGCCGATGACGCGATCCTGCTCGTCCACGACGTCGAACATCTCGCCCATCACATCCTGTGCGCCCGCGCTGTGATCGTCCGCGGTGCCTGCTGCGAGATTCGTGAGCTTCACCCAATGGGTCAGGTCCAGTTCCTCGGCCCGCGCCGTCACCGGCAGTCCGAGTGTCGTGGCGAATTCCTGCCAGCACTCCAGGCCGAGCATCTTTTGGAGCTGCTTTCGGCGCTGGCTGAATCCGCGTTTGACGAGCTCCCGGAAAAGCGCGCCGTCACACTCCGGAAGCGTGGCGTCTTCGCGCGGCACGAGCGAGACCACGGCGGACCCGACTTTCGGAATGGGCGTAAAGATTTGCGGCGGCAGATGCTTCATCAGCTTCGCATTCCAGCGGCGGCCGATGAGCACAGTCAGCGCACCGTATTCGCCCGTGCCCGGCTTGGCGCACAGGCGCTCGGCGAGTTCGCGCTGGAGCGTGAAAACCATGCGGCTCGCGGGACTGGGCTCCTGCGTGAACAGGAAAAGCAACTGGCTGGAGACGTAGTAGGGGAGGTTGCCAAAGACCGGCAGCGGCCCACGCCAGAAAAGTTCGCGGGGATCAAAGTCGAGCGCGTCGCCATGCACGAGTTCCAACTTGGGGAAACGTCCCCGCAGCCAGGGCGCAAAGCGGTCGTCCTTTTCCAGAAGGATGCCGTGCGGCGAAAGTTCCACGGCATACTCGGTCAGCGCACCGAGTCCCGGCCCGACCTCGACCCACGGGGCACCGGGCGTGATGCCCGCCTGCTCCACGATCCATTTCGCGATGTTTTGGTCGTGGAGAAAATTCTGCCCGAGGCTCTGCGTCGGCTTCGTGCCGAGCCCCGCGAGCGTGGCTGCGATGGTCGAGAGCTTCATGATTTGCGCCCGCCTGGAGGCGCGGGATCAGAGCGCGCCTTGCAGCAGTTCCGTGTGCTCGGCCGGCTTCACCTTTCGGAAGACCGCCGCAATTTTCCCTGCGGCATCGATGACGAAGGTCGTGCGCTCGGTGCCCATGTATTTCTTTCCGTACATGCTCTTCTCCACCCAGACGCCGTAGTCGTTCACGATCTTCTTTTCGTCGTCCACGAGGAGCGGGAAGGGGAGCGTGAATTTCCCGATGAACTTCGCGTGGCTGGCCGCGGAGTCGATGCTCACGCCGAAGACCACCGCCTTGCCATCGAAGTCCTTCCACGCGTCGCGAAGTCCGCACGCCTGCGTGGTGCAGCCGGGCGTGTCGTCCTTCGGGTAAAAGTAGAGCACGACTTTCTGCCCCTTGAAGTCGGTCAGCGAGACCTTCTTCCCGTCGCCAAATTTTCCGCCGACCGCGATGGCCTCGAAAGCGGGCGCCTTGTCGCCGGGTTGCAGTTCCTTGCTCATGAGTTTGGGAAAGAATGAAGGGGTCCGCCCTCGACGGACGGACCCCTTCGAAAAAGCAAAGGCTTACTTCAGTTCGGCGAGCTTCGTCTTGATGGCTGCGAAGTTCGGCAGGTCCTTGGGCGTGGGAGTCTGCTCGGCGTATTGCACGATGCCGTTCTTATCCACGATGAACGCCGCGCGCGCGCTCGTGTCGCCGACGCCGGCGAGCAGAGGGAACTCCACCGCGTAAGCCTTCGTCGTCGTCTTGTTGAGGTCGCTCACGAGCGTGACCGAAATCTTCTCCTTCTGCGCCCATGCTTCCTGCGCGAACGGGCTGTCCACGCTGATGCCGATGACATCCGCACCCACGTCCGCATAGCTGCTCAGCCCCTGCGTGATGTCGCAAAATTCCTGCGTGCAAACGCCCGTGAACGCGAGCGGGAAGAACAGGATGACCGTGTTCTTCTTGCCGAAATTGGCGGACAGCGTGACGTCCTTGAGTCCGTTGGCGTCTTTTGTCTTGAGGGTGAAATCCGGTGCTTTGGTTCCGATTGCGATGGGCATGGTGTGTGGGATTGGGTTGAGTTTTCTTTGTGAAAGGAGCAGCGGCTTGTAGAGGGTCGCCGCTCCATCCGCAATCGCTACTTTCGTCCGGTGCCCCGGTTCGGGGTGGTCCAATGTGAGTCCGAAAGCGGGTTGCCGGCCAAAGCCGATCGGCGCGTGAGTGCCGCGAGGCCTTGGAGTGCGGAGGCTCGACTCCGCTTTGGCTTTGCGGAGGAGCGATGGGGGAGATCGCGGGATGCGCCGGGCGGACGCAAGGCGCTGCGTTCCTTTGCGGGGCAATTGTGACTTGGTGCGTCGGACCCGAGGCGAGGAAAAAGCGGCGTCAAGCCGCGCGCAGTCCAAAGGCTGGCGCCACGCTCGGACCCATTTTGCTCATCCATGTGAGGCTCTTGCAAAACCTCAGCCGTAAGCGGGCGAGATGCCTTCACTCCTCTGAGCGACGAAGCCGCGCGTCGGTGACCGTGTAGGTTTTGCAAGAGCCTCATGGGACTCACTTTCAATGACACCCGCTCCGGTTCGGATGCGCGATGGGAGTGGATTGAATTCGCGGGACGGGCCCCAAGTCGGCGACCTGCTTCGACGCGATGAGCATCAGCGATGAATTCATCGGCCGCGCCCCGGAGGCGTCCGTCTTTTTGCGCGGAAGGGATGCTGGTTCGCGTTTGCAATGGACGGGTCAGAATGTTGCGCCTACACGGGGCGGCGATGTCGCGCACCAATGCTCCTGGCTGGCTCGTGGTCGTCGAGGGAATCGATGGCGCGGGCAAGAGCACGCTCGTGCGCCGGCTGGCGGAGTTCTGCCGCGAGCGCGGCCTGCCGTGCGTTACGAGCGGCGAGCCGACACGCGGTTCATGGGGCATGAAGCTCCGGCGGAGCATGGTTGAGGGCAGGCTGTCGCTGGAGGAGGAGCTTTCCCTTTTCCTCCGCGACCGGGCGGAGCATGTGGAGCAGCTCATCCGGCCCTCGATGGCGGAGGGAAAGGTGGTCGTCCTCGACCGCTACTATCTTTCCACGGCCGCATACCAGGGCGCGCGGGGAGGTGAGCCCGGCGAGATCATCGTGGCGAATGAGCGGTTTGCGCCGAGGCCGGATTTGGTGCTGCTGTTGGATTTCGATCCCGAGGGCGGTCTTCAGCGTGTTCACGCCCGCGGGGATGCGCCGGATACGTTCGAGGAATTGGAGCAGTTGCGCGCGGTGCGCCGCATTTTTCTCGGGCTGCAATGTCCGTTCATCCGGCGGGTCGATGCGAGCCGTTCGCCGGAGGAGGTCTGGCAGGAGTGCCGGGGGCATTTTGAACGGCTGATCGTTTGACTTGTGGGATCCGGGGAACGGGCTTAGGGAGCGGTCATGCGCCGTGAAATCTTGTTTCCCCTCCTCGGCTTCCTCGGTGGATTTGTGGTAGCCGCGTTTGTATTCTGGCAGCCTGCCGCTTCATCGGAACCGGGTGCTCCGGCTGCGGCGGCAACCAAGGAATCCGCCCCGAAGGCGGTGGCCGTTGAGACGGGCGTTCCGGAGCACGGGCGGCGTCCCATGGTGATGGCTGCGTCGGAGAGTGCCGGCCCGCTGCCCGTGGTCGAAGGCACGCAGCAGGCGAAGGCGCCAGCGGAATTGCTGCACGAACTGGTCGGAAAGGTGAAGGGGCTGGACCAGACGAAACGGCAGGCGGCAATCGATAATTTCGTGAAGCAGCTTCGCGCTGCCGGGCCGGAAGGGATGCAGGTGCTGCGGGAGTATTTCCGGGCGGGGCAGGATGTGAAGTTTCAGGGCGGCTACTCGATGGTGAACGGGAAGGTGGTGCAGAGTCCATCGCTGCGGGCCGCTCTGTTGAATTCCTTGGAGGACTGGACCGGGCCGGAGGCGGTGGAATTGACGCGGGAGATTCTGCGCACGACTCCGCGGATGTCGGAGGCTTCGCTCGCGATCAATCAGTTGGAAAAGAAGGCGCCGGGAGTTTACCGGCAGGAGGCGATTCAGACGTTGCAGCAACTCGCCGCTGCGCCGCCGGACAAGGACGGATTGGGCGGCTTCACTGGCACCACCCCGCTTTTCGAGGGGATCAAACAGTTCAAGGCGACGGAGTTGTTGCCGGCGGCGGAGGCGTTCGTGACGAAGAATCCGGGGTTCCTTCCGCAGTTTGCGGCGTCGGTGGAAGCGTTGCCTGCTGACGTGCGTTCGGCGGCGTACCAACGGCTGTTTGCGAATGAAGCCGTGACGAAGAGCCTGACGGCGAACCCTTGGGCCCTGCAGTCACTCAATTACTCGGAGCCGGTCGTGGCGCAGAAGGTGACGCAGGTGTTTGCGGCGAATACGGATAAGAAATTCAGGGAGAACTTTCTTCAGAACCTCGTGAATGTGCAGTCATTCGCCTACGGGATGGGGCAGGTGGGCGTCGCCGCGGACGCCTCGGCCAATCGGACTTCGCAGCTTCAAGGGCGGCTGGCGGTGCTCGAACAGATCGCGCCGCTACTCACGACGCCGGTGCTGCAGGAGCGGTTGCAGGATGCGCGCACGGACATCCAAAAGGCGATCGCGAATCCGCAGAAGGCACCGGGCGGTGCGCAGAACACGATTTTCATGGGTGGCGGCGGCACCGCGATCGGGAGCGTGATTCCCAGCGATGCGACTTCCGGGTTCGGTGTTCAGATCGGGAAATGATCGGAGCCGAGGGTGCGGGCCGTCTGGCGCAGGCACGGCTGTATGGGATTCTGGACTTCGCCTATGTCGGGCTGGATGAGTTGGAGGTTGTTGCCGGGAAATTGTGCGAGGGCGGGGTGGATGTCGTGCAGCTCCGTGCAAAGGGCAGGGGGGAGTGCGAGATCGAGGAGATGGCGAATCGGGTCGTGCCGATCTTCCGCGATGCGGGTGTGCCGTTCATCATGAACGATCATCCGGAACTGGTGCCGAGCGTCGGGGCGGATGGTGCGCATGTGGGGCAGGATGATTTTTCCGTGGCCGATGCCCGATGGCGTGCCGGTCGCGCACTGGCCGGGGAGGTGGCGCTGCCAATCATCGGGAAGAGCACGCACTCGGTCGGGCAGGCGGTCGCTGCGGCCGCTGAAGGGGCGGATTACATCGGCTTTGGTCCGCTTTTTCCCACGCCCACGAAAGCGGGACGACCGGCGATCGGGCTGGCCGATGTCGCCCGGGTGCATGAACTCGTGCAGGTGCCGATTTTTTGCATCGGCGGCGTGAAGCTGGAGAATCTGGACGCGGTGATCGCGGCAGGAGCCAGGCGGGTGGTGATCGTGAGCGGCATCCTGCAGGCAGCGGATGTGGTGGCCTATTGCCGGGAGGTGCGGGCGCGCCTGGGTGAAGAGTGACTGAATGCAGAAGGCGGCGACGGGATGCCGTAGCGTAGCTCTCCAGAGCTGCGCATCACGAGGCTTCACGCGCAGAACCAAGCGCGCAGCCCTGGAGAGCTACGCTACTTTCCAGCCACGCGCCGCCATCTGGCAACAGGACTGGACCAATCGTTTCACTCGTCATCCTTCATCATCCGGCATTGCCAAAACCACTGCTGGACGCCGCGCCCGGGTCCATGTAACCCCTCCGCCGTTTCCAAATCCATACCCACACTGCCATGTCCGTTCTCGTCGTTGGTTCCATCGCGCTCGATACCGTCAAGACACCCTTTGAGGAGCATGCCGACCTGCTCGGTGGCTCGGCCAGCTATGCGGCGGTGGGCGTGTCCTTCTTCTCGCCGGTGAATCTCGTGGGCATCGTGGGTGATGATTTCCCGAAGGCGCACGTGGACTTTTTCAAGTCGCGCAAGATCGATCTGGCGGGGCTGCAGACGGTGCCGGGGAAGACGTTCCGCTGGTCGGGCGAGTACATGCTGGACATGAATGTGCGCGAGACCCGGAGCGTGGCGCTGAATGTGTTCGAGGACTTCAACCCCGTGCTCCCGCCCGCGTACAAGAAGCCGGCGCTGGCGCTGCTCGCGAACATCGGGCCGAATCTTCAGAACCACGTGCTCGACCAGATGGAGCGCCCAAAGTTCGTCGTCGCCGACACGATGGACCTGTGGATCAACATCGCGCTCGATGAACTGAAGCGGCTGCTGAAGCGCGTGGACATGCTCATTCTGAACGACAGCGAGGCGCGCCTGCTCACGCAGCAGACTTCGCTGGTCAAGGCCGGCCAGCAGATCCAGGCGATGGGGCCGAAATTCGTCGCGGTGAAGAAGGGTGAGCACGGCTGCCTGCTGTTCGGTGAAAATGGCGACTTCTTCTCATGCAGCGCCTATCCGCTGGAAGACGTGCATGACCCCACCGGTGCGGGCGACACTTTTGCCGGTGGCCTCGCGGGCCATCTCGCCGCGAACACGCAGGGCGACGTGACCTTCGCCGCACTGCGCAAGGCGGTCGTCTTCGGCTCGGTGCTCGCCAGCTATAACGTCGAGCAATTCAGCCTCGAACGGATGCGCTCGCTGACGCAGGCGGATATCCAGGAGCGCTACGAAGGCTTCAAGCTGTTCAGCCACTTCGAGGTCATCGAGGACTGATCCTGAAAGCGGCGATGGGAATCGAACGCGGAGGCGTGGAGGCGCAGAGGGCGCAGAGAGGTGAAGGCTTTCGGGCAGCAGCAAAGGGAAAGGCCCATTCACCCACTGTGTGAGCGGCATTGGAACGGCGGTTGTTTCCTATCTCGACGTCCTCTGCGTTTCATTTCCTATTCACGTCTTCAGGTGTGCGCCGGGGATGCCGGAAGCCACGCAGGTGAAAGTCCCGCCGCTCGAATTAGACGGTTCACGACCGGAAGAGATGCCCGGAATGAGGCAGCGGGGCCGAATCTGCAAGCGGGGCATCTGCTGAACCGACAGGCCCTGATGAAAATGAACTCCATCGAATGAGCCTGCCGCGTGGGGGACTCGAAGGCCCCTTTTACGCGGCATCGAAACGAACAACACCGGAAAGTCGAGCGGCTGCCTAAACGGCGAAGCCTAACATTTCGCAGGGTTGCCGCGTTGATGTTCGAAGAACCTCGCTGTTTCCGGCGAACCTGTTCCGCTCCATTTGTCATGAAGATCCTCTCCGTCCTCCTTTCCCTCGTCCTGACAAGCCTCGCGGCCGCCGGTGACAAGCCTGCGCATCTATTCATTCTCTCCGGCCAGTCGAACATGGCCGGGATGAATCCGAAACTCGGTTTTGAAACCGAAGCCGCCGCGCTTTTTCCGAATGCCGATGCGCCGTATATCAAGGTCGCCTTCGGCGGGCAGCCGATCCGCTGTTGGGTGACGGAGTGGGATGAGATCGCGAAGATGCATGGCATCGATCCCGCGAAGGCGCGCGCTGCCGACAAGAACAAGGGGACCCTCTATTACCAGCCCATTCTCGATCAGTTCGCGGCTTTGCGGACGAAGCATCCCAATCCCGCTTCGGTCACCTTCTGCTGGATGCAGGGCGAACGCGACGCGAAGGAAAATCTGCACGCCGCCTATGGCGATGCGCTGAAGCAACTCATCGCCAATCTGCGCCGCGATCTGAAGCAGCCGGATATGAACTTCGTCATCGGCAGGCTGAGCGACGTTCTGAAAGCTGACAACGTTCCGTGGGAGGCGGTGCGGCAGGCGCAGGTCAATCTTTCCAAAGCCGATCCGCGCGGAGCATGGGTGGATTGCGATGACCTGAACAACAAGGAAAAGAACGGCGCAAAGGTGGACGACCTCCACTACACCAAGGAGGGCTACGAACTCCTCGGCCGCCGCTACGTGCGGCAGGCGAAGGCCCTCATCGAAGGCAGGAAGCCCGCTGTCAATGGACGGCCGGAGTAAGTGAATCCGGCCAACTATCACAACTCACTTTGATTCACAGCCCATCCCTCTCATGAAACCATTCGCCTGCATCCTGATTTGCGTCGCCTTTGCCCTGGCCGCACGGGCGGACGAAACGTCCGGCGCGACGCGGCCAAACATCGTGGTCGTCGTAGCCGATGACATGGGCTGGCGGGACACAGGCTATAGCGGCAATCCCGATGTGAAGACGCCGAACCTGGACGCGATGGCTGCGAGGGCTCTGCGGTTCGATTACTTCTATGTGGGACAGCAGATGTGTTCGCCCGGCAGGTTTGCCATCCTCACGGGACGGGCTCCCTTCCGCACGGGTCTGCAACAACTGGGGTCGATGCGCCCGCAGGAGATCACAATCGCGAAGGCGCTCAAGACGGCCGGTTATCAGACGGCACATTTTGGCAAATGGCATCTCGGCACGACGACCACAAGCCCGGCGGAAATGGGATTCGATGAGGCGATCTGGAAGCTGAACTTCTACGATCTCGGCGCGAGTCTTCAGGTCGGCGACACGAAGGAGATGGTCCCGCTTCAAGGGGACACCTCAGTCGCGGTAATGAACCTCGCGCTCGACTACGTCCGGAAGCAGGCTGCCGGCAAGAAGCCTTTCTTTGTGCAGGTGTGTTTTGGCTCGCCGCATTTGCCGCACATTGCGGCGGAGGAGTTCAAGGCGCTCTATAAGGATCTGCCCGGGAAGCGCCGCGATTTCCTCGGCGAAGTCTCCGGCCTCGATGCGGCTGTCGGGAATCTGCACGCGGAATTGAAGAGGCTCGGCGTCGCGGACAACACGATCGTCTGGTTCACGAGTGACAACGGAGGCATCACGCCCCAATCGCAGGACCCGAGTGGCAAGGGCAAGATGAGCATCGGCGCACGGACGGCCGCGCTGCTGGAATGGCCGTCACGTGTCCAGAAGCCGATGCAGACATCGGTGCCCTGCGGTCACATCGACATCTATCCGACGCTGCTCGCCATCACCGGCATCACGATGCCCAGCCAGCCGCCGCTGGATGGGATCAGCCTCGTGCCTTTGCTGGCAGGCACGATGAAGGAACGCCCGAAGCCGATGGGCTTCATGCTCCGGAGGGGCAAGGCTGGCGGAAAACTTGAAGACGTGGATTTCGTCCGCGACACCGAAGGCGTGTGGATCGATGGGAGATACCGTCTCGTCAGCAATCCCGGCAGCAACGCGAAGGCCGCGCTCTACGACATTTTCGCCGACCCGGCCCACAAGAACGACCTCGCGGCAAAGCAACCGGACGACGCCGCGCGAATGCAAAAGGCGCTCGATGAATGGCGCGTGTCGGTGCGAGCGAGCTTCGACGGCAAGGACTATCGACAGGCTCGGTGAACGTCGATTCGCGCAGCCGGTCGGTGGCACGGTGGTGAGCAGAGCCAATCCGCGCCTGAATCACAAAGTGCAGTTGACACACATCACTTATCATATAAGTCGGATGCGTGCCTGCCATCACTGGCCTGAAATCCGAGAACCTCGTGCCGCGCGCCGTCGAGGCTTTGCGCCGGTTCATCCTCGAAGAGATGGTCGAGCCCGGAGCGGCGATGCCGTCGCAGGGCGAATTGTGCGCGAAGCTCGGTGTTTCGCGGACCGTGGTCCGCGAAGCGATGCGCGTTCTCGAATCGCAGGGGTTCATCAAGATTTCGCAGGGCAAATTGCCGCAGGTGATGCCGGCGAATACGCAGGCAGTGATTGATGGGCTCAGCACTTTGATGGAACGGTCGAGCGTGACGCTGCTGGACGTGCTCGAAGTCCGGCGCCCGGTGGAGATCGAGGCGGCGATTCTTGCGGCGGAGAAGGCGACGGATGCGCATCTCGCCCAGATGCGGCAGGCAAATGAAGCGCTGGCAAATGCGCGGACGATCGAGGAGCAGATCCTCGCCGATATGCGATTTCACAAAGTCATCGCCGAAGCGACCGGGAATCCGGTTTTCGGCATAATGCTGGATGTTCTGGCGCAGTTCCTTTTTGAATCCCGCCGCAAGACGCTGAAGCAAAGCGGGGCGAAGGTGGCGCTGCGACATCACCGGCAGCTCCTGTCGGCGATCGAAGAGCGCAATCTGACCAAGGCCCGGCAGGCGGCGGAGGATGGGATGCGCCAGACTGAGGCGGACTTGAAACGCGAGGCGAGGCAGTTTTCGAATCGAAACAGATCCTCGCAGAAGTAAATGAGTCCTCACCTGCTACTCGCCGCGGCATTGCTCTGTGCAAATTCCGTCCATGCCATCACACCAGCGGAGTGGCTGGCGGCGCAGCCGAAGCCGCAGTTCCGCGCCGGGCACACGCTGCCCCGCCTGACGCGTTTCGCGTGGGATATGGATGATGCGGTGCGCGTCGAACTCGCGAAGGATTGGGGCTACGCGCTGGAGTTCGGCGTCGCCAGCAACGAGCGGGTGGAAAATGCGCTGAACAAGCCGGAGAGCCGTGAGGCGAAGTTGCTCGCGCTCGCGTTGAGCGATCCGAAACGCTACCCATTGAGCGTGACCAGCAGCAGGGAACTGCCCGCACAAAAGGTGCCGCCGGAAGTGTGGACGCGGGACGCGGCGGGCAGGCTTCTCAACGCCAAAGCGCATTCCCTTGATGGCACCGAATGGAATCCGACGATGAGCACAGTTTACAGCCCGATCTCCCCCGATTCATTCTGGCAGCAGGCAGGCGAACTCAGCGCCGCACCCATCCGCAGGCTGCGGATGAAGTGCCCCATCGTCATGGTGCTGAACACTGGCGAATACGGACTCGGCGTGCCTGGCTTCGCCAAAAAAGTGTGGGAGCAAGACCCTGCTGTGATGAAGGCGAAGGGCGACGTGCCGTGGCCCGACTTCATCTCCAAGCGCAAGGCCCACTATCAAGCCATCATGACCAAAGCGGAGCGTGCAGCGGTGCCAGCTCGTTTGCATTACATCTACTACACCTGCGGCGGGGGAACTCACCGAAATCTCTTCGCTGGCTGGGCTGATTGGGGCGAGCAGTGGGAGCACTTCAAAGACATCTCCGACCTGCCGAGCAACGAAGCGTATTACCAACACCAAAACAGCGGCTGGACCGGCGAACGCGATATGCTCACGCTTTGTATCAATGCTGCCGCGCGGGAGATCTCCGGCGGAAAACCCTTGTCGTATAACTGGCTAAGTGCGGGCTGGGAAGGTGAACCAGGCCATTCGCACGGCAACATCGTGCGTTGGACGGGCTTTTTGAAATGCTATTACACAGCGGGCATGATTGGCGGCAACGAGGGCTACTATCAGTTTCTTGGCAGGGACGGCTTCAGCAAACCCTTCCCGGCCGATCAGCCGCCGCATTGGATTCAGCAGCTCACGGCGCTCGCGCATGTCCACGCTCAGTTCTCGCGCCTTGAAGAATTTTTGCGCGATGGCGATCTCATGGCTGGCCCTGGCAAGCATCGCTTCTCGAAGGATTTGCCTGCGTATGAATTTCCCACGGGTGATGCCACCGTCCGTGTGCTCGCACGGAAGCATCGTCGGCGCGCTGAATGGCTCGTCACAGCATGGGCCGCCGACGGCGACGAGCGCGAGGTGAAGACGACCATTCCCGAACTCGGCGAACTAAAACTGCGCGCCCGCCCGAGCGGCGCTATTTACCGCGTGACGCTCAAGGAGGGCAGAGCAACGGCTCAGCCAATGGACAAAGACGAGCCGAAGCCGAAAGCAGCGCAATGAAGCCACGTGCGAGAACCTCTACCTCCACATTTCCCCATTCATCGCCCCACATAACTCAGCCGCCGATTTCCCAAGCTGATTCCATCCCACTCCTCATGAAACCCAGCATCCCACTCTTGAAGCCACTCTATTTCCTGCTGCTTGCCACAGGCACCTCGCAGGCAGCGAGCCTGACTCCTGCGCAGTTGGATTATGTGGAAAAGAAGGTCCGTCCCGTTTTCGATGCGCGCTGTTACGACTGCCACGACGCCGACACAAAGAAGGGCAGCCTCGACCTTACGGCCTTGAAGCCGGACATCTCGAACCCCGACACGCTCGCGCTGTGGCTGCGCATCTACGATCGCGTCGTGGCGGGCGAGATGCCGCCGAAGAAAAAGCAACCGCTCGCGGAGGCCGAGCGCCAGGCGATCGTCGCGGGGATTGGCGGGATGGTGACTCTGGCGGAGCGCACCCACGCGGCGGCGTCGGGGCGCAGCGCACTGCGCCGCATGAATCGCGTGGAATACGAGAACACGCTGCGCGACCTGCTCGCGCTGCCGCTGCTGCGCGTGAAGAATCTGCTCCCGGAGGACGGGCAGAAGTTTGGTTTCGACAAGGTCGGCGGTGCGCTCGACATCTCACACATCCAGTTGTCGAAGTATATGCAGGCGGCGGATGTGGCGCTGCACCAGGCAGTGGTGAAGCTCGCGAAGGCGCCGGAGAAAGTCGTGTGGCGTTCGCCAGCGGCAAAGCAGGACAGTGCAGGCGCTGCCATCGCCATCAACACTGCGGCACCGCTCATCGGGCGGAACCTCGCACCTGGCTTGACGACGGTCATCGCCGGCAATCCGGTGGGGGACAGCGGCAACTCCTATCTGGCCGCGTCCTTCAAAGGCGATGCCGACTCGGTGGCGATGCTCAGTGGGGTCGTCGGCGCGCATCAGCCGGAGGGGCTGCAATTCGACAAGTTCAAGCCGACCGTGAGCGGCTGGTATCGCGTGCGTTTTTCCATCTGGAGTCTGCGCTGGGAGGGCACGCAGGCCGTGGCCGCCGTGCGTGGCATGGTGCGCAAAAAGATTTCGCATGGACCACCCTATTTCAAAGACGAGAACAACCGCTGGCAGGCCA
>Ga0105044_10009438_pt1 | contig 13347 bp, 6 predicted proteins | sample MAT01_FD_78092 | JGI IMG/M metagenome (GOLD analysis project Ga0105044, IMG submission 78092) | Freshwater microbial communities from Lake Fryxell liftoff mats and glacier meltwater in Antarctica - MAT-01 | ecosystem: Environmental > Aquatic > Freshwater > Ice > Liftoff microbial mat | place...
CAATACTCCCGAAAACAGGTAAATCGCCAGCCGAAAACGCCGCGGGAGATCACGCCCCTAATTACCCGAAGCTCTCGCTCGCGGTTTGAAACAAAGTTATGGCGACACCATCACCGGAAGTCTCTGGTCTCACCGCTGCGTTGCGTGCAGCGCTGCCGCAGGAGTATCAGCAAAGCGCCCCGGCTTTTGCAGATGTGCTTACTGCTGCCGTGCGTGGCGAGATTACTGCCGAGCAGGCGGCTATGCGCCTTACGGAAGACCAGCGCCTCGCCGAGACGGTGCGCCGCCTCGCGGGCACACGGGTCAGTGGCGGCGCGGGTGTGGTCAGCTTCGGTGCCGGTAGCCAAACCGGCGACGTGACCATCAGCGGCGCCGCTGGGCGCGACATTGTGATCAACGCCGCCCAGCCCGGCGGGTTGGCCGGACGCCGCTTCTGGCTGATCGCTGGCGGTATCGTCGCCGTGGCCGCGCTCGTCGTCGCCGTGCTGCTCCAGGGCATGGGAGCGACACAGGAGCGCATCCGGCTCACCCGTAGCGCAATCGCCGCCGATGTCTTTACCAACCTCAGCAACCTCGACGCACAGCTGCTGTTCGTGGATCAGACCCTTGCGCTCGCCCCAAGCGCAACTGCCAGCGGCGACGTACGCCAGCGTATCGGGGAGTCCCAAATTGAAAGCCTGCGCGCTTCCCTGACTAGCCGCCCCCTGCGCGACGACCAGGGCGCTGCCTACGCCCAGACGCTCATCAGCAGCGGCGCCGACGCCGCAGATGTCGAAGCCTTCTACCAGAACCTCGGCTTTACCCGCGATGCTTCCGAGAGCCTTCTGGCGAGCATGGCCGAGCTCGTTCGGCTTGGACAGGCCAACCAGGATCGCATCGCATTCGCGCAGCAGGTGGTCACGCTAGATGCTCGTCGGCTCACTACATTCGCGGCGATAAGCTATCTGAGCGGGCTGAAGGTGCTCGCGCGGTCCGGCGTCACCCACGAGCAGGCCCAGCAGCAGTTTCGTGACCTATTGAAGCTGGAGCCGCGCGCCCTGCCGTCGGAGACGGAGCTAGACAAACTGCTGGTGGCACGCACCAACGAGTTGGCGGCGCTCGCCCTCGAGCGGCTGCGACTTGCGAGCCAGTCGTTAGACAGCCTGGCCGCCGAGCAGCAGGTGGCTCCCACGGACACGGCGGCTGAAGTGGCCGCCAAAGCGATCGCGCTGCGGCGCACTGGCGAGCCTGAGGTGGCGGCGGCAATCTTCACCTACTACGGCGAGCGCTTTGCAGCGGAGGATCCAACAGCGGCGCACTACGGGCAGGTGGGCATGGCCTTCGCACAGCAGGCGGCCACCCTTAACCTCGCTGGAGGCGCCTACGTCTTCCAGGTGCAGGCAGGCAGCCCTGCGGCCAAGGCTGGCCTCCTGGAGGGCGATGTAATCGTTGCGCTCAATGGACGGCCAACCGAGACAAACGTCGCCCTTACGGACGCCCTCGGGGCGCTGCCTGCCGGTCAGGCAGCGGCGCTCACCATCTTGCGCCTGCGCACCGACCAGAGCTTTGAACGCACTGAGCTCGTTGTGAAGGAGCGCCCCTTGGGCGTCGGGCTTATGCCGATCTAGGCTCCGCCTGGTCGAGCCAAACCAGAGTGACACTGTTGTCAGCGGTGCGGCAGGGCGTGTAATGCGGTCGTAAGCAGCCGCAGGCATACTCATATCTAAATTCTTCATCGCAGCATCGCTATCTTCATCCTCCCCCTTATTCCCGCATCTGATGGTAGCCTCATGCTTGCGTGCTTGTCAGGAGCCACCAGTGCAGATCGGCAATATTCTCTCCCAGATCGACCTCGGCGCCATGGCCCTTCCGGAGTTCCAACGCGGCTACGTCTGGAACCGCGACCAGGTGCGCGAGCTGGTCAGTTCGCTCTACCGCCGCTACCCCGTTGGCGGTCTGCTGATCTGGAAAACGCGCACCGAGGGGGCCCACGCCCGTGGCAATGGCAATCTCCAGCCCGGCTATGTCGATCTGATCCTCGATGGGCAGCAGCGGGTTACGTCACTCTACGGCATTATTCGGGGCCGGGCGCCGGCGTTCTTCCAGGGCAATCAGGAGGCGTTCCTCAACCTCTACTTCAATGTCGACACCCAGGCCTTCAAGTTTTATCAGCCGCTGGAGATGAAAGACAACCCGCTCTGGGTCAATGTCACCGAGCTGATGCAGCAGGGTATTGGCCCTTTCTACGGGCGCCTCACGGCGACCGGCGCGGACAACGAGAAGATGACCTATTTTGTCAATCGCCTCCAGGCCGTCCATGGCATGCAGGTGATCGATCTCCACGTCGAGACGGTTACGGGCGAAGATAAGAACATTGATGTGGTCGTCGATATCTTTAACAAGGTCAACTCGGGCGGCACCAAGCTCTCCAAGGGTGATCTCGCGCTGGCGAAGATCTGTGCGGACTGGCCCGAGGCACGCGCGGAGCTACGTCAGCGCCTTGCGAAGTGGCAGCAGGCTGGCTTCTACTTTGACCTGGACTGGCTGTTGCGCAATATCACGACTATCACGACTGGGCAGGCGCTCTTCTCCAACCTGGCTGATGTGCCGACGGCGACGTTTCGTGATGCGCTGCTCCAGGCCGAAAAAGCCTGCGATGTTATGCTCAACACCATCTCGGCACGCCTCGGGCTCGATCATGATCGTGTGCTTGGCAGCCGCTACTCTTTCCCGGTAATGAGCCGCTACCTGGTTGAGCGAGGCGGCAGGACGCAGAACATCGCCGAGCAGAATAAGCTGCTCTACTGGTACATCCACACGCTGCTCTGGGGCCGCTACGCCGGCTCCACCGAGTCGGCGATCACTCAGGATCTGCGTGCCGCAGAGACAGCAGGGCAGCAGGGCGGCGACCCGCTTGATGGACTGATCGGCCAGCTCCGTCTGGTGCGCGGTGACCTCCGTGTGCGCCCAGGCGATTTTGGCGGCAATAGCATGGGCGCGCGCTTCTATCCCATGCTCTACCTACTTACCCGTGTGCTCAAGGCGCGCGACTGGGGCAATGGCGGGCTGGAGCTGAACGCCAATATGCTTGGCAAAACGAGCGGCCTCCAGGTGCATCATATCTTTCCGAAAGCGCTGCTCTATAAACATGGCTATAGTCGTAGCGAGGTGAACGCGATCGCCAACTTCTGCTTTCTGACCCAGGCAGCTAATCTGGAGATCAGCGACCGCGATCCGGCGGAGTACTTTGCGAAGGTCGAGGCGGCTTACCCTGGTGCGTTGGCGTCCCAGTGGGTGCCTATGGACCCGGAGCTCTGGCACGTTGCGCGCTACGGTGACTTCTTGGCCGCACGGCGCGAGCTGCTCGCCAACGCTGCCAACACCTTTCTCGACAGTCTGATCGGCGACCAGGATAGCCACACAATGCCGCAAGAGGCGATCGCCACGCCTGCGCTGGAGCGCGAGGCCGCCCCCTTGCAGCTGCTGCCCGGTGGAGCCGACGAGGAGGAGCAACGCCAGATAGAGGCGTGCAACGACTGGATCGCTGCGCACGGGCTGCCGCGTGGTGAGATGCTCTCCGAGCTGAGTCACCCGACCACAGGTGCCCCGCTTGCCGTCCTCGATCTCGCGTGGCCTCGTGGTATCCAGGAGGGCCTCAGCCAGCCCGTTGCCCTGCTGCTGAACGAGGGCGAGGAGATTGAGGAGATTGTAAACCAGGCTGGCTACCGCTTCTTCACGGATCCCGCGAAGCTCTGCGCCTACGTTGAGATGGAGGTCCTCGCGCATGCCGAGGCGGGAGATTAGGCTATGTCCCGATGGAACTTAACCTTCGCCCCAACCTTCCTCAACGAGTTGCTCGGCCTGCCGGAGCAGGTAAGCAAGCAGATTTCGCAGAAGATCCGTGTGCTAGAGAGCGACCCGATCTCCGCGCGGGGTGACGCCAAGAAAATCGACAACCGCAAGCCGCCGGTCTACCGCATCCGCGTCGGCTATCACCGCGTCTTCTACAGCTTCGGTAGTGGCTGGGTCAAGCTGCTCTGCATCCGCAAGCGCGACGGCAACACCTACGCGAGCGACGTCCCGGCTTTCACCTCGCCTGATGGACCGCCGCCCGACTATCTTCTGGCCACTGAGCTGTCCGATACCCGCATTGATGCATTTCCTGGGGGCAACGCAATCGCAGAGGAGCGTGAAGGCTATACCGCCGCGAGTGAGTTGCTCACACTCGATGACGAGGCCGACGCGCTTCTGCTGGCCCCCGAGCTGCCCAGCCTGACGACGGCGGTTGATCCCCGCGCGCTCCCGCTAGCTATCACTGAGGAGCTGCTGCGCCAGTGGCAGATCCCGCAGCCACACTGGCCGGCGCTCCTAGCCGCATTGACAGAGGACGACCTGCTGATGGCCGACCTGCCCGTCGCCCTCTTCGACCGCGTCTGCGACATCCTCTTCCCGCGCCCCATCGAGGAGATCGAGCGCCAGCCCGAGTATGTGCTGCCTGCGCCAGAGGATCTGGATCGGTATATCGAGGGTGAGCTCACGGCCTTTCTGCTCAAGCTCGACGCTGACCAGCAGCGCATCCTGGAGACCTCGCTGGAGGGGCCAGCTCTGGTGAAGGGCGGTCCAGGCACCGGAAAGTCGGTGCTAGCCCTGTACCGCGTGCAGCGCCTTGTCGCGGCGGGCCGGACGCCGATCCTCTTCACCACCTACACCAACGCCCTTGTGAGCTACTCGGAGCAACTGCTAGAGCGACTCCTCGGCGCTGCTCCGAAGGAGCGCGGGGTTGAGGTAAACACAGTAGACGCCGTGATGTTCCGCCTGTATGCCAGGAGTTTCGGCGCTCCTCGCTTCGCGACAGAAGGCCAGCTTGAGGACGCTCTGACACGAGCGCTGGCGACCGCTGAGATTCCCGCAGCGAACACCTTCGACCGCAAGGTGCGACAAGAGGTGCTGGGACGACTGGGTGGCACATACCTGCTTGAGGAGCTCCGCGACGTTATCGACGCGCGCGGCGTGGCGACCCGCGATGAGTACCTTGCTCTGGAGCGCCGCGGTCGCGGCGTGCCACTGCGGGCAAATGTGCGCGAGGCGATCTGGGCCGTCTACATGGTCTGGAGCACCGAGCTTGACCAGCAGGGGGTTACGACGTGGGAGCGGGTGCGCCGCAAAGCTCTGGAGCTCGCCCTCGCCCTGGAGGAGAAGCCGTTTCAAGCCGTAGTCATCGACGAGGCCCAGGATCTCTCGCCGGTTGCCTTACGCTTTCTGATGGCCATGGTCGTATCGCTGCAGGGTGTCTACCTCACCGCCGACGCCTCCCAGTCGCTCTACCAGCGCGGGTTTAGCTGGAAGCAGATCCACGGCGACTTGAGCATGCGCGGGCGCACCGTGCTGCTGCGTAGGAACTACCGCAATACCGCCCAGATCACGGCCGCGTGCGCCGCCGTTCTCCACGGCACAGGCGCCGGCGACGACGAGAGCATTACCCAGGAGCCGTCGGCCTACCAGGGCCCCGTCCCCACACTGCTGCTTGCCCGTGGCGGCAACGAGGAGGCCGAGGCGATCCGCGCTTTCTTCGCGGCGGCGGCCCGTGTGCTCCACTTGCCGCTCCACGCTGGTGCCGTGCTCTGTCACAGCCAGGCACTCGGGCAGCGCATCGCCGCGCGCCTGAACCAGCGGGGCGTGCCGGCGGAGTTTATGAGCGGCAAGCAGATCGACCTGCGGAAGCCGGTGATCAAGGTTCTAACACTCCACTCGGCCAAAGGGCTGGAGTTCCCGCTGGTGGCGATCACACGGCTCGAGGCTGGACATCTGCCCCACGCGGTGAGCCATCTGCCCGAGGAGGAGCAGGCTGTTGCCCTCGACCAGCAGCGCCGGCTCTTCTATGTGGGCTGTTCCCGAGCCATGCGCGCCCTGCTCGTGTGTGCATCCATTGATGCGCCGTCACCCTTTATTGAGCGTCTGGCTGCGCCGCTGTGGAGCAGGATGGAATCTGAGCCGACCTCGTGAGCGCTATCTCTGCTTCGTCCGTATGATTACAGGCTGAAAGTATCGTATGAGCGTACGACTGCGCCTCGCCGACATCCTCCCCCAGGGTGAGCCTACCCTGCTCGCGCTGAGTCCGTCCATTGCCCTATGTGTCTTTGAGTTGGACTGGTCAGGCATCACTACTATTACTGCGGCGCAGCTAGACGCGCTCTTCACCGCGATCCCGGCCGACTGGGGCTTCGCGGCTTTTCAGGATGTGATCGATGTCTCTACCCTTGATGCGGCGGTGGCCGAGCAGCTCAGTACCTGGGTCGAGGCGCGAACTGTGTCGGCGAAGACCCCTTCACCCTCAATCAGCCAGCCCCAGCCGCCTCGCGTTGTCCCGCCACCACTAACCGGTTTACCTGAGCCGCCAGCTCGGCACGCAAGTGGGACGCGCCTACACCCCATCCTTGCCCTCAGCCGCGTCACTGACGAGTACCGCAGCTACCTCCAGACCGAGTTCCGTGCCAAGGATCCAACCCTGAAGGCAGCGCTGGAGGCGGCTCTGAGCGAGCCCCGCTTCCTTGCACAGGACCCGTTCTATCAAGCCCATCGGCCGTTCCGCTCTGGGCTTCCATGGACGGAGCTCGGACTCGACCCGCGCCTCGCCCGCGTGATGCAGCGCCGCTCGGGGAACGAGCATGCCTACCTGCATCAGTCCACCGCAATCCACGCGCTCCTCGCTCCTGAGCCATCGTCTGTGGTGGTTACCACCGGGACCGGTAGCGGCAAGACCGAGGCATTCCTCCTGCCGGTCATTCAAAACGCCATTGCTGACGCCTCCGCCTTCCGTCGCCCCGGTCTTACAGCGATCTTGATTTATCCGATGAACGCCCTCGCTAATGATCAGTATGAGCGAATCAAGGCCTATCTGGAAGAGTCAGGCTGGGCGGGCGCCGTGGAGGTGGCCCAGTACGACCGCAGTACCAGCCAGCAGCAAAGGCGCGATCTGCGCGAGCGGCCACCCCACATCCTGCTGACGAACTACATGATGCTAGAGTATTTGCTCGTGCGCCCCGCTGATCGCGATGCGATCTTCACTAACCACCGCTGCCGCTTCCTCGTGCTCGACGAGGTTCATACCTACCGTGGCACCCTCGGAAGTAATATTGCGCTGCTCGTGCGGCGTCTGCGCGCCCACCTAGCCGGTGCATTGCATGGATGGATGCCGGTTCCACCCGAGGAACTGCGTGGACGGCGGTTCCCTGCCCTTGTCCCAGTGGGCACCTCGGCGACGATCAAGAGCATCGCCGACGAAAAGATTAGCCCTGAGGAGCGACGCCGCCTGCGCGACGAAGCTGTTCAAGAGTTCTTTGGTAAGCTCACCGGCGCCGCGTCCAGAAACATCCGCGTTATCGGCGAGGAACTGGAGGATGTCACAGCCCCGCCACAGGCCGCTTACTCACCTCAGCCAGCAGCCATTGGGCCGATCAACCCGAATGACCCTGAAGGCGTGCATCGAGCCCTCTGCGCTCTGGCAGATGTTCCTGCGGACACGCGGCCCAACGATGCAGCGCAGCGCTGCGCGCTGCTCTGGGATCTCAACCGCTGGCTCGTGCGCCAACCCCTCTCTGTGGGTCAGATCGTCGCCCGGCTACGGACGGAGGTCCCCGCCCGTGCCGGCATTGATCACAACTTGGTTCGCGCCGAAGTTGAGGCGGCCCTGGTGGTCGGCGCAGCGTTGCCGGACGGCACGCCCGGCGCGTTGCGGCTGCGGGCTCATCAGCTGATCCGCGGCGGGTGGCAGTTCCACCGCTGCGTCAATCCGGATTGCGGCCGTCTCTACCCGATGGGCGAGGCTTCGTGCGATGCCTGCGGACACCCGACGGCACCGCTCTATCTTTGCCGCAGCTGCGGTGCCCACTATCTCCGTTTCGTCGGCGACGACGACTCCGATCCCACAGCGAGCCAGCTCCGGCCGAGCGCCGGGAAGGCTGACGGCAGCGAGTGGATGCTCTACGAGCCTGCGCGCTTCCCTGAGAGCATTGCTGAACTTGACGATCCGGACGAGGAAGAGGCAGCTCAGCCAGTGGCGCGGGGAAACCGCAAGCAGCCAAAGCAGCTCAAGCGGCGCCCGATTATCGAAGGCTCATTTGACCCACGGAGCCTCTGGTTCAGCCAGGAGAAGACGGACTACCGCCTTCAGGTCACACTCGCGCCGGCGCGGACGCTCTGCCTCTGTTGCGGTGCCAGCCTGGGCAGCCGCAACGTACTTACACCGGTGGCTCTGGGCACCTCGGCGGCGGTCAAGGTTATGGCCGAGGGCATGGTGGAGGCTCTGGCCGCTACCCATCGCGGAGATACAAGCCACGACGGCAAGGAGCGGCTGCTCGTTTTCAGCGACAGCCGCCAGGACGCCGCGCATCAGGCGCGCTTTGTCACCTTCGCCGGGCGCTACGACCGGCTGCGGCGGCGCGTGGTGCGGCTACTTGGGGCGGGCGAGGCGCTGCCACTACGTGAGGTGGTTGAGCAACTCGCGGCCGAGGCTCGCGCCCATCGCGACAGTCCGCTAACCATCAATCTGACGCCCGACCAGTGGACCTCCGATGAGCAGCGTCGCCAGATCCAGGCCTATGAGGAGGCCCCGCTCCTCGACGAACTGGCGCTGAATGCAGGCTACCGTGCTACCATCTTCAACTTAGGCTTGGCCCGCGTGGTGTACCAGGGGCTGGAGGCCTATGTGCAGCAGCACGGTTCCGCCCTTGGTGACCAGCTCGGCGTCAACCTTGATGGCCTCCTCTACCTTTGCCGCTGCCTGCTCGATGAGGTACGTACGCGCGGTTGTCTCTCGCGTGAGTTGCTCCGGTACGATCCGCGCAACCTGCGCTTCCCCGGCTATCTGCGCGCGGCAGAGTGGGAGCGGCGGGTAAAGTCGCCCCAAGGCTACCCCCTGGATAGTCAGGAACGCCCGCTGCTCTATGCTGAACGTACCGACATACCCGTCGGTATTAAGCATCACAATACCTGGCGAAAGCCAGGAACTGGCGGGCGCGGGCCAAGCCTGGAGCGGATCGCCACACGCCTTGTAGCAGCACTTGGCGGGAGCGAGCTGACCAGCGAGCACATGCGGGTGCTCCTCGCATTCTTAGCCCCGGCCTATCTCACGCCAGTGGAGCTCTACGGCGCTGCAAAATCAACGAAGCTGCTCCAAGTCAACGCCGACATTGTCTACTTGCAACAGGTGCGTGATGCAGATCGGCTCCGCTGCGGGGTGTGCTCGCTCCCAATGCCAGCGGCGCGCGCCGGTCAGCCCTGCCCCCGCTGCCATGGCCGTCTTGTCACCTGGCCCGCCGATGAGCTTCGGGCGAACCGAACAGTGCAGCGCATTCTCGCTGATACGGTCGTGCCCCTCGTAGCAGCTGAACACACCGCTCAGGTGCCAAACACGCGACGGGCAGAAATTGAGCGTGACTTCAAGGCTAGGCCGGGCGACTCGCCGCTGAACCTACTTGCCTGTTCGCCCACGTTGGAGATGGGAATCGACGTGGGCGGCCTCGACGCGGTCATCCTGCGCAACGTGCCACCGCGGCCCGATAATTACGCGCAGCGCGGTGGACGCGCCGGTCGGCGGACGCGGGTCGGGCTCGTGCTCGGCTATGCTCGCAGCACCCCCCACGACCAGTACTTCTACGACAAGCCGACTGAAATGATCGCCGGTGAGGTGCCGGCCCCAGCGCTGGCCCTTGGCAACCGCGACACAATCCTGAGGCATCTCAGTGCCATTGCTATCGGTGCTGCCGAGCCCGGCCTTGCTGGGAAGATGCTGGCATACGTGAATCAGCAGGGTCACGTCAATCAGATCGAGGTGGAGGCGCTGCTGGCAGGCGTGCGTGCTCAGATCGGCCACGCGCTGGAGCTGGCCCGGTCCGCCTGGGGCGAACAGATCCTACCGGCGGCCGGCCTGAGCGAGGTGGATCTGCGCGCCCATCTGGAGGGGCTTCCTGCTCGCATCCAGGATGTGATCGATAGGACAGCCCGCCAAATACTTGAGTTGCGGACCGCCGTGGAGCGCTTCAACCTGGATTTGCAGCGTGATCGGGATGCGATGCGTGCCGCCGACCTCGTCCGGCGCCTGCTGGGTATCGGCATCGGCGAGGGCGACGCGGACGACCGCTCCTCAGGCTACCCCCTTCGCCGCTTCGCGGAGTTCGGGCTGCTGCCTGGCTACGAGTTCCCCAGCGAGCCCGCTGCCCTCCGTCTGATGGGTGACGCCAACGAGGACGATCCGATCAGCGTCGCACGTCGCTTTGGCATCGCCCAGTTCCAGCCTGAGGCGACGGTTTATGCCCGGGGCCGCCGCTGGAAGGTGGTGGGGCTCGACACTGCATCGCCGTGGAACCCGCGTAGCGAGGGACCGAGCTGGCTCTACCGTCAGTGTCGGCGCTGCACGTTGCGCTTCGACGCCGACGAGCCGGCCTGCCCGCGCTGCGGGAGCCAGGAATTGGGGCGGAGCTACCCTGCTGCGGCGTACGGAGGCTTCCTGGCGCTCCGTGACGAGAGCCCAATCCTGGACGAGGAGGAGCGCTACGCAGTCAGCAACCGGGTCACTGGCTATCCGCAATGGGGCGCGGATGCAGTTGGGCGCTGGGTGGCGGGGCCAGGTTGGGGCCTGCGTCTCAGCCGCAACGAGGAGGTACGCTGGCTCAACGAGGGGCCGCCACCTGGACTGGCAGAGCGGGATAGTGGCACACTACTGACTGAGGACGCAGCGGGCTACAGACTGTGTGCGAGCTGTGGACGTATCCTCAATGTCCCGGCGCCGACAACAACTGGGAAAGGTGGCCGTCGCCAGCCCCGCACTGCAGCAAGTGACCAGGACCCCTTTGGGCACGGGCCGAACTGCCCGGCGGCCGGTCACCCACCCCTCCCCACGGCGCTCATGACGACGACGCGCGCCGAGATACTGCGCCTCCTCGCCCCCGTCCCCGACGGCGCAAACGATGAGGACCTGCAAACATGGGGGCTGACCTTAGGGTACGCCCTGCGGCTCGGGATGCGACACCGCTACATGCTGGACGGACCCGAGATCGAGTTCTTGCTCGAAGGCCCTTGGGAAGTCGAGCAGCATGGACGGAAGTACCAACAAATAGGATTGAGCTTCATCGATCCCAGCGTGGGGGGCAGCGGCTACTTGCGTCGTATCGCCGAGGAGCTGCACCTAGTCGCCCAGCGCGCCATCGAGCATCTCGACCACCCAAACTGTACTACGGCCTGCTACCGCTGTCTTAAGTCGTATGAGAACCAGCGCCACCACGACCGGCTACGCTGGCCGCGCATCATCGCCGACCTGCACATGTTGGCCGCGTCGGCCCCGGCGGCGCGCCCGCTCGAGCGGGGCGATATTGACGACCCCGATCCCTGGCTGGAGGCGTACGCGGCAGGCGTGGGCTCACCTTTGGAGCTACGTTTTCTGCGGCTCTTCGAGGCGCACGGCTTCCACCCGCAGAAGCAGGTGCCCGTGAGCCCGGACGGCGGCCAGCCAATCTCAGTTGCTGACTTCGCCGTGCCGGAGCGACGCCTCGCGATCTACATCGACGGCGCCGCGTTCCACAGCGGGGGCAACCGTGCCCGCGACGCACACCTGCGTACACGCCTACGAGAGGGTACGCCGCCGTGGACCGTGGTAGAGCTGCGGGCGGCTGATTTACAGGCGGGGAAAGAGCTGGTGTCCAGGCTGCAATAAAGGGCACCATGACCCATAACCTATTCCTGGTTGATCATAAGAGCCACAGGCGCAGCGAAAGAAGAAATGGCCGGACGCGGCGCTGGGGTAGGTGCTACAATGGTGCTACAGGTAGCGTGCGACAAGGTCGCGATGGATTGGGCGCGCCTGCAAAGTTGAACGCTTCCTGCTGCGGATGCGTGTCGTCACCGCATTAAAACACCTGCTGCTGGAAACGTTGCGGCTGAGTGGTGACTGAAAGGGAGACAGATCCATGGCAACTTCAAGCTATGATGAGCTCCTGCGCGTTGCGCGCCGCCTACCTCTTGCCGAGCGGCTGCGTCTCGTCGGCGCCTTGGCGAGTGAAGCAGCCGGCGAGTTGCCCGCTTCGGCGCGGCATTCGATGACACCTGAGGAGGCGCTGATCGCCCTCGACGAGGTGCGGGCCCACTTTGCAGCGCAAGGCCCCGTGTCGCCGACGATCGCCGAAGATCTCGCGGCCTCGCGCCGCTAAGCTTGACCTATGTATACCCTCGACGCCAATATCTACGCGCGAGATATTGATCGCAACGACCCGAATTATGATGACTGTCACGCGCTCATCGAGCGCCTGAAGCAGGGCGATGTGCGCGTGACCGTGCCTACCCTGCTGCTCGCCGAGCTGGCCGCCTCCATCAGCCGCGTGCGGCGCGACCCGATGCGTGCCCGCATCACCGTCGATGCGCTCCAGGCGCTCCCGTACATGGAGTTCATCGCGCTTGACCGAACCCTTGGCCAGGAGGCAGCGGAGATCGCGGCCGATCGCGCAGTCAAAGGAGCCGACGCCGTCTATATTGCCGTCGCGCTCCGACACGGCTGTACCCTAGTCACGCTCGACCAGGAACAAGCCACACGCGCCGCACCCATTGTACCGGTGATGACACCGCAGGCGGTTCTCGCTGTGCTTACACGTCCATAAGCGAACCCAGCCGCCGCTTATCCCTGACCCCAATTCTGACCCCATATGCCGCGATCCCCGGCGCATGTCGGCGAACGGTCCAACACAAGATTCGGCGTTGTGATGCGGTCCATCAATGACAGTGGATGGCTGTGGATCGGCCCTGATAGGACTTTTAATCAGAGTGTCGTGGGTTCGATCCCCACCCGGCCCACCACATCAGGAAGCCTAGTGTCATCGCGGCACTAGGCTTTCTTTTTGCATTTGACAGCCAAAGTTTGTAGACAGCCACGGACGGGTGCAGTGGGCTATGGACGCGCGGCTGGCGACTGATGCCGCAGGGAGCGATCGATGCCCGAATCACCCTACGAGGCGTCGCACCGCTGAGGTCTTGTCCTCGCCATGCTACTCCATCGGCGCATCCGCGTCTTGCAGTCCCGCATCCGCCTCCTCTTCCCGATCCGCCTTCTCCCCCTGGTCCGCCTCCCCCGCGTCCGCACGAGCTTCCACCCCATCGTCGTTCGGGGGGTCCGGCTTCGTGTCGCGCCGGCGCAGCACGGCATCGAGCTTCTCCACCGCGTCCTGCTGCGTCTCGGGGAGCACGTGCCCATAGGTGTTCATCGTGATGCTGATCTGGCTGTGGCCCAGGATCTCCATGACCACGCGCGGGTGAACGCCCTGGGCGATCAGGAACGTGGCGCAGGAGTGGCGCAGGTCATGGAAGCGAACGGTTTGTGGGAGCCCA
>Ga0105044_10009443_pt1 | contig 13341 bp, 15 predicted proteins | sample MAT01_FD_78092 | JGI IMG/M metagenome (GOLD analysis project Ga0105044, IMG submission 78092) | Freshwater microbial communities from Lake Fryxell liftoff mats and glacier meltwater in Antarctica - MAT-01 | ecosystem: Environmental > Aquatic > Freshwater > Ice > Liftoff microbial mat | place...
AGCGACACGCCGTTAGGACCGCTCTGCGACATTTTCGCGTATTCGCTGCCGTTACCACTGGAATTGAAACAACAATTGCTCGCAGAGTGCAACGTAGCCGCTCGTGCCTCGCAACTGGCCGCCGCACTGCGAATCCCACAACCCGACCGCCGCTTCCCGCCCGAATTCAGCGCGAATTAGCTGGAATCATTACACCCGACCGCCGGACAGTTCTCGCACAGCTAATAAGATCGGCGCGACGATGAACTCGCTCCGTGCCTTCTCGCTCATCAGTGCGAGTTCCATGCCACGTGCCAGTTGCGGCATCAACCAGGGTGGTGGCGTCGCATCGGCGAGCGTCGGAAAGATCGTGGCGTAACGTTGTCCAACACCGAGTTCCGTCTCGACCATTTCGAGCGTAAAGTCCGTGTATGCCATGCGATGCTACCGTTCTCGTTTCACTTTTGCCTGTTGCGAATATCATATCCCTGCGAACTGTCGCTCCCATTCCAATACCTGGAGAATACCGATGTCGTCACGCGCCAATGCAGTTACCTTCAAGGGCGAGCCCAAGTCCCTGGCTGGTCTCGAAGTCAAAACGGGCCAGAAAGCACCAGACTTCAAGACGCTCAACAACGGCCTCGCCGCCGTCACGCTCGGCGACACCCCGGCGAAAGCGCGGCTGTTTAGCGTCGTTCCATCACTCGACACACCGACGTGCAGCACCCAGACCAAGAAGTTCGAAGAAGGAATCGCATCACTCGGCGACGCCGTGGCGTGTTACACCGTGAGCCTCGATCTTCCGTTCGCGCAGAAGCGATTCTGTGCGGGCGAGAACATCAAGACCATGCACACTCTGTCCGACGTTCACGATCATTCGTTTGGCAAGAACTGGGGCGTGTTGCTCGAAGGCTTGCCGTTGCCACTGCTGGCGCGAGCCGTGTTCGTCGTCGATAAAACCGGCACCGTCACGTATGCAGAATACGTCGCCGAAGTGACTGCCGAGCCGAACTACGCCACGGCGCTGGCCGCACTCAAAGCGGCAAGCTGACATCGGCTCGTCACCCGAAGACGTCGTCGAGGTCGGGGTTGTGGCGGAGGTCTTTGGGCGGCTCGGGTGCGGGTTTATCGAGCGGTTCGCCGAACGGGGCCATCAGTGACTCGGCGGCGGCACGAATGGTCGTGCGTTTCGCTTCGGCCATCTTCGCGAATTCCAGCCCCATCGCGGCCGCTTTCGTCACATCCAGCTTCTCGGTGAGCATCGCAAAACGCCGCCGTATCAAGTTGGCATCGAGCGCAATTCCCGGCTCGATTTCCAGCACGGCGCGATGGTCGATGGCCGGTTTCGCGGTGGGTGCCGGTACCGGCTCGGGTTTCTGCGTCTCGACAACCGCTTCGCCGAAGTCGGTACCAATGCGGGTTCGTAACTGGCTCTTCTTGCCGGACGGCGATCCGGTTGCCATCGCATCCACAAACGCGAGTAGCGTTTTCTGCTCGGTGCGCGTGGTGAAACGCTTCACTTCCGCGAGTACGCTGGCTTCTTTCGGGTTCAACTTTTCGGTCGTTTCCATCAACGGATCGACGGCTCGTGCCATAACTGCATCGTGGCCGAACAGGCTCATGAGTAGCGTGCGAATCTGCGTGCGTTCGGCCTTGGCCACGCGGCCGTCGCACTTGGCCACGAGGTACGCAAACCGCGTAACCGCAAGCAACTTCAACTCACTGACCTGAGCTATCGCAGGTGGCGTAACCACCGGTGCGGCACCCGATTTCAGCGCGGCGTGGAACAAGTCGCCGTATGCCGCGGACGGCGCTTTCGCAGTTGCGGTGGCGGTCGCAGGGCGGCGCACCGGCGGCGGCTCGGGTGGGATCGGCACGATCGTCGGCTTCGGCTTCTGGTCCGCTTTCGTCCACGTCGGCACTGGCAGTGGACGGGCCATTATTTCATCGGAAAGCCCAAATATCGGTTCGTTGCGTGCGTACGAAAGGAACGTGGTCTTCTCTATGATGAGGAACAATTTATCGCACTGAAAAGTGACTTGCTTGTTAGCGTCGTACTCCTGGAGCATATCGACGATTCGGTTCTGATCCACAACGGGAAATGAGTCGAGACTGCGTTGGAACGCCAATCCTTCGGGGCAGAGTCCTTGTTCGAATATCGTCATCGACAGCGAAATCAGCGAGCGGTAGGCATTCATGATTTCGTACGCTTTCGCACGGCCGATGCCCGGTATCGCTTCGAGATTCCTTTCTTCCAAATCTTCAGCGGTGGAATAACCCGCTTCATTCAGTTTCAGCACGGTGCCGGGTCCGATGCCCGGAAATTGCATCAGTCCATTCAATGAAACACCGCTGACATATTTCTCGCGTGCCTGGCCATATCGAACTCCGAAACCGTCATAAGTCGTTTTTAATGCGACTTCCAGCTCTTGAATTCGAGTGTGGATTTGCGCGAGGTGCGCGACGAGTTTCCCGCGCCAGACTTCCGGCGGCCAACGCCGAAACGCACGCATCGCCAAAGTGTGCGCCAGCACCACAAACGCGATGGCCAACGCCACGAGAATACCGAAGGCGATTAGCGCCGTCTTCATGTCGAACCCAATGGACCGTGGAAGCGTTGCGAGTTGATTTTACGCAGCGCGGCCACGATCTTCGATAGGCGAGCGATTCTTACTCCATCGCGCGGAACACCGTCAGCCGGATGTCCGTGCCGACAATGTAATTCACGCTTTTGAGGCCTTTGTCTTTCAACTTCAAACGCACGGGTACGCGGAGGTTCGCATCTTGCGGCACGCCATCGTTTACGAATTCGTAGCTCTCCAGCTTGGCACCGGCCATCCAGTCGAAGTCTTGTGCCACGATCGAAGGCGACTGGTTAACGAGTGTGTCAATCGCGCGGCCTTCCTTCCACGCATCGAGCGTCGTCCGCAAGGTTTCGCGGGCCAAACCGGCATTCACGGGGCCAGCAACGGGGCCGCCACCGCAACCGGTACACGCGATCAGGCACACGAGGCCAACGATTCGAAACATGTGTCTAATATTCACCGGCCACCTCCCCGCCGCTGCGCGTACCGATGGCACGCCATGTGGTGGCATCGATCGTGTCGCGGACGAATCGCACGCTGCCATCGCCGAGACCGGTGTTTACGCCGCCGGTATGGCGACTGCTTGCCGGCATGGTCGATTTGCCAACTACGAAAAAGCCACACGACCGGCTGTTCGGCGCGCTAATGTGCTGATAGCGATGCTGGTGGTGCATCCAGGGCGAACCCATGAACAGTGGGAACTGATTTGCGAGATTGGAAATATCGACCGCCGCACAAATCGTCACGGCATCGTCGGCAGTCGCAGGGTTCGCCGGGCTGAAGAAAACATCTTCGATCTTGCTCACGACCGCATTGCTGCCGTCGGTCAACATGCGTTCGCTGAAGATCGCGGTATTGCTGAGGCCATCGGTCACGTCGGCCGTGCGCGTCGTAGCGTTCACGTAAAACATACCGTTGAAGTTCGACGGGCCGGGGATCACAAAGAACGGGTTCGTACCCGTGTTCGCGAGATAGTTCGTAGCCGCGCCAGTGGCGGGCGTCGGGTTCTCTTTGTCCGACGGGCAACGGAACCCCGTAAGAATCGTGTTCCGTGCGACGTCGTTGTTCGCATTTTGCGGCGGTACTGTCAGGTCGATGAGGCGGTAGACGTTATCCTGTTCCATGTACGGCAAAATCTGCGCGAGTGCCGAAAACTGCGAACCGGCTGTCACCGAGGGGGCCAGCCCACCGGAAGGGAACGCATTCCGGGAATCGTGATAATTATGCACCGCCAACCCGATCTGTTTCAGGTTGTTGATGCACTTCATCCGGGCCGCAGCTTCGCGGACTTTTTGCACGGCGGGTAAAAGCAGCCCGATCAGGATCGCGATAATCGCGATGACCACAAGCAATTCGATGAGCGTGAACGCAGATCGTGTGCGACGAATCATGAGAGAGAACCTCGTAATAAGGGAGAGAACGAAAATCGAACGAAATTATGGAGAGATACGATCCGCAAACGCGGACCATCGCTGGAAACCACTGCAAAAGCAGCGGATATCGACGGAGACGGATTGAGTGATTGCGAGAAAGACAGAGACGCCTTGACCGCGTGAAGTGTCATCGCCGTTAGAGCGATTCGCACGACGAGCTGCCACGAGGGCAGAACGTCAGATCACGGAGCTTGCGGTCGCAGGATTAGATCGAACGGGGAGGACGATAGGTAATCGAGGAGCAGTAGATCGGTGTACCGACAGAATCAATCGCGATGGAAATTCCCGACAATAACGATTGCCTTGCCAACACTTGTGTGTTGGCAACCCATTCATCAATCGGCGGCGCGAGCTTCGTGTGATTGACGGGTGGGATCACCGGGATGGGGTTCGGCTTCGCCGAGCAGTTCGGCCCGTGGCACTTTGGCACAATCGGTGTGGCCGGTTCGCCGGAAACAGTGTGGCCAGCCATCGGCACATCGACAGTCACGCCACCGATCGTCACGTAGTCGCCGCAACCCGCCTCTGCCTTACCGCCAAATGCAACCATCACCACTAGCGTTGCCGCCAGAGTGAGGAGCCGTCTCACAGACAGTAAGGGAGAAAGTGTCATAATCGTGCAGTAACTATTCAACTAGACGTGCTGGCGATTACACCCAAGTCGAAGTTCGATGTCAACAACAATTTGCACATTTTTTCGATAAAGACATTGTCTCTCCGTTTACGGTATGCTGGAAGTAACTTTTCACGGAGGTTCGTCATGCGTATCGCAATCAGCAGTTGGATCGTTGTATTTGGGGTTCTGATCGCACAGGCCGAGGAGCCGAAGAAGCCGCGTTACGAAACGCGAAAGCTCCACGATCCCGATGGCATCGGCAAGTTCTACGTCGGCCGCGAGATCGCCCACGTGATGGGGCACCAGGGGGCGGGTTGGCTCGAACGCCCCGAACGCGAGAAGGAAGAAAACCCCGCCAAACTGCTGAAAGCTCTGGAAATCCAGCCGGGAATGACCGTTGCCGACATCGGCGCAGGCAGCGGCTACCACTGCTTCCGCATGTCCCCACTCGTTGGCGACAAAGGCAAAATCCTCGCCGTGGATATCCAGCCCGAGATGCTCGCGATGATCAAGGCACGCGCGAAAAAAGAGAACGTGACGAACATCGACCTCGTCGAAGGCACCGAGACCGACCCGAAATTACCCGAAGGGAAAGTCGATTTAATCATCCTCGTCGACGTCTATCACGAGTTCTCGCAGCCGTACGAAATGACGGAGAAAATGATTGTCGCACTGAAGCCCGGCGGCCGCATCGCGTTCGTCGAATTCCGCCTCGAAGACCCAAAAGTGCCAATCAAGCTGGTCCACAAAATGACCGAACGCCAAGTGACGATCGAGATGGAACAGTTTCCAGAACTCGAACACCTAAAGACCGATAAAAGCCTGCCCTGGCAGCATATTGTATTGTTCAAGAAGAAGGAAACGGGAAGTAGAAAGTAGAATAACAAGGGTGTAGAAAATGTTGTCAGAACGCACGTTCCACTGAGTCTGGATAATGATGAGCAGTAATCAAAACGACCCTGAAGAACCGACGCCGTACCGAGAACCACCGGAACTCCAGGGATTTCATCTGTTGACGCATCGGACGTTTTGGTTCGATAACCGACGTCCCGAAGCGGGCTTCAGTATAGCCGGTATCTATACCCATATCGAACCTCCTGAAGGCTTTAGCTTCCCGTTTCGACTCGATCGTGTTTTCGTTTACTTTCAACTTTGGGGAGATCCGGGAATCTACCGCCCACGAATTAGACTTGTGAGAGTGTCAATCACAGACGATGATGAGGAAGAGGAAATCCATCTTGGGACGGATGGTGAACCACGGGAGTTCCCGATGCCACCACCGCATCTGGTCGAGATCACCGGTCTGAATTATGTCGATGAGGTCGCATTCCCGATAGGTCCAGTACCTTTTCGAGAAGCAGGCTTATACGAGTTCCAACTTTGGGCAGATGGAGTCGGTTCACCGATCGCACGCGAGCGAGTGCTCGCCAGGGAGTAAAAGATGGAAAGTCATATGCCCGCGCCGATTCCTGCTGAAATACTGCCAGTGCGTTTCGGCACAATCACGGTACTACCCGCGACTGGTCCAGGAAATGCCACGAACGAAGAGTTGACGTGGCCTCTGGTGACTGCGAAGCCACTGGGCCGATCGATTCACTTCGATGGGCCAGCTGATTCTGGCAACGCTACTGCTGAAGAACTGACATGGCCTGTGGCTACTGCTTCTTCACCTTCTCCATGAGTGCGTCTTTCACCTGATGCGGTAGGAACTTCGTGAGGTCGCCGCCCAACACGGCGATCTGCCGCAATAGCGAACTGCTGACGTGCGAATACTCTTCAGTGGCCATGAGGAAGACGGTCTCGATTTCGGGGTCGAGGTGCAAGTTCATGAGGCTCATCGTGAACTCATATTCCATGTCGCTGAGCGTACGGAGGCCGCGCAAGATGATGCTTGCGCCGGATTCGCGGACGAAGCGGACGGCCAGCCCCTCGAAACTGCGGACTTCGACGTTCGGAAACGGTTTGGCGACATCGCAGAGCAATTCGACGCGATCTTCCAACGAGAACATCGTGGTCTTGTCGGTGTTAATGCCGACGCCGACGATGAGCCGGTCGTAGAGCCGACTGCCGCGTTTGATGATGTCAAAGTGTCCGTGGTGAACGGGGTCGAACGTACCCGTATAGACGGCCACCCGCGCATTGAGAGTCTGACCCATCGTTACGCCCTCGATTGCACCCGGTGAGGCTCGAACTCACAACCGGCCGCTTAGAAGGCGGCTGCTCTATCCAGTTGGGCTACGGGTGCGTGTAGCATCGTTGTACCAAAAGACTGCGGCGTGTTCCAGAAGGTTCAGCCTCGCACATCCTGCTCGCAACAGATTGAATTCGTTTAGACGCGCCGCGTAGTCTTCGGAGCGAAGCGCGGGCGATATGTATCAAATCCCATCGCGATTCGTGCGAGAGTGCATGCCCCGCGCTTCGTTACGCAAAGCCTGCGCGGCGCGGCTAAACGCCGATATCATCCGCCCAGTTTGCCGCGGCCGACCAATGCGTACACGGGGCCGTCGCGGGTCAGTTCGCTCGAGTAGATCATCACCTCGTCGATGAACTCTTCGCCGCCGTGCCACGTGGCGTGTTTTGCGATCTCCGCCGCGAGCAGGCCTTCCTCGGATTCGTCTTTGCCGCGTCCCAACGTCAGGTGCGGCGTGTAGCCGCGTTCTTCCTTGCGGTACAAACCGAGCGCGAGGAACTTCGGTTCGAGCGTATCGTAAAGTCGCTTCAACGAGTCGTTGCCTTCGGCGATCCCGCCCCAGATCGTCTTCGGTCGTCGTACCGTGGGGAACGCGCCGATGCCCGCAATCGACAGCGCGAACCCCGGCTCGTTCGCTGCCACCGCGGTCACGGCTCGGCAGACGGTGTGCATGTCGCGGTCGTCGACATCGCCGAGGAAATTCAGCGTGACGTGCAGGTTGTGCGGCTCGACCCACTTCACGGCCGCGCCGGTTTTCGCCAGCGTTTGCTGCATCAGCACCGCATAGTTGCGGATGTCGGAACCGACATCGACCGCGAGGAACAATTTCGAACGTGCCATGCTTATGCCCCCCGGACGGCTTCGTCCCAAAGCGATTTCGTACTGTGGTGGATCCGCGCGCCCACTTGCGTGATGACCTTCATTGCCAGCAGATTCGCGCCGCGGGCCGCCACATCGGGCCGTAGCCCCTGCGTGATCCCGTACAGGAACGCCCCTGCGAACATGTCGCCCGCACCGGTCAGGTCGATCGGCTTGCACGCAAACGCGGGCACGTGATATTCCGCGCCGCCGAACCGCACGAACGCACCGTTCGGCCCATCGGTCACGACCGCGTTTGCCACGAGTTCCTTGAGCTTTGCGAACGCCTCTTCGGGCTTCTCGACACCTGTGACGGCACAGGCTTCAGGGGCATTGCAGAACAGCAGATCGCTTTGGCAAAGTGCCTCGTGGAACGCTGTGCCGAACACGGCGGGCACGAAGGCATCGGAACACGTCAGTGCGATCTTCGTACCGGCGGCCTTGGCGACGGCAATCGCTTCCTTGATCGCCAACTGGCCGGTTTCGGGGTTCGCGAAGACGTAGCCTTCGATGAACAACCACTCGCTGTTCTGGATGCGTGCGGCATCGATGTGCCGGGCCGCAAGGTGGCTGGCGACGCCGAGGTGCGTACGCATCGTGCGTTCGGCATCGGGTGTAATCACGCAAACGCAGGTGCCCGTCGCTTCGCCGCGAAGGATCGGGTTGCCGATGTCGATGTCGAGTTTCTCGAACTCGGATGCGTAGTGCATTCCGTACTGATCGTCGCCGACGCAGCCGATGAACGCGCCCTTCCCGCCGAGTTGCGATAGCGCGATGACGCTATTCGCCACCGAGCCACCGCTGACGAGCGGCAGGTCGCGGTTGGCATCGTGAAAGGCGCGGAACAGGCTGTCTTGCTCGGCTTTCTCGACGAGCCGCATCGTGCCGCGCTCGAAGCCGAGCGGCGCGAATTCCGCATCGCTCAGTTCGAGGAAGACATCGACGATTGCGTTTCCGATGCCGCAAAGATGATACGGTTTCATGGCGATAGCCGCGTGATGGTCGGGTTCTGTTTCGTAATGAGATAAGATACGAGGGCAAGGTTCAATTCGTAGTGGTTTTGGGTGCGTCAAAAATCGAGCACGGTTCAAATCGCGGCGATTTTATGTCGCAGATTGACTCCAGCACTTACCCACCCACCCTACCGTGGACTCATTCCCGAATTTCGGAACCAACCTAACCCACCAACGACTTACGTCCGAAATTGACGGTCTGGGATCACGTCAGAACCAAAGTTTCGGGTGTCCTTTTCGGCAAAAACGGCGACCGCGCTTTGAGCTATGCCAAAAATCGCTTCGTAGCGGAAGTCGTGAGACTTCTGACGCAGCGACTGCACCCCGACCTACGGCATCGGCAAAGATTCGCGCGAATCGCGATGTTGTGACAAACTTCGCCGGAACTTTCTTGCAATCACTTCGCGCGAAGCGGTACGATGTCAGTTCGTGGAATCGGGTTCCGCATCGCTAGAGGGTGACGTCCATGCGTCGATTTATCGGCACAATCGGTGTAGCTGCGATTTTCGGCGTTAGTTCGGCTGCGGAACCGGCCAAATCGCTTCCCGTCGAAATCCTCATTCAACAACTCGCCGAGCCGCGTTTCGAAGACCGCGAACGCGCCAGCCTCGGTTTGCGCACGATCGGCACTGCGGCCATTCCCGCGCTGAAACTCGCCATCGAGCAAACCGCCGATGTCGAAGTGCGCGACCGTGCGGAAACGCTACTCGTTCAACTCGGCAAACTGGCGGAGTCCGAACGCTACCTCAGCGACAAATCGATCGCGCTCGATTATCGCAACGTACCCGTTTCGGCAGTCGTAGCAGACTTCGCCAAGAAGACGGGCCTCAACCTCGTGCTGGTGGTTGGCAAAGTCAAAGATCCGAACCGTCTCGTGACGGTCACCAGCAAGCCGATCCCAATCTGGCAGGCGCTCGATGCGATTTGTACGGCATCGGGTTTGCGCGAAGATCATCGCACCGAACTGCCGTTACCCAAGAACGCGACCGCGAACAGCACGAGCTATTACAGCAATGGCCGTGCCATGCGAATGTCGTGGAACGAGGACGGCACGAACCGCAACCCGCTGACGCCGGGAACCGCACCAATATTGCTGGCCGATGGCATCGGCGAACGACTGGCGAACCAGACGACGGGGCCGGTTCGCGTGCAATCGCTACCCGCACGCTTCCCCGGCAACCGCATTACCCGCGGTGCGGGCCGCGTGCAGATTTGCCTCGATATCGCCCCGTTACCGAGCCTCAACTGGCAAGGCGCTTCGAACGTCCGCATCACCCGCGCGATCGACGAGGATGGCCGACCGCTGTTTGCCAACCTCATTTTGGAACAAGAAAATCACCCCAACAATTACAGTAACTGGGGCGGTGGTGGAATGATGTTCATGGCGGTTGGCGGGCAGGTGGTGCAAATGTTCGACGGCGATAACTCCGGTAACACGACCCCGCAAACTGCGGCACTCAACCCGCGATTGCACGCACTCTCGCTTCGCACCGACGACCGCAGCATCCGCACGCTGAAGCGGCTCGAAGGCGTCGCTAGCGGCAATATCCACGTACCGAACGTGCCCGTAATCACCATCGACCAGATGGCGAACTCCGTGGGGAAATCGTCCGACGGGCCATACAGTTCGAAACTGACCATCACCGATTACAAGTTGTTGAAAGATGGTTCGACAACGGTGATCCTTCGCGGTGAAGTGTTGCAACAATGGGTGTTACAACAGCAAATGGGCGGGCGTCCGATCCCACCCGAAGCGATGAATATCGGCAACCTCGTCAACACTTTGAAGTTCTCCGACGCACAAGGGAAATCACTTGCCGCCCCGCAGCAAATGGGCACGAACTACTCCGGCGACGGCTGGCGTCAAACGATCGATATTACGCTCAAATTCAACAAGTCGAGCACCGCCGGCGTGCCGACAAAAGTCATCCAAACGGGAACGAAAGTTGTGTCGGTGGACGTGCCATTTCAGTTGGAAAATGTCAAACTGCCATGAATCGGCGTTTAGCCGCGCCGTGTGGGCTGGATGTGTCGGAGATCACACAACGGTTACGAAAGTTCACGCGCTTCGCTACGCAAAGCCTACGCGGCGCGGCTAAACGAATCACTCGCCGGGTACGGGTCGTCCGGCTTTTCGCAGTACCATCTTCATATCGTCCCAGCATTCCCACTTGGCACGCGCTTCGGCCTCGCCGGTTAACTCGAGCAGATACAACGGGTGGTACGTGCAAACCACGGGTACCCCGTAGGCCATATAGCTCGCACCACGCAGGGGCGTTTCATTGACCTTCGTTTTCAGCAAATGTCTTGCGGCCACTGCGCCGAGGCAGCAAATCACCTTCGGGCGGATGAGGTCGAGTTGCCGCAATAAAAATGGCTCGCAGTTCATACATTCGACCGGCTCTGGCAGGCGGTTGCCCGGCGGGCGACACTTCAAGATGTTCATGAGGTAAACGTCTTCGCGGCGTAACCCACACTTCGAGATGATCTTGTCTAAGAGTTGCCCCACCGCACCGGCGAACGGCTTCCCGTGGCGATCTTCGTCCGCACCCGGTGCTTCGCCGATGAAACAAATATCGGCATCGAGCGGACCGGTGCCGAAAACGGTCTGCGTGCGCGTCGCAAAGAGTTCCGGGCAGAGGTTGCACGACGCGATTTCTTTCGCCAGAATATCGAGCGCAACTCGTCGCGTATCGACGGGAGCCGCTACCGGTTCGATGGCTTTGGCAGGAAGCGAACGCGGTGCCGCAATCGCGACGGGTGTCGGCAGAGGCTGCGTTCGCGGGAGGAACTCTACCCCCGCAGCGCGAAGCGATTCGAGCCGCTGCCGAAGTTGCAATTGAGGCGAAGTCGTCACGGTCGGCATCCTTACTGTATCGCGATAAAATCTCACTTTATGCTACCGCCGTTCGCGTACGCTGGCTATACATCGTTCTTCGCGTCAACGAAACCACTTGACATCGCAAATGCGTACAGGCACAATCGACGAATGCTACCCATAATCGATACGCATGTGCATTTGCTTGCGGGACTCGACGATGGCCCAGCAAGTACCGATGAAGCGATCGCGATGGCCCGGATGCTCGTTGCCGAGGGGGCGAATGCGGCGGCGGCCCTGGCACACCAGAATCCCGGTTACCCGCACAACGACGCCGACCGACTGCGCGCCGCCACGAAATCGCTGGCCGAACAACTCCGAATGGCGGGCGTTCCGCTCGCCGTTTACCCGACTGGCGAGGTCATGCTGACGGCGGACCTCGTCGCGCAGTTCGATGCCGGAACGCTGCTCACTGTGGCGGATCGCGGCCAATTTCTGTTGGTGGAAATGCCGTACGGTACGTTCGTGGACGTCGTGCCGCTTGCGGAAACGCTTCAGCCGAAAGGCGTTCGGCTCATCATCGCACACGCCGAACGCTATCCAGAATTGCTCCACGACGAGGCACTCGGCGAACGCTGGATTGCCGCCGGTTGCTTGATGCAATTCACCGCGAGCCGGATCGCCGAACCGGGGCGATCGATCGACGAACGCGCGATGAAATCGTGGATTCGGCGCGGTCTGGTTCATCTGATCGGTTCGGACGGGCACAACCTCGATTGGCGTCCGCCGCGGTTGAAAGACGGCTACAATCGCATCGTCGAATGGACCGGCCCCGCCGTCGCCGACCGCATCACGCACATCTGGGCCGCCGCCATTCTCGAAGGCCGCCCCGTCAACGCCGCCCCCCCGCACCACCCGCCGCGTAGCTGGTTCTCGAAACTCTTCGGGTAGCGCTATAATGACGTGGGCGAACCAATTGCGAGGTTACGGCGATGGAACGGCGGCGGTTTCTGGCGAACACCCCTGTTGGCACGTTTGCGCCGCTGTTGCCGGAACTTCCGGAGCCAATGCACGCCGAGTATGCCTTGTTGCGAGTGTCTCGCCGGGCGATGGCGACGAAGTTCGAGATCGCGATTCCGTATGGCACCCCGAATGCGCTGGCGGCAGCCAGCGACGCGCTCGACCTGATCGATGATCTCGAAGACCAACTCACGATTTATCGCGACAGCGAACTGATGCAGATCAACGAAACTGCCTCAGATGGTTGGGTGGCCGTCGAACCGAAGCTGTTTCAATTGCTGCAAACCTGTGCGATGTATTCGCTCGAAACCGGTGGCGCGTTCGATGCGGCTACGGGGGCACTCACCGAGGCGTGGGGCTTTCAGCGAAGGCAGGGTAGCGTGCCATCGCCATTTCAGCGTGCCGAGGCAATGGCGAAAACCGGGATGCGGCATGTGATGTTGAACGCTGAAACGCGGTCTATTAAGTACCGTCAACCTGGCCTGAAGCTGAATCTCGGCAGTATCGGCAAAGGTTACGCCCTCGATTGTGCGGCGGAAATGCTGCAAACGCGATGGGGCATTCGTTCGGCATTATTGCATGGCGGCGGTAGTAGCGTGCGGGCGATTGGCGTTCCGCCAGACGATACTCGCGGCTGGCCGATTGCGATTCGCCACCCGTGGGACACCGCCCGAACGCTCGGTACGGTACGGCTCAACGGCTGCGGTTTCGCAACCTCAGCGGCCACATTCCAGTATTTCGAGTACAACGGTAAGAAGCTGGGGCACGTGCTCGACCCGCGAACCGGTTGGCCCGCAGACGGTACCGCCAGTGCGAGTGTGGTGGCCC